>Ga0310786_10005394_pt1 | contig 17389 bp, 18 predicted proteins | sample AusTroGonzalo_MG_FD_203881 | JGI IMG/M metagenome (GOLD analysis project Ga0310786, IMG submission 203881) | Bovine rumen microbial communities from tropical cattle in Woodstock, Queensland, Australia - Gonzalo_03 (v2) (version 2) | ecosystem: Host-associated > Mammals > Digestive system >... | reverse complement strand
AACCGAACACCTTTCCGCGTTCTATCATGATCTCCATCAACGGAGCCTTTTCCCCTTGCGGAGTCTTTTTTCCCTTCTTCATAGGCTTTAATTGTTAAAAAGTTCATTTTCGGGTCCCCTCTATAGCGGGGACTCTTTTTTGCCAGTGAAAAAAGAAAATTCGAACTTCGCAGCAAGAAAGTTAATTATCCAATGTCAAAAATTAAAAAATCTGTTTATCTGTATGGGATGGTTCAAGCACAATGGCAATGCGAGCTTCGACTCGCGGATGGTGGCTCTCTTTGAGAGCCTGGGTTATTTCGGCATCGGCGTTTATTGGTCGATGGTTGAACGTATTGAATGTTGGGGAGGGGGATCCTTCCCTCGTGTCAAACTGATGGAAGAGATGGCAGGGCGCAAGGCCGACCGCCACAAACTGGGCAGGGTGATTGATGAGTTTGACCTCTTTGTGACCGATGAGAACGGCTATGTATCGCTCAACAACGGAAAGAGCAACCTTCAACCTACCCCCCGACCTACCCCTGAACCTACCCTCACACCTTCCCCCCAACCTACCGACGAAAACGATACCCAGGTTGGCGGTTGTGAAGAGCCCCAACGCGCGTGCGTATCTAATATAGAAGAAGATAAGAATAAGAATACGGTGACCTCACCCTCCTCTTTCTTAGACTCCTACGCCGAAGACATGCAACGACCCAGCGGATGGCGTGAGGTGGTATGCATGCAGAGCGGCTACGGGGAACTGCTCGACAAGCACTGGAAGGAGGCCGTTGAGCAGTGGAGGCTGCACGTCATTGCCTTCAGCACCCAGAACGAGATCTCTTCCCTCTCGCGTGCGCAGTATTACTTCAACTGTTTCATCAAACCGCATTCCAAGACGGGCAGTGCCCTCAAGGCTCGTTTAGAATGCTTGGAGGCGCAGGCCTGCGCCCCTCCCCCGTCCACGGTGACCCTGCCTCCCGGGGCACCGCCGAAACCTTCGGAGAAGGCGATATGGAACCCGGCGAAGGAAGAATGGTGTGAGTTTTATTAACCAGTGGGGAATATAGTCGTGCTACATGATTTTTCGGAAGACGCACCGTCTTTCAGCGAAAGACGCAGCATGATTCGGCAAAAGACGCACCGTGATTAAATTCTCAATTAAAATTCTTAATTCTCAATTCTCAATTTTTGAAAATCCTCATAATCTTTATAATCCGTGTTTATAAAAACCATCCCGCATGGTAATTTTCAATTTTCAATTTTCAATTAATAAAAGTCCTTATAATCCGTGTTAAATAATAATGTAAAATGCGAAATTTCAGTAACTTAGGCATTAACGTTTTGGGTCGCACGTCAGGAAAGGTGAAGACCCTTTGCCCCTGGTGTTCCACCAGCAGGAAGAACAAGACCGAGAAGTGTTTGTCCGTCAATATTGATACGGGACTGTACAAGTGCCACCACTGCCAGATGGCCGGGTATGTGCCCGACGAGGAGGAAGAGCGTAGGCGCGAGGAACAGCGGGAGGAACGGCGGCGAAAGTACCTCGAAGACCGGACCTCGGGGAGTTTCAAGCGACCTGTCTGGGAGGGCGTGGATACGCCTTGGCCGGCGGAGCTACTCTCCTATATGACCGATACACGCGGCATCAGCCGCAAGACATTGCGTCAGCTCAAGGTCACCACGGGGTGGATGACCCTCGGAAAACGACAGGTGGCGGCCATTGCCTTCAATTACTTTGAGCAGGGGACGCTCATCAACCGCAAGTTGCGCACGCTCGACAAGCAGTTCACCCTCTTTGCGGGCGCGGAGCTGATCCCCTACAATATCGACGCGCTGCTCGGGGCAGATACCTGCTGCATCTGCGAGGGAGAGATCGATGCGCTGACCCTTATCCAGTGCGGCTTCGAGGCTACCATCAGTGTGCCCAACGGCGGCAATGCCAACCTCAACTGGATGGACCGCTTCGTGGAGAGCCACCTCGACGACAAGCGCGTGATCACCCTCTGCATGGACAACGATGCCGTAGGACGCAAGTTGCTAAGTGAACTGTCGCGACGACTCGGGGAAGAGCGCTGCCGCGTGGTGCAGTGGAGCGAGGGCTGCAAGGATGCCAACGAGGAGCTGACCAAGTTCGGCGCGGCCTCGGTGGTGCGGTGTATCCAGGCTGCCACGGAAATTCCCATGAGCGGCACGTTCACGGCGGCGGATACGGCCCAGGAGTTGCGCTCGCTCTTCATCAACGGCATGCAGCACGGCGCGGATACGGGCTGGTACAACCTCGACCGTCATGTGTCCTTTGAGCCGGGGCGTTTCATCGTGGTCACGGGTCGCCCGGGCGAGGGCAAGAGCGAGTGGATCGATGAGTTGGTGGTGCGCCTGTGCCTTCGCCACGAGTGGCGCATTGCCTACTTCTCGCCCGAGAACATGCCCATTGTGCTGCATCAGCGCAAACTTGCCGAGAAGCTCACGGGTTATCCGTTCGAGCCGGCCAAGCACATGACCGAGGAGCTGTACCAGCGCACGGTGGCGTGGCTGGCGGACAATGTCACCCATATCCTGCCTGAAGATGAACAGGGCTATACGCTCGATAATATCCTGTCGGTAGCCCGTCGGCTGGTGGCGCGGCGTGGGGTACGCATCCTGGTACTCGACCCGCTCAACCGCATCGAGCAGCAGCTCTCGGAGCGGCAGACGGAGCTGCAGTACATCTCTTCGCTGCTGAACCGCTTGGTGCGCTTCGCCCAGCAGCACCGCGTATTGGTGATTCTCGTGGCGCATCCGCGCAAGGTAAACCGCTCGGAGCGCGACGGCCGCAAGCGTCGTGTGGAAATGAACGACATCAACGGCAGTGCCGACTTCGGGAACAAGGCCGACTACTGCTTCGTGGTGGATCGTGACGATGAACTGTCCATGACCACCATCTACATCGACAAGGTGCGCTTCAAGCACTTGGGCGACCGTGCCGAGGTCCGCTTCTACTACGACCGCCTCTCAGGCCGCTATGTCCCTGCCGTCCTCCAGGTCGGCAAAGACCCTGACACGATGGAGGAAGTCAAAACCGTGAAGGCGGACTTTACAAACTTTAATGAGCGATGGGGGTGATTACATTGAACATTGAACATTGAACATTGAGCATTAATTGCCTTGCGGGAGGGGTAAAAAAATCATCCCGCATGGTAATCTTCAATGTTCAATGTTCAATGTTCAATTTTATTAAGGTTCTCCGATGGCTTCAACGATCAGCCTCACCATCAGCGGTGTGAGGATGCGGGTGGAGTCGGTATAGCCGACACTGTGCAGGTCATCTACCAGACGTGGCTGCATGGATATCCAGCGCATCAGCTTCACGCGTGCAGCGTTCTCTGTCAGACTCGGGCTGTAGAGCCTCGCAAGCTCACCCTTGAAATAGCTCTGTATCTTGAATGTCTCTTCTTTCATCTTAGCAGTGATTATACTGCAAAGATAAGCATTTTCCACTTGATTCACAAGCATTTATCATGCTTTATTATGCATTATCATGCATTATGGTGAAGCAGGGTGAACCACCATCCCATTCCGTCTTTCCCATGTCGTATCTTTGTATTGTCAAAAGGGGATAAACCCCTGATGATGGATGCAAGCGCGCAGCATTCCGGGAGTGTTTAATGTTTAATGTTTAATGTTTAACTTAAGAAGTGATTAACTATTCAACTGTGAAGCGCAAGAACCTCGCCAAGCCCGAGGAAGCGCCCAAGACGTATGCGGTCGCTCAGTACGACCATGTGATGGATCTCGACCAGTTTGCCGAGCATGTGGCGAGCCACGGATCCAAGTATGACGAGGCGGACATCACCGCCATGTCCATTCTCATTGTGAAATGCCTCCGCGAGCTGTTGCTCGAAGGTCGCAAGGTGAATTTCGGTAAGCTCGGTGGCTTCTGGGTGACGCTCACCAGCCGTGGCGTGGAAGACGGCGGCAAGTTCTCCGCCAACGACATCACCGGCTGTTCCATCCTCTACTCACCCGGTAAGGATTTCGAGGACCTGATGAAAGACGCCCAGTTCCGCGCCGTGGCCACCCGCAAGCTCCAGGCCGCCGTGGTGAAGGCCGAGAAGGAAGGAGCCACTACCCTCAACATTGAGGAGATCAAGCGCAAGGCTTCGACCGATGCTGAGGATCCTGAAGACCCTGAAGACACCAACGGTGACGACGGTGGTGATGACAACCCAACGGATCCAACCAACGGTGGTGGCTCTGACAACAGCGGCTCAGGAAACTCTGAAACCCCGACGGGCGGCAGCTCTGACACTGGAGGCGATGACGACCCCGATGATGTGAGCTTGGGATGATATTTAATTAAAAATTAAAACTAGTATCTATGAAAATAAAGAGTGCAAGAGTGAAGTTTTGGCTTCAGGCCGTCATTGCCTTTCTGACGGCGATAGCAACCAGTGTAGGTGTTTCAAGTTGTGTGGGCACCCTATGAGAACGATAACCCTCATTATTCTGCATTGCAGCGCCACGCGCTGCAATGCTTCCTATAGCTTCGAGCAATGTCGCTACGACCACATCCACCACAGAGGCTGGAAAGACATCGGCTACCACTACTACGTGGAGCGTGACGGAAGCCTGCATGTTGGCAGACCGGAAGCCACGATAGGAGCACACTGCAAGAACCACAACCGCCATTCCATCGGCGTGTGCTACGAGGGTGGTCTGGATGAAGAAGGCAAAGCTTGCGACACGCGCACCTTTGACCAGAAAGCCACGTTGTTAAAGCTGATTACTGAGCTTAGGAAACGCTATCCCCAAGCCCTTATCCTCGGTCATCGTGACCTCTCTCCTGACCTCAATGGCAACGGACTCATCGAGCCGTTGGAATGGATCAAGCAGTGTCCGTGCTTTGATGCGATGAAGGAGTATGGTAATTTAGACCTCTATTGACGTTAGCTCTTAGGTAAGCAGCCAATTCTGACATATAGCCCCAAAAGGTCGCCCTTTTAGGTAACTAAAGTTAAAATCGACTAATTTTTTATTAATTCTTCATTCTGGTATAAAAACCAGCATTTCTCAAAATCTTTGCTACTGAACATAATCTGATATTTTAAATGTCAGTGCAAAGGTATTTCATTTCACCTTCTTTTACAATACGTCAAAATTGGCTGCTTACTGATCTAACTATTTAAGTTGAGGTAATAAATCATGACGCATGATATCCCTTCCTTTCACATCAATAACCTTAACAGAATTATTAATTTTACAAAGCTTTTTATTATACTCTTCAACAGTGTCTGCAACTATATTCATGCCTGCTATTCGATCACTACTACTAGTCACTCCACGCATAGAAGTACCTTTAATTCTGACTGGATGGAATTCGTTAATAATTCCTTCTTCTTCCAGTTCACAGAATCCCTCAAAGTGATCAAATACACCTGGTTCACAATAAATGAAGTCGTTCACGACAATATTATGTCTTTCATATTTTGGGCTTATATCAGGAGTTTTGCCTATAGTGATATCTATGGTAGCGCCTATAACATCCACACCACTAGCATACTTAATTAGTAAATATTTCATGTTTCCTCCTGTACGCGCACAGAATTCAAGTACAGAGATTTGATCTTCATTAACAAGTAGCTGAATTAGTAGAGGGGCATTAACAAGTCCAAAGCCCTCTGCAATCTTTTGAGCTACCTCTTCAATTTGCAGTTGTACATTTTGTGATACTTTTGCAGGAAAATGACCACGAAATATCACAAAACGATCTTTATCTTTAACCTTATCGCTATTAGTAACATTTAGAATCTTAGCCTTACCATTCACCACAAATGCATCTACACTGATTTCTTCTCCATAGAAAAACTCTTCAACTATTACTCTACCACTACGGCCAATTAACTGAGCTTCTTTATAATATTGTTTAAGTTCCTCAGCATTATCTGCTTTACGAACACCTTTCGAGCTATAAGCATCTACGGGTTTAACAATCAGAGGATATTTCAAATATTCAATTGATTCATAATCCAAGCTATCTGTTTCTACATAGTCTGTCGTTGGTATTTCATATTCTTTAAAGATTTTCTTCATTCGTATCTTATCAGATACATTCATACCTGTCTCATAATTAATATAACAAGGAAGCCCAAGCATCTCTGATACCTTAGCAACTACCAATAATACTTGGTCTGCACAAACAGTTATCAAGAAGTCAACCTTTTCATCTATAGCAATCCGCTTTATCGATTCAATATCAAAAACGTCAACGTGATAAAAAACGTCTGCATATGGACGAGCTACAGCTGCTTCGCTGCCATCAGCTAAAATCGTTTTATATCCCCGTTCCTTTAGTTGTTTGATTAGTTCAATTTGAGGTAAACCACCTGCAATAATTAGTGACTTCATGATTACTGTATATATACTAAACCCTTGCTTAAAATTTCCTCAATATAATATATCATATTATTTTTTCACTTATTATAATCATTTTTTTAGTCAATCTTTATAATTAAATGAAATATTATTTGTATGTTTATATTATAAGTTCTTTGTTTTCTCGTTTACAAAAATCTCATACATCTTTTTGGCAAGCTCATCACTCACACCCGCTATCTTATCCAAGCCATAAGTTTTCCTAAATTGTTCCGAATACAGACCTGCCTTCGCCACATACTCATCGAAACTGCAGATATACCTCGCAGGAACCCCCGCATATACTGAGTTATCAGGTATATCCTTATTTACTAAGGAGTCGGAGCCTATGATTACGTTACTACCTATACGGGTATTGTAAAGGATACGGGTGCCAGAACCGATAAAAACGTTGTCCATCACTTCTATGCAACCTACTCGCTCTATGTATTTCTTTCCTCCGAACTTTCCGTTCAGCATGTGGTGAATCACATCGTGTGTGACAAAACCTACATTAGAGGCTACCCAAACATTTTCATGCAGGAATACCAAATTGGAATAAAGAGGGAGTTTCCTTTTCATGATCATACAACCTTTTCCCACACTGCCATACAAATGGTGTTTTCTTATGAAATCTGCACACTTTTTACCCCCCCCCTATGAATAACATAAGGTAAATGGAATAGAACAGCCTTTTATATCTCTTCATTGTATTTGATAACAATTAGTGCTTTTTTCTTCTCATTATCTCATTATATGCAAATAATTTCTTGAAGAACTGAAAAACAAACGGTCTCCAATCATCTCTGGAAAACAAAGCTTCCTCTGTATTTTTCCAATTAAACCAAGAAGGCTTGGTTTTGAAACGATCTGGAGATTTTATAAACCAAGCAATGTCAGTGTCTAAATGACGAAGATACTTCCCAAAAATCTTGTTTTCTGGATATTGGGTCACTTCCTCGTCAAAAATCATTTCAAGAAATTGTCTGGAAATATTACACCCACACATGAATGCAACCTTAACACTAGCAGGAATACGTCCATTGATTTCCATTAGTCTAGGTTCTCCCGTTTTTTTATCTACCATGAAAGCTACATTAGCAAAGCCTTGCCACCCAAGATCCTTCAATAATCTACCAGCATATTGAAGAACTTCATGCGCATCTACTGTCTGTATCAATACACCTGCTCCTGCATCAATGGGAAACCATCGTAAAACATCCACAGCATAAGATGTACAAACATTTCCCAGCTTATCAACAAAAAGATTCGTACCGATACGATTGTCAAATTTTACAAACTCCTGCACCACATAGTCATCTACGTTAAAAGATTTGTCTGCTAAATAGCCTCTGAATTCCTCCTCCGTATTGAACTTATGGTAACCGATAGAACCAATACCTTGGCGGGGTTTAATAATAATTGGAAATTTGCAGTGTTGCAGATAGTCCTCAATAGTCTGGCCACTACGACGTGTATAAGGGCAGGGAATACCAGATTTCATCGCCTGATCAAAAGTAATCTGCTTATTGAATGCCTTTATATAGACATTTCTTGGAGCACAAGCTAACTTCACATATTTTTTAAACTCATCTTCATGACGAGTAACAAAGTCCGTACTTCGCTCTCCTATTGGCATAAGTACATCGAATTCGTCCGTCGATACTAAAGAAAGAAGATAACGGAATTTATCCTCATTGTTTTCCTTGTATTCCGTATTGAGAATTTTTCTGTCAGGTTTGTTTGAAACATAGCAAGGGTCTAAACGAGAACTGCAGATTACTGTTACATGACAACCTATCTCCTTCAGACCACGAATCATGGCGTATGGTTGCTTACCACCGCCATCGGTCACCAAAACCCTAATCTTACTAAAATCCATTTGATTTATTCTTTTATAATTCAACACTCGCTCTTCTTGGTTCGAAACAACAGCAAGGTCTCAATGCCACTATTCTCACTCCACTGGCTCGCTGAGGACCAATCTTGGCAAAGGTGGCCAACACACTGTGCTTACCACCCAAACCGAGCGGGCCTACGTTAGCTTCATTCACCTTCTCAGTGATTCGTTTCTCAAAATCACTTTGTACGCCAAAGTCACCTTTGACCATTGCCTCCATCATCAGACTAGTGGCCTCAAACTGGCTTCTGCCAATTCCGATAGCCAAGGTACAAGGAGAGCAACCCAGCTGACTGACTGCAGGCTTAGCTCGGCTTACTATCTCGTCTATCACCACATCCACGCTATGCTTGTGGAACACCCGTTGGGTGATGCCACGGATGGCTGGGCCACCGCCCAGCATCAGGATAGTCAGTCGGAGCACATCCTCCTCAACCGGTTTTATCAGAATGGGAGAAGCTGCCAATGCGCCACTGTCCTCATCCAAACCTCCGCTCTGGTCTATCCTTGCATAGTCATCCCCCTTGATGGCCATGGGGCGACCAGGCAGTTGTCTCAGTCCTTGTCGGACTCCTTCCGTGATTGCTTCCAACAAAGCACCGCTCACATTCTTGTTTGGGCCAACTTCTAAAAACAGATGCGGGATGCCCGTATCATCACACAGCGGACTACGACGCTCTTCTGCCACCAGTGCATTATCAAGCACCTGTCGCATCACCCAGCAGGCACTCTCTATCTTCTCGTCAGCAATCGCCCTACGATATGCTTTTTTCTGGTCTTCACGGAAAGTGGATCCAGCCCTAACTAAGCAGTCAGCCACTTTATCAATTATTATCATATTCATGTTTTTATTCTTTTGTCAACATGTCAACGTGTCCACAAGACTACGAGTTTTTTTCATGGCCTACAGGTCTACAAGTCTACATGTCAACATGCTTGTGTCTCGTTGACTTGTGGTCTCGTTGTCTCGTTGACTTGTTGACCCGTTGACTTGTTGACTTATCAATCATAGATTGACTCACCCTGTGCAGCAGCTATGATCGCCTGATAGTTCTTCACTTTGATTTTATAGAGAGCTTCCATCCCTAATTCAGGCCAGGCCACACACTCACGATCCAATGTTTGGCTCTCAAGAAGCGCAGTTACTGGAGGGATGATAGCGAATACCGCATTGTTCTCTGCCAGCATCTTCACGGTTTCAGGTTTGATAGCACCCTTACCCAAATGCATCTTGATACCATTCTCAGACAATACCTTGAAGCTGCCCTCTATCTCCAACTTGTTGCTTGATGTCGGTCCTACACCAGCAGGGCTGACAGCAGTGTGGAAAATAACTCCACCATTCAAATCTATTCCCCGCTTATCCCATGTACCAGCTTCCAATTCCTTACAGATACGCGGAAGTACAGCATCACGACCACAAAAGATGTTTCCATTGATGCTTACGACATCGCCTACCTTCAATTCTCTGATAGCCTCCTCACTGAAGGGTGTCGTTAATTCAATCATCGTTTTTCAATTTTTTGTAATTTTTCCATCAAAGCTATTTTCTGAGCCTTGTGGTCTATATTCAGCTTTGGCATGTCACTGCGGATACCCTGTCGTACATGCACATCGACAAACAGGGGCATTCCCTCAGTCTTCATCTCCTCTACTATACGCTGCAATTCTTCCTTGGTTACCACAGCATGTCCTGTGGTGCGATAGCCGCAAGCTGCTGCCACAGCGGTCAGATTAACCACATAGCCTGCAGAAGGCTGACCTCCCACAGATTCATTCACACCGTTGTTCAACACGATATGCAGCATATTGCCTGCCTTATAGCGACAATTGGTGGCCAGAGCCCCCATGTGCATCACGGCAGCTGCATCGCCGTCAAATACTACAACTCGCTTGTCAGGTTTCGCCAATGCCAGACCAAGTCCTACGGAGGAGACATGACCCATGGAACCTACATTCTGGAACTCGTGACCTTCACCGATGCCGTGGACTTTCAGCTGCTCGTGCAGTTCACGTGTAGCACGGCCTGTAGTACCCAAATAGACGGCATCCTCTCCTACAACGTCTATAACGGCAGAGATAGCCTCCTCGCGGTTCATCAAGGTACTTTCAGGATACTCCTGTTTCTTCACCTTCTCTGTGAGGATGGCTTTCTTGGCTATCAGTGCCACAGGTGATGAAATCTCCTTTGCTTTTTCCACTGCCCACTTGAACTTCTCAATCACTATATCCTCGGCATCCAGTATCTCGTAAGGGATATCCATATCCTTCATCAACACGGGAGTAAGTTCTCCTTGTTTCTTGTGCTGGGCATGATCCTTTACGGCAGGATCGCCGCGCCAGCCTATCACCAGTATCATCGGGATGCCATATACGCAGTCATGTGTCAGTGACAGCAACGGGTTGGTGGCATTGCCGATACCGGAGTTCTGCATATACACCAAGGGTATATCACCTGTAGCGAGATAGTGTCCGGCAGCAATGGCTACCGCATTGCCTTCATTGGCAGCCATCACATGCTGTCCGTCAGGGATGTTCTTGGTCAGGTACAGGCAGAAATTGTTCAACAAGGAATCGGGCACACCCGTATAGAAACGCACGCCCATTTCAGCAAGGGCATGGAACAGTTCTTCTTGATTTACCATATTCTTATAAGTCGGTTAGCAGGTCGGCAACCATCGTATCCGGTTGTCCCACCTTATCATATATATAGTCGTAAGTAGTCGGACTGATGCCACCAAACACCATCAGGTCATTGTAGCGAGATCTGAACTCCTCCTCCGTGAGCGGGTTTTCAGGCTCTCCCTTCGGGAAATCCACCCTTTCCTTGAAGATTCTCTTCTCGGTGATGATGGTGAATATGGCACTCTGTTTTCCGGGGAAGATGCTGCTCAGTCCCTCATCGGCCACCACTTCCACCTTCTTTGTCAACTCTTTGACCATAGGATTCTGAAGGGCCTCCTCACTGAACTCCTGGAGTCCGGCCTTTCCGTAGATGAAGGCAACAGCCGTACTGTAGGGTGTACTCATCTTGGCGGAGTAGGCACCCTGTATATCCGTATGGTCGTGACCAGAGACAGCCAGGTCGTAGGTTTCCACCTTGATTTGCTCCACGTCTTCCGGTCGGATGCCATACTGATTGCGTAGGTATATGGCAGCCTCCACAGGGGGATGGGTATATCGGCAGGAGGCATAAGGCTTGGTATAGCTCTTCATGATGGCGTAGGTACCGTTCAGTAGTACAGGTTTCAGTTCTGTAAGCTCATCACCCGACATCATTTTCAGGAAACCTCTATATCCTCCCAACGGGTCGGCATGACCCTTGAACCCGGCCTTTGCTAATTGCAGACTTGTGAGCGACAGCAAGGCGGTCTTCGCCACGTTGTAGGGTTTCAGTTCCGAGCCGTCGTCCAACACCTTCAGCATACCGGAAGCAGCCACGCTGGCTGCGGCAAATGCCTGGTAGCGTTCCTCCTCCGTGAAACCAAGCATATAGGCAGCAGCCAATGTCGCCCCGAGCACACCACAGGTACCGGTAGCATGGAAGCCCATTGCCTTGTGCTTAGGTTGGATTGACACGGCCATGGTATAGGAAGCCTCATAGCCTACAACGACAGCCTCTAGCATCTTTTCTACAGAAATCTGGTATCGCTGAGCCAATGGGAGCAGCAAGGAGAAAATCGGAGAACCGAGATGAATGATGCCTGAATTGGTGCCATCATCAAAGTCAAGGGCATGACCGTTCAGACCATTCAGGAACACAGCTTCCTTTAAAGCCAGACTCCTACCCGTCCCTATCGCCTTGAACTTGCCATCCTCTGGCATTGCGAATTCAAAGTAGCCTTTCAGCTTCTCCCGTTGGAAAGCAGCACCTGCACAGGTCACCGCCATATAGTCTAACAGCGAGCGGCGTGCCCTTGCTATCGCTGCAGAAGGAATCTCATGCTTGGCTACTTTGTCTATCTCAGAAAAGTATATTTGGGAAACATTCATTTTAGGGTACTAAATGAATTTGAAATAGGCGGGGCTGTCCGGCTTGGCTATCTCCCAGGCTGCCCCCATGGCATCAAGGATAGTCAGTGGAAGTTCGCCCTTCTTAGCTGCTTCCATGTTCTGCTTCATCTGAGTGATTCGGGATGCACCAAGTAGGATGCCATCACCCTTTTCTGCTTGCAGACAGGAATGATTGCAAAGCCAGCGGTAGCCGGCCTCAGCCATGGGGATACCCTCTACTTCACAAGCCTTGCGTATCTCATCCACGGCATCAAAGTACGATTGTTTCCAATAGCGGTCACGATAGCTCTTCAGTCTTTGGAAGCGGCCTTCATCAGGAGCATCTTCAAAGTGCAGGTGCTTGCCCGTAAGCATGCCGCCCGCCAAGGGGTTAAAGGCATAGAACCTCATGCCCAGCGAACGGATGGCAGGGAATAACTCCGGTTCCACATTGCGACACAGGGCATTGTACATACCTTGATACACTGTTGGCTTTGGGCAGCCGTATTTCTCACATTTGTTCCAGATGTCCACCACCTGCCAAGCAGGATAGTTGCTCAGACCAAGTTCCTTCACCTTTCCCTGATCATAGAGTTCCGCCACGGTTTCCAAAGCCTCGTCAATCGGAGTCTTACCATCAGGGAAATGAAAGTACAGCAGATCAACTTTGTCTCTCTTCATGCGGGCAAGAGACTCATTGAATTCCATAAGGATGGTTTCGCGGTCGAGCCTGCCCGTGATACGAGGATGAATTTTGGTAGCGATCTCGTAGCTGTTATTCTCTAACTCAGGTAGTATATCGCCCAGGAAGCGTTCCGTATCTCCGCCGTTATAGACATACGCCGTATCCAGTTCCCGATTCCCCGTTGCCAAGAAACCTTTCACCATCTCCCTACTCGCCTCCATATCCAACTGAGGTCCGAAGTTCATCGTCCCAAGTACTATCTTCATCATATTATTCATTTTGACCTAAGACAAGGCTCAGCACCGAGTCCTCATTCTTCACCACGCCATAGACTTTAGCACGAGCCACAATCTTCTCCGCCCAGCGGTGGTGAGGACCAATCTCATTCATCTTACCACCACCCTCACTCTTGATCACGCCACCAGAGGTGTTCAATATCTGAATGGCATCGTTGTACTCTTCCTCCACTACCGTGAACATGGCATTCACGAACTTGGCATGGGTAGGATGGATGATGGTCTTACCCACGAAGCCATTGGCACGGTCAATCAGAACCTCTTTCAGCAGTCCATCGATAGCAGGATTCACAATATCTTGGCCCTTAACAAGTGCATAATGGAAGTTGCGGCGTATAAGTTCATCGATGTCATCATCGTTGTAGGCACGAAAATACTCCCAAACGGCTGCTGAGATGCAATAGTCGCAGTGACGATTGAAGAAGTTCACCACATCGCTTAGAGCATCTCGCACAGGCATGATGTCAAACACCGTGGAGTTGATGCCGCGGCGTACACCAAAGAGCGAGGACATGTCCGTACCACCTACGCGGATATTCAGTATCAGATCCTTGTAAGGCTCCAAAATATTCCTGAGCAAGAGCAGTTCCTGTGTACGGCTCTCCTTGAAGGCTACCTCTGGACCTTCCAAAATAGGCATACCATAGAGGATGACACCTAAGCGGCTGTTCACCTCCACAAGGGTGCGCAGCACGTTCAGCGCATTCTGGCTGTTGAACTTCGGGAAATTGAATCCTGTAAGCACGGAAGCCTGCTTCTTGGTCATACGAGCGGCAAAACTCTTGAACTGTTCCGGATTGCGTACACGGACAAAGATCAAGGGGATATCGTCATGCGTCAGCTTCCCCTGTTCTATCATATCGGCAAAGAAGTCCATGTGGTCCAGGATGTTCTGCTCTGCCTGTGGCAGATCCTCCTCCTTGATAGCATCCTCGCAACACATCACGAACGAAGTCACGTCCAACTGATGATTCACGATCTTATCCTTGATGTCCTTCGTGCCAGGCATGTAGAGCGTGGCACCCAAGCAGTACTGCAGGATATCACGTTCCGTGTATTTGTTGAACTCTATCGGAGCCTTCACAAAGTGGAAGTCCTTATTGTATAAATGCTGTCTCATTAATTATTAATTATTAATTATCAATTTTCAACGTTTCGGAGAAACAATAGCCTCGGGGTAGTAGGTGTCAATCACTCGTTTTACGAGCAGAATCTGCTTAGCACGCTGACGGGCTTCTTTCTCCGTTGTGTCATAGCTGTGGTTGGCAGCAACACTACCTCCCGTCTTCAAATATACGGGAGCAGCCACACGGATGAAGTCAGGAACTTCATAGTGACGGATAAAACCTCCGCTACTTTTGGGGTTCTCTGTATGTAAGTCAATAGGCACATCAATGGCAGCACGCATAGCAGCCAGCATCTGTACCTGTATGTCACGCACAGGATTGATACTATCTGCGCCCAATGTTTCCAACACGTGTGCTGAGCAAGGATTGCCATGACCGCTATGGGCACTCACCTTAAAGTGACAGTCAGCAGGGATATAGCCTTTCTTACGAGCTTCATTCAAAGCCCATAGCAAACCTTCATCGTATATCAAGAAACCACGAACACCCAGACGAGCACCACGCTTGATTTCCTCAATACCACGGACAATCTGCTCCTGACCACGCAAACGATAGCCCATGCGCTGCCCTTCTTCCGTCTTCACAGAAGCTGAAGTATCGGTTGTGGCGCGAGGGCCACAGGCAAGCACCAACTGCACGTTCCACTTCCTGACATATTCCACCATCAGTCTAATCTCATCATCTGTAAGGAACATGATACCCTTGGTTTGGGTTACACGATGTATCTGTACCCCAAATTCATCCAATGCTTCCAACAACGCCTTCATCGGCCCAGGTCCCTGAATTCCAGGCACCTCAAAACGATATTGTCCACCATCAGGAAAACGTTTCTCTGAGGTTGGCAAATCATACAGGTCACCATTAGGCTGACCTATACTTTCAAGAAACTCTCGAGTTTCTTTCATTGTGTAAAAATCCATTTATAAAACTGTTTATTATAACACTAATTTATTTTTAACAAGAATTTATTTTGCATAGAATCTTTTTTCGCCATTGAAGACTCTTACTATTATCATTTACTCAATTATTACTCAAATAATACTTTAGTACAGAGCAAGTATTCTATTTATTTCTCTTTAAACACTATCTTACGAGCAGCCTCTTCATAACGCGTATAAGGGAAATTTGTCTTTTTAAAAATAACAACCTCTATGATAAGTAATAATGTACGAAAAATGCAATAAAGGTCAAGCCAGATACATCGTTTTTCTACATACATACTAGCAAGACAATCGCGAACAGGCACAACTTCTCGGATAATTAGTTCTTCGCTCTTAACAAAAAGTTCACCATGAGCATAGTCAAACAGGCTATCAAGACATGCAAGCCCAGGTCGAACATCAGTAACATTATCATAAGGACCAACATAGTGTTTTAAAACTCCAGCCATGGTAATAGGTCGTGGTCCAATTACAGACATTTGTCCCAATAATACATTTATTAACTGAGGCAACTCATCAAGTTTACTCTTACGAAGTATTGCTCCAAAGGGGAAAATACGAACTTCATTAGCAATATACCCTCCCTCAGTTTTTTTATCTGATCCTTTCTCAGGATGATATACATGCATAGATCTAAATTTAAACAAAATAAATGGCTTTCGCCCACGACCTACACGCTCTGTACAATAGAATACAGGTCCAGGGCTTGATATTTTTATTCCTATTGCTGCCACAATAAAAAAAGGAGACAATAAAATTAGCGCAACTAATGATGCAAAAATGTCAAACAATCGTTTGATAAAACAATATATAACATTCATAAGGAAAAATCTATTTTATTTCACGAATAAGCATAAATGCTTCAGCAGCTTGAACATTAACAGTAGCGCCTCGGAACATGGCCAATGCTCGTATAGTTTCTAAAGAACGTAAATCTGGATACGGATGAAGTTGCGATTGGAAAAAACTCATTGCCTTCAATTTACACTCAAGAAAAGTACTAATATCTTCAAACACATTAGGAACGAAAGCATTATTGATAGCAGGGGTATTGATTCCTGTTTCTGACAATGTCTCATAGGCATAAATTCGATGTGGTGCAAAAGGATACTTCTGCCTAAGCGCAACCATAGCCCCTTCTACTGTCATCTGATGATCCTTCTGCATGTCACCCCAAAAAGGAAGATAAACCTCATCGGGTTCCACTTCACGAACTGCATCAAAAAAAGCTTTATTGAATTCCAAACGACTAAATTGTTCCAACTTATTTGCCGCAAATGGAAATTCTATAAGTTTATCAATTCCACAAAAGGAATGACAACTAAGCATCTCTTCATGTATCCTTTGGGTGCTTTCTGGTAAGACTTCTCCTTTACGTGCAGTCACTATTGCAACAGCAACGAAACCTCCAGCTGCTTTTCTTTTTAGTATTGTACCACCTACACCTATTATTTCATCATCTCTATGCGGCGCAAATATTAAAGTTTTCATATAATATCATTTTTAGAACATTATTATCAAAGATTCCTTCCTAGCAATCTTTGTAACACAAAATAGAGTTTAGGCATTTTACACCTAGTGAAATCAGACAACTTATGAATAAAGTCTCTTTTTCTAAATATCTCATTTAGCTCAGTATTTCGTATCGCATTGAAATCCCCAATCATTAAAGCGTATGTATACTTGTACCTTAGTTTACCTCGTTCAAACAAATCATTATATTTTCCTTTTGAGAAATCATTGACTTTTTCTAGTCCTTTTATCATTTGCTCACAAACTTTAGCTCGTTCAGAATATGCCCCTTTCCTAGAAGTCCATGAACCATCTGCATACCACCGATAAACACACATACAATCTGAAAGCATTCTTACCTTTCCCATCAAAGCAGCATAATAAGTTAGAGGGATATCCCCAATAGGAAATCCCCAGGCGGGTCTATTTTTCCAAATCTCAGTTTTTAAAAAGAAAGATACAAAAGGAAAGACACGACCATTTGTAGGAACAACAAATTCTTCAAGACTTACATCCCTATCATAATCTGTTTTACTTCTATTCTCAATTTTACCAGTGAGCAT
>Ga0310786_10005393_pt1 | contig 17390 bp, 12 predicted proteins | sample AusTroGonzalo_MG_FD_203881 | JGI IMG/M metagenome (GOLD analysis project Ga0310786, IMG submission 203881) | Bovine rumen microbial communities from tropical cattle in Woodstock, Queensland, Australia - Gonzalo_03 (v2) (version 2) | ecosystem: Host-associated > Mammals > Digestive system >... | reverse complement strand
TTGAACTTGACATAAACCAGGCCCTTAGCACCTACCTGAGGGCGCTTAACGAACTCAGTGAGCTGGTCGAGCTGCTTGCGGGTATAATCGGCACAACCGGGTACACAGATACCACCGATATAGTTGGCCTCGTTGAACACGGGGAATGTGCCTGTGCCCTTGAGTACGTCCATAAGTTCCACGAACTCCATACCAAAGCGAAGGTCGGGCTTATCGGAACCGAAACGACGCATAGCCTCGTGCCATGTCATACGCTGAAGGGCGGGCAACTCAATGCCGCGAATCTCCTTAAAGAGATGACGGGCCAGGTCTTCGAAGATCTGAAGAACGTCTTCCTGCTCGACAAACGACATCTCACAGTCGATCTGTGTGAACTCTGGCTGACGGTCGGCACGCAGGTCCTCATCGCGGAAGCACTTGGCAATCTGGAAATAGCGGTCGAAACCTGAAACCATCAACAACTGCTTCAAGGTCTGAGGGCTCTGAGGCAATGCATAGAACTGACCGGGATTCATGCGGCTGGGCACCACGAAGTCGCGAGCGCCCTCGGGAGTAGAACCGATGAGGATAGGTGTCTCGACCTCGATGAACTGCTGAGCATCGAGGAAGTTGCGGATGAGGATAGTCATCTTATGACGCAGTTCGAGATTCTTGCGAACAGCCGAACGACGCAGGTCGAGATAACGATACTTCATGCGGATATCATCGCCACCATCGGTATTGTCCTCGATGGTGAAAGGCGGTGTGAGACTCTCACTCAGGATATTCAACTCGCTCACCATAATCTCGATATCGCCAGTGGGCATCTTGGGGTTCTTGGCCTGACGCTCGCAGACCTTACCCTTAATCTGAATACAGAACTCGCGTCCCAGTTTGTTGGCACGGTCGCAAAGGGCCGTATCGCCAGATTCGTCGAAAACCAACTGTGTGATTCCATAGCGGTCGCGCAGATCGACGAAGGTCATACCTCCCATCTTTCGAGTGCGCTGCACCCATCCTGCCAATGTTACCTCCTGGCCGGCATCGGTGAGACGAAGCTCACCACAAGTTTTAGTTCTATACATATTTTATTTTATGTTTTTTCTATTGAGGTGCAAAGTTACATATTTTTCCGTAATTTACGACAACTTTAACTGCTAAAAAATAGAAAAAGATTATTCTTCCCAATGTAGCACGGCACCATTACGACGGGCTGGGTCTGGACCGGCATAGTCCATTGAATAGGGACTGCCCGTGGTGGGACTCTTGCCCAGATAGCGATGACTCGTGAGTGAAAGAAGCATGAAGTCGTGGTCGAGATAGTCCTGCCAAAGGAATTCCTCAGCTTCTTTCGGATCGGTAGTAAAGCGCACATCACCAGGCAGACCTTCGCCATAGACCTTGACATAACGGCCATCGACACACTGTAGGACGACACGCCCCTGCTGGCGGTCAATCACTCGGAACTTGGTCAGATCGCTCTTATCACCAGCGTGAGTATCATAGAGCAGGCCATGCTTCAGGGCGATGGCAGGTCGATTCGTGGCCTTATTAATTATACGAATGGTCTTTCCATAAGGAATATTCTCACGGCGGTCAGCGCAAGGTTCTTCCACGGTAAAGTTGTCAAACTCGGCATATCCACCATTCTTTCCTTTGACATTGAAGGCAAAGAGGGCATGGCGCGAGCCTTGGAAGGTGATGAGCTGATAGGTCAACGGCATCATGCGACCTAAGTTCTTATACTCTTTGCCATCAAGAGAATAGGCATATTGCGCCTGGTCATTGTCATATTCACCAATGCAACGGAGCCATAGTTTTGACAGACTGGGGATGGGCACATCGATGGTATCGTTGGTCATCTGTTCGAAGCAACGCAGAGTGAAGCTCTTGCCATTTTTCACAACGCCAATCCACGAGCAGGGGACATTGATATTGCCAAGGCCACAGACATCGCCATCCTTCATTCCCTTGACACTGAGCTCTACGGTGGTGATGCTCTTGGGACCGATAACACGCTGTGTCAGTGTATTGCGAGCCCACATCAATTGTTCGGCAGACATTGTATTCAGACGAAGTTTTCCGCCTTTCAGACTCCACATCTTTTCCTCGGGATTATGGTTCCACTGCCACACGCGACCCAAGGTCTTGCCATCAAAGTTCTCGCAGCGATTATAAGGTGCATGAGGTTGTGGCACAGCAACAGACTGAGCACCAGGTTTGAACCATGTGCGTGGTGCGCGACCGAGATTTCCTTCCAAACCGACCATGGGCCATCCATCTTTCCATGTCATGGGCATCAGGCATACCGTTCTGCCTACAGAATGGAAATCCTGCATAAAGAGCGCCCACCATGAACCATCAGTTGCCTGGACGATGCCACCCTGATGGGCGTTATCACAACCTGTGGCATCGGGACCTGCATGCGACACACCAAACTTGGTACCATCGTCGCCGATACGAAACTTAGTGCCACGGGGTACCAACGTACGATCGGCACCGTGATAGCCATAAGTCTCGTCGGCCTGAATGACACGTGTCTCGTATGGCCCCCAGATACTCTTAGAGCGTGAACAGAGTGTACGACCATTGGGAGAGTAATCGGTGGAGATGAGATAATACATGCCATTAATCTTATACATATGGTGTCCCTCGCCAATACCGGCACCTTCAGGTATTATCACACGGTCGCTGCCCTCCACAGGGCCACTCATATCGGGTTTCAACTCTGTGCAATGCACCTCGCCATACTTATGAATGGCATAGATTTTACCGTCATCATCAAACAGCACACCAAGGTCGTAGATGTTTCCTTGCATATTATGATGCTTCCATGGGCCTTCTATCTTTTCACTGGTATAGCACTGCAAGCCTTTGCCATTGACATTTGAGAAGACATAGAACATGCCATTGGCATAGCGGATGCAAGGGGCCCAGATGCCCTGGCCGTATATCTCCTGATGATTCTTCAAGGCAAACTTATCGTCGGCGAAATCAAAGCGATCAAAGCAATAACTGACGTTTTCCCAATTCACCAGATCCTTGGAATGAAGGATAACCAGTCCTGGCACAGAGTGCATGGTAGTACCTGCCAGATAATAGTCTTCACCCACACGGATAACATCGGGATCGGAGAACTCATCGTAGAATAAGGGGTTGGTAAACGTGCCATTACCATTGTCGGCTGTCCACGATGACGTTTGAGCTGTAGCATTTAGGGCGGCGCAAGTTAAAAGACCTGCACACCATAGTTTGAGGTTGTTCATTGTTATGATGTTTATAATGTCATTTTACAGCCACAAAGATACTGCTTTTTATTTAATCGCACAAACACTTAGACGCAAAACAGCTTATTTACGGATATTATTTGGTGGTTTAAGGACTTATTAGTAACTTTGCGGCACAAAATCTAAAAACTAAAACAAAAATGAGAAAAATAGCTGCTTTATGGGGTGCGTTGATGATGGCCGCAACACTATCGGCCCAAAACACAGCACAACAAGTGTTGAACACAGCTCAGAAGGTGAACGACTACTTTATGGCAAAATATGCCGACCCTACCCTACCGACAAATGTTAAGAAGGTGAGACCCTCAAGCTTATGGACGCGCGCCGTTTATTATGAGGGACTCATGGCGCTTCATGATATAGACCCACAACAACGCTACATGGACTATACAGACCGATGGGCTTCGTTCCACCAATGGACACCAAGAAATGGCGTTAAGACCTGTGATGCTGACGACCAGTGCTGCGAACAGACATACTTGATGCGCTATACACAAAACAAGAATGAAAAAATTCTGTCCACCACGCTGCAGAACCTGAATCAGCAGATGGAGAGGGAGAATCCGAAGAACAATTCCAAATATGGCTGGTGGACATGGATTGATGCCATTCAGATGGCAATGCCCGTGTATATGCAGGTTTACAAGATAACTGGTGAAGAGAAATATCGCGACCATGCCATGAAGATGTATCGCTGGAGCAGAAATGAATGTGGTGGTGGACTCTTCAACGAAAAGGACGGACTGTGGTGGCGCGATGCCGATTATGTGCCTCCCTATAAAGAGCCTGATGGCAAGGACTGCTATTGGAGTCGCGGCAATGGTTGGGTGTATGCTGCCTTGGTACGCTGCATGAACCAGTTGGACAAGAAAGATAAAGCTTACAAGGAGTTGAAGAAAGACTTCCTGATGATGAGCGAGGGTTTGAAAAAATGCCAGCGCGAGGATGGTTTCTGGAATCCAAGTCTGGTGTCAACGAATTATGCCATGACGGAGACGAGTGGTACTGCACTTTTCCTCTATGGCATGGCGTGGGGCATTCGCAATGGATTACTAAAAGCGAAAGACTATCGCGAAGCTTGCGACCGTGCCTGGGCTGCCATGGTGAAGACCAGCGTTCATAGTGATGGTTTTCTTGGGTGGATGCAGGGCACAGGAAAAGATCCGTCTGATGGTCAGCCACTGAGTTACACACGTGTACCCGACTTCGAAGATTACGGCACAGGATGCTTCTTATTAGGTGCAGCGGAGTATTATAAACTACTAACTAAATTTAAAAACTCCTAAATTAACACATTGTTTTATTAACTTTTTTGTACTTTTGCGTCAAATAATTAGAAAATATAAACGAAAACGATATGAAGAAACTCATTCTCTTTACAATGATGCTTATTAGCGGCATGACCGCTATGGCACAGCAGCCAGCTGAGATTAAGTTCGATACGCTGACTCATAACTTTGGAAAGTTCTCGGAAAAGGAGCCCGTGGTTAACTGCACCTTCAACTTCACCAACGTTGGCGAGCAAAACCTGGTTATCAATCAAGCTATCGCTTCTTGCGGATGTACAGTGGCTGAATACACCAAGGATCCCATTAAGCCAGGCGAGAAGGGACAGCTGAAGGTGACCTATAACGGAACAGGCAAGTTCCCTGGACACTTTAAGAAGTCTATCACCGTTCGTACAAATGGAAAAGTGGAAATGACACGCCTTTATATTGAAGGTGATATGGAAGAAGCAAAATAAAGAAAGAACAATAAAAGATAAAAAAATCAGGCAGTCAATCGACTGCCTGATTTTTTATTTATTTTGCTTATTACTTAGCGTAAGCAACAGATCTTGTCTCACGGATAACGGTGATCTTCACCTGACCAGGATAGGTCATCTCATTCTGAATCTTTGTTGCTATCTCTCCGCTCAGTGCCTCTGTCTCAGCATCGTCCATCTTGTCGGCACCGACAATAACGCGAAGCTCACGACCAGCCTGGATAGCGTAGGTCTTGGTAACACCAGGATAGCTCATGGCAATAGCCTCGAGGTCGTTCAGGCGCTTGATGTATGCTTCTACAATCTCACGACGTGCACCAGGACGAGCACCGCTGATAGCATCACACACCTGAACGATGGGAGCCAACAGGGTCTGCATCTCCATCTCATCGTGGTGAGCACCGATGGCATTGCAGATATCGGGTTTCTCTTTGTACTTCTCGGCAATCTTTGCGCCATAGAGTGCGTGAGGCATCTCACTCTCCTCATCGGGCACCTTACCAATATCGTGGAGCAGACCAGCACGCTTAGCTTTCTTAGGATTCAAGCCAAGTTCTGAAGCCATCACAGCACAGAGGTTTGCGGTTTCGCGTGCGTGCTGCAGCAGGTTCTGACCATAACTTGAACGATATTTCATCTTACCGATGATGCGCACCAACTCGGGATGCAGGCCATGGATACCCAGGTCGATGGCCGTGCGCTTACCTGTCTCGATAATCTCGTTGTCAAGCTGTTTCTTCACCTTGGCAACCACTTCCTCGATACGAGCGGGGTGGATACGTCCATCGCTCACCAACTGATGGAGTGCCAGACGGCACACCTCACGGCGAACAGGATCGAAACCACTAATCACGATGGCCTCGGGGGTATCGTCAACCACAATCTCAACACCGCAAGCGGCCTCAAGAGCACGGATATTACGACCCTCACGACCAATCACACGGCCTTTCACATCGTCGTTATCAATATGGAAAACAGACACACTATTCTCGATGGCTGTTTCTGTGGCCACACGCTGAATGGTCTGAATCACAATCTTCTTAGCTTGGGCATTAGCATTCAGCTTTGCCTCGTCCATAATCTCATTGACATATGCAGCTGCATCCGTACGGGCTTCGTCCTTCATAGCTTCCACCAAGCGGTTCTTAGCTTCCTCGGCGCTCAATCCAGAGAGTTCCTCCAGTTTCTCACGCTCCTTCTGCTGCATCTTACCAAGTTCTTCCTGCTTCAAGGCCAGGGCTTTTTTCTCGTTGTCAATGCGCTGCTGCTGGTTGTCAAGCTCGTTCTTACGGCGTCCGAGTTCATCCTGACGCTGATTCAGAGAGATCTCGCGCTGCTTCAGGCGATTCTCACTCTGCTGGATGTGCTGATTGCGCTGCTGCACTTCCTTCTCAAGTTCACTCTTTTTATTGAGGAACTTCTCTTTGACTTCCAACAATTTCTTTTCTTTGATGACGTCAGCCTCTTTGGTGGCGGCATCAACCATGGCGTTGTATTTTCCCTTGATAACCTTCAGGAACACAACATATCCGCATCCTACGCCCACAATAAGCGTAGAAACGGCTATTAAAATAACATAGATAATGTCCATAAATAATATATATAGGTTGTTAATATTCTACATCTCTGTTTACTTCAACGCGTCCTCGATTTCGGAAGTTAACTGAGAGAGAATATTATCATAAGGCTTAGTGTCGTTCTTTGCTAACTCTTTTTCATAGCGCAAAGCAATCTCAATAAGTGTCATCAGTGCTATGGTATGATCACTCTTGCGACCACGGTATACCTGTGCATAGGCACCATAGCGCTCGGTGATAAGTTTGGCCGCTGCACGATAGAACTCCTCATCCTCACGGTTGTGGAGCTTCATTGCAATTTCCTCGTCGTAGACGTGCAACTTTATATTGAGTACACTTTCCTCTGCCATTAATCGTCTCGTCTGTTACTTCTCGTCGCTCAGGACGGTAATACATTTATTGACCTCGCGAATCAACTTAGCCACCCGATCCTTGGCGCCATCCAAGTCTCCATCGGTGATTTCCATCATGCGGGCCATCTTCAACGATTGATAGTCATGCTCCTGTTGCTCCAGTTTTGCCTCGAGTTGCTTGATACGCTTCTCGCTCTCGTCCATCATCGCATACAAATCTGAATTCTCCTTTTTCAGTTCCTGAAACCGAAGAATCATCTGCCGTATACGGGTCTGAAACGTGGCTAAAACCTTCTCATTCTGAGTCATGCCTATACTTTTATTCCACAAAAGTAAACAAAATTAATTAAAATGCCCACTTTCGCTCTACATATTTAATATTTATTAATCATTTGTCGGCTGTTTGAGGCTGCTTTTCTTTCTTTGCCAGCATCACAACACGATAAACGAAATCAGTGGTCCACTTCTCAGAGAAGCCAAGGCGCTTGTCAATCTCACGAATAGAGACAATTGTTTTCAATACGCCTGCGTCCTTATAGTCGTTCTTATTAAAGATATCGTGGACGGTCTTCTCTGTTGCCGCATAGATGGCTTTCTTGAAGAAACCAGGCAAACGGAGTTTAAACTTCATCAGGTTGCCCGACAGCATCATCACATCCTGAACATATGTCTGGAACTGCAAAAGATAAGTCTGCACATCTTGAATCTTCTTACAACGACGATGAATGCTCTGATCAATCTCCTTAAAGAACTGGTCGTCCATCTCATAAAGTTCCTTCAGCATCTTCTTGCAGCGTGCCTTTTCGCCAATACCCAGCTTACCGCCTTGAGTTGGCACACGAAGCGTGGTTTTAAATACGCGCAGGTCGGGCAGTGCGTTTAGATTTGTAATACCCAAATCGGCCGCCATTACAGCCTGAAAATATACACGGATAAGTGTCATGAAATCCTCCATGCCACCAACCTTCTGTTCCTCCTTTTTTCCCAGGATTTTACTTATAATACTCATTTCTTTAACGTTAAATTCTAATATTTGACTGCAAAGTTACGAAATTATTCAAATATTTCGTATATTTGCAAGCGAAATTGTACTAAAAACGAGAAAAAATGAAAGGCATCGTATTAGCGGGAGGTAGCGGCACACGCCTCTACCCCATTACCAAAGGCATATCGAAGCAACTAATTCCTATCTTCGACAAGCCAATGATTTACTACCCTATATCGGCATTGATGCTGGCTGGCATTCGTGACATCCTCATCATTTCAACCCCCTACGACCTACCAGGATTCCAGCGTCTGTTGGGCGATGGACATGACTTAGGTGTTCACTTTGAATATGCAGAACAGCCATCACCCGACGGACTGGCTCAGGCATTCATCATCGGCGAGAAGTTTATTGGTGACGATTGCGCTTGTTTAGTGTTGGGCGACAATATCTTCTACGGTTCAGGCTTTAGTGGATTGCTTCGCGAAAGTGTTGAGAATGCCGAGAAGAACGGACTGGCAACGGTCTTTGGTTACTACGTCAACGACCCCGAACGCTATGGTGTGGCTGAGTTTGACAAGGACGGTAATTGCCTGAGCATTGAAGAGAAGCCGAAGGAGCCAAAATCGAACTATGCTGTAGTTGGTCTTTACTTCTATCCAAACAGCGTAGTGAACATTGCTAAGAACATCAAGCCTAGCGCTCGTGGTGAGTTGGAAATCACAACCGTCAACCAAGAGTATTTGGCTCAGAAGAAACTGAAGGTTCAGACGCTTCAGCGCGGTTTTGCATGGCTCGACACTGGCACACACGACTCATTGGCCGAGGCTAGTACATTTATTGAAGTCATCGAAAAGCGTCAAGGCCTGAAGGTTGCTTGTCTGGAAGAGATTGCCTACAAGCATGGTTGGATTAGCAAAGAACAAATAAAAGAACTGGCCAAGCCGATGCTAAAGAACGGCTATGGCCAGTATCTGATGCAACTCGCAGAGGATTAATCTGCAGTGCTCATACCTATAGTAGGAAGGTCTTTACTTAACGAAGACCTTCCTTTTTTCTTGTCCTTGATGAATAATATAGAAGCCTGACTTTTTCATATTCTGCACACGACGTCCATCAAGAGTATAGACCTCATTTTGCTTAGATTCACTTAGCGTTTGGCTAATACCATTAATAGTCTGTGACTCTGTAGGACTCTTAACAAGTGCGAGCTCATAGATTTTTTCTCCGTTGCTTATTGTATTCAGAAGAATACCAGTTAGATCAAACTTCTTTCCAGCATAGCTCTTTGGCATAGTCAGCTCGTTCTTTGACAAACCAAAGGTATTGAACACACGCACAGAAACAGAATCTCCTAATACAAAAACACCCTTAAGACCATTAACAGTGGAACTCGTCATCTCCGCACCGGTAATCATCACTAAATCCGAATAAAGCGAGCTATTTACCTCATCAACAATAACGGTACGCGGTTCAACAACATCACCCTCGGTTATTGTGATATTCGCTTTATTATCAATTCCCTCAAGAGCAAGCAATTGAACAATATCATTGTCAACTTTTGATTGACCAGCAACAAAACCATCCAACACATCATTACTCTTCACATCAAGTCCTGTATTGACAAGAGACACACAACCTGTGGTGTCACGTATATAGAGAACATTATCGTGTACAAAGAGAACTTGGGCCTTTGAGAGTAATAGTTTTCCTATGCTTCCTTCAACACTAGACTTAAACGCAACGATATTGGCATATTCATTAATATCCTTAACAACAACAAGACAACTATCTGTTAGGTTGTCATTATTATTTGCTTTCACAGTTATTGTAGCTGTACCAGAGCTTACTCCTTTGACGACACCATTCTCATCGACTATAGCTACAGCCTCGTTGTTGGAGGACCAAGTCAATGAGCAAGGAGCTTCTTTGGGATAACATTCCGCTGTTAACGCATAATCCAGTCCAACATTTACACTGATGGAATCAGGAAGAATCACACTAGAAAGAACATTTATGTCAACCACATCAAAAGAAATTATGCCATTGACTTCAGAAATATTGTCCAGCCCCCAAGGTGATTCTCTGCCAGCCCATGTTTTAAGATTTGCTGGCGATGTCGTGTTATTAAGTTTTCGCACCTTTTTCTTACCAGGGAAAGGATCCGAAGAAGAAGCGGAGCCTTGTACTCCTCCAGCGCGCAACAATTCATAATAATTATGTTCAGGATTAACGTTTATAGTATTATTATCCCACACGTTCACATTTGTTCGGTCAACACGGAATACCAACATACCATGTCCCGGTGCATACAGATTCCATTTATCTTTTTGACGATTTTCCAACAGAAAATATTCGTTATTCTGACGGGTATTTAAGCGGAAACCTGTATTATTAGAAACGTTCTGTAACGTGTATGTGCCTTCGCTATCAATCAGAACCGGTTCAGCAAAACCTATAGCACTGCGTTCATAAAGAGTATAACCTACAGGTGTGCGGCTGTAATTGTGGTAACTACCACCTGCCATAATGTCCCAATCATCAGGATGATTACTCTGTCCGCCACTTTTCTCGTAGTCCGTATCATAGAAATCCGGCAAGCCTAGTACATGACTAAACTCATGACATATAGTTCCAATTCCGTCAATAATGTTTTGCGTTTGTGTAGAAGGGCCATACAACTCTGTTGAACAAGCATAGCGTCCCATCCACACACCATCCTTATTCACATAAGAGTATGTCTGAGGATTATACACTTGACCAGCATGTGGCCAGATAAGACGTTCATCACTTCCACCAAAATTAGAACCATGACCTGCAAAGATGAAATATATCATATCCACCATGCCATCTCCATCACGATCATAATCACTAAAGTTCACTTTAGAATCTGCAGCGGACAAAGCATCACAAACCACCTGAGCAGACTTCTCCGTTTGCTTTGGATAGTACTGACTTCTATTGATTTTCACAGGTCCGACTACGTCAAACTCAGGTTTAAACAAACCGCCTGAAATATCATTAAAATAGTCACGAACACTACCTGTAAACGGATATTGTGAACTAAAACCTGAATAGTTCTCTGCATTAGCAATGTCGTTGGCAATAGAGTCATAATCAGATCGCGAAAAACTCTTATCATTGAATTCCACTAAAATAATCAGTCCGCGAAAATTATTATAATCATATTGTGCTGCACGATTATGAGTCTTCTGGAGAGTTTGAGCTCGTCGTGACAATTCTCTGCTTTTTTCTTCAGCAGATTCTTTTGTCATCCCTGGAACAAGAAACTTCTTCACGCCATCCAAATATGCATTCTCAACCAAAGAACGTTCATTTACATCATGAGCCAAACGGGTTGTCGGGATTAACTTACCATTCTTCAATTGTGCATAGACATAACCACCCTTATCATTCTTGGTAATAGAATAACCATCCTCTGTCGTATAAAAATTCAGATACTCATCACCATGCAAACTAATGGATACGGTTGTACCATCAGGTTGTTTAATCTTTACTGCACCTTTATGTGCAGGGACAGCCATCACACTTGAAACGCCAAATGTAATTACTAAAGCTAATAAAATGAATATTTTCTTCATAAATCTAGTATTTCGGCCGACAAAGGTAACACTTTTTATCAAAATAGCCAAATAAAATACTTAAATTGTAATTTCGTTCTAACAACAAAAAAAGAGAGAAGACTCCCAGAAGAAGTCTTCCCTCCAATTATTAATTATGGTCTATGATTATTTTACAATAAACTTCTTGCCATCACGAACAACAAGACCCTTCTTAGCATTAATCTGGCGACCATTCAAATCGAACAATTTGCCATTGGCAGCCTTTGAAGAGGTAACAACAGTCTGAACGCCTGTGGTCTCACCCTGTGAAACAGTGACCTTCAGCTGAGCGCCCTCCTGGAAGAAGGTAAGGTTTGCTGAACGACCTGTAACACCTGAAGGCAAAGCCTCTGCCTGGAATACGAGATCGTAGTCAACACCCTTCTCATAGTCCTCGTTGGCAACACCAACCGTGAGCCACTCAGGAAGCTCCTCCAATTCCTCACCATCTACATTGATGCTCTCGATGAAGAGACGATAAGAAGCAGCTCCTTCTTCGTTAGTGCTGTAAAGCATGGGGTCAACGTGGATAGCAGCCTGACCACCCTCTGCAGCAATATTCAGATTGGTATTATCAGTGGTATAAAGGAAACCGTAAGCAGCATCCAGCAGACCAACGAACAATGAGGTCTTCCAAGAAGTATAAGCATAAGTAGATCCTGCCTCACCGCTCATCTCAAACCATGTTGTAGTCAGACCATTATCGGGAGTAATATCCTGACAGCCCAAAACACCAGAGAATGTGCCATTATCCCAGCCATCAATCTCAATCAAGAACTCGTCCTCTACAAACAGATAGTCAAGTTCTGTGCTCATACCGAACTCATCCTCAACATAGAAACCTCTAAATTCAACAGCTGTCAGACCACTGGTATTCTGATAATCTGAATTAACATTATCGATGGTAGCATCTGATTTGGCAATAACATCACCAAGAGCGATTTTACCAGTCTGAGGATTACGTGTACACTTACGGATAGCAATCTGCAAGTTGAATGGAGTTTCTCCTGAAGCAGAGAAGCCCACCATAGGCAAAGTAACACCCTCAAAGTAAATAGGTGAGCTAGGCTTGCCCTGATAAACGTAAATCTTACTCATTGAATTAGAAGCCTTATCAGGAGTTGCCCAGTTGGTGTAGAACGTCAAATCGCCATCAGGATCCTGTGCGGTCATCGTTGCATATGAACCATCAGAGAACTCGAAAGAACCTGCTGTAGTACCAGCATAAGCATAGAGTTTTGTATAACGAGCAGATTTGTCATCAGAAAGAGTCTTACCGATACCCCACTTAACAGAATCAGATCTTGTTTCACCGTTAATACCAACCAAAGAGAAATTACTATAAACATCACCACCAACAGTGTTCAGAGTAAAATTCTTCTCACTGCTGCGAATAACCTCGGGATTTTCATTCGTGACATTCTCAACAGACCAATCCCAAGATGTTGCATCACCAACAGATGCGTTACGGAAGGATACAGGAGCATAACCACCCATCATCACGAGGTTACTGTTGAAAGAATAGCCAGAGATACCAAGACCAGCGAACAGAACCAAGCTATTGGGCTGATACTCAACAGTTGGAGCAACTGCTGCCTGACCAGGGAATCTATAGGTAATATTCTTGGCCCATGTCAGCGCACCTAAATAACGAGAGCGAGCCTCGTCTGCATAAACAAAGTAACCAATAGAATAACTACCCTTAATTGAGCCATCCTCATTCAAATTCAGAGTGATAGTACCATCACTGGTAGCACCATCCTCGAGGAAGTAATAGTATCCATATTTTGAATTAGTAGCAATCAACTGAGCAGGAATGGTAATTGTGTTACCAGAAAGAGTATACTCTACAGGGACACCACCCTCGAAGCCAAAGTCATTGGGAACAACATCAACCAACACGTTCACATTGCCTTCATCAGTAGTAGCAACACCTGCAGACATGGTCCACTCCAGAAGACTATCTGTTTTCTGTGAATCATAGCCCTTTGCATAATAAGTTTCTTTAACAGCAGGAGCTCTGAACTTAGAAGTAGCAACAAGATTTACATTGTCTAACTTTTCGTTGAAATGCTTGCTCATCAACATCTGCTCGCGAAAAACAGAAGGATTCATGTTCTGACCAGCAACCATATACTTCTTAAAAGAAGCGGTAGGAAGGACTGTCTTACTAGCCATGGCCTTAGAGCCAGCAGACTTTCTGTCAAGCTGGGCGCTAGCTGATACAACCATCATTGCAGCAGCAGCTACGAGTAAAAATTTCTTCATAATTTTTTCTCTTTTTAGTTAATAAATATAATATTGTTCTCTGTTATTGTATTTTGAATGTAGTTCCACCATCAGTGGCTGTATATAAACCACCTGTAGGCAGGAAATAGTCATTAGGTATCACATTGTATACGCCATAGAGAGTCTCAACAAACTCATGAACCTTAGCAATAAAACCAGGAACTTTCTTCTCCACAGCATTCATGTTATTATCTGTCTTAACCGTTGTCGTGGGCTTTACCGAAATCTCTCCATATGACTCACGATTCTGAAGTACCTCAAAACCGAGTGTATTGGTTTTGGTCTTAGCAGAATTTGTATAGCAAGATATCACCACACCATTCAAAGAGTTACCGCCTGTACTTTTACCAAAACCGATGCTCTTCAATGACCAACTTGAATTGAACTTATTAACCATCTGAGCTAACTCAGCATAAAGTGCCTTTTGAGTATCGGTATAAAAGGTTGTATCCATTTCCCAAATTGCATTATGCGAAACCATATAGGTGTCCCAACATGCAACAACCTTCACCTTACCATCCTCATTGAACAAGCTGGTAGTATCGTTGTTAATAGTAAACTCTTGGAAAGATGACTCACCTAAAGTCTCAGGACGTTCTAAACGGAAACCTTTAGGTGTGAACACACACTTGAGGGTCTTCTTCTGCAGAGGATCATTGATACGTTCACCATATACAAACAGACCCTTATTAAGATCCTTGATGTACATAGTATCTGTACCATTAATTACATAATATGCAGTCAATGTAGAAGTAGCTAAACGATTCTTCATATCCTGAGTATCGTTAATATACTGCTGCCAAGGACGATCACAAGGAACAAAACGAGTTATAGCACCATGACGCTCGCCATAGAACTGAATATCTGTGTCACCCAGTTTCTTAAGAACAAGATTCTGATCACCATACATACCCTCACCATTATTAATGAGTTGGCCAGGAGCCTTAGTAGGATCCACAGGGTCGACAAAAACAGTAAGAATATCGTTCCAAGTGTTAAATGCGAGTACAGAACCTTCTTCTGCCAACATATCATAATAACTGGTATGCTCAGTATATTGTCCAGCATTACCATTACGCAGGAACTTATGGTCGCCTGCCAACGTAACAGTACCTTTACTATTGAAACGACCAAAGAGGTTGAAGCCCTCAAAGTTATAGTCATCAGTACCAGCTACAAAATACTGGATAACCCAACCATACTTATCTGCAGCACTTTGAGCAACAAGGCGATTCTTGATAGTTTCATTCTGATGAGTAACGCGCAACGAGGCACTCTCATCAAAATACTCGTCTTGCTCGAACGTACAGCTGGTCGTGAGAGCCATTGTCATCATTGCGACCGGAAGTGCGAGAAATAATTTCTTATATGTCATAATTATCTTTCTTTCTGTGATTCAACGTTTATTTCAAATCATAAATGGTCACATTGTTCTTGACGAAGTCATTCACCTTGTCCTGACGCTCGCGAACCTCTTTACGAAGTTGGAACAAATCTAAGCCCCACTTCTCCTTATGCCATTTCTGGGCAATTGATATTTTCTTAAGGATTGCATTAATACCTGCAGCCTTATCTTCTTTATCGATTTGTACCCAGTTCATATAGTCCTTAAACGAAGTAAATTCCTTAACTTTCTCAAACTTTAAAGAAACCTCGCTCTTTGCACGAGCCTCATCCAAATGGAAACTAGGAACAAGACGGGTACTGTCATACGCTTTTGTCTGTTCATTCAATGCACTCTCCCTATAGATTGAGAATTTATTCCAAACCTTATTAGGATCGTCAAAGTTGCGAATGCCAAGGGAGTCAATTAACTCATATACAGCCTCCTTATCACCATACTTGACACCACCATTCAAACAAGCCTCAATAATAGTGGTCATCCAACGATAGTCAGTATCAGTGATGGTGCAAGACAGGGTCTCAACAAAATCCTCATAGGTAGCAGAAGAACCATAGTGAGTCAAATAACCAAGCATATGAGTTTCAATAGAATCACGCTTCTGCCAGTCACGAGGCTGATAAGTACCAGAGGTTATTTGACCGAAAGCCACGGGATAACTCTTTGTCTGATGCAAAATATGAGAGAACTCATGGTGCATTACATGGAATTGATCTTTGTTCAATTGATCCATATCAGCATCTGTATATGGCGTCTCAGGAGTCCAATACTTCATGTTGTTCACATTAATCAGCGTAATCTTCACACCTGCCGATGCATAACCCAACGTCTCTGTACCAGTAGACGGAGCATAAGCAGCAGAACCAATGTAGTGGAACATACGCGGACCGTACTTCTTCATGAAATCATCGCCACCATACTTATTATATACATCATAGAACAAGTACTTGATAAAGTGACTTAACAGCTGCGACTTCTTATAATCGGCAGGAGTCAACTGATAGTCCAGGCTTGAAGCTGGAAGATTAAACTTGTACTGAATCTCGGTGTTATAAGGCACTACAAAGTTATCATAGAGCCACTGATCGAAGGGAGCCGTAGCAGAAGTAGTATCAACAGCACCCGCATTTGTATCAAAGATGGTGCTTGTAAAATCATCATCATTGCTACATGACGTCATGGTAATACCCATGCTGGCAGCTAGGAAAAAATATAATATCTTTTTCATCGTTATCTAATTATTAATTTGACTGAAAGGGAAGAGGTGTTGACTCAAGAGCATGATGCTGGTAGCCACCACCGCCAGATCCGCCCATAGCACCCGTACCACGGTTTGAAGGATAACCAGCCTCCATTACATTGTTAGGCACCTGAAGCACACGGCGAGGATCTTTGTATGTCAGAGAATCAGTATGGATTTCATCCTCATTAGCACCACGATAGTGGTGATAAACAGTTATACCATAACGTTTGATATCATACCAACGCAAACCTTCAAACATAGTTTCAATACGACGGAAATGCAGAATACAATCCAAAATAGCCAGATCATCACCAGTAAGAACCTTTTCAAAACCCATCTCCATTGGATGAATAGCACTGACAAAATCATTGTGTCTTCCATCATGAGCATACTTACCCTTAATTCCAGACAAACTCAAAGCGCTATTTACACCATGAGAGGCTGTCCAGAAACCAAGGTCTTGGATAGCACCATCTTGGTCTCCCTTATAGAGTTTTGCCTCAGCACGGCAAAGCAAAGTCTCGTCGGCAGTAAGCGGCTGATAGAGCATATGAACATATCCTATACCAGCAATCTTATCAGTATACTCGAAATACTCATATACACGGAACAGCCAAACACCAAATTCTTGGCCACCGAAGATAAACAGGTTACTATCAAACGCAGGTAACTGTCCACTCCAGTTTGGTCCACCACCATCAATAAGCGATTTTAATGTAGAAGGAACAGTCCACTTACGTCCTTGACTATCTGTAATTTCCTTACCATTATTAATAGCAAAACGACAAGCAGAAAGCATACGATCCTGAACAGAATAAGTAGAGAGAATCAAGAAATTACATGGAGCCTGATGATCATTATACCAATTCAAACGAGAGTCCATTGTA
>Ga0310786_10005391_pt1 | contig 17397 bp, 5 predicted proteins | sample AusTroGonzalo_MG_FD_203881 | JGI IMG/M metagenome (GOLD analysis project Ga0310786, IMG submission 203881) | Bovine rumen microbial communities from tropical cattle in Woodstock, Queensland, Australia - Gonzalo_03 (v2) (version 2) | ecosystem: Host-associated > Mammals > Digestive system >... | reverse complement strand
TACCGGGTTCGTAAGGAGTTGCCTGCTTCGTCTCCCTCATCGGGTCCGTGCTGATCGCACCAATTTCCAATACGGGCGCCGGTTCCGTTTCGATGACCACCGTTTCCTGTTTGGCTACACGGTTTTCCCGTTTTGCCTGACGAGTTCTGACCTTAACGCTCCCGGTTTCGGAGCTGTCGGCTATGCCTGCCTCATTTTGTGCCGGGGCTTCTTTCGGCGGTGCGAACTGCACGAGTACCAAAAGCGCCAGGGGCAGAAGAATAAGCAGCAGAACGATGATGAAGATGACCTTCATCCCTGTTTTTGAAATGTTCATGGAATAGACTCCTATGTTGTTGGATTTGATTTTTGCATCTGTTCCCTTGCGGGGGGGGCATTCATATAATTAGACGTTCGACCCCCTCGAAATCTTAGCGAAAACTTAATGTTTGGCTGAAAAAAGGCCAGAGAAAAGGCCCGAGTTAAACGTGGTCTATAACAATAATCAACAACTCAAAACAGTAGTAGAAAATTAACAGGGTAACCTCCCATCCCTATCCTCTTTTCCTCGCACTGGAGTCGGCGATCCTGTTCTCGCCCCTCGACCTGTTCCTGTTTACCCTGATCTGCGGAATCGCGCTGAGCGAAACGAAGCGTACGAACAATCCGTTGAAAATTGTAATGTCACCCTTGACAAATGGGGTGCATTACAAGTGTATTCCTTTATCGTCTTCTCAAACACTTCCGCGGAATTGTACAGTTGTGCAACAAGTCCTTCCTTCTCAAAATACCGAAAAAAGTTTCCATCCCGGCGTTTACATGGAGACATCTCGGATTTGACAGACATGTCGTTTTGTCACACGTCTCACCTTTTTGAGACAAAAAGTCGCGGGGATACCCCCATATATTGTGGCTTTGTCTTCTTATCCCTACCTCATATTGCATTTAGTTAAAAAACGCAAGACTAATTGGCACAAAAAGTGCTTATGCAAAAACGAGGGGACGTTATCTGTCTTAGTCCCCGAGTACTACTTTTATAGAGGAGATAAGATTATGCTTTCTACGAGCAAACCAATCGACTTTTTTAAACAGCGTTTTGATGACGGGACAGGAACTCGTTGTCCCTGCACAAGGTCGTCGATGGGGAGAAGCTCAAATGGAATCGCCTCACGCCTTTGCGGCGGAGGCTCATTCTGGGCTTCCAGCTCCTCGACAAGTGGGAAAAGAACCCGTTGAAATCGGGCTTGACGCTTTCCGAGGAGGAATCCATCGACCGTTCCCTGTTCCTCAAAATCATGGGGCTGGTCAACCTCGCGCCGGATATCGTCGAGGCCGTCATGGAAGAGCCGCCTGCTTTCGACTTCTCCATCAAAAAACTCCTCTCCCACCGGCTGCCCGACGACTGGAACGAGCAGAGAAAGTTCCTGGGGTTGCGGAAGAAGAATTATGCGGGGTGAGGGGGAGGACGACGAGAACGGGAATGGTGAGCAGTGACGTGAAAAAAGGGAGAATGAAAAATAGTGAGGGATCTTTCTATAAAAAAAGCTGAAAAAACGCTTGATTATCCTCTGATTATAGTGTATATTGGAAATTGGAAACGAATTCTGTTTTGTCGGATTCGGATTCCGTGCTCATTTTCAATGGTTATTTCAGCAAAAACATCTGTAAACCGACCAAGTTTCAAAAACGCTTTTTGCTCTCAAATCGAAATAACCCCAGCAAGCGACCATAGTGTCTCTGTATCTTGCTGGGCGTCTCTCTGTCGTTTTGAGAGCAGGTTCTTGGTCGGACCTACAGATGTACGTATGGGGAAACGTCCGGCTTTTTTTTCTGAATGGAAGATGATCTTGCCACGAACGGTCCTCGTGCAGCGGGAAATCGCGGAATACTTTCGTTTTTTAACGAAAAAAACGAAAAATAGATAGTTTTTCTGCTACAATTTCCGCGTTTTGCGAGTCTAATATTATAGAAAAACTTTTTCAGCTTACAAACAGCAGGGACCGAACAGGGGACCGACTACGATATCAACGCCGATCAGGGGCGCGGAAGCAAGAGTCCGCGACCGGGGACCGGAGACAAGGAGACCGAAAATGTCAGAGATCATCACAAGTTCCATCGAAATCTCGGCGGGCATTGTTTCTTCGGGACTCACCGTAGACGCAGGCGGAGACGTCACAGTATTGTCCGGCGGCACCGTCACGGACGCGGAGGCAGTCAATTACGGCTACTTCTGGGTCGAGGAAGGCGGCTATATCGGCAGAATCCGCGTCACGAACAGCGGCGACGCGATGGTGAACGGCGGACTCGCGGAAAACCTCACGATGGAATCCGGCGGCATGGCCGACGTCTTCAGCGGCGTTATGCGGACCGGCACGATCCTGAATGGCGGCTACGGGGCGATCTATGAAACCGGCTCCGGGCTGGACGTCGCCGTCTCGGCGGGCGGGCGTTATCTGGTGAACGGCGGCTATGCTGAAAATACGATCATTTCGAACGGCGGCTCGTTCACGGTCCAGCTCGGCGGCGGCCTCGCGGACAAGACCACGATCGAGGCGGGCGGCCATGTTCGCATCGTGTCCGGCGGCCAGATGTGGGAAACGATCCTGAACGGCGGCCGCGTGGACGTGATCTCCGGCACGATCCTGGCGACGACGATCAACGGCGGCGAACTGCATGTTTCGTCCGGCGGCCCGGAGCTCGCTTCGGGCTATGTGGAGAATACGATCCTGAATTCCGGCAGCCTCCTCGTTTCCGGCGCATCGGCGAAAGACACCACGGTGAGCGGCGGCTCGTTCATCGTCTCCGGCGGTACCGCGCAGAATACGATCGTGAGCGGGGGCGAATTCGTCCTGTCCGGCGGCACAGCGCAGAACACCACGCTGAGCGGCGGAGAATTCATCGTCTCCGGCGGCACAGCTCAAAATACGACGATGCGTGGCGGCGCGTTCCTCGTTTCCGACGGTTTCGCGGTCAGCACGACCGTGTCCAGCGGATCCGTCGTAGTCTCCGGCGGCACGGTGCAGAACACCATGCTGGGCAGCGGCACCTCAAGTTCGTATTCCCCCATCGTCATTCCCGTCAATCCCGACCCCGTTTCCACCGGCACGATCATCATTGACATTCCCGACGGCCCTATCATCTGGCCCATCTTCACCAGCGGCATCATCCTCGACCCCAGCAGTTTCATCCTCGTTTCCGACTCCTCCTATTACCTCACGGGCTACGGTGACGGTTCGGTCCCGTACCTGATCGTCGGAGGCGCGACGGTCTCGCTGCTCGACGCGGCGGCCATGACGGCGGCCGGCGAAACGTGGGTCAACCCCGTTCAAGTCGCGAACGCGGCGGATGAAACGTCCTCCGGCACAAATGAGGCGACGCTCCTGACGCTCCTGAACGGCGCGCTCGCGGTCAACACAACCGTGCACTACGGCGAGATGCGGATCTGCGACGGCGGGGCCGCGACCAGCACGACCGTGTACGGCGGCGGCTCGATGCTCGTTTCCGGCGGGACCGCGACCAGCACGACCGTGCACAGCAGCGGCGCGCTGACCGTCTCCGGCGGCGTCGTGGACACCGTGACGCTGGGCGCCAGCAGCGCCACGGCGACCGTATTCGCGGACGGCCGGGTCCTCAACGCGTACCTGTCGTCCGGCTCGATGAATCTCGAAGGAGGCACGGTGACCGGCGCGACCGTGTACGGCGGCACGATGTCCGTTCGGAACGGCGGCCAGGCCGACGACGTGGTGATGTATTACGGTTATATTCAGGCGGCGGACGGCGGCACGCTCCACGGCGCGACCGTCACGGGCGGCACGGTGCGGATCATGGACGGCGGCACGCTGTCCGGCACGTTCACGGTCACGGCGAACGCGGACTTCCACATGGAATCCGGCAGCGTGATCGCGTTCGACATCACGAATATGACGCCCGGAGCCGAGGCGGAGTCGAGCGGCCTGTATTACATCCTGGGCGCTCCGTCCTTCACGCTCACGGTCTCCGACATCCAGGCGGCGGGCGTCTACGCGCTCTCCGCGGAGGCGGTCGGATTCCGCGACACGATCACGGTTCAGAACCAGTTCGGCGAAGTCCTCGGCACGCTCACGGTCGGAAACACGGCATTCCTCAACAATCAGTATTACACCCTGCGCGTGACGGACAACGTGCTGAACCTGACGGTCTCGAACGAAGCTCCGGCGCGGATGTGGGCCCCGGCGATCGTCTTCGTGAATCCCGAATGGTCGTCCCTGCCGGAAGGCAGCACCGTCGAGCCCGTCGCGGGACTCTCCGCGACCGTCGGCGTCGACGCGTTCGCCACGGGCCGCGACGCCACCAACGCCGTGGCGGGCGACGGCACCGTGGTCGTGGCCGGGGGCGAAGCCTCGTTCCAGTACGGCATCACCCGCGACACGGCGGCATGGACCGGCGCAACGGTGACCGGGTCCACCGTCCTGCGGAACGGCGCGCTCACGCTTTACGCCGGTTCGACCGGGAACGACCTCACGGTCACGCGCGACGGAAAACTGTTCATAAACGCAGGAGCGGCCGGAAACACCTTGAACGTGACCGCAGGCGGCGATCTCGCCGTGTCCGGCGTGGCGCGCGGCATCAGGGTTCAGAAAGACGGCACGGTCAAGGTCAAGGCCGGGGGCGTCTGCTCGAACGTGGACGTCGACTACTCCGGGACTCTAGTCGTGGAGGAAGGCGGCTATCTGACCGGGACCGGAAGTTTCGCACTCTACTCCACCGTCGCCATCCGGGGTACCCTCAATTTCGACCTCACCTGCCTCTCCGCCGGAAACTCCGCCCTGTTCCGGTCCAAAGGCAGCGCCAAGTCTCTCTTCAATTACGGCCGGATCGACACGATTACGATCTCCGATTCGCAGGGACTTGGAACCTACAACCTCACCTATAATCTCCACGACCTGAACTACTTCTCGCTGCTGAACGTCCGCGGCGAATCCCTCGGGATGTTCTCGCTTAACGGCGTCACCGGCAGCGGGCTCGTCGTCGACGGGCGCACCTATATCCTCCGCGAGAACGATACCAGCATCACGCTGACCATTTCCGAAACGGGAGACACGAACGTCCTGTACGTGAACACCGACTGGGCGGGGCTCGCGGCCGGGACCCTGGTCCAGACGACGTCGTCCAGCTCCGGCCCCGCGGCAATCATCGGCTACGACGCGTTCGGCGATCTGCACACCGCCGAGGAGCGCCTGCCAGAAGACGGATTCATCGTCATCACAGGCGGGACCTACGCCTCGGAGACCATCTCCATCGGCATCACGATGGAGGGCGGCACGATCAGCGACTCCGCGATCACGGCGACCGGGACCCTGACGCTGAACAATTCGGCCCGCGCCTCGAACCTGAACGCGACGGGCGCGCTGGTCATGAATTCCTACGCAAAAGCCGCGGACCTGACCGTGTCCGAACTGCTCGTCATGAACGATTCCTCCGAGGCGGAGAACATCACCGTGACCGGGAACCTCGTGCTCAACGGCAGCGCGAAGGCGAAGAATGTCACGGCAAGCGGAATGGCGGTCGTGCGGAGCGCGGACAACGCCGGGCTCGACGGCACGATCACGATCGGAGGCGGCGCCACGCTCACCGGGACCGCGGAATTCGGAGAAAACTCGGAGCTCGCGATCAACGGCAAATGGGTCTTCGACATCGCCGGTTCGACCACGGGCAACCGGGCGCTCTTCCGCAGGAAAGGATCGTCCTCCGCGAGCACCGACCCGACGAGCCCGAGCATCATCTTTGATCCGACGAACCCGATCATTCTGGACCCGACGAACCCGATCATCCTCGTCTCGCAGACGGACGCCGACGCGGCAGACCCGAGCCTGACCGTCACGGGCGACGACGCGCAGACGACCGACGATTTCCTGACGTTCCGGGGGGATGCGCGGCTCGTCATCACGGTCTCCGACACCCAGACGGGTCTGTACAACCTCGCCTCCGGGATCGCGGGCTTCGAGAACGCGGTCTTCACCATCGTGAACACCTCCGGCGTCACGGTAACCACGCTCGCAGTCGGCGAGGACGTCACAGTCGACGGCAAGTACTACAAGCTGGCATGCACGGCCGACACGGCGGAGCTGACCCTGACGATCGCGAACGAACCGAACTCGTACCGGACCTACGTCAACTCCGCCTGGAAAGACAAGGCATACGGCGACCTGGTGCAGACCCCGGACGGCGCGGTGGTCTACGGCATGAACGCGTTCGCCGACCTGGACGTGGCGCAGCTCTCGACCTCGGATTACGGCGTCGTGTTCATCGTGGGCGGCACGTTCGACTCCGGCACGATCACGCGGAACGTGCAGGTCTCGGACGCCGCAATCTCCGGCGTCATGGTATCCGGATACGGCACGCTGACCCTGAACAGCGGCGCGACGGCGCGGGACATCACCGTGTCCGCGGGCAGCCTGCTGACCGTGAACGCCGGCGCCACGCTGACCGTCACCTCGTCCGAATTCCTCAACCCGGACGCCTTCATCACGATTTACGGAAAACTCATTCTGGACATCTCCGGGACCAGGCCCGGTGATCCGGCGTTCGTCGACGCCTCCGTCCTGCCGTACGACTCGACGCTCAAGGTGGAGATCGGCGACAGCCTTTCCAACGGCATCTTCTCGCTGGTCTCCAACATGACGGAATTCAACGGCATCGAGATATACAGCAACGGACAATTGATCTCGACGATCTCCTCCCTGGACGTGGAAACCACCACCATCAGCAATTATTCCCTGACGGCGGTCCTGTCCGAAGAGGATTCCACGCTCCGGCTGGTCGCGAGACGATTCCTGAACGGCTATCCCTATGTCAACCCCGACTGGGCCGGACTGGAGGACGGAACGCTCATAGAGGGGCACACCATCGGCTACGATGCGTTCGCCACGCTGGAAGAAGCGGAATTCGTGACCTATGACGGGCTCATGATGCCCGGCTCCATCTACATACTCGCGGACAGCGGCATCTCTCCCGCCTACGGCATCCGGAAGAAGGCCACACTGGTGCGGGGACGGATCGAGAATACGACGGTCATGGAAGATGTGCGGCTTAGCACATACAAAGATACAGCGCTGAAGAACCTTGTCGTCGATGGAACTTTGGACCTCAACAGCAGTTCGACCACGGAGAACGTCGTCGTAAACGGAACTCTCAATTACAATCAGTATGAGAGCCGGTACCAGGATGTTACGGTGTCCGAGAGCGGCGTCATGAAGGGATGGGCGACCTTCGGGGAGGACTGCGGTTTTACGATCAACGGTTTTCTGAATTTTGACCTGGATCTCTACGAGAACGCCAACCAGAACGCCTCCTGGCAGAGAATGCAGCAAAGCATCCTTTTCCGCAATCTGTACAATCTGAAGGGAAATGTACAGTTTTCCCTGACGACCGGCAGCGCTCGAATGAACGAGAAGCATACGCTTGCTTCCGGTGTTACCGCGTCCCAGGCACGGGACGCCGTGTTCACCGTCCTCAATACATTTGACGAACGTATCGGCGAAGTCCCGTTGGGGGAAAGCACCGCTGTGGGAAGCAATGTCTATACGATCAACCTCGAAGACGACTGCTTTGTGCTCACGATTACCCAGACGGAACAGCTTGTCCTGAGTTCGGAATGGGAAGGGCTGGCGGACGGAACGCTCGTTCAAGTCCCGAACCGCCCTGTTGAGCCTGTTTGGAAAGAAATCGGAGTAACGGCATTCTACGATCCGGACGTCCTGATGGAAACGGCATATAAGATCAACAGCGTCAGTATCATCTGCGGCTCTTTCTCCTTCTCGGAAGGCATTACGACTCAGACGAATGTCACCGGCGCCAAAATGACGGGTGATGTCGACATCCATGATTCGGTCATCGCGTCCGCTCTCGAACTCTCCGGTTATGGATTCACCTCTACAGTTTATTCTCTTTCCGGGCGGAATCTGACCGTTTTGCAGGACGGGATCCTGAAGGCAAGTTCCAACGTCCGCCTTGATTCCATCACGGTACGGAGCGGAGCCCGATTTACCCTGAACCTCGGTACGCTGACGGGGCACTGCATCTTCGAAGAAGGCTCCGATATCAAGTTTACCAACACCTGTCTGGACTTCGACATCTCCGGGACGACCGCGGGCGGAACGGCGCTGTACGAGGGGCTTTGCTATGTTCAGACGAGCAAGACCTCCCCGATGTCCTATACGCTCACGGTCTCCGGCACGCAGGAATACGGCGACTATCTGCTGGCGACCAGCGTAACGGAGTTCGCGGACAGCATTTCGATCTCCGTGGACGGCGTCCAGGCCGGCGGCGTGGAAGTCGGGAAGAAATCGGTGGCAGCCGGAAAGAGCTTTACCCTGAAGCTTCAGGGCGGCTCCCTGATCCTCCGCGTCGCGGAATACGTGCCGCCGTCCGTCATCTACCTGAACTCCGACTGGAGGAAGACGCCGGAGGACACGGTCGTGGAAATTCCCGGCGGAACGGCGGTCATCGGCTACGATGCGTTCGCGACCGCGGACGAAGCCGTATACGCGGCGGGTTCCGACGCCACAATCGCGATCACCGGCGGGACGTTCGCGTTCGCCAGCGGGATTGATTCCGATGTCTCTGTGGTGAACGGCGCTGTGCGTGATTCCGCCGTGCGGAAGTCGCTCACGGTCGAGGCGGGCGCTTCGGCGTGGAATTTGCAGATGGCCGCGGGCGCGACGCTTACGGTCGAGGCGGGCGGGAAGCTCACCGGCTGGAACATCTTCGCCGAAGGCGCGAACATCACCGTGAACGGCACGCTGGATTTCGACATTTCAGCGAAGATGGGGAGCACGACGTACCTGTACAGCGGCCTGTCGTTTGTGCAGGGATCGACGAATTTCACGCTCACGGTCCGCGATTTCCAGTCGCTCGGGCAATATGCGCTGGCGGACGGCGTGACGGAGTTCGATTCGACGATCACCGTGGTGAATTCCGCGGGGACGCAGCTCGGCAGACTGTCGCTCGGGACCACCACGATCATCGGCGACAAGGCGTACCGGCTCACGCTGAACGACGGCATCCTGAGCGTAGCGCTGCTCACGCCGGAGAAAAACAGAAAGTGCGACGTGGACGGAAACGGCGTCAGCGACGTGCTGTTCCAGTATACCGGCGGCGACGATCAGACCGGGTACTGGCTGAACGGCAAGGACACCTGGCGCAGCTCGAACGCGCCGCATCCCGCCGAATGGACGCTGCTCGGCGCGTACGACATGGACGGCGACGGGCTCGCGGACTCCGTGTTCGTCGGCAACGGCGTGGTCGTGAACGGCGTGAAAGGCGCGTACATCGGCTACTACAAGAGCGGCATCGACACCGACGAGAACTGGGTGAACATCAGCTTCCTCGAAAACGAAGCGGAAAACGTCTGGGGGAACAAGATCGGCAACCTGACCGGGAATGCCGGCGCGAACTCCATCGTGTGGCATTGCGCCGGACTCGGTGCGATCGGCGTCTGGACCGACAGCACCAACAACTGGGTGTCGCTCGGCGTCGGCTTCGATTCCAACTGGACGCTCGTCGGCTGCGGCGACTTCAACGGCGACGGACGGGACTCCATCGTGATGAGTTACGCGAACGGTGCGAAGTATTACGCGATCGGCATCGACGGCTCCGCGGTCGATATGGGGTCGCTGAACTGGGCGGGCTGGGAAGTCCGCGCCATCGGTGATTTCAAGGGCGACGGCAAGGACGACATGATCCTGTTCCACAAGGAATATGGCGCGGTCGTCATGATCGCCGACGGCAAGCTCGACAGTTACACAAGTATCGGTCAGCTCGCCGCCGATGACTGGTTCATCGTCGGTTGCGGCGATTACGACGGCGACAGGAAGGACGATCTGCTGGTCCGCCAGTACTCGTCCGGCATGCTCGGCTACTACAGCTCCGGCGACACGTCGAAGTGGGTCGAGCTTGGCCGCGGTGTCGACATGGACTGGACCGTAATAGCTTAAGCCGGCGAGTGCCTGTACTGCGGTAGTGCCCGGCTTTGCTCGGGCACACGTAGTGTGTCGACATAGCGCCTTGCTTCGCAACGACACCTGTTCAAGTGAGGCTGAAAGCACTGCCGCCATAAAGGGTTTGTCCTCTTTTTTTCGTTTTTTTCGAAAAAAAAGTATTTGTCCGCTAAGATTTTCGCTTTTTCGTGCGTCTAATCGTCAGAAAGATTCTTGTTTCGATACCACTCTGTACCATCTGCAACACAAGGAGCGAACCATGAAACAAAGCATATTGAAAGGATTCCGGGGCATGATGTTCGGCCTCGTCCTGCTCGCAGCGGCCATGCCGTTCGCCGCATTCGCGCAGTCCGCGGTATCCCCCGACTCGGGGGCTCCGGCGTCACGGCGGATCGCGCATCCCCCGGCGTCCGAAAACGGGGACCTGAATTCGCTGCTCCGGACGCTCGAGCAGACGCCGGGTGTTTCGGAAGTGGAGCTGGATCTTGTGCGTCGGCGTATAGCCGATTTAGACCGGCGGCGGATCGAGCAGATGCAGAGACAGAATCAACAGGGCGACGCGAACCGCGGCGATGCAGCCGGATCCGGGGAGATCACGCTCACGCTGAAGGGGAACTTCGACGGGCGCGGAGTGTTCATTTTCGAGGGGAACACGATCCGGTACAAACACGAGCTGCAACTGGAGCCGGCCAACGTGACGGTCGACGGCGCGCCGTGGACCGATCTTTCGAAAGCGTTCAAACTGGACTTTACGCCGGATTTCGAAAAGGCCGTCGTCGTCGATAAACTCGGACGCGGCACGTTGAAGCTGACTCCGGGACGGGAGAGATTCGAGCTCCTGATCGACGACTCGAAGATCACGTCATCCGCGCGGTATCAGGTCGTGATCGCGGTCAAAAACCAGGCCGCGCATCCGGCGCACTTCGACACGGACCCGATCTCGCTCACACTGAAAGGCGTTTTCGGCGGCAGGGGGACGTTCGTCTTCGAGGGGCGGACCATTCGATACGGGCATGAAAGCGGCAGGGAACCGGCCTCCGTCACGATCGACGGCGTGCCGTGGGACGACCTCACGAAGGCGTTCGAACTGGACTTCACGCCGGATTTCGCGAAGGCGGTCATCGAGGAGCAGTCCAGACAGCTCACGCCCCAGCGCGTGAACACGACGCTGATCCCGGAGCGGGACAGGATCGAGCTGACCGTGAACAGCATCGAGCCTGCAGAGTATTCGGTGAAGATCGCAGCGAAGAACCAGGATCGCAGGCCGTCCCTGCCGCCGCCGAGGTCGATCGGACCCGCCGGACCTTTTGGACAACCCATCCGGACCGGACCGACGGACGGCGAGGCGCATCCCGGCTACCCCGTGACGCGCCCGGTCATTTCGCCGCCGGAGGGCATGTACAACGGCACGAAAGTCGAAGTAAAGGGAATGGTCGACCGGAAGGCCGCGTTCCGATTCGAGGGCATGAACCTGATCTACCAGAACTATGCGACGGACCCGGACGGCCCGTCCGGCTCTGCTCCGGCGCTGTTCGACGGGAAATACGCGTACGACGTGACCGTGAACGGGAAGGAATGGCCGGCCCTCGCCAAGCCGTTCTACGTCGGCGCGATCATCGAAACGGCGAAGGCCACGGAGTTCGCGTTCCAGGCCGAGGACTGTGAAATCGCGTTCTCGGAACACGGCAAGGTGCTGGAAGTGATCGTTACGAACAGGACCGGCGAGCCCGCGCCGTTCCAGTTCACCCTGTGGATCGAGGGGCCCCCACGGTCGAACAGATACGGAAACAGAAACAGCGGATTCGGCGGATTCGGCGCCGGGATGGGCGGCGGGATTTGAGCCCGAACATGAGGAAAATATAAAATATGAAACGTGATATCATCCATAAACGATCCGGCGAAACGGCGGCACTGCTGAGACTCGCATTGTTTGCCGTGCTGCTTGCGGGCCCGTTCGCCGCGTCCGCGCAAACCGGGACAACGCCCGCCGCAAACGTCGTGCCGTGGAGTGCCATCTACCCGGACGGAATCCCCTACAAATTGAATAACGGAGACGTCGTGTATATCCCCGTCGGCGGCGGCATCCCGCCTGGTCCTTCCGAGGAGGAAATACACCAGAAGCGGGTGTGGAATGAGACCCGCAAGGAACACAAGATCATTCTGGAAGGGACCTTCAAGGGGAGCGGGACCTTCATTTTCGAGGGCAGTACGATCACCTACCGGCGCGAGTCGGGCGAATACCCGATCGTGACGGTCAACGCCAGGTACTGGGGAGACGAGCACTGGGGGCTCGGAATCCCGACCGGCAGATTCAAGCTGCCGTTCTACATCGGGCCCGAGGATTTCGAGCTGGAGCAGACCGAGGGCGCAAAACCCGTGAAGGTCACGAAAAGCAAGTACCGTTTCGAGGTGTATTTCGAAAAACCGGAAGTGACCGAAGGTGAAGCCTCCCGCTATTCGATCACGATCACGCCGTCGAAACAGGCGGAACCCGAAAACAAGCAGGAAACCGCCGCAAAAACAATTGCTGTCGCCGCTGCCAGCAAAACGCAAACCGGGACGAAGCCCGTGAAAATTGAGGTACCCTCCGTGAAAACGGAGAAAAAGCCCGCCCCGGTCGACCCGCGGGGAGCCATTCCGGGCGGTCTCAAAGCTTCGCGGGGCGGCGACTTCCATTACAACGGCTTTTCGGATACGATCTACTACAAGCCGGACGGCCCGGACGGCCCCGTGCTCGAATACGGTCTGGACGGCGATGACGAACTGGAGGAACAGGAGCGGCCGGATCCGGCGCTTCACTTCATCGGAGGCTACGACATGAACAACGACCACCGGGTCGACCTCGTGGGCTGGCGCTTCGTCGAGAGCGATTCGGAGACGATCATCGAGGTCGGATACGCCGAATCCGGGAAACAGGAAAAATGGCACGCGATCGGCGTGCTGGGAGTCCCGGATGGCATAAGCTGGGATCTTTACTGCGGGAACCTGACCGGGCACTCGAACCTGAACTCCATCCTGTGGCATTCGCCGGGCCTGGGCGCGCTGGGCTACTGGCCCGACGGGAAGGGCGTCGACTCCTGGGTGAGCATCCCCGGCGAATACAAGGCCCCCGAATGGAAGGTCCTCGGAGTCGGCCGTTTCTACGGTTCGACAGGCTCGCGAGCCTCCATCCTTTTCCAGTGCGGAGCCGACATGATCGGATGCGTCACGCCGGACGGAAAGTTCACCGAGCTGGGACGTCTGGACGACGGCTGGGAGATCGCGGCCGTCGGCACGATCTCGCGCAGCGGATACACCGACCTGATCCTCTTCAACGCCAAGCTGAACCAGGTCGGCATGTGGGAAGGCGGCCTGAGCCGGAACTGGACGTCCCTCGGATTCGTCGAGGCCGGGACCGTGATCGAGGGCGCCGGGGATTATGACTGCGACGGCGTGATCGATCTGCTGGCCCGGAAGGCGGACGGCACGATGGGGTGCTACCCGAAGGCCGACCTGAGCAAGTTCCGGTCATTCGGATACAGCAAGGACCCCTCCTGGGTCGTCATCCCGTGAATATGAAAGTGTAAACGTCACGAAACAAGATAAGCAACACCCCGGGACCGGGGAAGAAATGAGCATGGAACCATGAAACGACATCGAACATCTTTCCTGCACGGCGCGGCGCTGATGCTCGCGCTGTTCGCGGCCGCCATACCATTTTCCGCCTTCGCACAGGACGCCGCCGCGATCGGCTACAGCGACCTGCCGGGCACGATCACCATCGAGGGGGACTTCCGCGGCAGAGGGTACTTCGTCTTCGAGCCGGGAAAAGACACGTTCATATACGAACACGAGGTGCAGAAGAAGCCGGTCAACATCACGGTCAACGGCAAGCCGATCACGGAGCTCGTCGACGAATCCGGCGAGGCGCCCGACATCACGATCAACGGGGTGAAGCTGACGAAGCCGGAAGAACCTGACGACCGCCCGCTCAACGTGACGGTCAACGGGAAGCCGTGGACGGACCTGGACAAGCCGTTCGAGCTCGGATTCGCGACGACCAGCCAGCCTGCCATGCTGGAGACGAAGGCGGAGGGGCGGGCCAACCCTCCCGTCTACATGCTCGGCAGCGTTCCGCTGGTCGAGTACAAGATACTGGTCTCCGAGCAAAACGCCACCAGGCATTACCGGATCGTGCTCGGATCGTCGGCGCACAGGCAGCAGCTGCAGCAGCTCATCCGGCAGGCCAACGCGAAGACGCGCGACATCACGGTCACTGCGGAGGGGATCGTCGACGCGAAGGGCGCGTTCGTGCTGGAGGGGAACACCGTCCGGTACGTGCATCCCGAGGGGAGATATCCCGGCAGCATGAGCGTGAACGCGATGCCGTGGAACGTGCCGGACCAACCGTTCGAGCTCAGTTTCGAGGCGGATCTCGGGATGGAGATCACCGTGCAGAGTCCCGGCGGGACGTTCACGAAGAAGCCCGCGGACAAGGATAAATTCACGCTGACGGTCGGCGAGCTCACGTCCTCCTCAGGGGCGGCCGGCGCACTGGGATTCAATCTGAAGGTTAAGGTCAAACGCGACGGGATTCCGAGGAGCCCGAACGCCGTGAATCCGCCCGCTCCGGTCATCCCGGAAGGCGTGCGGCTCCAATCCGACGCCGCGGCGGCGAAGGAGGCCGCCGAACGGGCCGCCCGCGCAAACGACGTGATCCTGACCATCGCGGGGACCTTTGATGCGGAGATGACGATCCATTTCGAAGGGAACAGGATCGAATGCCGGAGGGATTCCCCGTCCACATGGGGCAAACCGTCGGGCCTCACGGTCAACGGGAAGCCGTGGGACGACGTGAGCGTGCCGTTCCAGCTCGACTTCACCCCGGACCTCACGCATGCGCGCCTCGTGGAGAAAGAAGGACGCGGCCCCGTCTTCGTGACGAAGAACTACGACGGCCAGTTCGAGGTCTTCGTCAATGACTGGGAGATGGGCGCGTCGGACTACATGTTCAAGGTCGCCGTCGGCCCGACCGCCCCGGTCGTCCCGAAGGAGGTCGCCGTCATCAACGAGTCGACGAAGGGCGCGGACCACCCGGACCATGCCGTGACCACGCCCGTCGCGTCTCCGGCGTTCAGACAGGCAGGGAAGATCGTCATCCGGGGAACGGTCGACCGGAACGCCGGATTCCAGATCCGGGGGAACACGCTCGCCTACCTCAACTACATCGGAGTCCATAATATCGTGCCGTACAGCACCGTCATCGAGGGGACCAAAGCCGACCTGTTCGGCGGGGAGTACGCGTCCGGCGTGACCGTGAACGGCAAGGCGTGGAGCGACCTGACGCAGCCGTTCAATCTGAACGCCTCTCTGAAGGAGCCCGCGCCGAAAAACATCACGCTCGACGCCGAATACTCCACGTTCAAATACCGCAAATACAGCGACGTCGTCGAGATCATCGTCACGAACAACGCCGGGAAGCCGATCCCGTTCGAGCTTACGCTGAGGCTGGCGGACGAAGCGTCCGGCAAGTGAACATGGAATCAGAAATGAACTATCTTCGGGAGAATCCGCCCCATGAAAAAGACATTCTTTCATAAACTCGCCGGCGCGGCGCTGGGGATCGCGCTGTTCGCCGCAACGATGCCGTTTGCCGCATTCGCACAAGCTCAATCCGCGGCGAAACCGGACGGCGCGCGCGACTACACCATCACGCTGAACGGCGGGATCGACGGCATGGGGACCTTCGTCTTCCAGGGGGCCGCGATCCGGTACGAGCACAAGCTGTACAACGAGCCGACCGGAATCACGGTCAACGGGGAACTGTGGAAGGACCTGAAGACGCCGTTCGAACTCGACTTTACGCCGGATTTCAGCACGTTCATGTTCAAGTCGATCGACGGGCGCGGCAAACTCGACCTCACGACCTCTGCGGACAAGGCGGAACTCGCGGTCAGCGACCCGGAGAGCGGAGCCGCGGAGTACACCATTACGTTCAGGATGAAGGGGACGCCCCGGAAAGGGGCGAATTCCACAGCGACCGCGAAGCAGAATGCAACGACGCAAGCCGCACAGACGGTCAAATCCGCGACGGAACAGACGGTTGAAACTGCGACGGAACAGGCCGCCGAACAGGCCTCATCCTCAGGTCCGATCGTCATCGAGGGGACGTTCAACGGCATCGGCCGGTTCGAGTTCGTCGGCAGCAGCATCCGTTACCATCACATCGGCATGCAGATGCCGGCCGGGCTCAAGGTCAACGGGAAATCGTGGCCGATGACCGGGCTCCAGTACTATCCATCCTCCGGCGGCCCCGCGCCCGATTCGGAATTCAACCTGGGGTTCACGCCCGATTTTCGTTCCGCGAAGATCGTGGAGAGCGAGCATGCAGGGACGCCCCGGCTCACGCTCGGGACGGACGGCATGGAGCTTTTCGTGAGCGAAATGAGCGGCGCCCCCACGCCGGGGCGGATCAGGATCGAAGCCGACCCTGCACAAAAAGAGGACGCACCGGCGCAGGACCGGGACCGCGCGACGGTCACGATCGAATGCCAGGGCGGGAGCGAGGGATATTTTGTCTTCCGCGAGAACCGGATCGTATTTGAAGCGGAGGACCGCAGCGAACGGGCCATGCCGACCAAAGTGACCGTAAACGACACGTTGTGGCCCGATCTGGATTCGTCGCGCATGCTCGGTTTCATGCCCGATCTGCAGACGGCGGAGATTCTGGAGGAATCCGGGCCCGGCACCGTGAGCCATACGCGGCTGACCGGTCAGCTGAAACTGTATTTCAACAACCGGTCGACCATGCGGAATGCTCCGCCGGTCAGGTTCACAATCAGCGTAGCGAAGAAAGCCCCGTCGGAGAAACCCGACAACAGGTTCAACGTGACTCTCCGCGCCAAGCTCGCCGGGAACATCGCCGGATTCAGGTTCCAGGGCAACAGGATCATATATTATCCGATCTTCGGCGAAGCGCCGTCCGACGTGACGGTCAACGGCAGGCCGTGGGACAACCTCGACAAGCCGTTTGACCTCGGTTTCGTCACGAATCCGGCGGCGGCCGAGATCCTGGAGAAGAGCGCGGGGCCGCTCACGCCGTCGAAATACTCCGACGGTTTCGTGGTGCGGCTGGGAGGCCGTCTCTGGACCGGGAACAGCCAGTTCGTAGCGAAGCTGAACGACGAGTCGGAGGCAACGACCGAGAAGCCCGCCGGACAGGAGACGATCTCGCTCGAAATGCGGCTCCAGGGGTCCGCGCGACTCCGGTTCCGCGATGACAAACTTTATTTCACGCTGTTCTCCGGCGCATATCCGAACAGCGGGATCACCGTAAACGGAAAGCCCTGGAACGATCCCGAAACGCCGTTCGAGCTCGGCTTCGTGCCGGATTTCGGCAGTATGACGATCCTCGACCGGCGCGGCCCGACCGTGGAGCTGACCCCGGGAAAAGACAAGGCGG
>Ga0310786_10005390_pt1 | contig 17397 bp, 23 predicted proteins | sample AusTroGonzalo_MG_FD_203881 | JGI IMG/M metagenome (GOLD analysis project Ga0310786, IMG submission 203881) | Bovine rumen microbial communities from tropical cattle in Woodstock, Queensland, Australia - Gonzalo_03 (v2) (version 2) | ecosystem: Host-associated > Mammals > Digestive system >... | reverse complement strand
AAAAATTTAATTAAATTTATAACATCAAACAAACAAACAACAACTTCCACAACTAATCTAACCTAAGAGGAAAATCACTATGGAAAACACTCAGAACACTCAGTCCACCATCAACGCCGCTGCCGAATCCAACGCTGTTGCTCAGTCCCCGGTCATCGAAGCCAAGGCCAACTCCAAGCCGAAGCGTGCCTACCACCGTCTGACTGACGAAGAAAAGGCTCAGCGTGCCAAGGAATTCGAAGCCTACAAGGCAGGTGTTGCTGAACGTAAGGCTAAGCGTGCCGAAAAGAAGGCCGCTGCCGAAGCTGCTTTCACTGCCCGCCGCAACGTCGAATTCGATGTCTCGGCAATCAAGGCTGCCGCTGCGGATCTCGCATCTCTGTCCGAAGCAAAGGTCAGTGAAGTCCGCGCCAAGATCAACGCTCTGGCTGCTGCGGTCAAGGATGCTGACAAGCTCATGCATCACCGCTCCAAGACCACGACCATCACGGTTAAGTAATTATCCGGCGTAACAGGAGGAGGGCTGCCCATCAGGGTGGCCCTTTTTCTTTGTCTATTTTTCTTTGTAAATAAAAATTTTACAATAAAAAAGGTGTTATTTGGCCAGAATTTTTATATATTTGTACTATCAAACCAATCAACCAAAGGAAAAAAAAAAAATGACTAAACTTTCTCTCTTTCTCTACGGCGCAGATGCTCTTGACTCTATCGACTCGATCTTCTTCGGTCTTGGCGTTGTATCTTGTGTCATTGCTCTCATTCTTGGCATTTGCATCTGTTGTGCATGGTTCGACGATGACTGTAAAAGTGACGAAGGCGGAGCATGGTTCCGCAAACACACGATTGGCATTCTTGTGACATCGTTTTTAGTCGTCATCGGAAGCTTTACTGCAGCAGCTGCGATACCCAGTAAACAAACTATGTACATGATTGCGGGTGTTGAAATGGCTAATGAATTCAGGCAAACTGAAACTGCACATGAATTGTCTGCTGAAATGAAGGGCATACTGCATGACATTACGGGTATCATTCACAGCTATGCCGTTGAACATGGTGCACAGGAGGCTAAGTAATGAGCAACGAACTCTACACCTGCTGCTTCTGCGGACACAAGATTCCGTTCAAAGAATCACACAGCGCAGAACCAGTAATCAAAAAGGGCAGATGTTGTGAAGACTGCCATAAGGAGAAAGTACTGCCCTATCGCTTCGGCGTACTTCTACACCACGTGTATCGTGCCTGACCAAAATTTTATTTACACCTCAACCAAAAATTATTAAATTATAACTATCAAACCAAAACAAAGGATTTAACATGGCAAAAGTTGGAGATAAGATCGTCATTAAGGGCTTCGCTGGTGAAGAACCCCGTGCAGCTGAATACATCGGCAAGACTGGTACTGTGGAAATGATTGACGGCCTCAGTCAGTTGCATGGTGACTGGGGTAGCCTGGCTATCTTGCCCGAAGATGACTACGAAATTCTTGAAGAAGGTGAGACTGTGCACGTCTTTGATGACTATGCAACTGATACGACAGTGTATGTCTTGCCGAGACAATTGCAAGAACTGCTCGAAGCAGTCTATACTTGCGGTAACGCAAACTGTGACTGCAATGTAGATGGCCACAGCTACATCGGATGTTAAAATGGAAAACGGAAAAGAATCTGACTACTTGAGAGACGAGCGCATCTTTGGCACAAACAATGGTGCGACTCTTCGAACAAGAGTCATAAAGAATAAAAAGGCCTACAAAAGAAAAAAGAAAGTAGAGCCTGATGAAGATTGAGACGCTGGTTTATTCCTTGTCCAGCCTCAACATGGTTCGATGAGACTTTCCATGGGTTGAGAAAAGTTTCATACCACTGCGCAGGAAGTTCCTCGCAGTGGTTTGTTGCATATATACTTCATGGACTACAATTACATTGAAGTTGACAAGGAATTCTTTCCTACACGTTGCAAGAACTATGCTCCAAATGCGAAAATAGAAGTGAGAATGCTCACTGTTGGAGATGCTAAGCTCTTGGCTATGATTGACGAAAACAATTCAAGCCAGATTCTTTACACAATCTTGCAACGATGCACAAGATTAACAAATCTTAAGCTTGATGATTTGTATCTTGCGGATAGAGATTATCTTCTTTTTTACTTACGATCTTGCTCGTTTCTAAAGACAGACGAAGCATTCAAGTTCAAGATTAAAGCTTGCGAATCATGTAAGCAACCTGCAACATTTGACATAAACCTATCTGATTTGCAACTAGATACTCTAGATGAATTCGAGAGACAATTTAAAGTGTTTGACAATATAATTATTATCAGACCACCAAGAATACGAGACATGCAATACAAGTTAAAAGATACCGAATTGGCTAGACTTTTGACATACACGAATCTCGTTGAAATTTTTGGTAGTGTGCAAGCAGCTATCACAAATGTTCTTCAATTAGATGCAAAGAGTTACGTTTTGCTTAACAACTATGTAAGCGCGATGAAATGCGGAATCAGAGAAGAATTGCAGGTTACTTGCCCAAATTGTGGACACGAACTCTTGCTTAAGTGGAATTTTAGCGAATTAGATTTGCTCGGGACGATTGATATCAGAATCTTGCTGAAATCTATTCTTAGCATAGCAAAATATACAAATTACCAGGTAACTGATGACTTACTCTACATCGAATACCAGATGATGGATCAGATCGTTGCTCAAATGATGACAGAAGAAAACAAAGCCTATGAAAAAGCAAATGGCAATATTTTGCTTGGTGGCTAGTTTTTTCGAAATTTATCTTTTATTTTCTCAAAACTTTTTTATATTTTAACTATCAAACAAAAAAGGATAGTATATGAAAATCAGTGAACTTTTTAGTCAAATCGAAAAAACAGCTGGCACTTCCGACAAGATGGTGCTTATGCAAAATGCGATGAATACGTCTCTTAAAGACACGCTCATCCAAATCTACGAAGACACTTATGACTCACATCGTAAGTATGGCGTGCACAAATTCCAGATTCTGCCTATTTACGGCAACAAGACACTTGAAAACGATTACAGCTATTTTCATGACTTGCTTGACAAGCTTGCAAATCGTGAGCTTACCGGCAATGCTGCTATCGATGCTGTTGAAGTAGCAATTGCACAGTTTGTCAAAGAAGACAAAGAGATTCTTGCTTCTATCTTGAACAAAAAGTTGACAATTGGCTTGAGCAAGACATCGTTCAACAAGTTTCATCAAATTGGCAAAGCTACAGCTTTTGAAGTAACTCTTGCTGTTCACCTTGAAGATGTCAAGGGTGTCAATCCTGTCGATGGTACCTGGTATGCATCAAGAAAGTGTGATGGCATTCGTACCGTAGCAAAGATTACAAAGAGTGACGAAGGTACTAACGTAGAATTTATTTCAAGACAAGGTAAGCCCATCACTACTTTGAGCAATTGCATTCCTGCTCTTCAATGGCTTGTACGTGACCTTGACAATGGTGTCTATTATGCCGATGGTGAAGGTTGCATTGTTGATGCAAATGGTGACGAAGATTTCCAGGCTATCTTGAAGGAAATTCGTAGAAAAGACTGGACAATCAAGAACCCTTGCTACCAGTTGTTTGACTTTGTGACAGAAGATGAATTCATGCACAAAACCAAGTCAGCAAACTTCGATGTCAGATACGCGCAAATGCTCAAGATGATTCAGGGCAATACTTTCAAGACTCTGAAAATCTTGAAGCAAGAACTTCTTACTTGCCAGGCAGACTTCGATCGCTGGGAAAACTATGTTGCTACTGGTAACTGGGAAGGTTTCATGCTCAGAAAGAACGAAGAATTCAAGACTGGGCGCATCAAGACTTTGCTCAAGGTGAAGAAATTCAAAGATGCAGAGTACGACGTGAAAGACGTTGAAATTGCTGACATGACAACAGCAGAACCCGGAATCGGTAATGTTACATACACGGGCGTCAAGTCACTCATCATCGAACACAAAGGAAATCGAGTGAACGTCGGGTCGGGATTGTCTAAAGAACAGCGCAAAGAATGGTACGCTGATCCGTCGAAGATCATCGGAAAGACGGTAACCGTGAAATACTTTGAAGAAACAAAGAACCAGAACGGGACATGGTCACTAAGATTCCCGGTGCTCAAAGCCGTTTACGAAAATGGCCGTACCGTATAGTCATGATTATATAATATAGAAATGAAGAAGAAGTCTGCACTTGTTGCAGGCTTTTTTCATTTTATATCATTTTCCTTTTTGAAATTTTTTAAATTATTTTCAAACAAGGAAAGTATATGACTGACGAACAAGAAGTTAAACAAGCACAAACAGAAGCACGTCAAGCTACATTCAAGACAATGTTTCCTGTGTTGACGGACATTCGAGCAGAAGCTTTCAACTATGTGAAAGATTACGTTGAACGTAAACACGTGCCCTATTACAACGTTTTGTCGTATAAAGTTTATGACTACACTGATGAACCGCAGATTGAATACGATTTTCAGTTTGTTATTTCGGGTAACTTGCACTTTGACATAGCTTCATTTATCAGATTGAACAAAGATGAAGACGTAGTCTACATGGTCTGCGTGAACATGAACTTTAACAAAGGTAAAGACTTAGATTTTGACGGAAACATCATGATACACACAGGAGACGTTAGCAACTATGTGAACTCGATAAAAGACGCGTGTGACTCATGCTTTAAAAAATATCTCGAGTTGCACGAACATTTCAAAGACATGTTTTTCTAAAATTATATCATTTTCCTTTTTAAAATTTTTTAAATTATACACATAAACAAAAGGAATGAATATGAAAATGAATGAACGGAATGACTTTTTCGAGTCTGAACCTGTAAAACAGTTGCTTGCAGAAAATTATGCTGCTGGTTACATCTACTTGCGATTTAATGATGTCGAATTTTGTGATGATGACGTCACAGACAGCTTGTACAACTCGGATGACAGATGTTTCATCGTATACAAGTACGTTGAACGCATGTGTCAATTCATAGATGACGTCGTGAACGATCGTTTCGACATGCATACACTGGAAGATGATCAGTTCGATCTTTTGTACAAACACTTCATCGAAAAACATCCGTACAATTCGTTGCTCAGTAAAATCAAAGCGTATTACTTTGATGCTGTCATGGCCCGAACAATTTATGTGTTGCCTAATTACTTCACGTTCAAGCCCAAGCTGTTTTACTATCTCGACGAAATGAACGCTGATGAAGCATACACGAAGTTATGCGATGCTATTGAAGTAGCAAAAACATACGAGTTACTCGAAAGATCAGATGCTGGACAAGTCTTCGAGAACAAGATTAAACAAGTGGCTGACGAGCGCAAGAAGATCAAAGAGTTAAGCAAATAAAAATCTTGTTGCCTGAACTTTGAACATTTTATCAAAAATTCATTCCTAATTTTTTATATTATACACATAATCAAAAAACAAACAATCAAAAAGGAAAATGATTATGGAAATCAATTCTACTACCGTAGCCGACTGGGTCGAAAAGATGAACAAGAACACCGTTGAACGTTTGAACGGCAACAAGGTAGCCGACTCCTCTACTTGGGTGGCCTTTGCCGGTCCGTATGACGCTGTTCGCAATCAGGTCGAAGTTACCTACGACAATGGAAAGGGCAGCGTTATTCGTGCTACCTTCTTCCAGTTGCATGGTAACGACGCAATTGAAGCTCGTGCAGCTATCGAATCCATCATGCACAACAGTGCAAGGATGAACATCACCAACATGCGCCGTCACCACTTCGTTGACTGTATGGACTTCGCTGAACGTGACCATGTCGATGAAAAGAAGCAGTACTGGTACTTCCGTGAGCATGCCAAGGAACATGCATGGAGTTGTGGCATGCCGTGCACGTATGGCACAGCTGATCAGTGCTGGGGCAACCACCTCAGTGCCGGTCTGTCTCGTGCATTTGATGTCGGTGAAAAACGTCAGAACAAGGTTGGTGTGAGCGACGCCGAAACTGTTGCTCACGCTGCTTTGTCCAAGCGCCTTGATACTGCACGTAACACCATCGAACTGCTTGACTCGACTCAGAGTGAGCTCATTGCAGCCGGTAACGCTTGTGACAACGTGTTCAACACTGTCAAGGTTGACTACAACAACAACCGTGCTCGTTGCTACATGAACCCGTACAACAACTGCATGTTCGCTAAGATTCCTTGCGATGCTACTTTCAAGCTCAACAAGGACAAGTGCAACTATGCAAATGCTAAGGACGTTTGTGAAGGCTCGTGCATCTCTGTCAGCTACAATCTTGTGTACGACGAACAGTTCGACACCGTGGCTGTCAGTGACATGTCTTACACGTTCGGCTACTACATGTCTCGCATCCGCTTGGCGATTGACGACTCGATGGACGTTGTTGTCGACATCACCAACAAGATTGAGAAGAACGAAGCGTTCAAGGGCAACGAAAAAGTCACGGTTGCTACTCTCAAGGAACGCGTCCTTGACGTGGTTACCAGCCGCATCAACAAGATGATTGCTGCCAAGGTTGCCATCAACAAGTAGTCTTCTTGCTGCAAGTAAAATGAAAAAAATAACGGCCAAAAACCGTTATTTTTTTTATATTTTACACATAATCAAGGAGTATAATATGGACGCTGAATTAAAAGAACGTTACTACCAAGTCTTCAGAACTACGAACGCGCTCACGAAAGTCGAGTACGCCGATGTACAATCGATCATGGAGAAGATCGGCCTCGATGACAAGACATGTGACGAGTTTGTCAAGCAGGTTGAGGCTTGGGGAGAACAGTACTCGAAACAGATTGAACAAAAGCAGAAACAGCTGCAAGGCGATCAGCTTAAGCTGGCTTTGATACAGCTTCAAGAAGATGCTGAAAAGACAAGGCCGCATCTGCCGAAAGAAACAGAAGACGTGTTTCAGCGCAACATGCTTGAAACTATCATGAACGCTGCTGACTTGCAGCTTCTGAATACCCTGTAACATGAAATGTGTAAATTTTAATTAAATTCCTTATGGAATTTTTTATATTATACACATATTCAAAAGGAACATACTTATGGCATTCAGAAGACCAGTAATTATTAGTTGCGTCAAAGATCTCAAGTTGAACTATGACAACCCGGGTGTACAGGCCTACTTCAAGGACTTGCTCGAGTTACTCGCCAAACAGCCAATGGGCGCTCTCCTCATCAGACAGGAAGACCCGGATGGACCGGATGGCACGTACTCGAATCAGCTTGACACGGACTGTATCACACTGAATGCAAACGACGCCTTCTACAACGAGAAGACTAAGTACTTGACGTTAACAGAAAACGGCGTACTTACCTTGTTGCATGAAGGCAGTCACTTTCAGCACTTGTGTATCAGCAAGGGCAAGTACATTTCGCCTGCGTTCAGGAAATGTGACCCGATGGATGTCAAGAATGCTGCAGCTTACGATGCACTCAATCCGCAATCGGGTAAGGTCAACCGCTACATGATGGAATTCGAAGCTGGGTATCGTGCAGTTTGCTCGGCTATCATGTATGATACGAACTTGGAAGACAAGGTGATCGGTGACAATCTCCGTAACTTGTTGGCCATCACGCACTCTACTCCGCCTGAGATCACTGCGTTGACTGAACTCATGACGCAGCAAGACATCAACTACGCATTCTACAACTTAATCGGTGACGTGTCTCTTTCTCTGTGTGTTGAAGCAGCTAAAGACCACGCATTCAATGACTTCAAGGATGTCGAAGAATTCAAGTTCGAGCTTACTCCGAAACAGAAGGTGCTCATCATGCTCGTGTACAACCTTATCAATGACTATATGTCAAAGGATGACGATGAAGAAGACTAGCCACATGTAATTCACACTTTATTTCCATCCTTCCTTTAAAAATTTTTATATTATACACATACAATTAAGGAAGGTATTAACAATGCAGATTAAATATCTACACGAAACAATGCAGCAGTTCAGTGAGAACTTCACCCGAAACATGGCGTTTTCGGGTGTTGCTGTACGTACTGTCTATAAGTTTCCACAGGAAGTACCGTGGCTCGGGAACAAAGCTGTGGTAGCTTACTACAGTAATTCTGCTGCGAATGTCGACAAGAATGAAAACGTTGTCTACGACTACTCTGCTTTACTGAACGCAGAAACAGAAGAGCAAGTCAAGAATCCGGAAGTCAAGACGTACCTGATTTCCGAGTTGACTCGTGACAAGTACGTCGAAATCGTTCACAATAACGTGGTAGTCTCGGAAAGAATGAAGCAGCTCAAAGACGAGCTTGCACTCCTCAAAGAGATTGAAAGCATTTGATTCATGTGGCATGAATTTTGAAAATTTTAGGTATATAAACCTTAAAAATTTTTATATTATACACATAATCAAAAACAAGGAGTAATTAAATGGCAATCCTAATTCAAACAGTCGATGAAAAATTCAGTGGCGCTCTTGCTAACATCAGCGCCTGTGTTCCGTACTACCTGCGCTTCTACAGCCTGTTTAAGCGCCGTGCTGTTGAAGATGAAGAGGTAACTCTTCGAGTGAACATGGTCGATGCGGTCAACCCGATTATCGAATACAACACCAAGTTCATTGACAGCATCAACTCTGCAACTCTTGCGGCTATCCTGTGTGTGGAACTCAACCGCATCTTGCTGAAGCATTGCAGCACTCGTAAGTTGGCTGATCCTCAGCTCAACTACAAGGCTAGCAACATTGTTTGCTACGATCCCAGTATCATCCCGTTGTTCAAGACGGCTATCGAGTCTGTCCGTTTCGGTGAAGATTTGCCGAACGATGCCAATCCTCGTATCCGTGCTGAACTTCCGCCGGAATATAACCATGATACCGACTGCCAGTTGGAAGTGTTGTATGAAATGCTGTCCAAGAAGCAGAAGGGACCTCAGGGTCCGGGTAACGGCAATGGTCAGGGTGGTGGTAATCAGGGCCAGCAGCCGCAGAACCAGAACCAGAATGGTAAGGGTAACGGTCAGGGCCAGGGTGGTGGCGGCAATAACCCGATGCGTGATGCTGCTAACCGTCACTTCAACAACAACTCTCCTGCACAGACTGACAAATGGGGTGAAAACTCCATCGCTGAGTCTACTATTGCTCAACGTGTTAACACCACCGACGCTTCTCAGTGGGGTAACATGCCGGGTAACCTTCGTGAAAAGATCTTGGCAGCTAACCGTCAGGTTGTCGACCCTCGTCAGGCACTGCGTGACTTCATTGCCACGGCATACAGTGACAACCAGCTGGATACTCGTATGAAGTATAACCGCCGCAACCCGGAATGGTCCGGTATCTTGCCCGGTAAACGCCACGACCAGCAGTTCCATCTCGGTATCTTTGCGGATGCCTCTGGTTCTATGGGTAGCGATGACATTAAGCTGTGCATCGCAACTGTGAATGACTTCATCAAGTTTGAAGCCGATGTCGACTTCGCCTGGTGGGATTGTAGTTGCGAAAAGCCTTCGGCTCAGCTGAAGCCCATGCACGAATCCAACGTCACGGGTGGTGGTGGCACCAATCCTCAGTGCATTATCGATCTCATCCACAAGGAGAGGTTGCACTACGATGCCATCATCGTTCTCACTGACTGCGGATTCGAATGGAGCCGCCCGAAGGAATATCGTGACATCTTCATCATTCGTACCCCGACTGCGGTTGATGCTCCGGCTTGGGTGGGCAAACACCAGATGAGCATGAAGTCTCTCAACGAGTACCTCGACAGCAAGAAGCATTAAGCTTCTTTGTTTTTCTTATGTTCTAAGTGAGGATCATGCAACAAGTGATCCTCACTTTTTATTTAATTTAACCCCTTAATTTTTTAAATTATACACATAATGGAAAACAAATCAACATTTCAGTTCACCTTCAAATTTAATGGTGGGTTAACCGGTACTATCAAGTACACGGATACACTCAGTAAATGTGTAGGCAAGTACGAGTCGGACGTTAAGTCTGGCAAGCTGCCGTGCGTTGAAAAGCTGGTATCGATTGAAAATCTTGCAACAAAGATTTAGAAAATTATACCTCCTTAAACCTTTAAATTTTTTATATTATAATTGTTCCGGAATGGAACACACCACTTCACTTCAAAAAAGGATATAATAATATGGCTACTCTCGCTGAAATTGCTCAGTCCTGTCTCTATCTCCCCGCTCACAAGTCTGTGATGCTCACCGGCTGCCACGGTTGTGGTAAGACCGAATGGGTCAGCAACACTCTTGCTGGCCTCTGGGGTCTTACTCGTATCGTTACTTGGCATCCGGCTCACGCCGCAGATACCGGTGACGTAACCGGCTTGCCCGAAAAGGTCAAGTCGATCTCTGGTGAACTTGTTACCAAGTTCTGCCCGCCGGAATGGATGTTGCAGACCGAACCGGTCCTGTTGCTCATCGACGAAGCTAACCGTGGTACTAAACTCGTCCAGAATGCTATCATGCAGCTGACGAACAACGGTAACTACGGTGATGTTCACCTGCCGAAGGGTAGCCGCATCGTGGCTTGCATCAACCCTGACAACTACGGTGACTACACCGTCGGTACGATGGACAATGCTCAGAAGTCTCGTTTCGTCTGGTTCGACTTCAAGCCGACGGTACAGGAAACGTTGGAGTATTTCATCCGTAAGGGTGTTAACCAGCGTGTCATTGACTACATCAGTGACCATCCGATCGACCTCGACTTTGAACACTTCGATCCGGTGCACAAGGACATGATGGAAGCCATCGAAGCTCAGGCTCAGGCTGCTAACCAGATTGCAGTCTTCCCCAACTGCCGTAACTGGGAATGTGTTGGTGAAGTTGTGGATGCCGCTGAAAAGGATAACGCCCTGCAGGATCCGTTCAAACGCAAGTGTGTGCTCACTGCAGTACAGGGGTTGGTCGGTATCAACATCGCTGCCAACTTCAACGAATATCTCAACCGTGCTCGTGCCCTCAATGCCGACATGGTGCTCACTGCGAAGGTGTTCACTCCGGACTTCGAGCAGACCTTCAAGGACATGGATGCTCCGGCTGCACAGACGTTCTTCGATGGCGTCAAGGTGTGGATGAAGCAGCATGAAGATAGCCTGGAGGAACTGCATGCCCACAACTTCCTGCAGCTGATGCAGTCGATGAAGGTGGACATTCAGCGTACCCTCATCCAGGAGTCCATCCTGCCTGCCCAGCGTAAGGGTGATCTCTGGGTCTCGAAGCTGTCTGACCTCTGCCCGGACATCAAGATGTTCTACGTGGCAGCCATCAAGATGGCTAAGAAGGCTGGCTAAGCCACCTGCCCCGCAAGGGGCCTCTGTCTATTTTGCATGAGCAGAGTAGACACAGGCCACTTGTGATTCACACTTTATATACACATATACCTTTTAAATTTTTATATTATAATCAAACAAAAGGAAAGGTATTAAAATGGTTAAAACAAATATTTTGGAACTGCTGACTAATCTCAACACGGCCGGTGTTCGCGTTAATCTCCTCAACAACTACGATCCTGCTACTTACACCAGCAAGGCCGGTGAAGATAAGCAGGGCGTTCGGTTTAAGCAGGACACCCCGTACTACAAACTCCCCAAGTATGAGATCAGCTCAGCTGGTAACTTGAATGTAAGCTTCGTGCTCAAGGGTGAAGCCGTGGATCTTTCTACGGGCAAGTCCTATGAAGCTATCAACTTCAAGTGCATCAGCTTCGTCAAGAATCAGCTTCTCTTTAAGAAGACTCTCGATATCTGCCCTGAAGACGCCGGTATTGTGCGTGATCTTGGATATGACATTAAGGATAATGTCATTGACTTGACACAATACAGTCTGACGGATGGCATTGATGTAGACTGGGATGAATTCGCAGATGCATGTGTCGAACGCTACATCTACGAAGCTCTTCGTGAACGCACTCACAAGACACCCGATCTGACTCCTCGTACCTCTGAAGAAACTCGCTTGCTGAAGGAAGGGTATGATACTCGCTCCAAGGTATGGAGTCCGATTGTAACCAGCACACTCCTTCGTGTCAGAAACAACAAAACTGACTACATCGGATTCGGCTATATCAATGGCAATAAGGGTGTTCCTCGCATTAAGGACATCCTCACCAACATCGAAAATCGCGTCAAACTCTCTAATGCGTCCAAGGCTATCTACGATCTCTACAATCAGGGCTATGAGATTCAGGACGCCAATCAGAAAGTCAATGCATGCAAGTACAACATGCTTATCAATAAAGTTGCGGTTCCTTCGAAAACATTCGAAGTCTTCCGTAACGGGATCAAGTTCGAAGTGCGCTTCAAATAATCTTATCCTATCGACGAAGTGAAATCACCGTAGTTGGAGTAATCTGGCTACGGTGTTTTTCATTTTTTTAATTACATTAACCTTTAAATTTTTTATATTATAATTGTTCCGGTAAGGAATAGTCAATTAACTTTTTAAAAGGATATATTATTATGGCAACTCTGAAACTCAACAAGGAATTCTCCACCAAGAACGACGCTTGCGCCTTCATCACTGGCAAGCCGATGACCAACAACTTCCGCATGGAAGAAGTATCCAGCAAGTACAACATCATCTTCCTCCAGAGGGGTGAGGCCTCTTACACTCGCAAGGGTGTTAAGACGGTGACTGGACACAACCGCATCTTTGCGGACAAGGTCGAAAGCCTCCGTGCTAACGGCAAGGACTTTGTCCTCGACATCAAGAAGCCGGTGCTTATCTTTGTCAAGACTCTTCATGGCAATAACAAGGCGCTTACGTTCTACAAGTTCCACGGCCTGTTCAAGATCGACTCGGTCTCTTCTCAGGCAGGAAATCTCGACTTCACGGTCTTCAGCAAGATCGCTGACGAGGTCACCTTTTAAGCCATAATACCTCCTTCCCCCCTCAAGGGCAAATGTTCGAGAGGGGGGTTTCCGACGTTTATAGACACTGCCATCGGCTAAGGCCGGTTGCAGTGTGTGTAAATTTTATATTCATAAGGTATTTGGAATTTTTTAAATTATAATTGTTCCGGTAAGGAATAGACAATTAAAACTCTTTCAAAGGATATTATTATGGCACAGAACAAGAAGATTAAGTACACCAAGATGACCTCTAAGGCTCTTGCAGAAAAGATTAACGAAGAGCTGAAAACGAAAGACTCCATCGTGATTGAAAACGTCCTGGTTCCGTCTAAGATGCAGCATGGAACACAATTTATTGATTATTGGCAGAACTTTCCGTCTTACTACATCGAAGTCAAGGAATTTGACAGAGATGAAAAGGACGACACACTTAAGACCAAGTCTATCACCTTTAAGAATTGTAAGCTCCGTGATGCAGAACTTATTGTTCGCTCTTATAGCAAATACAATGAACTTGACATTGTCTATGATGAATGTGAAGTACAACACTTTAATGTTCGAATCGGCACGGGTATGCGTGAAATTCGCTTTATCGCCAGCAAGGTGCAGAATTGTTTATTCTGCTATGCCACAAATAATGGTCCGTGTCGAACTGAAATTGTAACATTTGCTGGCACTACTTTCGAATATTGTGTGTTTGAAAGTTGCAGAGCTAACAATTTCATCAATCGTGATGGTGAAACATTCATCAATTGCAAATTCAAAGAATGTGACTTTGTTGGTGCTGATCTTAGCAGAACGAAATTCACTAACTGTTTGGCCGATACTCACACCAGGGGTTTCCAGCTTGCGTGTCCTGAAAAGGGCGAATACATTGGCTTTAAGAAAGCACGTGTCACTGTTTATGAAAGCACAGGTAAGAGCGCAATTTCTGATTCGCTTAAACACAAGCTTAAGGGTCTCACTAAAACAGTGCCTGTGATTGTCGAATTGAGAATTCCGAAAGACGCAAAACGCTCTTCTGCGACATCTCGCAAATGTCGCGCCAGTAAGGCCGAAGTTCTCTCCATCACTTCTATTGACGGAAAGAAGCGCTATAAGAAGGCTCTTGCTGGTTGGCATTGTTCCGGCAAATTCGTCTACGAAGTCGGTAAAACTGTTGTTCCTGACAATGGATTCGAAGAAAATCGCTGGATTGAATGTGCTCCGGGTATCCATCACTTCATCACTCGTGACGAAGCTGTCGCCTATGACCTTTAAGCCATAATACCTCCTTGAAAGGGCAATCATCAGAAATGGTGGTTGCCCTTTTTGTCGTTTTTATATCTTCCTTCAAATAGGAATTTTTTATATTATAATTGTTCCGGAATGGAACGGAAAGTTTAACTCTTTAAAAGGAATTACTTATGATCAGCATTAGCAAGACTCAGAACACCAGCCTCAAGACCGCAAAATACACTTCCTTCGCACAGAAGCACATCTACCTCCGCGGATTCTTCAACGACAATTCCGTTCAGATCCCGCCTTCTTTGAAGAAGCTCCTCGAATGTTTTGGCGATCTTGTCAACCACTATGCTGGCTTTAATGTCGCATTCGACGCTAACAATAACAAACTCTACGTTGACAGACTGCGTGAATATTCCCTTCAGCATGATCTGATGGAATTCAATCTGACTAAGCTCGAAGATGACAAGCTTGGCTACACCATTACTGTGCCTGGAGCGAATTGGTCGAAGACGGTCAAGACTCTTAACGATTATCTTGGCACGGAATACGCCAAGATGTCGGAAGACAAGACCACGCTTATCATCGAAAACACCAATCATGCAGAATTGAAGGCAATTCTCCAGACTGTGTCTCGCGTCAATTCCAAGGTGAATAAGTGCATTCACAACGGCTTGGGCAGGAATGCAGAATACGAAATTGCAATGTCTCGCTATCGCTATCTGAATTATTCTGACGATCCGGACATGCAGCAAATCTATGACCATTCCAAGGCAGAAATGTTGAAGTATGCCAAGAATGCGCTCAAGAAGGCGAAATTCCTTGCAAAAGACATTGACAAGTACGAATTCAACGTGTACAACACCACGTGTCGATATCTCAACTACATCGACGCAAAGAATTACGAACTTGTTCGCAATGCAAGGGTGACAATCTGTCATCGTGAAGGAGATCGCTATGGTAGTGCTGCTCCTGATGCTTATCTCCGTGTCATCTACAAAGTTGTCAATGGCAAGGCTTCTTGGAAGGTGATGGACGACGCGTCTTACGGAAATCGAACTTGGCAGAAAGACTACGAAGAACTCTCGGTCAATGGCTTTGACATTACTCTCTGTGACAGAGGTAAGTGCAACTCCGAAGAATGTAAGGGATATGCCACTTATCTCATCACTTCTTTGAAGAGAGTCAAGGAGTACAACACACTCATCGACGCCATCAAGAAGGCAGTGAAAGTCTAAAGATCTTTGCTGATCACACTACGGGTAATCGTCACAAAATGACGGTTACCCGTTTTGTCGTTTTTATATCTTTTCCGTTTATTTAAATTTTTAAATTATAATCATCAAACAAAGGAAGGTACAATATGGCACTCAAAGAAGTCATTAGCAAGCGTCGCACTATCACGTTCACTCTCGGCAATGAAACCGTAGAGATGACTCTCAAGCGTTTCGAAGGAAAGGTCCGCAAGAAAGATCCGATCACGTTTAAGTCTCTTGGATGGGGCATGTCCGGATATACCTGCGTTAAGTGCTCTCATTTCCCGAACGCGGATTGGCGCCCTTACATCGATTTCGGTGAAAAGACTACGGATTGCAGTCTCAATGGCTGGGAAGCAGAGACTCCGGAATGGTCTCTCATCGATGACTTGGCTATGGCCATGATTTTCGAATACAAGGGCTGGACCAACGATGAAAAGTACGAACCCGTGGATAAGATCCTCGAAAAGCTCAAGAAGTTTGACGAGGAACATTGCTACAAGGACAAGTAAAATTTTATCCTTTCCTTTTCCGTAATTTTTTATATTATAATCAATAACGGAAAAGGAGTTTAATTATGACTAACATCGTTGAAATCGTCTCTCAGCTCAACAAGGACCACTACAACATCGATATGGTGATCTCAGGTGGTTCTATCTACATCGCCTACAAGGAAGAATTCTACGATGTCACTCGCATGAGCTTTGCCGATCAGATCCGTCTCCTCGCACAGCTTCTCAACAAGGACATCTTCGGGTAATTCTAAAAGGAGTCAATTATGCACGGTCTTCGCTTTTCTGGTAAGAAGTTCAAGTCTAACTATCACCGTGTTCTTCGTCGCAAGGACAAGGTGAATCTCCGTAATGCTGGTGATGATTTCTCTTGCCTTGAGGGTAATGAGATTCGCAAGCATTACGATCTGTGGAACATCGATTAATGATTTTTTAATCATTTTCAACCTTAAATTTTTTATATTATAATTGTTCCGGTAAGGATCGGACAGTTTAACTCTTTCAAAGGAATTATTATGGAAAACACCAAGAATCTCCCGTTTGGCTTCGAACCCGTCGTCTTCAAGGCCGCAATCGCTCGTTGCGATGGAGCCAGCTATCTTCTCGACAAGATCATGTCTCTCTCCCTCCTTATCCGCGCCGGTAAGGGTAAGATTATCAAGACCAAGCGCTTCCTCAACGAAGCCATTGTTTCCAAGAAGCATTGCAAACTGCTCCGTGCTTACAATCTCCCCAACATGTATGACGATCATGCGGGCTATTACGACAACATCCGCACGGCTATCAAGGAATACACCAAGGAGCTCCACATGCACCAGAAGTATCTGAAGAAGATCTACGCCGTGCACAACGAAACTGTGGAAGAATTCAAGAAGGTTGTTGAAAAGTTTGCTAAGACCTGCGCAATTCGCCACAATCCGGCCAGCATTCAGGATGTTGGTGATATCAAGGGTCTTCCTCAGCCTATCAAGAAGGAAGAAAAGGCTCTCACCTCCCTCAATCTCTCCCGTGTCGGTGTTCTCACTCTCATCAAGAAGCTCTCCGATGAGATTAAGGCTAAGCCGAATTGCAATAAATTCACCATCACCATCAACACTGATGTAACGAAGGGGTAGGAAATTATATTTCCATATATCCTTAAAATTTTTATATTATAATCAAACAAAAGGAAAGGATATTATGGAAAATAAAAAGATTACTTCTTTCATGGCCCACACCATCAAGATGGCCAACAAAAGAATCAAGGCTGAAAACCACATCAAGAAGCTCCAACGCCAAGCTCAGCTGGCCAAAAGGAACTTCGGTTGTGGTGGAGCTCTTCCGACCGACACCGATTGGGATTCTGTGATGGAAGATCGCAAAACCAATCGCTTCTACACCGATAAGCTCTGCAAGGGCCACAATTCGTCCATCTCTGATTGCATGTGCAAGTGCTAAGGAGGGCCAAATGATTATGTTCTTCGGCCTCGTTTTCGCCATCCTCCTGGTTCTCTTTAGCCTTCTCATCATCGTCAATAGCGAGAGTAAGAGTTCGATCTTCAACGACACTTCCTCCGCTTTCATCGCCAAG
>Ga0310786_10005389_pt1 | contig 17400 bp, 22 predicted proteins | sample AusTroGonzalo_MG_FD_203881 | JGI IMG/M metagenome (GOLD analysis project Ga0310786, IMG submission 203881) | Bovine rumen microbial communities from tropical cattle in Woodstock, Queensland, Australia - Gonzalo_03 (v2) (version 2) | ecosystem: Host-associated > Mammals > Digestive system >... | reverse complement strand
TGAACAAATATCTCTGAAAATTCGACTAATTGTCAGACAATTCATACGGCTCTGATAGGGTAGCTCCCGAAAAGCATAATGCCTAATGCCTTCAGAGCCTTAAAAATAGGCATTTTACTGAAAGGCAGGTAAAAAAATGGAAAGAACATGCAGCTTTTGCGGAAAATATTTTGAAAGTTATCCGGAAGACAAACAAAGATACTGTTCGGAAGAATGTCACAAAAAATATCTTGATCGTCAACGTGCTCATTATATTTTGAAGTCAGATGTGCATGATAAATGTGTGTTTTGCGGGCAAGAGATTAAAAATAAACGAAGAGGCGCAAAATACTGTTCTGATTTATGCCGGAAAAAGCAGAGTGAAATTAAAAGAGGGATTATAGAAGATCATGGCGAGTTAACTAAAATTTGTCCAGTTTGTGGTAACGAGTTCAGAACGTGGAAGAGTAAAAAAATTACTTGCTCCGATAAATGTTCGAAAAAATGGCATTCTTGCCAGACACAGGATCAAAAAGATAAAAGACGAGAATACGATCATAAAAAATGGTTAAAAAAACATCCCGATGCTTTAACGCAAGCCGAAAGAAACGAGGTTCGACGAAAGCAAAAAGAGGAGCGTTTGTTGGCAGAAGCTCCGGAACGTGAACGGCGCAAACAGGAACAAAAAAGACGAGAAGAAGAACGAGCAAGATTAAGAGCTGAAAAGGAAAAGAAAAAACAGGAAAATATAGCACATTGGCTTGAATATGAAGCAGAACATACTTGTGAAAATTGCGGAAAAGCTTTTATCGCGCATTATCCTCTTGCAAAATACTGCTCCGAACAATGTTTGAGAAAAATACATAAGGTCAGAAGGCGGGAAAAGAGCATTATGGTGGATCGTGGGATTACGGTTGAAAAACTTGTGGAACGCGACAATGGAATATGCCATATATGCGGACTCCCTGTTGATATGGCGGATTTTTATATAAATGAAAACGGTGTTCAAATATGTGGCGATATGTATCCCAGTCGCGACCACGTGCGACCGATTTCTTTAGGCGGGCTTCACTCGTGGGACAATATAAAGTTGGCACATCGGATTTGTAATACGAAAAAAAGCAACAAATACATAGGATGAAAAGATCATGAATTATTACGGTATACCGTACCTGCAAAACAAATTGAACATGAAGCGCTTGAGGGTGATGCGGCGTTATATCTATTATGACATGAAAAACGTCACTTTCGATTTTGGAATATCGTCACCGCCGGAGCTAAAACTTTGGAACAGTGTCGTGGGATGGTGTGCGAAGGCCGTGGACAGTCTGGCTGACAGATTAGACTTCCACGGATTTCGTGATGACGTGTTTGATCTGACAGGGATCTATGACATGAACAACAGGGACGTGCTGTTCAACTCTGCGATCCTGGGTGCGCTGATATCGTCCTGCGACTTTATCTATATTTCAGAGGATGAGACAGGCTTTCCGCGTTTGCAGGTCATAGATGGTGGAAATGCCACAGGTGTCATTGATCCGATCACGATGATGCTGAATGAAGGTTATGCAGTATTGGAGCGCGATGAGTACGGCAATCCGACAAGAGAAGCATATTTCACTTTTGAATATACGGCATATTATGAAGGCGGTAATCTGGTAGAAACCAGGGCAAACAAAGCACCTTATCCTTGCCTGGTTCCGTTTGTGTTCCGTCCGGACAGCGTGAGGCCGTTCGGTCATTCAAGGATATCGAGAGCATGTATGTCCATCATGGGTAGTGCATTGAGAACGGTGAAGCGGTCAGAGATTTCCGCAGAGTTCTATTCATTCCCTCAGAAGTGGGCGACAGGTGTTGACCAGTCGGTTGAGCAGATGGACAAATGGACGGCAGCGATGTCAGCCATGATGAAGTTTTCCTTGAATGAAGACGGACAGGATCATGTGCGACTTGGACAGTTCACACAGCAGAGCATGACGCCTCATGTTGAACAGCTCAAGATGTTCGCTTCATTGTTTGCCGGTGAAGTCGGGCTCACTTTGGATGATCTTGGCTTCCCGCAGAGCAATCCATCAAGCTATGATGCAATCAAGGCCGCACATGAGAATTTGCGTCTCACTGCAAAGAAAGCACAGCAGAATTTCAATGTTGGAATTATGAACGCAGGATTTTTAGCAGCCTGCATCCGTGACAACTTCAAATATCAGAGGTCGCAGCTCACGTTTACAAAACCTGTATGGACACCTGTATTCCCGGCTGATGTGTCGATGCTCGGAGCGATTGGCGATGCGATTGGCAAGATCAACACGGCTTATCCTGATTACCTGACCGAAGACAAGATTTTTGAGATCACCGGTCTGTAATATATAACTACGTCACCAACGGTTAAATGGGAGGAGGAAAACAGAATATGGCAAAGGATGTTGTGCCGGAATTGATGAAGTCTATCGAAAAGGCTTTTGAGATTCACACGGCAAATGACAAACGACTTGCAAGAGTATTGACCCGGGTCCGTGATGGAACGGCAACACAGATGGACGGGCACACATATGCTCTTTGCATTGGTCGAGATTCTTCACAGGCTTTGCAGGACGTTCTGACGGAGAGGAACCTTCCGGACGGACAGCTCTACTACAACATTGCAACACGGACAGTTGTGCCAACACTTGAAAATAATCAAATGTTGATAAACGATGTTGCGGCAGAGATACAGGCGGCACTTGATGCACAGGCGGACATAGGATTAAAGACCGTCAAGCCTGAGTTCCCTGTCAGACGTGTCAGCGATCTGATTGACAAGATGACGGTGGACGGGATCAGCCTGGCAGATGCTTTGATCTGGATTCGGGAGCCGATCGTCAACAACTCGGAAGCATTTTATGATGATTTTATCAAAGAAAATGCAAAGTTCAGAAGCAAGGCAGGGATGAAAACAACGCTCACCCGAATTGCAGAGGCAAAGTGCTGCGAATGGTGCGCCGCGCTTGCAGGGACATATGAGTATGGCAACGCTCCGGATGATATTTATAGGCGGCATGAGTTTTGCAGATGCACTGTCACATACCAGAGCAAAAAGATATCTCGAAACGTCTGGTCAAAAAAACAATGGCAGAGCACTCCGGAAGAATTGGAGCGACGGCAGGACACAAAACCAATACAAAAGTCTATCGCAGAGCGTCAGCAGATACTTGAGCGGTTAACCATAGACAGAGAAAAAGCAAGACGGAGGTAAAACATGAAGACAGGATCACAGGTCCCGTCTTTTACCAACGTTGAGTTTAAAAAAATAAAAACAAAGGGTCAGGAAGCTATTGACCTATACAAAAGCACAACACAAGCATTGCTTGAATGGCAAGAATTACAGATCAAGGCAATCATGGCAGTCAATCCAGATGGATTGTGGACGCATATGGTGTACGGCCTATGTGTCAGCCGAAGGAATGGCAAGGGTGAGATTTTGGCAGCCCGTGAATTTGATGGGCTTGTCAACCTGGGTGAAAAGATATGTCACACAGCTCACAGAACCACGACTTCGCATGATGCCTTTAATCGATTATATACGCTCCTGAAAAAAGCAGGATATGAAGAACACTCACGGAAAGCAAAGAAGATGCCGGAGCGTTCTTTTTTTGCATCAAAACAATATGGACTTGAGCACATCGAGATCAGCGGTGGCGGGATCATAGACTTCAGGACCCGAACCAACAACGGTGGACTGGGTGAAGGCTTCGATCTTCTTGTGATAGACGAAGCGCAGGAATACACGTCAAAGCAGGAAAGCGCATTGATCTATACGGTCAGCGCATCAAAGAACCCACAGACGATCATGGTGGGAACTCCGCCGACAGTCATATCCGGTGGCGATGTGTTTGTCAGACTACGGGAAAATATCACCGAAGGCAAGGCTCCGGACACGGGGTGGGCTGAATGGTCCATTGAAGAGCAGACAGACAATATTGATGATCCTGATTTGTGGTACAAGTACAATCCGTCACTTGGAACCATATTGTCAGAGCGTAACATCCGCGGAGAGCTTGCAGGCGATCCGCTTGATTTTAATATTCAGCGCTTAGGGTTGTGGGTTTCTTACAACCAGAAGTCAGCCATATCAGAAACCGAATGGGCGGAGCTAAAGTTCGATAAAAAGCCAAAACTTGAGGATAGGTTATATCTTGGGGTTAAGTATGGCAGAGACGGTGCAAATGTGGCGCTGAGTATTGCTGCGAAGACAGAAGACGGAAAGATATTTGTCGAAACTATCGACTGCGTATCTGTCAGAGCGGGAAATAAATGGATGTTTAAGTTCTTCGAGAATCCGAAGGTGAAGAAGATCGCCATTGATGGAGCAAGTGGTCAGAATATTCTTGTTGACCAGATGAAAGAAGCAGGATTCAAGATCAAGCCAATTTTGCCGGCTGTTCGTGAAGTAGTTCTTGCAAACTCGATGTTTTATCAAGATCTTTTTGCAAAGAATATCACTCATGGCGGGCAGGAATCACTTGCGCAGGTGGTGACGAACTGTGAGAAGCGTCCGATCGGTTCACAGGGCGGCTTCGGGTTTAGATCGTTGGTCGAGACCTACGATATTTCCATCATGGATAGTGCAATTCTTGCATATTGGTTGTGCGCTACGACAAAAACAGACGTACAAAAACAATCTATAAGTTATTAAAGAGCATCCTTCGGGGTGCTTTTTTAATAAAAAAAAATTACGTTTACTCAACGGTAAAAGAGGGAGGACAAGTAAATGTCAGAAGAATTTAAGATCATCGAAACACAGGAGGACTTTGACAAGGCCATTCAGAAGAGGCTCGCAAGGGCGGAAAGAGAAGCGGCGGAAAAATTTCAGGAATACCTGGCTCCGGATCAGGTGGAGAAGCTGAAAAAAGAGTATGAGGAAAAACTCAAAAAGGCTGAAGAGGACCTGAATGCTGCAAAGGAAAAAATGGCAAGTCATGACCAGATTGTCGCAGATCTTACTACACGCGCAACTACGGCAGAGGACAAACTTCTCAAGGGCCGTATAGCAAACGATGCGGGCATACCGTATGAACTCGCAGGCCGACTTGTTGGAAACAATGAGGAGGAGCTGAAAAAAGATGCGGAGCAGCTTGCATCATATCTCGCTCCGAAGTCAGCGCCGCCACTTAAAACATCGGAAACATTTGGTGGAGCGACAGGAGCACAAGCAAATATCAATGCGGATATGGCCTCAATGTTGAGCCAGATCAGCACACAGTTATCAGGAGGAAATTAAAATGGGAAACGTATTACAGAAAGGCACAATGTTTACACCGCAGCTTATCAACAGGCTCACTTCTCTTGTGAGAGGAAAGTCTTCACTTGCAAGGCTTTCAGCTTCTGAGCCGATGCTTTTTAACGGACAGACTGAGTTCATCTTCAATCTTGATAGTGAGGTCAATCTTGTCGCAGAATCCGGAGCAAAGGCAAATGGTGGTGGAACCGTTGAACCCGTCACTATGGCACCGGTCAAAGTTGAGTATGGTCTGAGAGTATCGGATGAATTTCGCTATGGTTCAGAAGAGATCAGACTTCAGTATCTTCAGGCTTTCAGCGATGGTTTTGCAAAGAAACTCGCAAGAGGTCTGGACATCATGGCAATGCACGGAGTAAATCCCAGAACGGGATCATCGGCTGATATTCTTACCGGCAAGAGCTTTGATGCAGTCGTAACCAACAAGATCGAGTTTGATGAAGCTCACGTTGTTGACAACGTAACAGCTGCAATCAATATGATCGAATCAGCAGAGCACGAAGTCACCGGTATGGCAATGGCACCTGCTATGAAGGCAGCCCTTGCCGCTGTTAAGACACAGACGAATTCAAACGTTCCTCTGTTCCCTGAACTTGGATGGGGATCAACAACGGGATCGCTTAACGGACTTCCTGTTGACACAAACAGCACCGTTTCATTCGGCAGCAATGCTGACAGGGCTATCGTTGGAAACTTCGCAGACTTCTTCAAGTGGGGTATCGCAAGAGAGATCCCGATCGAGGTCATCGAGTACGGCGATCCTGACAACACCGGAAGCGATCTGAAGGGACACAATCAGGTTTATCTCCGCGGTGAAGCATACATTGGATGGGGCATCCTGGTTCCCGATGCTTTCGCAAAGATCAGAGACGAGGATCCTGCTTCTGTTTAAGGAGGAAACCCTATGCGATATCGCAACATGAAAACAGGAATTGAGTTCACTTCTTTCAGTGTTCTGAGTGGTGAAGATTTTGAGGAAATAAAGCCAAAGGTTGCGGCTCCAAAGGCCGCACCGAAGGCTGAACCCATAGTTGAACCCGTCAAGGCACCGGAGAAGGTCGTTAAACCGGTTGAAAAGGTCGTTAAATCTGTTAAACCGGCCAAAAAGGTGAAGAAATGAGTACAGCTTTTGCATCAGTTACAGATATCACAACCTTATACAGGACACTGACATCGGCAGAGACAACACGGGCGGAGGCATTGCTTCCGCTCGTTTCTGATGAATTGCGCGTCATAGCAACAGGGGTCGGCAAGGATCTCGATGCTATGGTTGCGGCATCAGAACCGTATGCAAATACCGTCAAAGTAGTCACGGTTGATGTCGTGTACAGAATTTTGCGTCAGTCACTTGAAGGCGAAGCAATGACACAGGAAAGCCAGTCAGGACTTGGATATTCATGGAGCGGGACTTATTCCGTGCCTGGTGGTGGAATTGCCAACGCGATAATGTACAACGATCTAAAGAAACTCGGACTGCTCCGTCAACAGATGGGCAGTGTCATGCTTTGGGAGGAAAAGAAATGCTCACAGGAGTGACGATTCAACTTGTGAAAAAGACTGCGGGCGATCCGGATCCGATTGGTCAGCCTACATACACAGAAGAGACGGTCAATGTTGACGATGTGCTTGTGGGGGAACCTACTTCGGACGACATTACGGATTCTTTGCAGTTATACGGCAAGGTTGTTGCGTACACTTTGGGGATCCCGAAGGGCGATACAAACGACTGGACAGATGCGGAGGTTATTCTTCCGGAGCCCTTTGCCGGCAGATATCGGACTATTGGATATCCCACGGCGGGCATTGAAGCAAACATTCCGCTCCGATGGAATAAAAAGGTCAAGGTGGAACGATATGGCTAATGACGTAAAGTTCAAGCTGAATCTTCCAGGGCTGAATGAACTGATGAAGTCATCAGAGATGCAGAGTGCATTGTTGGAAGCAGGGCAAGCGGTGGCAAGTGCAGCAGGCAGTGATTATGCGGCCGAAGTACACACCGCTTCTTTTATTGCCATTTCCAACGTCTACCCGAATAGCAAGGCGGCCGCTAAAGAGAATTTTGAAGAGAATTCACTGTTGAAGGCTGCGGGAGCTGTCGGTTTATCGATGAGGAAATAACCATGATCGAAAAGATTTTATACGATTATCTGAATAATTTTGACGGACTTCTGGCATCGGTTTACACCGAAATGCCGAAGACTTTTCCGGGCAAAATGTATCTCATCGAAAAGACAGGTGATAGCCGGAAGGACCAGATCAACACGGCGACCATCACTGTTCAGTCTTATGGCGGATCATTGTATGAAGCAATGGTCATGAATGAAGCCATAAAAGAAATCATGCTTGATGACTTTTTATCTTTGGACAGCATCGGGAGCGTCAAACTCAATTCTGATTACAATTTCACAGACACAGCAACTAAAAGATACCGCTATCAGGCGGTTTTTGTAATTACCTACTATTGAGGAGGAAAAACAGATGGGAAACACAGCGACTTATGTTAGCGTTGGAAAACCTAACATCAGCGGAGCCGTCTATGTTGCAGCCAAAGGAACCACACTTCCTACGGATTCAACAACATCACTCGGATCTGCTTTTACTTGCCTGGGCTACGTTTCGGAAGACGGACTTGAGAACCAGAACGAGCTTGATTCGGGAGAGATCAAGGCTTGGGGCGGCGTGACGGTTTATAGGCCTTTCAATGGAATGACAGACAACTTCGTGCTTAAACTCATCGAGAGTGAGAACGAAGACGTGCTGAAGAATGTGTACGGAGACAACAACGTTACCGTTGATGGATCAGGAAATATTACCGTTAATGTCAAGGCAGAAGAGCCGCAGGAAAAGGTGTGGATCTTTGAACTTGCACTTCGTGGCGGAAGGGCAAAGAGGATCGTGATTCCTGATGGAGCCATTACAACACGCGATGCCATCACGTACAACGACACCGATGCGATCGCGTACGGAATCACCGTGACCGCTTATCCGGATAGCGACGGAAAGACCCATATTGAGTACATGGAAGCGGCAGAAGCAAGCATCTGATCGTTCATTGAAGGGAGACAATGAAAGATGATAGTAAAAGGGACTACAAAGAGCGGAATCAAATTTCAGCTCGATTCAAAAATCAAAGACGATACGCGGCTCCTTTTTTTGATGACTAAATCACAGAACACGGATGACATGATAGAAGCAGGAAAGGCTGTCATGAGCCTTTTGTCGTTGATATTTGGATCCGACGATAATGTGATGGTGTTCATGAATGAAGTCGCGGCAAAGCACAAAGGGGTATGTTCCACGACGGACATGATCCGTGAGTTGCGGGAGATACTCGATGCAGTAGAAGCAAAAAACTCTTAACCCTCGCTTGTATGCTCAATATAGGCGAGGTTGAACTAAAGTGTGACATGGCGGAGACGTACCACATCTATGTGACAGATTGGTATAATCCGCCATTTCCTGTTTCATACCTGGCTGATTTGGTTGTCGGGCTTGGAATTGACAGCCGGATCCGTCGCAAGATCGGAAACAGGAAGCTGACACTTGAGCAAACCCTTCAAGCGCTCACCGTGGACAGGTTGGCAGGTCTTATGTGGCAGAACACGAAGAACGGACACAAGGGCAGGCATTATCCGGAAAGCATTCTGAAACAGCTTGAAGATCAAGATAAGAAAGAAAAAGACGAATTACAGGCGTTTGAGTCTGTTGAAGACTTCCAAAAATGGTATGAGGAATCACACAAATGAGCGAAATCGGAACCGCGTATGTGCAAATTGAACCCACTGCTAAAGGCATCAGTGGAAAAATAGAAAAAGAGATGGGCGGAGTCGGCTCATCAAGCGGCGCTTCCTTCAATAAGGGCTTTGGTTCTGTTCTTGGCGGAACCACAAAGCTGATGGCCGGAGCAGTTGCGGCGGGTGGCGCGGCTTTGGCAGCGGCGGGAGCCGGTTTCGTGAAAGCATCCGGTGACGTTGCATCCTACGGCGACAATATCGATAAAATGTCGCAGAAAATGGGGATTTCATCAAAAGCATATCAGGAATGGGATGCAATTATGCAGCATTCCGGCACGTCCATTGAAGCACTCAAGCCGTCCATGAAAACCCTGTCCGTGCAGGCTGAAAAGGGCAGTGAAGCGTTCAAGGCACTCGGTATATCAGAGAATGAAGTAAAAAACCTGTCAAAAGAGGATCTGTTTGCCAGAGTAATTACCGGACTTCAGGGCATGGAAGAAGGCACGGAGCGGACCGTCATTGCAAGTACACTTCTGGGCAAAGGTGCGACCGAATTGGGCGCGCTGATGAACACTTCTGCCGAAGATACCGAAAAAATGAGACAGGCGGTTCATGATCTTGGCGGCGTGATGTCTGAGGATGCTATCAAGGCGGCAGCGGCATATCAGGATCAACTTCAGGATATGCAGACGGCATTCCAGGGTCTGTCCCGTAACCTCATGAGCGAATTTTTGCCACAGATCACGCAGGTGATGAGTGGTTTGACGGATATATTCAGCGGCAATTCTGAACAGGGAATCGGAAAAATCTCTGAAGGCATAAAAGGTATCGCTGACGGGATCATGCAGGCGTTGCCGGAGATCATGAATGTTGCATCCGGTATCCTCAGTGCTTTGGGAGAAGCTTTGATCGCGAATTTGCCGATTTTGGCAAGTGCAGGCATTCCGATCATCCAGGAATTGGCGCAGGGTTTAATTTCAGCCATTCCGACAGCAATGCCGGTCATTATGGAACTGATGAACAGTATTTTAAGCATGGTGATTTCGCTTGCACCACAGCTTTTGCAGGCGGGTGTTGATATCATCCTTCAGCTTGCCCAGGGAATTACCCAGGCTATTCCGGATCTGATCCCGGCAATTACAGATGCCGTCCTTCAGATCGTGACCATGTTCACTGATCCGGGGACACTTTCGTCATTGATCCAGGCAGGCATCGATCTGATGTTGGCTTTGCTTGACGGATTGATGCAGGCATTGCCGCAGATTGTAGCGGCGCTTCCTACAATCATACAGAACTTATGTGATGCACTTACGACAAACGTGCCCGTTATCATTGAAGCGGCAAATCAGATGGTTGCCATGCTTGTGGAAAACATGCCGACGATTATGCAGGCGTTGATAGATGCAGCGCCGGAGATCGTTGAAGCGTTAATGCAGGCGGTAATTGAGTGCGGACCGCAGTTGCTTGTTGCAGGACCTGCGCTTATGGCACAGCTTGTACTTGGCATCGTCCAGTGCTTCCCTCAGTTGATTACGCTCGGAAAGCAGCTCATTGATTCTGTGATAAAGGGACTTGCAAGTGCTTACGCAAAACTGACCGCTGAAGGCCCGAAGATGCTGAAAGAACTGTATGGCAAGATGGTTTCCGCCTTGAAACAGTTCCTTGAAATTGGAAAAAAGCTTGTGCAGCAGATCATTGACGGCTTGAAGAGTTTTGCGAGCAACCTATATAGCAACGCATCCCAGTTGATGAGCACGCTGAAGGAAAAGATCGTCGGCGCGGTGAAGGGATTTGCAGAGGTCGGAAAAAATATCGTCGCAGGAATCAAAGAAGGCCTTGCGTCCGGTTGGGAAGAGCTGACGAAGTGGTTTTCTGAGAAGATCGGCAAGCTCAAAGAAAAAGTCAAAGACGTTCTGAAGATAGAATCTCCGTCAAAAGTCTTTGCAGATGAGATCGGTGTGATGATACCGCTCGGAATTGCTGAAGGTATCAAGGACGGGATGAATGCCCTTGACACTTCTGTTCTGGATATGACAACGGGCATTGTTGGAACAGCAGATCAGGCGATGTCAGCAGCAACATATCAGTCAGCACCGGCATCAAGCGGTGACGTGTACGGACTTCTTGCTTCATACCTTCCGATAATTGCCAATAAAGAGGTCAATATCAAGCTTGAGGGCGGCATGGACAGGTTCTTCAGGGCGATGCAGGCAGAAGCACGTCGTAATTATCAGTTGACAGGAGCGGCATTATGACAGGACAGGCCATAATCGGATCCACCGATATTTCAAATCTTATAGTTGATGAATCTTACAAGATGGACAATGAAAGCCAGTACGAATCATGGCAGGACGGTAATTTTGTCGAACACAGATCAGGCAGGCGGTCAAAGCTCAAGGGATCTTTTGATGTCTGCCTGTCACCGAAGGCCGGCACAACTCTGGCACAGTTTCATTCCTTGGTAGAGAATGCCACAGGCTCCGCAGGAACTATCCTCGGAGCTTTTTATTGCACGAATACCGGAGAGGTTAAGGCCGTGAATGCGTTCATACACTTGGCAAATAGCGAGCATATTTTGACAACAAACGGATTTATTGATGTCGTAACAGTCGAGGTTCAGGAAGCATGATAGACGTTCCGGAAAGAGTAAAAGATGCCCTGAGAAGCGGGGATTATAGGAAAAATTATAAAATCACTGTTTCTGAAATTGCGCCCGCACAGGAAATCGTTAGCGAGTTTTCACTTTATGAGTATGATCCTACGCAGTATTCACGGCGCGATGTCGCAGTTAATATAACCACAGCAGAGGATGAATACTATTTAAGGACTAATCATCCTTTTGATGAACTCCAAATCATATATCAATATCAAGGAGAATCATATACAGAGCATTATTTTAATTATACTCAGGAAGGCGATTTATACTATGTAAAACTTCGTGTGTATGAGCCTTTAGAAACTGCCACACGGATTTTGATACAAAACGATCATGTCGCTTCATGGGATGAATATGAGTGCGACATACTTCACAAATACCTGGCGGAAGCGACCATTGATAACAATAACCTTGTTACTGAATCTGTCAAATTCGATGAACGTATGTGCTCTGACACAGAGTTGAAGTTTGGGCTATGTGAGGGAACGTCTGTTGAATTTCAGTATTTTGATTTTCCTTCGATTTTAGGAAAACATCTCAATATTGAGCTGGATGTTGAATATAAAAAGGCAGACGGTACACTTGATTGGCACACGATTCCGATGGGACAGTTTGACGTGGCAGAAATATCCCGACAGGCAAGTACGGGAATAATAAAAGTTACCGCATACAACAAACTGATGAGTAAGTATCTGGATTCTACAGAGTATGTTAATAATGTAATACAAGCAGGCGAGAGCGGAATAATTGGTCAGACCAGTGTTTATAAAATACTCAATAGTTTGTTGGCGGATTTTACGATAAACGAAGAACCACCAACAGAAAGCGATTTACCAGCAAATACTTATTCTGTTGTGGGGGGCATTCCTGATGGAGTAACACTATCGGAAATATACAGATTTACAAAATCGAACAATACAGGATATTACAAAGTATGGGCCGCAGATTTCGATTATAAATCTTCGCTACAAGGAATAAATGGGTATTATATTTATCGAGTTTACACACAGGCAATATATCAATATATCAAAACATTGCTGAATTATGGAAATCTTCATTATGGCTCGAATAATTATACCCTTGCATATGCGGCTGAAAATCTATATGTAGACATAGGCGGAGATGCGAATATAAAAAATACTTCAAGTGAAACAATCGATCAGGTTAAATGGTTTGCCGCACAACCTACATATATTGATTTAGGTGGTCACGAAGAACGTGAAGGTACAACATATTTTACATATGCAACAAATAATGATCGCATCCATTTTACTATTCCAGTATATGTGCTTGATGCTGAGTATCAGGAACAACCGCCAACGCCTGAACAAATTGCACAAATGCGAACTAATTTTCAGACCATAATGAACAATGTGGCTTTATGTGTAATTAAAAATCTAAACGTATCTGCCCTTGCAAAAACAAAAATCACAGAAAACGACGTGACATCTGGTGTTACTCTCAGAGATTTGCAGTCTGCCGTATATGAGGTCAACTGTCAGTACGGCAAACTTGACCGTGTTACAGATCTGTTTGCAGGCATTGAGCTGAATAACGGCGGACTATATCCCCGTGACAATCTGTACCCTGCTGATAATCTGTACCCTCAAGGCACAGCTGAAGCAGGATATCCGTCAATGTATAGCAAGTTGTGGGCTGATGAAGGAAATGTCAGATCCTTCAAATTTCTGATAATCACTTATAAGACGACGGAGACAATAGACGGGCAGCTTCAGGAAGTCGAGAAAACCCTGCAAAGGACGGTCAATGCCGGCGGTACGGACAATTACAACATGAGCGATAACTGGCTGTTTAGAAATCTTATATGGACTTCCGCCCAGGTAGGAGCACTCGCAGATGAAATGGTTATAAAGATGCGAAATATACGGTGGTTTCCCTTTGAAATGTGGTGTGCCGGTCTTCCGTATATTGAGGCCGGGGATGCGATTGAAATTGTCATGTCGCAGGGCACATATAAATCATATATCCTACGGAGGACAATGAGCGGCATACAGAATTTGCAGGATGAGCTTATTGATGGAACGCTTGATATTTTCTAAAGGAGCGAAGTAATGGAAAAACTATACGACAGAATTGATTGGAACAACAATACGACACCGGCATTAAATGAAACGAATCTGAATGCCATGAGCAAAGCCGTCGACGACATCGACGACAGGGTGATTGAGATTGCCGGCACGGTAATGGAAACGGTGCCACAGGTTCAAGAGGATTTGGCAGAAGCACAAGAATTGCTTGAGGATGCCGAGGCGATAACGACCCATCCTCCGATGATCGGACAGAATGGTAATTGGTGGACATGGGACACAGCGACAGATGATTATGTAGATAGTGGAATTGATGCAGGCGTGTCTATAGAAATAGGTACGACAACAACCTTGCCTGCAGGAAGCAGTGCGACCGTAACGAATAGTGGAACGGACACGGACCCGATTTTGAATTTTGGCATTCCTAAGGGTGACAAGGGTGATAGCGGTGAGGGTATCCCTACGGGTGGAACAACTGGTCAAGTATTAGCAAAGAAATCAGATTCTAATTACGATACTGAATGGAAAACAATAGATGATAACAAAGCATATCACACGGACGATACAGCCGAAACAGCACTCGCAGACGGTGACTATATACCGTTCTATGATACATCAGCAAGTGCAAAGAGAAAGTCGCTTTGGAGCAATATAAAGAGTGTCTTAAAGACATACTTTGATACTCTGTATTCCGCAAAAGCCACGTCAAAAGGTTCAGCAACAAAAGGAGTGTATTTCGACAGCAACGGTGCTGTTAAGGAAATGACCTATTCCGTCAGTAAATCCGTACCTTCGGATGCTGTGTTTACAGATACAAAGAACACGGCAGGAAGTACCGACAGTTCTTCAAAACTGTTCCTTATAGGTGCAACTTCACAGGCGGCAAATCCGCAGACATACTCACAAGATACGGCTTATGTTGGTACGGATGGTTGTCTGTACTCCAATAGCACAAAGGTATTAACCGCACATCAGGACATAAGCGGCAAAGCCGACAAGGTATCAAGCGCAACAAACGGTAATTTCGCAGGACTTGACAGCAATGGAAATTTGACAGACAGCGGAAAGAAAGCAGGTGATTTCCTTACTTCACATCAGACCATCAAACAGGACGGTGTGACAGGAGCAACCGTAAATAGATTTGGTACTTGTTCAACAGCCGCAGGAACAGCCGCAAAGACGGTTTCAATCACTACGGGAACATTCGCTCTTGAGGCAGGTGCAAGGGTTTCTGTTAAGTTTTCTAACGCCAATACAGCAGGAACACCTACTCTTAATGTAAACAGCAAGGGTGCAAAGAATATCTATCATAAAGGAAGTCAGATTACTACAGGTGATAATAAGGCATTATTAGCAGGTGTATGTGACTTTATCTATGACGGTACACAATGGCATCTTGTAGGAAATTACATTGATAACAATACTACTTATGCCTCAAAAGGATCAGCAACAAAGGGTGTGTATTTTGACAGTAACGGTGCGGCACAGGAAATGACGTACTCTGTTAGTAAAAACGTACCGAGCAATGCCGTATTTACAGATGTTAATGTCTTACAGACAAATATGGACGGCACTAATGAAAATGGATATCTGTTGTTTGGCTCGGGTTCATCCACAGCAACAGAGGGCGTATTTAAGAGTTCACACCTTAAATACAATCCATATACACAAGATTTGTCGGTGCTTAATATAAACGGTTATCCCACCACTCCCGACTATGTGGATGAACAATACAGCAGTTCCACAACCTACTCAAAAGGCATGACCTGTATATCAGGGAATGTAAGATACCGCTATATCAATTCAACGGCTTCGTCAGGACACCAACCGCCTAATGTTACTTATTGGGAAGTGTTGAGTGTGGCGAGTCAGTTAGGGGAAATCTACGAAGAAGGTGAGTATAAGATAGGCACTTTTCTTGGAAAGGATTTATACAGAAGGGTATTTAAGGTTAATTTAACTTTACCCGAACCCACAGGTGATCCGAATTACATCACATATTTAACACCTATGCCGACAGGATATGTTACAAAAATTGATGCAGTTTTAGACATAGGCAATGGAGCGATTCTTCAAACATCATCGGGTGGAGATATTGTGATTATGTGGTCAGTATATAATAATGGACAAATAGTGATATACCATAAAAACGCTACAAGTTCACCAACATATGTTAAGGCAATAATCGTGGAATATACAAAGCAAAAATGGACATAATAAAATAAAGGAGGAAAACCATAAATGAAACTCTACATAGAACAAATAGCAGACGGAGTGAAAACCGTTGTTGCGACAAAAGAAGATGAACAGAGTGCAAGGATATCTTATCACAACACCTGTAAGAACCTTTGGAATGATGCAGACACGCAACAGGCGAGGGTCAGAATAACAGACGAGGAATTTAAGACCTACGGACCGTGGGAGGAAGTAATCGACAAGACAGGTGACGATCCCGAAGAAGTGACAGGAAAACTGTTTGTTATAGCTGTCAGCAACAACAACCTTATGACTAACCTGATAACAGAGTGGATTCCTAACAAGGCAGGAATAAAGGGTGCAATGGTAGACTATCACGGCAAGTGTGCTATGTATCTCAACGCTCCTGATGTGATACAGGCAAATGTCAGGGTTGCAAACGAAACCCTTGACGTATTCAACGGCAAGGCAGAGGAAATAATGCACGAACCCGAATCTGCACCGGAGGCAGAATAATAAAAAAGAGGATAATAACAATGAGCGAATTTGTAACTATCGAAGTCCATGAGGAATTTGAGAAAAGAATGAACGAAACAAATGATCGTCAAAATCATAGGATAGCGGAGCTGGAGGCAAATGTAAAAGAGATAAACCGTCTCACAACGGCCGTGGAAAAAATGGTGATCAACATAGAGGTTATGACTAAAGAATTAGGCAAACAGGGAGAACGGCTTGACAGTTTGGAGAATAAACCGGGCGAAAGGTGGAATGCTCTTGTAATGGCCATAATCGGAGCCGTGGCCGGAGCTCTGGGAACCGGTCTTATTGCTTCAATCATTCATTAAGGGGGAAACATGAAGAAGAAAAAAATAGATTACATGGTTTATGGGGTGTTTATCTATTGGATAGCTTTTGTAATTACAATGACGGTCATTTTCTGCATTAAGGGATCTGTCCCCGACACCCTCATACAATGTGGGCTTGGCGGCGGAGCGTTTGAACTCTTTTGCGCTGCACTTGTGGAAATAAAGTCAAACAAGAAAGGAGAAAAAGGATGAACAGCGGATTTTTACTTACGGCACTGGCGGCAATATCGGTATTGACATCCCTTACAGTAGAGGCTTTGAAAAAACTCTTGGGGGATAAGATCAAGTCGTATAATCTTTTGGCAGCTATTGTATCAATAGTTCTCACCATTGCAGTTTCAATCGGATATCTGATTTACACCGGCACGACCTTTACGGCTCAGATCGGAGTTATCATGGCGGCGCTCGTCTTTTTGTCCTTTCTCTCTTCAACTGTCGGATATGACAAAGTGATGCAAATGATAAAGCAGATCATCGGAGGATAATAATGACGCGCAATCAGATTATTGAAAAGATAGCACCGATCCACCAAAAGTATGCCAGGCAGTTCGGCATCAAGATATGTTCAACTGCTATAGCACAGGTATTAAGGGAGAGCTCCGGAAAATATGACGGATTTTCTCTTCTGGCGTATAAATATCACAAT
>Ga0310786_10005387_pt1 | contig 17401 bp, 14 predicted proteins | sample AusTroGonzalo_MG_FD_203881 | JGI IMG/M metagenome (GOLD analysis project Ga0310786, IMG submission 203881) | Bovine rumen microbial communities from tropical cattle in Woodstock, Queensland, Australia - Gonzalo_03 (v2) (version 2) | ecosystem: Host-associated > Mammals > Digestive system >... | reverse complement strand
CTGAGGGCAATGCCCGTACAACGTTCCGATTTACCCTGACAATACACGGGGCTGGTATCGAAGTAATTGACGCCATGCTCAATGGCGTAATCCACCTGCTTGTTGATCATATCCTGATCGAAGTCATTGCTGTTTTCTGTCTTCGACGGCAGGCGCATCATGCCATAGCCCAGAATGGATACTTTGTCGCCATTGTTCGGATTCGTACGATAGGTCATCTTGCCGACAGGTGGCTCCACCTGTTGCTTATATTCCTCGATAGCGGCTTCACTCTGCTTATTCTTACATCCGACAACAGTCAGAGCCGTAGCAGCACTACCTGCTCCAAAGATTTTCAGGAATGTACGACGATTGATCTTGTTACTCATATCAAAAACTCTAAACTCTACACTTTACACTCTAAACTAAATCTCTTTATGTACCTCATGTCCTTCGACCATGATAGCCGTTTGGCCGTCTTTACCAGGACAGAGGTATTCGCAGGCACCACAGCCTATGCAGATTGCCTCGTTGACAGAGGGCACCATGGGTGAGTCTCCGTCATCAGGATCAAGTGGAATCATTTCGATAGCTCCCGTCGGACAATGACGGGCACAGTTACCGCAGGGTACATCGTCATTGACGGCCACACAGTTCTTCTTGATCCATACGGCATGACCAATCTGGATGGCCGATTTCTCTATGGGCGTGATAGGCTTGATGGCACCGGCAGGACATACCTCCGAGCAGCGGCTACACTCCGGTCGGCAAAAGCCACGCTCGTATGACATGACAGGTTGCATCATCGTCATCAGGTCAGTGGAAGGCCGCAGTACCTGATTGGGGCACTCAGAGATACATAGCTGACAACCCGTACAGTGCTGTGCTATATGTTGTGCCGACAGTGAGCCCGGTGGTGTCAACGGGGTCTGGCGCTCGGGAATGACGCGGTCTGCAATGGCTGCCAATCCGCCGTCCATCATCTTCTCTTTCTTCTGTGCCATGACGGCGGTGGAGGCAAGGGCCGTTCCAATCAGGAATGCACGACGACTGGAGTCGGCTTCATTATTCTGATTATGCTGAATTTTCTGATCACCTTGAGTCTTCCGAGCATATTTCAGTGCTCCGAACTTACAGCTCTCAATACAATTACCACAGACCACGCAACGACTGTAATCCACCATGTGGTTCTTATAGTCAATGCAGGCAGACTTACAGTTTTTCGAACAGAGTGAGCAGTTGCGGCACTTATCGCTGTCAAAATGAATCTTCAGCCATGAAAAGCGTGAGAAGAAGCTCAGAACCGTACCCACTGGACAGATGGTATTACAATAGGTTCGACCATTACGCCATGCCAACACAAACAAGATAACCAGCATTGCAGCAGCAATGATGAGCGACGGCAGCGAACGCAGCCAGATATCCTGATGGTAGAACAGGTAGCTGTCGGCACTCTCAGCAATGGAAGCCAGCACATTATTACCTGCGATATAGACGGGTTGCAACAGGTTCGTAGCAATGATGCCGAAAGTCGAGTAGGGGGCCAATAGCTGGAAGACAATGCCTATGCCTGCCACCAGTGCAATGATAAACAGCAGCAGCACAGGATAGCGCAGCCATTTCACCTCCTTCGAGAAAGAGTATCGATTCTTCTTAGCCTTCTTGCCGAACCATCCGAAGATATCCTGCATGATGCCGAGCGGACAGATGACCGAACAGTACATACGTCCGAAGATGAGCGTCAGAAGAACCAGTGTCACAATCACCACCACATTGAGTGCCAGCACGGCTTCCAGAAACTGAATCTTGGGCATCCAACTGACCCAGTGATACATGGTTCCTGTAAAGTCGAGAAAGAGCAGGGTGATGCCGATGAACATCACCGTTGCCAATACGATACGGATTTTTCTAAGCATAGATGTCTTATGTTTTATTTCTTGTTTTCTTGACTATCCATATACTCAACTCATACAGCAGCCAGATGGGCAGCGATACGATGATGAGTGTGAAAGCGTCAGTGGTCGGTGTGATGATGGCTGCCACCAGCACAATGGCCACGATGGCGTGGCGACGATAACGGGTCATCCACTCGGACCGCAACATCCCTGTTACCGCCAGCAGCCAGCAGAGTACCGGCAACTGGAACACGATGCCCATGGTGAGGTTCATCGCGACGAGCGTATCCATGTACGATTCGAGGGTGAGCATGTTCTGTACGTCGCTGCTGACCTGATAGGTGCCCAGAAAACGTACAGTGAGGGGGAAGATGAGCAGATAGTTGACCAGTGTTCCTATGATGAACATCAGGTATCCACTACTGACGACACGTACCGCATAGTGGCGCTCCCGCTCGTAGAGTCCTGGGGCAATGAACCCAAACAGGACATATAGTATATAAGGCATTACAACTAGCAGACCGACGTGGAACGATGCCTTCAGGTGCATCATGAACTGTTCTGTCAGTCCGGTGTTAATCAAATGGATACTGATGGGTTCAGTCCTCATCAGTCGGTAAGTGATGAAGTCGCCGCGAGCCGGTGCCAGAATAACGTCGAACAACCACTCCTTCATACAGAAGGCCACGACCATAGCAGCGACGGTAGCTACGATGATGCGTATCAGGCATGCCCGCAGTTCGTCCAGATGGTCCCAGAAGGAACCGGTCTTCTCTGCGTCGTCAGACATTCGCGTTTTCGTTAACCTTTTCGTTTGCGCTCGCGTTTACCTTCTCGTTAGCGTTCTCGTTCACGGTTTCGTTGACGCCGTTCATGCCGTCTTTGAAGTTCTTGACTCCCTTCCCGAGGCCCTTCATGAGCTCAGGTATTTTTTTGCCACCAAAGAGTAACAATACGATGAGTGCTATGACCAGCAACTCCCATCCACCAGGAAATCCCATAATGCTTAAATATTTTTAGTTATCATTCTCGTTGCAAAGATAATGATTTTTTTCTAAATCAAAACATTTTGCCATTTATTTCTGCATGGCAGCCTCCGTAAATGCCTCCATGATGGCTGTCGGCTGTCCGTCCTTGAAGGCTCCCAACGGGTAATGTCCCTCCAGTTCAGGTGCCCAGTAGAACACGCCGAGGCATTGACCGTCCATCTTCTGGCACTCGCTAATCAGTTCTGCAATGAACCGTTTGCCCTCTATGGGGCGTGCTGCTTCGTAGCCCGTTTCTACGACCATGACTGGTGTGTTGTATTTCTTCACTATGCGTTTCATGTTCTTCAGCGCATGTTTCAGGGTGCCGCTGTCCTTCTTCTCTTTTTTGTCCTTCTGGTCCCAGTAGGGATAGATGCTTACGCCGATCATGTCCCACTTGGCACCGTTAGCCCGCAGTCCGTCGAAGATAAAGTCGTAACGCTTCGGATCGCGAGCCTGATCCAGATGGATAATGACTTGAGCCTCAGGATAAACCTGTTTCACCGCTCCGTAACCCGCCTGTGTCAGTCCGGCATATTGTGTCATGTTCTCAGTAGCCCGTCCCATCGGCCACAGGAACCCATTGGTAGTCTCGTTGCCCACCTGTACCCACTTTACGTCGATGCCATTTGTTTTCAGTAGCAGTAGCGTATTACGTGTATGTTCGGCCAGTGCCTGTCGCATCTCTTCGTAGGTCATGTCCTTCCATGCTGCAGGAATATTCTGTTGTCCGGGGTCTGCCCACCAGTCGCTGTAGTGGAAGTCAATCATCACTTCCATACCGAGTGCCTTGGCACGACTGGCCATCAGCAGTACATCGTCTGGTCGGCAGAAACCGCTCTTCGGATTCACCCATACGCGTAGCCTGATGGCGTTCAGTCCCAGTTCCTTCATCAGTTGGGTGTTCTCCCTCGACTCTCCTGCTGCATTATACAATTGCTTGCCGTGGGCCTCCAGTTCGGTGGTGCCGCTGATGTCGGCTCCGAGCCAGAAGCTCTCCTGCTGGGCAGCTGCCATGAGCCATGTGCCCATGAGTAATATGAAGAGTATGCTTGTCCGTCTCATAGTTTTTGTTTGCAAAGATAAAGATTATTTCCTAAACAGCCAAACGTTGATGAAGACAATTTTCCTTTGCTACATTAAAAATACCTTTAAATATTTGGTGGTTTCGTTGATAATGCGTAACTTTGTGGCAACCAATGATTTTAACCGAACCAGATGAAGGTATTACACCCTTTACACAGTCTTGCAGAAAGACCTCAGAAGTTTACTTATCCTTTCTGTTACGAGCCTCATCCCCTGTGTATAGAGGCTTCCAAGAAAGTGCGCCATTACGTTTTGTCTCACGAAGCGCTCCGACAGGATGCCGAAAACGGAAAGATGTTTGGAGTGCTGGTTGTGGAACCGTCTGCCACTCGGTACTCAGAACCTAGAACTCAGAACTCGGAGCTGTTTTTCCTAGCTGCCTATAGTGGACTATTGGCAGGGAAGAACAACTGGTCGTGGTTTGTTCCACCCGTTTTTGATGCCCAGCAGCCCGATGGTCACTTCAAGCAGACGGAACATATTATCTCAGCTATGAATATGGTAATCGATACCTTAGAGCCTGATGAGCGGCTCTCCATCGAATTGCGTGAACGTCGCAAACTGATGTCCGAAGACCTGCAGCGGTGGCTTTTCCAGCAGTATCGTATGTTGAATGCCCATGGTGAGGAACGTGATCTCATTGATATCTGGCACGACTACCATAGCGTCAAGGTACGTCGTCGTTTCCCCTATCCACCAGGTGGTGCTGGCGACTGCTGTGCACCCAAACTCCTGCAGTATGCCTACCAGCTGGGGTTTAAACCACTCTGTATGGCAGAGTTTTGGATGGGTAACTCTCCCAAGGCCGAGATACGCCAGGACGGTCAGTTCTATCCTTCCTGTCGCGGCAAGTGCCTGCCCATTCTTACGTGGATGCTCAAGGGTCTTGACGTAGAGGAGAACCCCCAGGAGTACGACCCCTTGCTCTATCCCATCGGGAGGGCGCAGGTCAAGCTTGATATTGTCTACGAAGACCAATGGCTCATGGTTATCAACAAACCCTCAGGACTGTTGAGTGTTCCTGGCCGTGAGTCACGGCTTAGCGTGTGGTCTGTCGTCCGTCAGCACTATGCCGAGACCGAGGAATGGGCATTGGCTCATCGCCTCGATATGGGCACAAGTGGTTTGCTGATTATCGTCAAGACCAGCGATGCCTACAATCTGTTACAGGCACAGTTTGCTAACCGCCAGGTGAAGAAAACCTATATTGCCCTGCTTGACGGTGTTATCCAGCAGCGTCAGGGTACCATCGACCTGCCGTTGAGGGCAGACCCGTTGGACCGTCCCCGTCAGATTGTCGATGAAGAATCAGGTAAGCCTGCCGTCACTGACTACGAAGTACTTGAAGTGAAGGATGGCATCACCCGTGTCGAGCTGCATCCCCATACTGGTCGTACCCATCAGTTGCGTGTTCATTGTGCCCACCAAAAAGGGTTAGGCACTCCCATTCTCGGTGATGACCTCTACGGGAAGAAGGGCGACCGCCTCTATCTTCATGCGCAGGAAATCACTTTCTGTCATCCCATCACCCGCGAACAGATGACCCTCCATGCTGAGGCACCGTTCTGATAAAACATGTATTTTCAATCCCCAAATGAATAACTATATGAAACTTAAACTTTTTTTCGCCCTGCTACTGGCATTGCCCCTCGGCATTCATGCTAAGCAGGTAGTCATCGAGACCCGTAGTCTTTCGTTAGTCATCAACGCAGAAGAAGGCCATCAGCCTCAGTATGTCTATTTCGGACAGAAGCTCAGTGCCGCTGAGTTGGCAGCACTGCCAGCTCCCACCAGTGGCCGCTTCGACGTCTATCCTTCTTATGGCATGTGGCCGCAGTCTGCTGCTGCCGTCTCCGTACGTCATGCTGACGGCAACCTCACGACACAGCTCTTTTTGACCGACGTTACCCAACAGGGTCATCTCACCACCATGACGCTGCGCGACCCGCAGTATCCTACCACCGTGCATGTCTATTTCCAGACCCGTGCCGATGTGGACATGATTGAGACGTGGACCGATATCACCAATGGTGAAAAGCAGACCGTCACGCTCCTGCAGTTTGCCTCCGGCGTACTCCCCATCCGTCGTGGTGAGGTTTGGCTTAGCCACCTCTATGGCTCGTGGGCCAATGAGGGCCGCGTGGAGCAGGAACCGCTGACGCAGGGCATTAAGATGATTGTCAACCGTGACGGCGGACGAAACTCGCACACCGACCATGCCGAGGTGATGTTCTCGCTCGACGGTCGTCCGCAGGAGCTCAGTGGAGATGTTATTGGTGCTGCCCTTTGCTACTGGGGCAACTATAAGCTCAAGGTCGTTACTGACGATACAGAGTACCATTACTTCTTTGCCGGCATTGATGAGGAAAACTCCGAATACCACCTGAAGAAAGGTGAGACCTTCACCACCCCCCACCTTGCACTGACCTTCTCGAAGCAAGGTCTCTCTGGTGTGTCGCGCAACTTCCACCGCTGGGGACGTCAGTACATGTTAGCCAACGGACAGACCGAGAGGAAGATCCTGCTCAATTCGTGGGAAGGTGTCTATTTCGATATCAACCAGCAGGGCATGGACCAGATGATGGGCGATATCGCCTCCATGGGCGGTGAGCTCTTTGTCATGGACGACGGCTGGTTTGGCGACAAGTATCCCCGTAAGGTCGATAATTCCTCACTGGGTGACTGGGTGGTCGATAAGAACAAACTGCCCGAAGGCATTGAGGGACTGCTGCGCGATGCCAGGAAACACGGCATCAAGTTCGGCATCTGGATTGAGCCAGAGATGGCCAATACCATTAGCGAACTCTACGAGGCACACCCCGACTGGATTATCAAGGCCCCGAAGCGTGAGCCAGCCCTTGGACGTGGCGGTACACAGGTGGTGCTCGACTTGGCCAATCCCAAGGTGCAGGATTTCGTGTTTGGTATCGTGGACAACCTTATGACCAAATATCCTGAGATTGACTACATCAAATGGGATGCCAACGCTCCCGTCATGAACCACGGCTCACAGTATCTCAGCATGGCCGACCAGAGCCACCTCTATATAGAGTACCACCGTGGACTCGAGAAGGTGTGCCAGCGTGTCCGTGCCAAGTACCCCACACTCACCATTCAGGCTTGTGCCTCCGGTGGCGGACGAGCCAACTGGGGACTGCTGCCTTACTTCGACGAGTTCTGGGTCAGTGACAATACTGATGCCCTCCAACGCATCTTCATGCAGTGGGGTACCAGTTACTTCTTCCCCGCCATTGCGATGGCCAGCCATATCTCTGCCACGCCCAACCACACCGTCTATCGTACCACGTCGCTGAAGTTCCGCATCGATGTGGCTATGTCTGGCCGTCTGGGTATGGAGATACAGCCGAAGAACATGACCGACGAGGAGAAGGAACTCTGCCGCAAGGCCATTACCGAGTACAAGCAGATACGCCCCATTGTGCAGTTTGGCGACATCTACCGTCTGCTCTCTCCCTACGACCAGAAGGGCGTTGCCTCGCTCATGTACGTTACTGAGCCTAAGGACAAGGCCGTGTTCTACTGGTGGAAGTACGAGCAGTTCCAGAACGAGCACCTTCCGCGTGTGAAGATGGCCGGCCTCGACCCCACGAAGACCTATCGCGTCCATGAGCTCAACCGCATCGACCTGCAGCCCCTCGCCTTCGAGGGCAAGACGTTCAGCGGTGCCTTCCTCATGAACCACGGTCTTGAGGTACCCTATACCCACAATGTTGATTGGAACCAGAAGACCAACTGGTCCAGCCGTGTCCTACTGCTGGAGGCACAATAAATAAAGTACTTTTCAGAATACCGCTCAGAACTTATAGGTCAGTTGTAAGTCAAGATCCGTCATGGAAGAGTGATTGATGAGCTGCTTGTCGCTGCCGATGGTGGGGCGGTCTAAGTAGTTGGTTATGCCCAGTTTGACGGTGAGGATGAGCCTCTCCTGGAGGCGTGTGCGACCCATGAGCCAATAGCGGATGCCTTCGCCATAGAACATGGGGAAGGTGAATTGATAGAGCGGTGCCCGCTCATAGAGATAGAGGCGGGCATCGTAGCTATCGGTATGAAAGTAGCCTGCTCCAAAATCTAAGTCAACAGAACGCAGCTTCAGGGCGAGGCGTTCACTGACCATGTAGCCGAAGTCATGCCCAGTAAAGTCAGTATATGCCATGTCAGCCTGTGTGTGGAGGGAGAGTGCGTAATGGGTGTTGTAGCTGAAAGTGAGTCGACCACGGTGCTCAGTATGTGCGAGGAGGGTTGTCTTCTGTTGGTCGTCACGCTGTCGGAGATGCAGTCGGTAGCGTCCGCGTAGTGTCCAGCGAGGTGTGGTATAGTCGGCTGACAGGAAATTGTCCCAAGCCCATGAGCTTTGCGACACCTGGTATCTGGGCCATGCGAAGTAGGCATAGTCGGTGTAGGCGGTCAGCTGCAGGCGTCGCAGTGGTTTCCACGTAAAACCCAGATAGAAGGCACTTTCATTCTGCACTCGTCCGCCTTCGGCCAGACAGCGGGCATGAAGGGCGTTGTAGCGGTAGGCATAGAAACGTTGTAGGGCCATGATGCTGAGCGAGGAAGACGGTTGGTAGCTGAGGGTGTTGATGGTAGCGAGGGCACCGTGCCTGTCAATGGCCGTCTCGCCGCTGAAGGAGAGGTGGTGGGAGGTATAGCGGTAGTCGAGTGAGGCATTGAAGAAATCAGTTCCTGTTGGATAGTGTCGGCGGTAGAGCGTTTCTGTGTTAGGCTGCAACGAGCGACTGAGGTGAGTATAGGCTGCTGTGACTCCCAGGCGGAGTGCTCCGTGTCGGTAGTCGAGGTGAAGCCCCGCATCGGTCTGTGTAAGGTCATGCTTGCGTTGCATCTCAGAGGGAGTACGATGGTAGCCGTCAGTGAGGAGTGTGGCCACGGTGTAGTTGCTGTTCAATGTGGCATCCAGGGGCCGACAGGAACCGTAGGCGGTGAGTTGGAGGGTAGAGGGCGAAAGGCGTAGCGTGATGGCTGCCCCTTGCAGGTAGCCGCTTTCCATGCGTGACGTGTTTGGACGGATGGCAGCGGTGGAACGACCAAGGTTGAGCAGGGTGGCTATTTTCCCAAAGGCGAAGCTCCCGTTCATGACGAGCCCCATGCCGAAGGAGAGCCGATACTGGCCGACAGCCAGTGCCTCGATGCGTCCGAAGCGACGAAGCATGAGGTACCACGCATAATGGTCGTAGCCCAAACTATTACCAGCAGAGAAGAAGGGCTCACCGGCATCCTGTGCCCCCAGGAGTCCGAACTGCAGGCGGGTGCCGTAGTGGAATTTATAGCGGATGGTATGCTTGTAGGGATAGCCCAGATAGCCGTTGTAGTCACCCTGACGACGGTAGAACGGCACACGGAGCGAGGCCGTCACGTCATGGGTACCTCGGCGAAGCATGCTGTCCAGACGTGGGAAGGGTGGCTCTTGGGGCTGGTGGCCTAAGACGACGAAGTTCTGTAGCAGGAGCCGGTGTTCATAGTCGAGCGAGGGAATCATCTGTAGTTCACCCAGTGTCTGCAGTTCACCGTGCAAATAGCGATAGGCCATGATGTCCTCTACCTGCTGGGCGGTAAAGAAAGGCAGCGCTTCCAGTTCGTCGCGTGTGGCACTGTTAAGGTCTATCGGTTGTTGGGCAAGATCGCTCAGCATCTCATAATCCTGTTCCCAGTTTTCCGCCTCCGCCTCCTCCACATCGGTCACTTGTCGAAAGGTCTGTTGCCAGTCGTCCTGTGCCAATATGTCGATGGTGTAAAGCATGAAGAAAAGGAGCAGGATGTGTTTCATGAATACAAAGGTAGTAAAAAAAGACACAAGAGACAAGTGATAAGTGAAAAGATTGCTGCCGCTATACTAAAAATGTAAAAATTTTGTTACTTGTCACTTGTCACTTACCACTTATTTATTACCTTTGCCGCCGAAATGAAAATGAGACGCATGATATGGATGGCTGCCCTGTCAGCATGGTGTATGACGGCAGCAGCACAATCGGAGCGTACGCAGCAGCGTATGTCCGAGATGGAGAGTGCGTCGTTCGTGCCCCTGGTGAAGGTGGGCAAGGTGCTGGAAGGCAAGGACTCGATACAGTATATGGAGATGTATAACGTCTATGTCTATCCGGAATTGGAGTTCAAGAATGAGAAACAGAAACAACAGTATCTGCGACTGGTGAAGAACGTAAAGACGGTGCTGCCCATTGCCAAGGAGGTGAACGCCATCCTGATAGAGACTGCTGAATACCTGGACCGACTGCCGACAAAGGAGGAAAAGGAGGCCCACATGAAGGTGGTGGAGAAAGGCATCATGAAGCAGTATAAGCCGAGGATGAAGAAACTGACCTATTCGCAGGGTAAACTGCTTATCAAGCTTATCGACAGAGAGTGTAACTCACCTGCCTACGACTTGGTCAAGGCGTTTCTGGGCCCCATCCGTTCGGGCTTCTATCAAGCATTCGCCTGGGTCTATGGTGCCAGTCTAAAGAAACAGTATGACCCTGAGGGTACTGACCGTCTGACGGAGCGTGTGGTGCTGATGGTGGAAGCAGGGCAGTTGTAATAGTTGAGAGTTTAGAGTTGAGAGTTCTTAGTTCGTAACCGGTAAGCCGTAAGCTAAAAAAGAGATTATGATGAGAAAATCGAAGTTTTTATTTTTGTGTTCTTGTGTTCTTTTATGCTTTGTCTGTGGTTGTAAGACGACAGGCGGAAGCCAGCAGACGGCTGCCAGTCAACAGCCTGTCAACGTCCTGTTTATAGCGGACTCAGCCTACGCCTACTGTCAGGCACAGTGTGACTTCGGTCCGCGAACCATGAACAGTGATGCGCATGAGCGCTGTGCCCAGTGGATTCAGCAGAAGTTTGAAGAGCTGGGATGTGACGTCGAGCTGCAAAAGGCAGACTTGCACGGATATGACGGTACAGTGCTCAAGGCAACAAATATCATTGCCAGGACAGCGAAGGGTGAGGGACAAAGGCCAAGAATCCTTGTCTGCGCCCATTGGGATAGTCGTCCCTGGGCCGATAACGACCCTGACAAGGAGAACTGGAAGAAACCGGTGATGGCTGCAAATGACGGTGCCAGTGGCGTTGGCGTAATGCTGGAGTTGGCCCGACTGATACAACAGAACCGTGACAGCGTGCAGGTGGATGTGGATTTCGTCTGCTTTGATGCAGAGGACTGGGGCATCCCACAGTGGAGTGATGCTGCCGACAATGGCAGCACATGGGCATTGGGCTCACAATACTGGGCTGCATCCATCAGCCAACAGCCGTCAGCCGCCGCCCAATACCAATACGGCATTCTGCTGGATATGGTGGGCGGTCAGGGAGCACGCTTCTATCAGGAATTCATGTCGAAGCGCTATGCCAGGAATATTGTGGATAAGGTATGGGCAGCAGCGAAGGTGGCTGGCTTTGGCAGCGTGTTTCCTCAGGACGAGGGGCATGCCATCACCGATGACCATCTGCCTGTGAACGAGGTGGCGAAGATACCGTGCATCGACATCATACCTTACTACCCAGAGTGCCAGCAGAGCAATTTCGGCCCTACCTGGCACACGCTGAAAGACGACATGGAACACTTGGACCGTGCCACCCTACAGGCAGTAGGACAGACGATGGTTCAAGTACTGTTCAGTGAAAAGTAATGACGGTTTTCTACGGATTACGCACCAGGTTTTCTTTGAACTTGTGCCATCACGCGTAGGAAATTGCCTCCCCAGATCTTTTGGATGTCCTGCTCCGAATAGCGTTGTAGGAGCAGTTGGCGGGTGAAGTTCAGCATCTCGGATGAATTGGCCAGTCCGCGTACGCCACCGTCTCCATCGAAGTCGGTGCCGATGCCTACATGGTCTATTCCCATGATCTTGATGGCGTGCTCCAGATGCTGCAAGGCGTCCATAACAGTAGCCTCTCCCTCCTTGCGAAGGAAACCAGGGTAGAGCGTTACCTGCATGACACCGCCAGCTGCTGCAAGGGTTCGCATCTGCTCATCGGTGAGGTTGCGCGGATGGTCGCAGAGGGCTCGACAACTGCTGTGTGAGCAGACAATGGGCTGCTGGCTGATGTCAAGTGCATCGTAGAAGCTCTTTTCGCCAGCATGGCTCATATCGACCATGATGCCGAGTCGGTTCATCTCGCGAATGACCTGTTCGCCGAAGATTGACACACCATTGTGGGTATTACAGCCCTTGGCGGAGTCGCAGATGTCGTTGTCGCCATTGTGACAGAGCGTCATATAGACGATGCCGCGCTGGGCGAAGTGACGTAAGTTCTGCAAGTCGCCGTTGAGTGCCAGACCGTTTTCTATGCCCAGCATGATGCTCTTACGGCCGTTGCGCTTGTCGCCATAAAGGTCTGCTGGCGTACGGGCAATACTCAGATAGTCCTTATGATGATTGACAATTTCCTCAATCTTGTCGAAGATAAGGTCTGCATACTCGGTTGGAGTGGTGAAAGTCCTCTCCACACCTCCGTGAGAGGAGGCCTTGACCAATGACGAGAAGGTCTCGCCAATCTTGGGCTGCGGCAGGTATGCCACCATGATGGTAGCGTCCTGATGGCCTTCGTTCATCTTGTGCAGGTCAACGAGTATCTTGGGGTCGCGACTGCCGAAGTTGATGTCTTGTGGGAAAAACATCGGCGTGTCGCAATGCGTATCAAGGGTAAGTACACGCTGATGGAGGTTGATGGCCTCGCGGTAGTGGGCTGCCTGACGGACGAGCCACTGGAACAGCGGCAATCCTTCTTCCAGACACTCCGGATGCCACTGAACGCCGATGATGCTCTTGTATTCGCGGCTTTCCATGGCCTCCACAATGCCATCGGGGGCTGTGGCGGTGACACGGAAGCGCTGGCCGGCATCATCAACTGCCTGGTGATGGAAAGAATTGACAAAGAGAACGTCCTTCCTATATATATTATATAAGGTGGAGTCGGGGTCAACCTTGACGCTGTGAGTAGCTTCCGAGCGACGTGCATCCTGCGAATGCCTCACAAACCCCTTGTTGCTCGCCTCTAACCCCCGAATGTCCTGCTTCACATGTCCGCCTAAGGCCATGGCCAGTGTCTGGATTCCACGGCAGATACCCAACATGGGAATCTGACGGTTGTAGGCCAGTTGGGTGATGAGCAGTTCAGGCAGATCGCGTTCGCTGTTGATGCCACCCAGTCCGGGTTGAGGCTCTTCGCCGCAGTAGAGCGGGTTGTAGTCGGCGCCGCCGCTCAACAGGAGTCCGTCAATGTGGTCAAGCGTATTGATGATGGCATCCGTATCCGCCAGTGGCGGAATGATGACGGGCACACCACCAGCCTTCAGTACAGACTTGTAGTAGCCTTCGCCCAGCTTACAGTCAGGCTCGGCGTAGTTGCCAGTAATGCCGATGACGGGCTTGTGCTTCGCCTCAGGGAACGTCGCATAGGCATTGGCCAGTTGCGACTGCCAATCAAATCTGTTCATCCTTTAATCCACTTGTACGGGAATTTCGCGCTTAATGCTCTGCTCAAGCGAAATCAGAGTCTCGGTAGCCACCACGCCAGGAATATCCTGCAGCTGTCCGTTGAGCAGTTCCATCAACTGCTCGTTATCACGGGCATAGAGTTTGACCATCATGGTGTAAGGACCCGTAGTAAAGTGACATTCCACAATTTCGGGAATATGCTGCAAACGCTCTACTACATTTCTGTACATGCTACCTCGCTCGAGAGTGATGCCCACATAGGTGCAGGTGGAATAACCAAGGCTTTTGGGATTCACGTCGAATCCGCTGCCCATGATGACCTCACCCTCGATGAGGTGCTGTACACGCTGATGGATGGCTGCTCGTGAGACGTTACACTCGGCGGCTACATCCTTAAAGGGGATACGGGCATTCTTGGAGAGAATGCTCAGTATCTTTTTGTCAAGATTGTCAATTTTGTCCATACTTTTGTACTTAGTGAGGACAAAAGTACGCAAAATTAACGAAACGAACAACATTTTGTGTAAAAAAATACACTTTCTGTTGCAAAAATTTACTTACGCTTCTTTTTCTTCGTTTCCTTGGCAGGTTTCTTCTTCACTTCCTTCTTGGGCTCGGTTGTCGGAGTTGCAGGCTTGGGTTTGTCGATATCAACCAGTTCCACGTCGAATACCAAGGCAGAGAAAGGCTTGATCTGACCCTGCTCCTTCTCACCATAGGCCAGTTCCTGGGGAATGTAGAGTGTCCACTTACTGCCTACGGGCATGATTGTGAGCGCCTCAGTCCAACCCTTGATGACCTGATTGACAGGGAGTGATACTGGCAGTTCGCCATGGCGTGCTGAAGCATCGAAGACCGTTCCGTCAATCAGACGACCCTCATAGCGAACCTTCACGGTCTCATTGGACTTGGGGATGTCGCCGGTACCGGCAACAAGCACCTTGTACTGCAGACCGCTGGGCAGAACGACAACGCTGGTGTCCTTGGCATTCTCGGCCAGGAACTTTATGCCAGCATCACGGTTTGGACCGTAGAGTTTCTCGTTCTTCAGTTCAATGTCCTCAGCCAGCGTAGCCTGGAAGAAAGCACCGGCACCGTCGATGGTCTTGAAGATGGTCGTGTCTTTGTGGAGGGCATCCAGAAAACCTTTGTAGAACATCTCCGTATTAACCACGTCCTGTGTTCCCTCGAAGCGGTGACGTACATCGGGCAGCATGCGGTTGGTGACCTGTGAGGCAATGTCCAGACCTGCAACGTATGCCTTGAACGTGGGGTCTTCGGGGTGCTTGAGGAACTCCTGGAAACCACGGATGAAGTCGTCCAGCTTTGTGGTATCCACACCAGCCTGACGGCTGAGGTATGGAAGCAGACCAATGGTGTAGTTCATGCCGGCAGCATAGCTGACGGAGTCGCTACGACTCAGCCCCTGGTTCTGTGCCTTGGCAGAGTCAAAAGAGGCACCCATCATGACGATGAGTGCCAGTATATACATAGTACGTTTCATTACTTCTTGATTTCGAGCAGTTGAATCTTGAAAATCAGAGCAGAAAAAGGCTTAATCTGACCAGCCTCGCGCTCACCATAAGCCAGATCCTGGGGAATGTAAACCTCCCACTCAGAACCAACAGGCATGTGAGTCAGGGCCTCTGTCCAACCCTTGATGACGCGGTTAGCGTACATCTCAGCGGGCTCGCCACGCTTCAGAGAGCTGTCGAATACGGTACCGTCAATGAGCTTACCCTCATAGTGTACCTTCACCAGTGAAGTGTCAGCAGGAATGGCACCAGTACCCTCCTTGATGACCTTGTACTGCAGACCGCTGGGCAGTGTCTTCACACCTTCCTTCTTAGCGTTCTCAGCCAGGAACTTCTCACCGGCCTCCTTGTTGGGACCGTATTCCTTCTCCATGGCCTTGGCCTTGATTTCCTTCATCTTGCTGTTAGCAGTCTCCTGAGCCTCCTGCATTGTCATCAGACCAGTTTTGCCAGTCGTAGCGGTGATGAAGCCAGCCATGAAGTTCTTCATAGAGATGCTTTGGGTAGAGTCCTCGCCGAACAGCTGACGGTTGATGGCCTTAACCATCTGGTTGCTGATCTGCTGACCAATCTGGATACCAGCGTAGTAGGCAACCTTCTTCTTGTCGTCGCCAGCGTTGGCACCTTCGTTCATACCCTTGATAAACTCGTCGATGTAAGCGGTGTCAACACCCAGTGAACCTACGAGATATTCCTTCAGACCCTGAGTCTGAGACATACCCAAAGCATAGCTGACAGTGTCAATGTCGTTCTTCAGATCTGCTTTCGGAGTTCCGTTGCCGCAAGAAGAGAATACAACTGCGGCGATAGCCATAGCGGCTACAAAAGTTAACTTTTTCATTTTAATACTAATATTTAATTCTTAATGTTTAATCTTCAATCTATCTTACATTACCTCAATCAGTTCCACGTCAAAGACCAGTGCTGCAAACGGAGGAATGGAAGCACCAGCACCACCCTCGCCGTAAGCCAGACGGTAGGGGATGAAGAAACGATACTTGGCACCTTCCTGCATCAGTTGCAGACCTTCGGTCCAACCGGCAATCACCTGCTGCAGACCGAATACGGCAGGCTCGCCACGCTGGATGCTGGAGTCGAACACCGTACCGTCAATGAGGAAACCCTCGTAGTGGCACTTCACGCTGTCCTTGGCACTGGGCTTCTTGCCGTTGCCTTCCTTTAGCACCTGATACTGCAGGCCGCTTGGCAGTGTGATGACGCCGTCCTTCTTCGCATTCTCGGCCAGATACTTCTCGCCGGCCTCCTTCTGAGCCTTGCCCTGTTCGGCACGCTGCTTATTGAGTGATGCTTCTTTCTTGGTAAAATAATCCTGTACAATCTGCTGGGCGTCACGGTTTGACACCTTCAATTCATTGCCTGCCAGCACATCCTTGATGGCAGCGGCAAAGTCGTCAATGTTCAGGTCGTCGGCACCCATCTGCAACAGCTGATGACCAATGCCTAACCCCAAGGCATAACTTACTTTATCCATGTTTTCTCTCTATTATTAATAATGTATGTTTTATAAAACGGCTGCAAAGGTAATAAAAAAATAAAAGAATAAAAAAATAAAAAAATAAAAAAAGTTAAGTGACGGAAAAAAACTTCAAACTTCAAACTCTAAACTCTGAACTTTATCGTACCTTTGCACCAACAATAACTTTTTAAAAACAACTAATATGAAACAAAAAATCATGATGAACTGTAAACCTACAGCCATCATTTTCTTGGCGGCTTTCCTGGTACTTTCACTTCTGAATGCTTGTAAGACGCAGACCGTTGCTGAGCCTGCCGTCGTAGCGCAGACTGTGGAGAAACAACCCATCCAGATGATCCTGGACTCCGACTTCGGCAGCTCCACCGACGACCTCTTTGCGCTGATGATGCTCAACCACTACATTGACGAGGGACTGGTTGACCTAAAGGGAATCATCGTCGATCGTGAGGGCGACAAGAACGCCGGACTCGTCGATATCTTCAATACCTACTACGGCCACCCCGAAATCCCCATCGGACTGGAGCGTAACGGTGTGAAGAACCCACGCTGCTTCATTCCCTACAACGGCATCTGTGACCTGAAGGACAGTCAGGGACAGCCGCTCTTCAAGCGCAGTGTCGATGTCAGCAAGTGTCCTGACGGCTACAAGCTCTACCGCCAGCTGCTAAGTAAGGCCGACGATGGCTCCATTGTCGTCGTAGCCATCGGCTTTGCCACCACCCTGTCACAGCTCTTCCTGTCAGGAGCCGACGAATACTCCCCCCTGAACGGCGTTGACCTCTTCGGCAAGAAGGTGAAGGCCGTCTATATCCAGTCAGGTCGTTTCGAGGCCGGTGACAGCCTCTGCGGCTACAATATGCGTGCCGCTTCACGCCAGTCGGCCATCTTTTACGACAAGCTGCCCCGTAAC
>Ga0310786_10005386_pt1 | contig 17402 bp, 22 predicted proteins | sample AusTroGonzalo_MG_FD_203881 | JGI IMG/M metagenome (GOLD analysis project Ga0310786, IMG submission 203881) | Bovine rumen microbial communities from tropical cattle in Woodstock, Queensland, Australia - Gonzalo_03 (v2) (version 2) | ecosystem: Host-associated > Mammals > Digestive system >... | reverse complement strand
TCCTTTACCCATCATGTCCGACATCCAAAAAGCACCCGAACACATCGACCCCGTGGCCAAGGCCATCAAGGAGCACGTTGCCACCACAGGTGACATATATATCACTAAGAAACCGGAACAGTATACCGAGCTGTACCGCCTCGACGGACGGGACGACAAATATCCCGATTGCTTCCGTATCACGCACCTCGATCCCCTCACCGGGGAGGCCGTGAAGGAAGACGGCGGCTACTGCCGCGACAAGATCTCCGAAGACCAACTTCGGCAATACTACCGCTTCCTCTCCCACGACCTCGCGGAGACGCTCTCGCTGGCCCGCAAGGTTATGGACGGCGATACGGACGCCGTGCGCAGGGCCGTCCTGGGCGATGAGGGGGAGGAGTCCCCGGAACCGTCCGAAGTGACGGCCCTCACCTCCGGCCGTCCGGCTGGCGAAGTCAACGAGATGCTGCTCCAGGCCGAGGTACGGCAAAACCAGCTCGAAGAGATACAGATGGCCGCAGAAATGATGCTCACGGCAAAAAAGAACGAGCTGGAGAACAAGCTCCGCAAGATGAACAACGTCTTGTCCGTCTTCCATGAGAAGGTCCGGGACCTCGTCCGCGTGGTCACCATCCTGAACCTCTACCTGGGAAAGGAGGTGGCCGTCGAGCAGATCGCCGACGGCGAAGCCGCCGACGCCTCGGAACCCCTGCACCTGCGCCAGCGCATCCTCTTCATGGACGAGGAGCTGTGCGCGCACATCGACCATGAAGTTGACTACAACGACATAGACCTGTTCCTGAAGTGGCTCCGTGAGCCGGCCAACCGCGACATTATCGTCCCGGAGCAGCGCTGCATCGTAGCTATCAAGCCCAAGCGCTTTACGATGGGATATCGCAGCGGCGACTCCTGGTACAACGCCCAGAGGGACGCATGGAACCGGCATACATACCTTATCCTGCGCAACGGTGAGAAGCTGTACGTCGTCGACTCCGACGACCTGGAGTGCTGGGACTGGGTGTTCCCCCATAAGGACCACGAGACGGCCTTTGCCGCGAAGATGGCGGACCGTGCGACATCCTTCAAGGACTCCCTTGCCAAGAACCACAAGAACGCCAACTATCGCGTCATGCGTTTTGCCGCCTTCGTGCAGGGCATCCTCGACCATGCCGAGTTCATGGGGCCCTTCGACAAGGAGACCAATGTCATGAAGATGCAGAACGTCGTTCTCATCCGTGACGACGAAGACGCCCTGGGTACCGGCCTGGCTCCGTTCAAGGAGTTCCAGGAGCAGAAGAACAGCCTTCTGCGCCGCGGCAAGCGGATCGTCTATATCCCTTCCGAAGGATACCGCGAAGGCATGAACGGCCCTACATATTATTCTTCCGGCGACTACAAGCGCTGGTATGCCTACGAGGCCTCCAAGCCCGGCGTCCCCGACGAGGGTGTCTACTCGCTGCAGCAGGACAAGGGCGTCCTGAAAAAGTTCTGGTTCAGCTACCTCCCCGGCGGCACCGTATGGCCGCAGAACTGCTGGGAGGAGCCGCACGACCGCAAGCGTCGCGAAGGCTGGGTTCCCAGCATGCAATACGTGTTGAACTACGACGACACCACGTCGGCGGAGCTGCAGACATATTTCGACGACCGCACCAAGCGCATGGAGTTTCGCGATATGATGCCCATCCTCAAGCGCGCCCTGCTGGAGAAGCGCAAGGAGGAGGCTGGCGAGAACGCCTTCGTCGAACTCATGCTTCATACCCTGCACGGCGAGAACCTCTGCTGCGGCGTCACCGAAGATGACGTCCGAGAGGCCATCAAGTGGTGGAAGGAGAAGGTCATCTTCACGCGGCCGCTGACCAAAGACGACGCCAAGGCCTGGCGTATGATCAAGAAACATCTCTCATAAAAAAATAGACATGGAAAAAAACATCACTGAACACGCTTACGATTCGGAAACCGGCAACCAGGTTCATTTCAAGCGAATTCATAAATTGGGACATGACTGGATCTACGTCGCTGCCTCCAGAAAACGTAACTTCGTTACGAACGAAGACTACCCATGCCCTTTCAATATCATCCACGCCCCGGACTGCCCCTGCATCCTGGAAGGAGTGAGTGTCAAGATCCATAACAGCCACCTCGGCAAGGTGAGCGCCGAAGACCTTGACACCGTGATGTCGCTGAAAGAAGCGTATAATGCTTCCTTCCGTGGTGACGAGGCGGAATGCTGGGATGACATCATCAACCGCATGACGGACAAGCAAAACCCCTACCCCGGCGTGAACACCTACGTTGCCGTCATCAGCGACAAGCATATCCCCGTCGGCGCCCTTGTCATCGAGCATTACACGCGCCCCAATATCCTCCTTCTGACCTACGGGTTCATCTGTGAACAATTCCGCCGATCCGGCAAGCACTATGCGAAACACCTCATCAAAACCGCAACGGACGAGGTGTGCCGCCTGGCGGAAATACCCGACAACGAGACCCGCACCCTTTTCGAGGGCGAAAACCCAGACAAAATGACGGCCAAGGAAAAGGCCATGGCCCCGTTCAACCCACGACACAGACTGTTCTGGTTCAAGAGCATCGGCGGCAAAAGATTGGATTTCAACTACGAGCAGCCGCCCCTTTCGCCTCAGCAGAACCCCGTTACAAACCTTGACCTGTACTGCATCGGCAATGAAGACATCAAGGTGAGCATCTTGAAAGCCTTCCTCAAGGAGTTCTACCATGTCTTAGGTACAAACGTATCCGAAGAAGACCGTCCACAGTATGAGCGGTCTCTCGAGAGACAGTTGAACGAAATCGAAAAAGGACGTATCGGGACCACCTTCCCTGACACGACCTATTAACCTCAAAACATACCGTACCATGCTTCATACCCTGCACGGCGAGAACCTCTGCTGCGGCGTCACCGAAGACGACGTCCGGGAGGCCATTAAATGGTGGAAGGAGAAGGTGATCTTCACCCGCCCGCTTACCAAGGACGACGCCAAGGCCTGGCGCATGATCAAAAAGTATTTAGAAACCAAATAAAAATAACGATATGAAGCGCTTATCATTATTCCTTATTTTGTTGACTGCGCTCGTCGTTGCGGCGTGCGAGTCTTTTTCTGGACAGTACTATGTCCGTTACGACATGACCTATCCGTTCTATAACAAGGACAAGGATGTCAATCTTCGTTATATCGTCAAAACGGAAAAGCTGGCTGAGACCATCAAGGGCGACAAAAAGGTGTCCCGTTTGATAGGGCCCGTGTCCAAAGGGTTCCGCTGCCATCTTGAAATGATGTACGGTGATCCGCTCTATTCAACGCTGATGATCTCCGTGGCCGAAGATGGCGGGGACTTTGTCGTCTGTGCCATCGGCTCCGAGAAAATCGACTACCGTGTCGGTGACCCGCACAAGCAGTATAGGGGAGACATCTGATGCCACGAACAAAGAAAACCGTACTGTTCGACGTCCGGCAATGTCCGGAGTGCCACGGCGATGGCATCGTATACGCGTCATACGACGCGTTCACGGATGACCGACACTACGTTGTCATGGGCGCCTGCCCCATATGCGAGGGCAGGGGAACGGTCCCGGCTCAAAAGAACGATAACGACAAATAAACGACAAATGGCAGTCAAACACAAACAATATAGGGCAACGCTGAGAATGCGGTTGCATTTTCTATTCACCGGCGAACTTCCCGGCTATTGGTACAATGCCCAAGCTGACGTCTTCCAGGCATACTTGAACTATTATATGTCCAAAGACCCCAAAGATGCCGAAGATGAAGCCCGGATCGACAGATGTGTCGAAGTGTTCTCCACGCACCGGTTCAACAAGAAGATGATAGAAGATTATATCATCCCCAACCGGAAAGGATTCAGCGAAAACGGCGGAAGCTGCGGAAGCGGCATCAGGTATTTCAACTACTTCTCAAAGTCTTGGCTCAAAAAAGACAAACCAAAGCATACCGTACCGGCACACGGCGCACGCGTCCCTTCGGATACTCCCGAAAAAAACCTATTAAAACCAAGCCCTATAAGCAGGGCAAATACAAAACAAAAATTAAACAATAAAAACTTAAAGTCATGATTCTTTTCAAGAACTCCAAAAATCCGATTCACATCATGTCGGAAAAACAAAGAGTAGCTGAAATCGAAAAATTCCAGGATCAGCGAGAAGCAAACATATGCAGACACATCGGCCTGCACCTGAAAGGCGAGCAGCATGCTCCCTTCAGCAAACAAGTGGAACACCTCCTTGAGACGTTCCATATCAAAGAGGCCATAGATGCCTACAACAAGAAAAAATAACAACCAAAATAGGGGCGGAAAGGTGAACCATTTCCGGGCCATATCCGCGCAAAGCCGAGTACGCCCCATTATGAAATAAAAAAAAAGAATGGAAAACATCGACAAAGTAACAGCTTTTATTGAAACAATCTTGTGCTATCTGATCCCATTTATCATGATGGTGGGTATCATCATCATTATCCTGGCATTCATCATTCCGGCAATCAAAAAGCATAAAAAACTAATCGACAACGAGGAAGCAAAGGCTATGAGAAAGAAATGGGTCCAGACTGGAACATCAGTTTTCATCCTTATTTCTTTCGTCGCTTTTATTTTTATTAAACCTGAAAAGATTGTCGAAATACTTGGACCATCTGCCTCGTCAATAGTAGAAATGAGCTTTTCCGGTTTCGCTTTTATTTTCGGAGCCTTCGTCGGTCTGGGGTTGTTCTACATTATGAAAAAAATATGGATAGAACTTAACGAAGAAAGAAAAATTAAAAAGTAGAATGCCTGATATCGACCTCCAATCCTACGACAAGTACATCGTCTCCTACTCCGGTGGCAAGGACAGCACGGCACTGCTCCTGTATCTCCTGGACAACGGCATCCCAAAAGACCGTATAGAACTGTGGCACCAGGAGATAGACGGTCGCGGAAAGAGCCTCTTCGACTGGGAGGTCACGCCGGACTACTGCCACAAGGTCGGCCAAGCCTTCGGCGTGCCCGTCTACTTCCAATGGAAAGACGGCGGATTCCAACGGGAAATGATGCGACAGGATGCCAGAACGGCCCCTATCCACTTCGAGCAACCCGACGGTACCGTCGCTACCACAGGCGGCGACCGTGGCAAGCCCTCGACAAGGCTACGTTTCCCGCAGCCGTCGCCGGACCTCCGGGTACGCTGGTGCAGCGCCTACCTGAAGATCGACGTCTGCGCCACGGCCATCCGCCACCAGGACCGCTTCAAGGGCATCCGTACCCTCGTGCTCTCCGGTGAACGCGGCGAAGAGAGTCCCCAGCGTGCCAAATACGCCATCCTCGAACCCGACAGGGCAGACCTCAGGAACGGCCGCGAGCCGCGCCATGTAGACCGCTTCCGTCCCTTACGTGACTGGAAGGAGCGGGATATCTGGGACCTGATGGAAAAATACCGGGTACGTCCCCACCCGTGCTACGCCATGGGCTTCGGGCGCTGCTCTTGCAAGTTCTGCATCTTCGGCAACGCCACGCAGTTCGCCTCGGCGGCCTGCACGAGCCCCGACCAGATGGATACCCTGATACGCTTCGAAAAGGACTTCGGCCACACCCTGAAACGGGACACCGACCTGGCTTCCCTTATTCGAAAAGGAACACCTTACGACACCATCACCGACGAACTCAAGGCACTGGCGACCTCCTACGAATACACCATGCCTGTCCTCATCGGCAAAAACGAAACCTGGCAGCTTCCTGCCGGCGCCTTCCGCAAATGCGGCGGGCCCTCATAATATAATTGAAGTCATGGCAAAGACACAAAAGCCCCTTCTTAAAAACACGGACCTCCAGCTGCCCGTCGACTTCCAATGGTACGATATGATCGTCCACGGCGACAAGAGGGAGGAATATCGTGAGATCACTTCGTACTGGGTTAACCGTCTCCTGGGAGAAGTGCGCTATGATGATTCCTATCTCAATGAAATCGTCTGCAGGCTTCACGTTAAAGGAATGGTCATTCCCCATAACGTGGAGCAGCTGTTCAAGTCTGGGCACCTGGTGGCACTCCCTTACAAGACCGTTACCTTCCGCCGCGGATATACCAAAGAAACCGCGACCTTTAGGATCACCGGTATCGACATCCGCCGCGGCAAGCCCGAGTGGGGCGCCAAGGCCGACAAAAAATACCTTGTAATATCCTTCGAATAGTCATGGCGACCAAAATACCATTCATCAAGAGACTCCGGTTTTCGCTGTTTCATAAGTGCCCAAACTGTGGCGCAACAATCACGACGTCGTGGTATTCTTTCTTTGATATGAAGAACAAATACCAATGCGACAACTGTAAAAAAGAATACATTTAACCCTATTGAATCATGGCATCAAAAGGAACCTTTAACCAAGGCTGGTGGAATTGTTTTGAGCATATGGCCGCCGAGCTTCTGGATATGAGCGACCAATACGAAACCTTCCTTAAGAGAACCCTGGCGGCCGCTGCCATCACGGACCGCGAGGCATCCTCCTGGCTCAACCGTTATGATGGAACCTATCCCAAGGTAGAACGCCTGGTGCGGGAGTATTGGCTCAGCCTGAAATAGCGATTTTGTGCGTATTTTTAAAATGATTATCTTTGCTGTATGGAACAGTATCTCAATCCATTCTGCGAGAGGGAGAGCGCCACGAAGTGGCTCTCCGACCATGTCGCCCGCGAGGGCGTCGACAGGGCGGCCATGTACTGTCTCCATATAACCAATTCACTTATACAAGATGGAAAAAACCTTTTTGAGCGAATTCCACGAGCAGCATTCCGAGGCCTTGGAAAAGGAGGTCGCCGAAATGTCGAAGCATCCCTGCTCCTTCGAGCAGGCGCTGCGGCAGGTGGAGCAGATTCACAAGGAAAGCCGTCGGAAAGAACGGCAAGACGCCTAGTCCTCGACTATGCCCGCCGCGACGGCTGCTGGTTCGGCGACGCGCCGGCGGCGCTGTCCAAGCGGTTCAAGAAACTTACCGAGGGAGGGGAGGCCGAAGTCTTCTTCAACGGCTCCCGCGTGGTGAAGTTTATCAGCAACGTCTACTTTGACGGCTATACCACGGCCCTCGACCGGATCTCCCTGCATAACTTCCTCTCGCCGGCGACCGGCCTGACCGTCCTCGGCTTCGGGTCCAATGCCCGCGGAGAGTGCGGCATCCTGGTCAGCCAGCCCTTCATCAAGGGAAGCCACGTCTCCGAGAAGGAGATCCAGGCGTTCCTGAAGAAGGTTGGATTCACCCAGGTCAAGAGCCTGGTGGCCTTGACGGAGTATACCTGCGGCGACTATTATGTCGGCGACATGCACGACGAGAACGTCGTCAGGACCCCCGGCGGGCACCTTGCGATGATCGACATCGACGGGCGTCTGAACACCCCTGAGCTGAAATGCGGCGGCCACTACGTCGTCCCTGAGCTGGCCTATTCACCGGAAGCCGTACGTGCCATCGACGACGTCATCAGAAAACTGGTTCCGGAGGTCGTTTCGCGTACGTCGTATGTCCAGCACTACGGCAATGACGACAACCAGCTCCGTGAGCAGCTCGCCAAGACCGGCCGCTACAACGGGTCCTTCGTCGAACTCGACGCACACGGGCAACCGCAACGCTTCACCCTTCGCGTGGATCCCGAGAACAAGGCCCGGCTCCTGAAGCTTCCCTGTGAGAGCATCTCGAAAATGATAGCCCTTGACAAGGGCTATGACGCTGCGGAGAAGGCGGCCCTCTCCAAGGGCCTCTTCATCAGGCGTGGCAACGTCACATATGCCTTCGACGCGGACGCCGGACGCGTAAAGCGCTGCATTGAATATCCCCTGAAAAAGAAACGGATCCGTTCCACGGAGGTCTCTCCCGGGCTCCACAAATAGCCTATATCCAAATCCGATTTTCCTGCCGGAGCACGACGACAGCGGGCCTTCCCCGAAAATCGCCGCGGGTCCGGTTTCTGTGAAACCCGCAACGATTTTGCGGAAGGCCGCACTGTGTAACCATTTCCAATTTGTATAACTATCCATGGGTCGACTGAAGTCTACCAAGGATCTACCCTCTCTCACGGAGGAGAAGATCCAAGAGTTCCTGCATACCAGACACCCGCTGCTGACGTCTCCCAAATACGAGGCTTTCAATATCTACCTCTTCGGCCCGAAATGGGAGAGCGACTATCTCGCTTTCTCCAGGGCCGGATACATTTGGGAGGCGGAGATCAAGATCTCACGCTCCGATTTCCAGGCGGACCTGAAAAACAAGGTCGAGAAGCACCGGAGATTGACGGAGGCTCTGAGGGGAGAGGGTTCCATGGTGGTGCCCAACTACTTCGTGTATGTCTGTCCCGAGGACATCATCCGGCCGGAGGATCTCGAGGCGTTGCCCTATGCGGGCCTTCTGTGGGTCTCCAAGAGCGGCTCCTTCCGCTGGCAGACCGGCGTGCCGCAGATCCATAAGAACAAGTGCCCCTTCGACGATGCCACGCTGGCGGAGAAGTTCCATTACGCTATGATCAATATGGCGCGGCGGTTCTGGAAGAAGGGCGTCGTAGATATCTCGGGCTCCACCCGGGCTGCTTACGAGAAGACGTTCAATATGTACGAAGAGATGATTGGAGATAAGGACTGGGAGATCAGCGAGCTGAGAAGTCTTCTTAAGGCGGCCAAGATAGAAATACCCAAAGACCTTCAATGATGTACGAAGTCACCGTCACCGACGACACCGGCATCCGGTTCGTTAAATATACCGGCCTGACAAAAGACCAGGCCCTTTGTGCCAAGAACGAAATCCTGTATCAGGTACCCAGAAGATTGTTTAACCCAAGAATCAGAAAGTCCAAATATCATGTATAGTCTCACCGCTAAAGAAACAAAGGAAGTGAACCGGGCCCTCGATATCTTGAAGATGGCTCTCCCTTCGAAATACTCCAAGTGGCCCGCCGACCTACGTAAGCAGAACAGCAAATATGGCATCAGCTTCGATGTCATCGCCTGGAACGGCACCTGCGGCGGCAGCGTCGCCGTCGGGGCGAAAGGATATCCCCTTGTCTGCATGCTGAAAAACACGGTTGCGAGCGACGTCTACGCATGTATCCGTGACAATAAGTACCTCGACGACAAAGACCGCAAGGTATATAATGTCGACTATTTCGTCGGCAAGGCCAAGTTCGGTCCCTGGATGCAGATCAGCGGCTTTAAAGATTCCTTCCGCACCGAAGATATCCTCCTGCTTGCTACCATGGCCCGGAAGGCGAGGGTAAAGCAGGTGACGCTCGTCGGGATCAAGGATACGCAGAGCCCCTGGCTGCAATACCGCATGTTCACCTTCTCGATCGCCACGGGGTTGTATTTCCACATCCTTACCGTGCCGGAGAGGCTTACTTTCGAAGATTAGTTGTTATCATGAGTCAGTATTTAAGCAAAACCATAACTCCCAAGACCCGCCGGGCGCTCGAAATCCTCGCTGCGGCCAGTGACCCCCTGCGTGGCATGACAGCCAACACCTTCGCCGCCCAATATTACGCCGGTACCGACAAGGAATATCTCCTCACTGCCGTCTCCAACCAGGGAGAGGGCGCCTGCACCGGCAAGAAGGCATGGCTCTGCGCCGGCAGCTACCTGGCCCGGCTCGTGAAACAGGGTTTCGTGTATCGTCGTCTCACCCGTGACGGCCTGACACTTTTCTCCATCACGGAGAAAGGCCGCGAGGCGCTCAAATTGTGAAAAAATCACAATTAAGTGCGGGAAACTGTAAGAAAACTACAAAAAGCCGCACTAAAATCATCAAAATACCAGATCTTATGTCATCAACCCTCTTTCATGGCGACTGCCTTGAACTCATGCGGAAGGTCCCCGACGCCTCCGTCGACCTGGTCCTGACAGACCTTCCCTATGGCGTCACCCAGAACCACTGGGACAGCGTCATCCCCCTGGACCGCCTGTGGGAGGAGTGGCTGCGCGTGGCCAAGAAGGACTGCTCCTTCGTCCTCTTCGGGCAGGGGATGTTCACGGCGAAGCTGATGTTCTCGAATCCGGACCTCTGGAAATACAACCTCATCTGGGACAAGCACCTGGCCGGAGACTTTTTGAACTCACACCGCCGCCCCATGCGCATCCACGAGGATATCGTGGTGTTCCAGCGCGGCAACACGCCGTACAACCCCCAGATGACTGTCGGGCAGCGGCTCCATACCCGTAAGAACTACCCCCGCGAGGGTGTCGAGGGGCTGAAGGGGTCGAATAACTATGGCAAAATCAAGGTGCAGAAGCACCTGTCGCCTGGCTCCACGGAGAAGTATCCCGAGAGCATCGTCTCCTTCCAGAAGCCGCACCCCGCGACGGCCGTGCATCCCACGGAGAAGCCCGTGAACCTCCTGCGGTGGCTCATCGCCACGTATTCCAACCCCGGGGACACTGTTCTGGACTGCACCATGGGCAGCGGCTCCACCGGCGTGGCCGCCGTGATGGAGGGAAGAGAGTTTATCGGCATCGAGCTTGAGGAAAAATATTTCAGTCTGGCACAGGAGCGTATCAAGGGTGCCGAGATGGAAATGGCGTCGAGGTTGTTCTAGACTTCGGAGACTATAATATATTTTTTAGGAGAAAATCCCTATCTTTGTCACACGACAAATTTGTTAACACGCACTTCACTTATTTAAAGCGCATGAAAACCTTTTTTGCCTGTCTTTTATCGATCCTGCTTGCAACCTTCATCTCCGCGATGTTTGTCGACGAAGGGGAACTGAAATGGGCACAGAAAATGCCCAGAACGCAGCGCAAGCGCATTAGTGCCATGCTGGGGATCGTCGCCGTCCTGGCGGCCTTTGTTGCCATCTTTATTTCCACTAACCCGAAAGGAGGTAAGGATGGAGATGCTATCGCTGGTACCGCTGACAGCGTTGTCGTCATCGGCTCCTTCAGGAGCTACGGCCTCGACTATCCCATACGCTACAACGCCGCTACGGCGTCCCTCATCCTGTCTGACGATTATGAAGTCCTCCGGGGCCTTCTTGATAGCGGCCGCGTCGTCGTGGTCTTCATTGGTTCTGAAAACCGCCTCGCCGGCGCGCGGCGCGTTGATGAGAAGAACGAGATGGCGCCCCTGGTGTATCCCATGAGCCTCGGTGGCGGTACGACGGCAGCTGTCATATATGAAGTTGGCGGGGAAACCTTCAAAACCAACGGCACGGCCGGTGACGACCGCGCCCTCATCCGCCGGTGGCGCCGTGCGGGGATCCGCTTCATCGTCCCTGAATCCGAATAGAAAAAATATGCGTACCAAAGAAAAACTCATCCAGAAGGCGCGGCGCAGCATCGCCGCCATGGGCCCCGAGCCTGTCAAGAAAGCGCGGGCCAAGCGCCTGGCATCCCTCAGGCTGCCTTATGCCGGTATCTTCCGGCTCGTCGACGGGGCCGTCGGCAATGACGCTCCCTCCCGGGCCCTGAAACTGGTGTTCGCCGAGCGCCGCCGCCAGGTGGAGGAGGAGGGGCTGACGTTCGAGCATGACGAGGACGTCAACTACAACCGCGAACTCGCCTTCGCGGCACGATGCTACCTGGCTTACCGTTCAGAGGGCGACCTGAACCGCGTGCCCTTCCATTGGCCGTGGGGCCCCGACTGGTGGAAACCCGGATATCGACGTCCTGGTGGCCGGAACAGGGACCTCGTCAAGGCGGGGGCTTTGCTCCTGGCGGAGACGGACCGCCTTGCCAGATACGGCGTCGACTCCCTGGCGATGGTTGCGGGGGAGATGGTCCGGCTTGTACGGAAGGAAGCGGATGGTAATGGCGGTAACCCGTGCAAGACGAAATGGGAGGGTTTTGCAATTCGTGAGTTGGATTCGTACCTGTCCATGCGGCCCACGGTCAAGGGTGTCGTCACGGCGACGGCCCTGGAGGTCCTTGCGCTGGCGTGTCTGATCAAAGAATAGAAAATTGAATAATATTGGCTGGTGCCAATAGGGCGGACAAGAATTTGTGTCTTTTTGGTTAAAAATTGGCTGGTACCAATACGTTATAGGTTCCGTCTGGCTTAATAGGATAGAAACATTGGCTGGTGTCAATGCGATGCCCTCGCGGAATTGATTGAAAAAAGGTGTTAATTCGCCAAAAACGTTGGCTTATGCCAATGACTTCGTCTTTTATGGGAAGCGCCCCCTCGTGGTATTAATCCACCAAAAATGTTGGCTATTGCCAATGAGCCAGGGCTTGAACACTATTGTTGACGGAGTGTTAATCCGCCAAAAACATTGGCTGATGCCAATTTACTTTATTACTTTGGCGAGCCCGGCAGAGGGCGTTAATTTACCAAAAAGTTGGCTAATGCCAATGTGATGCCCTCGCGGAATTGATTGAAAAAAGGTGTTAATTCGCTAAAAACGTTGGCTTATGCCAATGACTTTTTTGCCACCACATGGGGTGTCACTGGTGTTAGTCCATCAAAAACATTGGCTTGTGCCAATTTCCGCGTAGACGGGGTATCTATACCTAACGGTGCTAGTTGATCAAAAACGTTAGCTTGTGCCAATATGCTGTCTGATTTCCGTGTTTTTAAAAGTGCAAAATGCAAAGTGCAATTATAGAAAAATTGGCTGATGCCAATCAAGGTAGATTAGATGGGGAATCATTTTTATCAATTGTTTCTGTTCCTTTTGTAAAAAAATTGGCTGTTTCCAATGTGGCGTAGAGTAATCGGACTATTATAGAAAATATTGGCTGCCGCCAATGCGTAAATGTACCAGCTGCCAATTTGCGGAAAAAGTTGGTTTTGCCAATTATCGGGTTGTCTCGTTTTTTTTAAATGCAAAGCGCAAAAGTGCAAAGTGCAAAAGTGCAAAAGAAAAAAATTGGCTAATGCCAATTGAGTATGGGATGACATATAGCCCCGTTGATAGTCTTATTAAAAAAGCTGGCTAATGCCAGTGGAGAGATTCTTTGATACTAGAAAATTGACTTTTGTCAATCTTCGTTCAGCGTAAAGCACAATATCTGTCAATATTATATAATTTAATTTTTCTATCCATATGCTTCTTCTTAAGGTCATTGTCTCTGTTATCGTCATTCTTATCGGAATCGTCGGCTTCGGCACTAACATCCGTCGTCGCAACTGGTCCTCGCGCATGCGCCGCGTCGGTAAAATGTGGGACGAGGAAAGCGGGACCGTCGTATCCATGCCCCTTGAAGGTGCCCGCGCCCTGGCCACCCTCGCGACGATGTCCGAGTCCTGCGGCCGCTGGAAGACCATCGAGTTCAGCCCGCGTTTCATCCGCCGCCTCTGCAACGAGATGGAGGGTGCCGGCAAGGAAGGCGCCGTCGTGCCCCTGGACGTCTTCATGGAGGGCCTCGGATCGATCACCTATGCTCTGAGCCTCTACCGTGGCGACAAGGACGCCAAAGCTATGTATGACTCCGTGGGCGGAGAGGATGGCAAGTCCTTCGAATCATGGATCCGCGAGGTGGACGACTTTATCGACTACTTTGACGTTTAGTGTAGTTCTCTATATCCCTTTTTTCTAAGATCTGGAATTTCTTAACATGCGGGCCCGCCTTGACGGCGGGCCTATTTTATCCCCCTCGCGGCAGAATGCTCTCAGAGCCCGATTTCGAGAAACCTTCCCAATATTCCATTTTTGACATTACGTTACGTTCCCCCAAAAAGGTTACCTTGCAACGAAAGCCCGGGGCACTTTGTCTCCCGATCCGGGCCGGGATGGTGGAAGCGTGCGGCTCTGTGTGAGCACGCTTCCCCTCCCGCCAGACGGGAGGACATATTTTTAAAACAATAAGACAATTTAAAACTTAAAAACATGGATAACAAAGTCATCAACATCATCAAGCGTGACGGCACCCCCGTCGCCTACAACCCCGAGAAGATCCGCAGCGCCGTGCGCCGCGCCTTCCTGGCCACCGGCAGCTATGCCACCGAAGGAACCCTTGCACAGATCCTCAGCCACGTCAGCGTCGTCGACGGCATGACCGTCGAAGACATCCAGAACCAGGTGGAGGTCGCCCTGATGGACGGCCGCTGGTTCGCCGTCGCGAAGAGCTATATGCTCTACCGCCAGGCCAAGAGCGAGGACCGCGGCACGCGTGACCGCCTGAAGTTCCTCATCGACTACTGCTCCGCGTCCAACGCCGCCACCGGCAGCAAGTACGACGCCAACGCCAACGTCGAGCGCAAGAACATCGCAACCCTCATCGGCGAACTCCCGAAGGCCGACTTCATCCGCCTGAACCGCCGCCTGCTCACCGACCGCATCAAGGAGATGTACGGCAAGGACCTCGCGGACCGCTACATCGACCTCCTGAGCAAACACTTCATCTACAAGAACGACGAGACGAGCCTGGCGAACTACTGCGCCAGCATCACCATGTACCCGTTCCTCCGTGAGGGCACCCTGCCCCTCGGCGGCAACTCCAAACCCCCGACGAACCTCAAGTCGTTCTGCGGCGGCTTCATCAACCTGGTGTTCATCGTCAGCAGCATGCTCAGCGGCGCCTGCGCCACGCCCGAGTTCCTCATGTACATGAACTACTTCATCGAGAAGGAGTTCGGCGAGGACTACTACAAGCGCACCGGCGAGATCGTCGACCTCTCCAAGAAGCAGCGCACCCTCGACAAGGTCATCACGGACTGCTTCGAGCAGATCGTGTACTCCATCAACCAGCCGAGTGGCGCCCGCAACTTCCAGTCCGTGTTCTGGAACATTTCTTACTACGACCGTTACTACTTCGAGAGCATTTTCGGTGACTTCTACTTCCCCGACGGCAGCCAGCCGCACTGGGACTCCCTGAACTGGCTCCAGAAGCGGTTCATGAAGTGGTTCAACGCCGAACGCACGAAGACCATCCTCACCTTCCCGGTCGAGACCATGGCGCTGCTCACCGAGGACGGTGACGTCCGTGACAAGGAATACGGCGACTGGACCGCCCAGATGTATTCCGAAGGCCACAGCTTCTTCACCTACATGAGCGACAACGCCGACAGCCTGGCATCCTGCTGCCGCCTCCGCAACGAAATCACGGACAACGGCTTCAGCTATACCCTCGGCGCCGGCGGCGTGTCGACCGGTTCCAAGAGCGTTCTGACCATCAACCTCAACCGCTGCGTGCAGTACGCCTTCAAGAAGGAGATCCCGTACATGAACTTCCTGGAGGACGTCGTCGAGCTGATGCACAAGGTGCAAAGCGCCTACAACGAGAACCTGCGCGACCTCATGGAGAAGGGCATGCTCCCGCTCTTCGACACGGGCTTCATCAACCTGTCGCGCCAATACCTGACCATCGGCGTCAACGGCCTGGTCGAGGCCGCCGAGTTCCTCGGCATCAAGATCTCCGACAACCCGGAATACACCGCCTTCGTACAGGGCGTCCTGGGCATGATCGAGCGCCTCAACAAGAGCCACCGCACCAAGGACCTGATGTTCAACTGCGAGATGATCCCCGCCGAGAACGTGGGCGTCAAGCACGCGAAGTGGGACCGTGAAGACGGGTATGTCGTTCCGCGCGACTGCTATAACAGCTACTTCTACGTCGTCGAGGATCAGCATACGAACGTGCTCGACAAGTTCCGCCTCCACGGCCGCAAGTACATCGAGCACCTCACGGGCGGCAGCGCCCTCCACATGAACCTGGAGGAGCACCTTTCGCAGGCCCAGTACCGCCAGCTCCTGAAAGTCGCGGCGAAGGAAGGATGCAACTACTTCACCTTTAACATCCCGAACACCATCTGCAACGAGTGCGGCCACATCGACAAGCGGTACCTGAAGAAGTGCCCGTGCTGCGGCAGCGAGAACGTCGACTACGCCACCCGCGTCATCGGCTACATGAAGCGCGTCAGCTCCTTCTCGCAGCCCCGCCAGGAGGAAGCTGCACGGCGTTACTACGCCGACGGCCCCACGGCGGTCACCATCCAGAAGGTGCCTGTCAAGAAGAACCAATAGGGGGTTTTGCCATGTTTCCCCTTCGGAGGGGGCGCGGACTTCTGCCGCGCCCCCTTCTTTTTTTTGTCTCCGCAAAAAATCTGTTCCCAAAATTTGGGAATATAAGAAAAAGTTACTACCTTGCGGCAAAATAAGAAAGTATATGCATTACTCAAAGAAAATATTCCCGACAAACCCGTTCTTCATCATCCCGGAAACCCCTGAGGGCTTCACGGCTCTCGTCCCCCGCAACAAAGAAATCAAGAAGTTTGTCCGCATGGCGAACAGCGGCTCGAACCTCGTCCTCGGGGGTGACCGGCACCTGGGGAAGACCACCTTCCTACTCCAGATGCTCCGCCGGGAGGACGTGCGCCGGGGCGGCTGCGCCCTCTATGTCAACCTCGAGCACACCAGGACGGTCCACGACTTCCTCGTGGCCCTGATGAATTCACTGAGGGGACGGGGCTGCTGCACGTTCCCAGAGTCGTTCCGCCAGGATGTCACCGGGTCGGTGCTGCGCCTCGATTTGCTGTGCAACGGCATCGACGAGATGATGCAGGACCAGTCCCGTTGGGTCGTCGAAGAGTTCTTTGACATGCTTCGGGACTATCCCGATGCCATCGTCGTCTTCGATGAGTTTCAGGCCATAGAGCGATATCCCAACCGCATGGCCGCGCTGCTGCGCTCGAAGATTCAGGGGCTGCGTACGCGCTTCGTTTTCGCCGGCAGCGACACACGCACTCTCTACGACATGTTCGGCAGCTACAGCCAGCCATTCTATAACAGTGCGGGGTATTTCAGCCTGGAAAGGATTTCCCTTAATGATTACGCCGCCTTCTGCGAGCGGATGTTTTCCCTGTATGGAAAAGCCATCACCCGTGACGCCGTCAAACTGGCCTATGAATTGGTTTTCGGCGATTTGCTGGCCCTTCAGAAGATCATGGCGGCGACATTCTCCCTGACGGGCGAAGGCGTCACGGCTACTGCCGAGGGCGTCCGCGACGGCGTCGACGCGGTGCTGGACTATGCCGACGACGCCTACCGCCGCTACTACGGGCGTATGAAGGACAGTGACCGCAACATTGTCACGCTGGCCGCCGAGCGCGGCCTGGTGCAGGGCATCATGTCCGCCGGTACCATCCAGGCGTACCGCCTCGGGCCGACGTCCAGCGTCCTGAACCGTGTCAAGAAAATGATCGATGGCGAGGAGCCCGTGTTGCGGCGCCGGGGTGACACATACTTTCTTTCGGACGTGCTGCTGGGCCTCTGGGTGGCGCGCGTGCGTGGCCGCCTCGAAGACCGCTTCAATGACGTCGCGCGTCTGTACTCAGAATATGTCGAAACCCTTACCATAAAGATCCCCGACGCACTGTCGCTGGGCATGACCAAAAGCCGGAAATAGCCATGATTCCTGTCTCCAACAATCCGTTCTACCTGTCTCCGTGGATGCCGGAAGCATTCTTCTGTGGCCGCGAAAAAGATATCCGCACCCTGACGACCAACA
>Ga0310786_10005385_pt1 | contig 17407 bp, 11 predicted proteins | sample AusTroGonzalo_MG_FD_203881 | JGI IMG/M metagenome (GOLD analysis project Ga0310786, IMG submission 203881) | Bovine rumen microbial communities from tropical cattle in Woodstock, Queensland, Australia - Gonzalo_03 (v2) (version 2) | ecosystem: Host-associated > Mammals > Digestive system >... | reverse complement strand
AATGCTGTGGAGTCCGAAAATAGATTTCCGGTAAGTTGCATACCATCGCCCGAGTCGCCAGAGAAACGGATGACGACATGTTCAAGGGCTACAACCTTACTTTTTGCTGTCATAATTATTAGATTAGGTTATTATTTAATTGATTCTTAACGATTTGAAAATCCACGCACCTAAAGCACGTTTATGCTGCAAAAGTAAGTAATAAATAGGTGCAAATCCAAACAAAACCGCTTTTTATTTTTCTTTTTAGAGCCATAACTGCACCATATTAAATATCAACGACTTAAACTTTGTTGTTATTTAGACTGAATAAAAATTTCCGTTTGGGGCGCAATGGAATGAAAGTTGTAGTATTTTTGCCGCCACAAAACTAATGAACTAACTAACTCAATCTAAAACTTACAATTATGGCTTACAAAATCACAGACAGCTGCGTTGCTTGCGGCACTTGCATTGACGAATGCCCGGTGGGCGCCATCTCGGAAGGCGACATCTATGTCATCGACCCCGACACCTGCGTTGGTTGCGGTACTTGCGCCGGCGCTTGCCCGAACGAAGCAATCGTGGAAGACTAATCAACGAAACATCTGCATTAAAAGTGAAAAAGCCTGCCAAAAACAGGCTTTTTTCAGTTTTTTTTGGCAGATTTGGCAAGTTTGGCAAACTATTTGCTATCTTTGCCTCGTTCTTTGAAACAAATGTTCAATTCAAATAACCTAATTACTAACTAAAATCATTAACAAATGAAGAAATTAGCTTTGGCACTTGCGTGCCTCGTCAGCCTTGCTTTCTTTGCAAGCTGCAATCCTGAAGGTCAACCTACTATCGGTGTTCTGGTTGAAGAAGGTTATGTCACAGATGGCGCTAGCGTCAATGTGAACGACACGGTTAACTTCGGGTTCTCCTGCGTCTCCAGCCTCATGACTGGCAAACCCCTTGCCTCTCTCGTCGTGAACGTTGAGAACTTCGACACTGAAGGCACCAGCCTCGGTTCAGGCGAATATGCCAGAAAAGACCTCACTGGCATGACTGAGTATCTTTACAAAGATGCGATTATTTACAGCACAGAGAAGGATGACCTCGTTGGTACTTCCGTGATTACCGCCATCGTAACCGACGAAGCCGGTCAAATCGCCTCCGCCTCCATCGTTCTGAACATCTACGATCCCGCCCAGCCGCTGACCGCTGTTGATTTTGAGTGGTATCGTCTCGGCAACACCCAGACTGGTCTTGAGGAGTACGGTCTCTTCTGGGAAAGAAACATCAAGGACACCCACGCCCAAATTAAGCCTCTGGATGGTGTGACCCTTTACAGCTTCAGCGCTGACAAATGGGAAGCTACAACCACAGACGTCGAGAAAGCTGCTTTGTTTGCTGACGGTGCCATCACCATGACTGTTTACAACAACGTTTCTACTACTGCCGGCGATACCTACAACGATGTCATCGGCACCAAGATGGCTGACGGCACCTTGCACCTGATCAACGTGACCAAGTGCGTCATCGGAGAATACCAATCTCAAGGCTATCCCATCACTATCAGTGGCCAAGCCAAATAATCTGAATCAACATCAGACAAAAAAACAGCGCTCAATCGAGCGCTGTTTTTTTATTCCGCCAATGCGTGGCTAATCTTTCGGTTGATTTGCAATAGCCGTTTTTCGTCCAACTTGATGACCTTGCGGTCGTAAGTCATCAGGCCGTTGAGCTCAGTTTCGCAATCGGTAGTCTGCGTGTAGACCGCTGCCGAAAAGCCTTGGAAAACCATCTTGTAAAGCTGCTCGGCATATTCAACATAGGTGTCGGTAACCTTATCTTCCGTGTCAAACTCCACATAACCCCAACCTTGGTCTTTCACCCAAGTATGGCCTTCCACCTTGCGACCGATACCGCCGTATTCGCCCAAAACAGTGGCGCGCATCGGGTCGTAAAGCACCATCTTCGGATCAGGATAGTGGTGTAGGTCGAGGATGTCGCCGCAGGTGTAAAAATTGCCGCCTGAAGCGGGGTTCACCAAACGCGATGGGTCGAGTTTCTTGGTCATTTCGACGATTTCATGGGTCTTAAACTGTCCCCAGGATTCATTGAACGGCACCCAAACGCCAATGCAAGGTTGTGACTTCAGGCTGTTAATGATTTCCGTCCATTCCTTTTTATAACATTCTTCCGATTCAGGAGTACGCAGGCTCTCGGGACCATCATAGTATTGCTCCGTCTGCCATGCTGGGCCACGACCGCCGCTAGGCATGTCTTGCCAGACAATCATTCCAAGGCGATCACAATGGTAATACCAACGGGTAGGTTCCACCTTCACGTGCTTGCGGATCATATTGAAGCCCAAGTCCTTGGTCTTTTGGATGTCGTAGGCCAAAGCCTCATCAGTGGGTGCGGTGTAGAGGCCGTCAGGCCACCAGCCTTGGTCGAGCGGGCCGAAATGGAAGATGGGAAGTCCGTTCAAGGTGAGGCGCACGATACCGTTCTCATCGCGTTGTGTGCCGAAGCTGCGCATGGCAAAATAGCTATCGACCGCATCTATCACCTTGCCTTTACGCAACACACTGACTTTCATGTCGTAAAGATACGGATGGTCGGGCGACCAGCGCAAAAAGTCTTCCGGCATGCTGACCTCGACCAGTTGCCCGTTGATGGACTTGCCCGTCGCCACCTTCTGTCCCTCATACGACACCTCCACCTGATACAGGTCGTCCTTGGTCAGGTTGGAGAAATTCACCTCCACGCTAACCGTCGCCTTGTCAAAATCAGGCGTCGTGACCACGTTTCGGATGTAGTCTTCGGGAACATTTTCGAGCCACACCGTCTGCCAGATGCCTGTCACCGAAGTGTAGAAAATGCCACGCGGCTTGATGACTTGCTTGCCGTGCGGGATGTAGCTGCTGTTAGTCGGGTCCCAAACGCGCACCACGAGGCTGTTGCCCTTGGCCTTAACTGCTTGGGTAACGTCGAAGGTGAAAGGTGTGTAACCGCCTGTGTGCGAGCCCACTTTGATGTCGTTGACCCACACATCCGTCATCCAGTCGACAGCACCGAAATGCAGCAGGATACGGCCGTTTTTCCAGTTGTTCGGCACAGCAAAGGTCTTCTGATACCATAAAGCATTGTCAGGGCCGACTTCCTTCTGCACGCCCGACAGCGACGACTCGATGCAAAACGGCACAAGGATGTCGCCTTCATACTTTTGCGGCGTCCTCTCCCCTTTCGGCGTGATAGCGTACTGCCATAGACCGTTAAGGTTCTTCCAGTCGGGGCGCACCATCATCGGGCGCGGGTACTCGGGCAAGGCATTTTCGGGAGAAACTTTTTCTGCCCATTCTGTCTTGATTTTGTCGCCAGCTGGGGCGTATTGTGCCATGGCTGCGGTCGTTAGGAGCATTGAGATTAGTAAGAGTTTGAATTTCATAATATTTTGATTTCAAAATTTCAAGATTTCAAATTTCAAAATTTCAAGATTCATTCATCGCTCATTTCCTTCGTAAAGGCATCGCAAGCGGAGAGCAAACTTTGAATAGCGCGGTGAATCAAGGTCTCCAAATCGGCAGCGTCGAGTTGCTGCTCGTAGCACAGCCACACCGAGGCTCCTTTTTCCTTGCCGTCCTCGTAGTCGTATAGCACCGCCTTCACCACTTTGTAATTCCAGTTGATGTTGTTGCAAGCCATGAGTGCCCGCGCAAAGTTGGCATCCGTCACGTCAAAAATACCAGGCAAAGTCAAACGGAACAGCGTGGGGTCTTCCCTATCGTTCCACAGCAGGAAATTCCAGCCTTGATAGGTGAAATTCAGGCCCAAGTCGCTCTTCTTCGCGGCAATGCCTTGCGACTTCAAATATCTCGAAACCAGCCCATTGACAGTCATTACGCTTTGCCTTTGTTGAAACCGATACGGGTCTTGGTGGAATAGGTCGGGTTCTTGTATTTCAGCACGTCGACGAGGATCTTCTGCGAAATCGGCACGTCGTTGTAAGCGGCAGTCATGGCAGCTTCATTGACAGCCTCGGTGATGTCGCCAGCGTTGAAGTCGTCAGATAACTTGGCCAGCTCGTCGAAGTCGAGTTCCTCGCAAGGACGCTCTTTCAGGTGCGCCATGAAGATATCCTTACGCGCCTCGAAGTCAGGCTGCGGCACGAAGAACACGCGGTCGAAACAACCGATGCGCATGATGGACTGGTCGATGAGGTCGGGGCGATTGGTGGTGGCCACTACGAGGATGCCCTTCTTCGAACATTCGTTCATCATGCCGTACAAGGCCGAAATCTGTGGCGTGACGTTCTCCTCGCCTTCTGCATTTGGATTGGGTGCCAAGAATTCCAGCTCATCAATGCAGATGACAAACGGCGACTTGATTTCGGCCGCATCGAACACCCGTTGCAGGTTGTCCAACACACCTTCCTGATAAATATGACCCATCTCGGGACCGCTGATGACGGTATAGTTAAAGCCCAATTCCTCGGCAAAACTCCTCAACACAAGGCTCTTACCGCAGCCAGGAGGGCCATAGAGCAACACGCCATTGATGGCTGGCAACTTGTATTGTTTGGCTTTTTCGGGGTTTTGCAAGGCAAACAGCACCTCTTTACGCAACTGTTCCTTCAGCTCGTCGCGACCCGTGACATTGTCGAAGCCGTTGCCCGAGCCTTTTCTGACAGTGATAGTCGGGCCATTGTTGTCTTGACTATGTTGTTCGGTTTGCGGTTTAGCCTCTTCCTCTTCCATCCGCTTGGCCAACTCGGGCATCACCTTATCAAACAGGTCTTGAGCGAACTCTGCCGCCGACGCGAAACGGTCTTCGGGTTTCTTGGCCAAAGCCTTTTGCAGGATAGCCTTCATGTAGTCCGGAAGTTTGACCTCTTCCGTCTCCAACACAAGGTCTTGCTTCCTTGCCTTTTTCACCTCATCAGCGATTCTTTTCTTGTCGCCTTCCAAGGTTCTCAAATCCATTCCCTCCCACGGCGACTTGCCGAAGATGAGGAAATAAAGAAGTGCGCCTGTGGAGAAGATGTCGCTCTTCACCGTGTAGACTGAGCGGAACGTTTCGGGAGCGCGGAAATACGGCATCAAGTCCTCGTCGACGAAGGTCGAGCGGCCCTTGACCATGTAGGAGATGTGTCCCAAGTCGATGATGGTGGGCATGAGCATACCATCTTCCAACTCCTGAAGCATGATATTCGATGGACGTATGTCGTTGTGTATCATGGCGCGGGAATGGATAAACGACAGACCGCTCAAGACACAGAGCGTGATTTGCACCGCGTCCTCAAGGTCGAAGCAGCCTTCCTCCCTGACGGCGGCGAAGAGTGACTTGCCACGGTAAAATTCGGTCACAAGGTAATGGTAAACCTTATCGCCTTTTTTCATCTCGCCATTGTCGACATAGCGGATGACGTTCTGGTTTTCGTCCGTGTTCAGCTCCTTGCAGAGGTGGATTTCGTAGACTTCCTTGCCCTCGAAGAGTTGTTCATGAGGGATGCTGCGGAAGTCGTATATCTTCATGAAATACATCATGTCATCGGGTCCGAGCGCCGTATATGACTCAGCCACAATGCCTTTCTTTATGAAGGAGTGGATGACATACTTGCCAACTTTTTCACCTTTTTTGAATGTTTCCATAGGATGCAGTATTTGATTACGCGTCAATATTGGCATAAGTTGCATTCTGTTCGATGAACTCGCGGCGCGGGCCGACTTCGTCGCCCATCAGCATGGAGAAGATGTGGTCGGCTTCCATAGCGTTCTCGATGGTCACTTGACGCAGGGTACGGTTGGCCGGGTCCATGGTGGTCTCCCACAACTGCTCGGGGTTCATCTCACCGAGACCTTTGTAACGCTGCACGTCGTAGCCGCTCACCGTGCCGTTTTTGGTCAGTTCGGCCATTTTGGAGATACGCTCGTCGTCGGTCCAGCAGTAGCAAATCGGTTTGGTGCCGCGCTTGATGAGGTATAAAGGCGGCGTGGCGCAATACACATAACCGTTCTCAATCAGCTCACGCATGTAGCGGAAGAAGAAGGTCAGAATCAGCGTGGTGATGTGGCTACCGTCGACATCGGCATCGGTCATGATGATAACCTTGTGGTAACGCAACTTCTCGAGGTTCAAGGCTTTGCTGTCCTCTTCGGTGCCAATGGTCACGCCCAAAGCGGTGTAGATATTCTTGATTTCCTCGCTATCGAACACACGGTGCTCCATGGCCTTTTCGACGTTCAGGATCTTACCACGCAGCGGTAGGATGGCCTGGAAATTACGGTCACGGCCTTGCTTGGCGGAACCGCCTGCCGAGTCACCCTCAACGAGGTAAAGTTCTGTCTTGGAGGGGTCACGTTCGGAGCAGTCGGCGAGTTTGCCCGGCAGACTGAAGCCCGACAAAGCACCCTTGCGCTGCACCTTCTCACGGGCATTACGCGCCGCCTGACGCGCCTGGGCTGCCAGCGTCACCTTGTCGAAAATCATCTTGGCCTCTTTGGGATGCTCTTCCAAATAGTCAGAGAGCTGCTGTCCCACGATGCTGTTCACAATACCCATCACCTCGTCGTTACCAAGTTTGGTCTTGGTCTGGCCCTCGAACTGCGGCTCCGGCACCTTCACCGAGATGACGGCCGTCAAGCCCTCGCGGAAGTCGTCGGGCGAAATCTTCACCTTCAGCTTCTCAAGTTTCTCCATCAGGCCGCTCTTTTCAGCGTAGGCGTTGAAAGAACGCGTCAAGCCCGAGCGGAAACCTTGCAGGTGCGTACCGCCTTCGATGGTGTTGATGTTATTCACGTAGGAGTGCAGGTTTTCCTTATATTCGTCGTTGTATTCCAGCGCAATCTCGACCGGCACGTTGTTTCTCTCGCCTGAGATGGAGATAGGTTCAGGGATGAGTTTGGTGCGGTTGGCGTCCAAGTAATCGATGAAGTCGATGAGGCCATTCTCGGAGTAGAAGGTCTCGCTGCGGTACTCGCCGTTCTCGTCCTTGGTGCGCTCATCGGTGAGGACGATGGTGATACCGTGGTTGAGGTAAGCCAGCTCACGCATACGGTTGGCGAGGGTGCCATAGTCGTATTCCGTGGTTTGGAAGATGGAGCCATCCGGCTTGAAGGTGATGCGAGTGCCGTTCATGTCGGTCTTGCCCACCACTTTCACGTCGTACAGCGGTTTGCCACATTCATATTCTTGTTTGAAGATTTGGCCTTCACGGTAGACCTCGGCGGTGAGATGCGTCGAAAGTGCATTCACGCAGCTGACACCCACGCCATGCAGACCGCCAGAGACCTTATAGGAGCCTTTGTCGAACTTACCGCCAGCATGCAGCACCGTCAGCACCACTTCGAGAGCTGAACGATGCTCCTTGGGGTGCATACCCGTGGGGATACCACGGCCGTTATCCAATACGCTGATAACGTTATCCGGCAGGATACGGACGTCAATCTTGTCGCAGTAGCCAGCCATAGCTTCGTCGATGGAGTTATCGACCACCTCATATACCAAATGATGCAAGCCACGGAAATGCACGTCGCCGATATACATGGCCGGACGCTTACGCACGGCCTCAAGCCCCTCTAGAACCTGTATCTTACTGGCACCATATTCTTCGCTTGCCAATTCTCTTTTTTCTTCTTCAGTCATTTTTCTAATAATTACGGATTTTTATAATAAGGTGCAAAGATACAAAAAATTATCGACACACAGCCCATAATGCTGAAAATTTTGTTTTTAGCGCAAAAACGCCTCTACGGGGCTAAAAATGGGCAAATTTTGCAAACGTAGTTTTCTATGCGTACGTAGGGAAAGGAAAAGCCCCATTGAAAAGAAAGGGCTTTTTATGGCTTTTAAGCGGTTTTTGGTTTTGAAGGCATGTCATACCGAACGGAGCAGCCCATAGATACGCTCCCTCCTTCGTCGGTCGGTATGACATGGGCTGCGTAGCGAGTGTATCTATGCCTTCAAAACTTAAGTTTCACGCCTGCAAAGAGCTGGATACCTGTAACGGGATAGTTGTAATACAGTTGATACTTCTGGCAAGCCACATTGTCCAACAATACGAACGCTGTCAGTTGGTCGTTCACCTTGTAATCGGCGCCGAGACTGAGATCGAAGACATCTTTCATTTTCTCCGATTGGTATCCATCGGACGTAAACACCTTGGCATAGCGTCCACCCTGATAGAGGAAGGTTGTGTTGAAAGCCAGTTTGTCATTCAAGTCGTAGGTCAACTTCAGCTTGCCTTCCGTTGTGGGACGATACCAAGCGTATTCTTCGTTGGTAGGCTTACAATTGTTGTAGGCAAAACCCAGGTCGGCCGTGAGGCTGTTGCGCAATTTCACACGCACATCGGCCATTACAGTCACCAACTTGGTTTCGTCATAAATCAGGTCAAATTTATTGCTAATCAATTCATTATCAACAAACTCATACTTCAAAACATAGAAAGAATCATTGTCCGTATGGCGGTAACGCACGCCCAAGTGCAAATCCACAAACTCCATGATATTGGTGCGCATGCCACCTTCAAAGCCGAGTTTGACGTTTTGCGCCAGCAACATGAGATTGTTTTCGACGAAGGGGTTTTCGGTGATGATCTCGCTATAGGTCAACAATTTCCTGCCACCATTCAGGCCTGCATAAAACTCCAGTTTTTTGTTCAAGACGAACAGGCTGCCGCTGACATCGGGACGAACCGCAAAAAACTTGTCCTCTTCCTGAATACGGTTCACACCGTCCAAGCGTACACCCAATCGAAGCTTGTAATACTCACCACCCATCTCAAAGAACGGGTTGACCTTGAACAAATACAAATCGTTCCTATTAGCCACAGGCATCATGGTTTGATCAAGATGGCTCGATTCAAAATATTCGTATTGGAAAGCCACATCCACACCGACTTTCTGCGGATGGCTCTTGTCGCCCCACCAGTTTTGGGCATAGCCGAGGCCATATTCCAAACCCACAGAATGCTCTCTCCCATTGGTTTTGTCAAACGTGTAATGATAATCCACGCCACCCGAATGGCTCAACTCGCCCACACGGGTTGAAGTGGAAGCCAAGCCAAGATGTGTGCCTATGGTGTTGTAGGTCTGACGCGGACAATATTGCTCAATCTCTTCGTCGGTCAACGGCAATTCCACCAAATTGACGCCATAATAATGGTACATGTCGTTCTTATAATACACGCTAAAGTCTGCTTGTGCGCCGCTGAAAGCGCTGGTGGTCAAACCGAGATCAAAGGCGTTGTTCATGTAACTCGACGGCGCATAGTCCTTGATGTTGAGCCATGAGGAGTTGTGCTTGACACCCAGACCAATGCCTAAAGTCCTGGTCAACATGGAGTTGTGCTTGTATAGGAACAGCGGCGAGAGTCGTGTGCCCATTCCAGCCATGAGGAAGTTTTTGGTCGGAGTGACCAGTTTGTCGTTTTTGGCAGCGAAACCCGTCGGGGCGATTTTCTCCAAATCGAGGGCAAACTTCTGCTTGGCTTCCTTGGGGTTGACCTCGGTGCTCGGCATGACATATGTCGGCTCGGGCGTCTCGGGACTCAGTTTGAGTTTGTCGACCTTGTTGACTTTGGGACGATATTTGCCTTCCACGGTCACTTGTTCGTCGTGTTGGGCGTAGGCCTGCAGGGTGAGCAGGGCCAGACTGATTATGAGGATGTGTGTTTTCATCTTACTTGGTGTTATGGGCAGGGATTACGCTGCGCTTCACCCCTGCTTAATATCCAGCGCCCCTACGGGGCTGGCTTTAATCGAGTTCAATAGGTTCTATTCCGTTGTTGTTACTTATTTTCGGTTCCAAACGTTCAACTTCGGCGAGTTTGGCACGGGCTTCCTGTTTCAGGTCTTCACCTTTGTAGTTGTCGATCACGCTGCGAAGCGTCTCCTTGGCTTGGAAGTAGTTCTCCTTGGCCACATACACGTCGGCCAGCGCGATGAACGACTTGGCGACCCAGTAGTTGTATGCTGAGAAGTTGTCCGCGATGTCGAACACCTTGTTCTCGGCCTCGTCGTATCTCTTCATCTTGATGGATGCCACAGCAGAGTAATACGCACTCTCGGCACCATACACTGACTTGTCGTTGCGGGCACTCTTGTCCAGCTTCTCGATGGCGGCGTTGTAGTTGCCTTTCTCAAAGTACGACTTGCCCACAATGTGGTTGATTTGGTTCACTTGTTCGGTAGTCAGGTCACGCGATACACGCAGGTCCTCGCCCATCTCGATGGCCTTGTCATAATTGCCCATGAAGAAGTTGCTCTTCATGCTACCTTCGAGGGCTTCGAGGCGGGTATGCGGGTCTTCGGTGATGCGCGACAGGCGTTCGTAATAGTTGCCCGCCGTGCTGTAGTTACCCTTGCCGTACTCAATGCGCGCCATCTTCAGCAGGGCTTGGTCAGTGTAGTCGTTGTCAGGTTGCGACAATATATAATTAAGGTGTGTGACGACTTCATCCTCCGTCCCGACCTTCTCGGCGCAGACATAGGCGTAATAATGTGCCTTTAGCAGATAGGCACCATTGCGGAAATTGTTGAAATAATACTCCAAAGCCGTTTGCGCCTTTTGGTACTTGCCGTCAAGATAGAAGTTCTCGGCATTGGCGAAGGCCAAAGAGTCTTGTTGTGTCACCTTCACCTGACCGCCGTTGGCGTTGGCATAGCCGAAGTACTCGTCCAAGTTGTTCTGCTCCATGTAGATACTGCGGATGATACCCATCGCCTCGCGCGATTCGTCGGTGTTGGGATAACTCGCCACAAGGTTTTTCAGGTTCTCCAAAGCGAGGTCGTACTGGTTGTTGTTGTAATACACCATGCCCACCTTCATCATGGCCTGGCGCGTGTAGATAGAGCGCGGGCGTTCCTTGATAAGTCGGTTGAAACTGGCCAAGGCCGAGCGTTTGTCGCCATGCACGAGATAAGTGTTGCCGATTTCAAACAGGGCTTGATCATAATAAGGTGTAGTCGGATAAGACTGCAACAAATCGTTCAGCATGTTAATCTTCTGATTCACATTACCTTTCGCGCCGTAACACAGTCCTTGCTGATACAGCGCATAATCCGCGTTGCGCTTGCCGACACGGGTGGCGAGGTCGTAATAGTTGATGGCGTTGTCGTAGCTGCGTTCCATGAAGAAGCAGTCACCGAGGCGGATGTAGGCATCGGTCTTGAGGTCCTTTTGGCTGTCGTCGGCCAAGCGGATAAAGCTCCTGAAACGCTCAACGGCAGCGTCATAGTCGGGCTTTTGGTAGTAAATGTAGCCCAAGTCGTAATCGGCGAAGGCATATTCGGTAAGTCCCTTGGCCGAGCTCATGTCCTTGAACTGCATCAGGTATTTGCCCGCCTTGGAGAAGTCACCCAGCTGATAAGATGACTCGCCCATCCAGAAGCAGGCCTCCGCCTTGTTGGTCGCGGATTGCTTGCTGTTCATAATCTTTGAGAAATACACCTGCGCCTTGTCGTAGTTGCCCTCTTGGAAATTCTCGATGCCCGTCGTGTAAAGCAACTCATTATAAACGGCTTGCAGTTCCATACTCTTTTTCTTCATCGCTTCAAGACGGGTCAAAGCCTCTTCGTTTTCTTTTGCGTTGAGCAACAAATAAATAGCCATCTCCTCGGCTTCAGCCTTGCGTTCCGACTGAGGATGCTCGGCGATGAAATTGTCGAGTAAGCCCACGGCTTCGTTGAAGGGGTCGGCACCCGGGATGAGGCTCAATCGGGCGTAGTCAAACAATGCTTCTTCGGACAGGTCCTCGTCGAACTTGGCGGAATAGGCCGTGTAGAAAGCATTGCGGGCATATTTCAGTTCGTCGGTCTTGGCATAGCTTGAAGCCAGATAATACGAGGCATATTGCGCCAAAATGTCGGTGTGGCCCGCCACCTTCTGCAAGTCGGCGATGGCACCCTTGTAGTCGCCTTTCATCATTTTGCTGACACCCATCTGGTAGTAGGCCTCACGCGAGATGCCGCGCTGGAGGTTCTTGATGTATATTTGATAGTATTCCAAGGTCTTGTCGTAATCTTTCTGCTGGAAATATGCATCCGCGACAATCTGCGCCATCTCCGACTTACGTTTCTTGTCGGCCTGACGGATGTAGGCAGGTCCCTCCTCTATCACCGATTGATAATCGCCTTTGAGGTAATCGATTTGCATGATGTAGGACGGCACCACCTTGGCGTATTCGGAATGGCTGCGCAGGCGGCGGAAGTTGTCCAACGCCTCGTTATATTTTCCCTTGACATACTGAATATGAGCGTAATAGTAACGCGCCGAGTCCTTGTACTTCCCCTCGTTCATCATCAGTCCGTGGAAGAGCGGCAAGGCCTTGTCCGTCTCGCTAGACTGGAAATAGGCATAGCCCATGTTGAACTGCATCTGCTGCGCCTCGTCGGTGGTCAGTGAAGTGGCATCTGTCTTCTCGTAGATAGCTAATGCTTCCTTGTATTTCCTGTTCTGGAACAAGTTGTTGGCGTACAAGAAGTTGGCATGTTTCGCCCACGTGCTACCCGGATTGTCGTTCACGAACTGGATGACTTTGGCGGGACCATCGGCATGGCCGAGATACATCGCACTGACAGCCTCGTAATACTGCGCATCGACGCACCGCTGCGACTTGACGTCGGGGACTTGGGCGCGATACTGCTCAAAGGCAGACAGGGCAGCGCCATATTCTTGGTTCTGGAAACACAATACACCTTCTTTGAAAAGGGCTTCTGGATCGTAGTTTTCGATATGCTTTTGTGCTGAAACAGAAATGGTTATCATAACCAACATTCCTGTTATCAAGCCAAGTTTGATTCGTGATTTCATAGGTCAAAATTTGGGACGAAATTACAGAATTCTCTCGTTGGTTCGGCAAAACTTTCAAAATTCATGCCGAAGTACGGGATAATAACGTAAGAAGAACGGGATTATTACAATAAATCCTTCTCGTCAATCAGATTATTCAGCAAGGCATAAACCGTGAGGCCTGAAACCGACTTGATACCGGTCTTGCGCGTGATGTTCTTGCGGTGCGAGATGACCGTATGGATGGAGATGTTCATCTGGTCGGCGATTTCCTTATTCATCATACCTTTGGCGACTGCCACCAGCACATCCATCTCGCGTTTCGATAACTCCACGTCATCGTTCTTTTTCGGGCTGTTGTCTTTCACCCATTCGTTCAACTTGTTGATAATCTTCTGCTTCGTATCATAGAGTTCGATAATGCCGTTATAGGGTGTCAGACAAGCGTGGTCGAGGCAAGTGGTTACCAAAGCGATGAGGATAAGGTGAGGATGCTCCTTGCCGAGTTTGAGCAGAATTTCCTTGCCCTCGTACCCCAACAGCGATGGGTTGACCATCAGCATATTGGCATCGGTAGTCACAATCTTCTCGGACAGCCTTTCAGGGCTTTCAAGATGCGCCACCACATCGAATTGCGCCATGCTGTCAATGATGTCGGCCAGTCCGTTGGCGATGATTTCCGAGGCTTCGCAGATGATGACGCGGTTTCTCATGGCTGGGTGTTTTCAAGCAGTTCGACATAAGGGGTGAGGATGCGGTCCTCGATGAGCGAGTGGCGATTCAGGTCGTCGCTCAGCTCCATGATGTCAAGCGAAATCTCGATGCGTTCCTTGGGCAGGATATCGCCGGGCAGATACTTCAGCAGGATATTCATCATGTCGTCGAGCACATCCTGGATGTTGGTGTGGTTGCTCTCAAACTCTTTAATCTTGTAGGAATCAGAGCGTTGTCCATGGAGCAAGGCCTCAATGTAGGGGAAAACCACTTCTTCCTCGTAGTATTGGATATGCCGCATCACCTCTTGCTTGTACTCGTCGTAGAAATGGCTGAGCATCGGCCCAAACTTCTGTCCACAGGCCTCGATGATGTGTTGGAGATGCTCTTCGATATGCGGGAAACGCTCGTCAAGATAATACTGATGTGAGGCTTTCAAATAAGAGAGCAGGTCGCCCATATTGATATTACGGAGCTCTTTTTGCGCAGGCTTATAACTGCTATTGGTATAAATCTCGCAAATCATAAGGAAAAGCTCGGCGTTGACATGGTTCATCTGGCACACTTGCTCTACGCTACGGTCGCCAAAGCCCAATCCGATGCCGAAACGAGGTAGCAGTTGCAGCAGCCTGCGGTCTTGGGCCAGTAATTCTGCCAGTTTGATGTCTTGTGAATATACGGTTTTCTTTGAGGCCATGATTGTCTGTTTTGATGGGGCAAAAATAGTAAAACTCTGCATCAGATTCGCACTTTTTTGTACTTTTGCACCCATGACTGGATTATCCTCATCATAGCGGGCCTATGTGAAACAGGTCTCGCTTTTTGTCTCGGCAAAACCAAACTTTCCGTTGGCACGGAGTATTGATTGTGGCTTTCGGGCTACAACTTTTTCATCATTATTTATGAGTAAACCCTCCAATTTTCATCAATAATGAGGAGTTTTGGCGTGTGAAATTATTCCCAATTTTGCAGCCGATAAACAGACTGTCATTATGGAACATCATCACCATCATCATCATGCCACACCGACGCAGTCGATGAACGGCATATTCATCCTATCCATTATTCTCAACAGCCTCTTCGTGCTCATCGAGGCGGGCGTGGGGCTGTGGCAAAACTCGCTCTCGCTTCTCAGCGATGCGGGGCACAACCTCAGCGACGTGTTCAGCCTGCTATTGGTGCTGATTGCCTTTCGCTTAGCCAAAGTGCAGCGCAACGAGCGTTTCACCTACGGCTATCGTAAGTCCACCATCCTCATTTCACTGCTGAATGCCGTCATCCTGTTGGTAGCGGTCGGGGCTATCGTGATTGAGAGCATCCACAAATTCAGCGAACCCACCGAAGTGAACGGTATTGTCGTGTCGTGGACGGCGGGCGTGGGTATCCTCATCAATGGTGCGACGGCCTTGCTGCTCATGCGCGGCCAAAAGAGCGACCTCAACGTGCGCGGGGCCTTCTTACACATGGCTGCTGATACCTTGGTGTCCGTCGGCGTGGTCATCAGCGGTATCGTTATTCATTATACCGGCTGGACCGTCGTCGACCCCATCGTGTCGCTCATCATCGCTGCCGTCATTCTCATTTCTACATGGGAATTGCTTTCCGACAGTTTGAAGCTTGCCGTAGACGGTATTCCCGACGGCGTTGAATTGCAAGAGATTGAGCAACTGCTTGTTGAAAACGAGCATGTAAAAGAAACGCACCACATCCACGTGTGGGCCATCAGCACCACCGAAACGGCACTCACGGCACATGTCGTCCTTGACGACCTCGTCTGCTGGCCGCAGGTTTCGGAACAAATCAAACACACCCTCTCCGAGCACGGCATCACCCACGCCACCCTCGAACCCGAAACGCCTGATAGTCATTGTCACGATCAAGAATGTTGTATGAATAACAAAACTGAATAAAAGAATCACTATGAAACTGAAACTACTTGCAAAATGCGCGCTTCTTGGCTTGACCTTGAGCGCCATGCCCTTGCAGGCGCAAAAACATGTCACCGACTCAACGAAATTCTTCTCTTTGTCGCGCCTCACGGTAGGCGGCTACGGCGAGGCTGTCTACACGCGCAACTTCTACAGCGACAACATGTTCCGCTATTCCCATGCCGAGCGTTACAAAGACGCCAAAGGCCATGGTCGCATCGACCTACCACATGTAGTCATCAATTTGGGCTATGACTTCGGCAAGGGTTGGAGCATGGGCAGCGAGATTGAGTTTGAGCATGGTGGCAACGAGGTCGCGGTGGAGGTGGAAGCCGAAGAGACGGGCGAGTTCGAACATGAAATCGAACGTGGCGGAGAAGTGGCTTTGGAACAATTCTGGATTCAGAAGTCGTTCGGCAAAGGCTTCAACATCCGTTTGGGGCACATTATCGTTCCTGTGGGACAGACCAACAACGCCCACCTACCCACGCAGTTCTTCACCTGCTACCGTCCCGAGGGCGAGTTCTACATCATGCCCAACACCTGGCATGAAACCGGCATCAGTCTGTGGGGAAAACTGGGCAACTGGCGCTACGAGGCCATCGTGGTGCCTGCCTTGAACTCCAACATGTTCAACAATGCCAACTGGGTGAAGAACGGATCGGCTTCGGCGTACGAGTTTCGCGTGGCCAACCATCTCGCAGGTGCCTTGCGCATCGACAACTACTCCATCAAGAACTTCCACTGGGGCGTGAGCGGCTATGTCGGCAACACCTTTAATAACGACATCGTCACCAACGAGTTTGGCGAGACGAGCCAATACAAAGACGTGAAAGGCATTGTCGTCATCGGTACGGCCGAGTTCGACTATAAAGGTCACGGCCTCGTGGTACGCGGCAACTTCGACTACGGTCACCTCGGCGACGCCACCCTCATCTCAGCATGGAACAAGAACCAAAACCACCAGAGTTTTTCGCCCTATCCGCGCTCGTTGGTGGGCGAGGCTGCCATCGCCTGCGGTGGTGAGGTAGCTTATGACATCATGCACCCGATGAGGAACACGGGCGACCAAAAGCTTTACCTCTTTGGCCGCTACGACTACTATGATACTTACATTCCCGCTGCCAACGCCCTCACCGATTACCAATGGACCGACCGCCATGTGATGACCCTTGGCGTGAATTACTATCCCATCAAGCAGGTCGTCGTCAAGGCGGAATACGCCAAACGCTTCTTGAAGGAGCAATACAACGATGAGCCGATGTTCTCCTTGGGCGTGGCGTATAGCGGATTCTTTACGAAAAACAACAACTAAAACATCAATACAATGAACAAATTCCTAAAATCCGCAGCGTTGATGATACTATCAACCCTGCTCGCAACGAGCTTCAGCTCCTGCAACAAAAACAACGACAACACCGATGAGGCCAACATCGAAACGAAAGACGCCATCATCAAACAGTACCTCAACCACACGGTGTATCCCGTCTACACCAACCTGGCCAACGAGAGCGATCAACTTGTCGAGAAACTTGAGGCTTTGAAAGCCAACAAAACCCAAACCAACGTGAACCAAGCCACCGCTGCTTTTCTTCAAGCCCGCCATTGGTGGGAAATGAGCGAGGCCTTCCTCTTTGGTGCCGCCTCCGACTTTGGCATCGACCCGCACATCGACTCATGGCCTTTGGATGAGGACGCTTTCAACAACCTCATGGCCAGTCACAACATGATCGCCCAACTCGCCAATGACGAAGATGGCACCGTAGCCGGTGAACAATTAGGCAATGCCTTGCTCGGCTTCCACGGCATCGAGCACATCCTCTTCCGCGACGGTGAAGCCCGTCCCGTGGATGAAATCACCGACGACATGTTGACCTACGCCGTGGCCGTTTCCCGCGACCTGCGCAACCGCTGTTTCCAACTCGAAGTCAGCTGGAACGGCGACGCTTCGCAAGCCCACAAAGACCTGATGGAAGAACTGGAGTTCAACACCACCATGGCCA
>Ga0310786_10005384_pt1 | contig 17411 bp, 10 predicted proteins | sample AusTroGonzalo_MG_FD_203881 | JGI IMG/M metagenome (GOLD analysis project Ga0310786, IMG submission 203881) | Bovine rumen microbial communities from tropical cattle in Woodstock, Queensland, Australia - Gonzalo_03 (v2) (version 2) | ecosystem: Host-associated > Mammals > Digestive system >... | reverse complement strand
CTCCTTCTCCCCGCTCCCCTCATCCTCCTTGCTATCTTTTCCCCTGCGCTGAAGCGCAAGAGGCGGAGAGCCATGCCCTTTGACAATGCCCGAAAATTTCACTCGAAAATTACAGTTGCTGTCCCCATCCAGTTTCATCTGGGTTTTCGCACAATGCGATAACGGCGCAGCCTGGGCCTGGCAAGCGCATATACCTTTTCCTGTTCGGCGAGAAGTCCGGCACGGACTTCCCGATAGTGAGGCCAGTATTCCACATAGCCGGGGACGAACTTGGCAAAATGCCCTTTCTCGCCCTTTTCCTTAATCCATTTCGCAAACGCCGCGACATCGTCCACGTCAGTGCGCCCGGAATATGCCCATCGCGCGCTGTGGTGGTTGCGAAGAACCCTCTCCGTCTCGCGGTTCCGCTCGTTCGCGTCGAACACGGAGCGGGATTGCGTGAATTGCGGCATGGCACCCAACAACGCGAGGTTGACGCTGCCCGCAAGTTCGTCCGCCGTCCATTCTCCAACGGCGCACCCGTCCACCGACAGCTCGTATCGTCCAGGGGCGAGCCCGGCTACAGAGAGCATTTCCCTGTTGAGCGATTCCGCAAAGCCGAACTCCCCGACGACAGGCGTCGCCGCCACGTCGACAGGGCAAGGAAGCGCCTTTTCGAGGACGGAAAACGCAATGCCGCCGTCAATTGCCGCGACATCGGAGACCTCCGCATTCGCGCTGCGAGAAACCGAGAGCGCGTTGGCGTCCAGGGCGATATCGCTCACAACGGAATCGACTCCCTGCGCCTTTAGGAACGTCCAGGCCATTATGGAATGTCCAAGTCCCTCGGGATGCACCCTGTCCCACCTCGTCAGCATGAAATGCGGTTCGTTCGCCCGACGTTTCATTAGATAGTTTTGCAAGGGGGTGTACAGGTCTATTCCAAGCGCACCGTCCCGCGCCGCCTTTTCGAGGACATGTCCCGCCATCATCGAAAGCGCGACGGAGCATCCGCGCTGGTTGACAGTCGCCCATCCGGTCGCGTTCGGAGGCATGTTCGTAGGAATCGCCGTGTCGTCGTAGATCGTGGGAGTCAAGTAGATGAACTTTGCCCGAGGGGCGGCCTCTGCGACCTTTCGAACAAGTGCATCGAGGTTTCGGCAGTAGTTATCGTAGGCTGCCGCCCTTCTCCGCAGAAGACCAGACGCCGACTTGTCGCTGTACGCGCCTCTGTCAACGTCGTTCATGCCGAAATGGAACACCACCCACGTGGGATCGTACTCCGCGACATCCTCGGGGATGCGCTTCATCGCCCCCGCCGCCGAGTCGCCGCCGATGCCCGAGTTCACGAAGCGAATCTTCCGCTCCGGGTAGCGTGTGCGGTAGAAGTCGGCGATGTACTTGTAGTACATCCCGCCGTGCGTTATCGAGTCGCCGAAGAACACCACGGTGTCGCCGTCGCGAAACGGCTCCGCACCGGACTTTCCTGCGAGCATGGAAAGAACGAGAAGCGCGACGGTGCATAGCAACTGTCGAGATTCTTGAATCATGCCTCAGCCCTTCCTCCCTGCTAGTAATGTCGACACAAACGTACACCGCTTGCCGTCATTGTCGCGGACGATTGCCTGCCACGCCGGATTCGGCGCGGCGTCAGCAGATAGCGGCTTCGGCGAGAAGTAGTCGTACTGGACAAGCGTAAGCTCGGCGCGGTCAGGATATTCGCGCAGAAGGCAAAACCCGATGTCGCCCCAGTGCCCTGTCGAAGGAAGCCCCGCCGTCTGCCCAATGCGCCCTTCGCTCCAATGCTTAAGCGATCTGGTGACATACCACTGGTGGTCGTGGCCGTGGATGTATCCGCAGCAGTTCGTAGGCGCGTCCTTAGTCCCCATGATAAGCTCGCCGAACTTCCGCGCGGAGGCAGACGTGCTACCCTTGCCGGGGGTGCCGAGCTCGCACGCCGGATGGTGCGCAAGGACAAGCAGCGGACGTTTCGCAGCGGCGCACTCGGCCTTAAGCCATTCGCGCTGCGGGTCGTCAAGCGTTCCGGGCGTGATCCACTTGTCGGCTTCCGCCGGTTGGTCTAGCGTATCGGCCATTATGTAGTCGAAGTGCGTGCCGCTCACCTTGCTGACGATGCGACCGGGGACAGGCGAGCGGTCGGCGTACTCCGGCCAGTATTCAAGGAAGTTCTCGCGGCGGTCGTGGTTTCCCATGCCGATCGTGACCTCGATGCCCGCGTCGACGACTGGCTTGAGCAGTTGGCGCGCGAGCTCGTAGTCCTCCTTGCGCCCCCACAAATACGCAAGGTCACCGGGGATTAACATCTTCGCCGGAAGCGGGTCGAGCGCAAGGACGCGGGCAATGCACTCCGCAAACTTCTCGCCCTGATACTTGGGTGATTTCCAGTTCCCCACATGGCAATCGGACAGAATCGCGACAAGCTTCTCGTCCTTGCGCAAACTACCGAAGCCCGACATTACCATACAACCGCCCCCTGAAAACGCGACTGAAACCGCCGCGCAACTTTTCAAGAATTCTCTTCTATTAATGTCCATCTCTTATATCCTTTGTCCTCGTTTCAAAGATTCCCCTGTCGAAAGGTTGAGACTCTCGCCTCTTCAATCAAATCCGCCATCTCGTCGCGCCAGCGGTAAAGGACGACAGGATCGCCGGTGTAGTTGGTCATCGTGTCCATCACCTCTCGCGGAACTGCAAGGGCGGCCTTGGCACGTGAAATCCAAACGCCGCCATCACTCTTCACATTGCACTTTCCGTTTTCAACTTCCTTGAGCAACCGCTCAAGGATTTTCGCGTATGCATAGTCCTCGAGCCCATCGCGGAAGTTTTCCAGGCGAATCGTCGAAAGGGGAATTCCGCCTGGACCAGCGCAGACCCATGAGCCATCGCCGTTGTACTCAAGGCAACTCCTTGGATTCCATGCGGTGTAAGGGCCGCTCTCGATGCATTTGTTCCCCGCCCAGCTCGCCGTCTGGTAGTAGAGAAAACCGTCTGGCCTCATGCGAACGGCCTGTGCGCCCATGAGCATGCGCCCTTCTATGGCCTGGCGGTCTACGTACCAACCGGCAGGGGCCAAGTTTCCTTCCGGCGTACAGCAGACATACCACCAGACCTTGTGGCCTGCCGCACGGCTTTTGTCCGCGACACCGCGCTTGTACCAAGTCGAAAACGGGGCGAACCAATCAACGGCTGCGAGCGGGGTTCCTACGCCATAACCACCGTCGCGCGCGGTAGTCGAGATCGGCACATCTGGGAACCTCGCCTTGAGATATTCTGCCGTCGACTTTACAAGCGAGAACTTGTCGGGATTGACCTCGTCACAGCCAAAGATATATGCATGCTCCAAAAGTCCCCGCTCCTTCGCCGCCCTGTACGCCTTTCCGATGCGGCTATCAATGTCCTTGCGCATCGACGCGAGATGAGTCTCGTTTGTGGACTGCGGATAGCCCCAGTAGCCGAGATTGAAGAGTCCGAGCCGTCCTTCGCGCTTCAGCCGTTCCAATGTATCGAAGTCAATTTTGCATTCGCCATAATCAACACGATAGAGATCGTCCGGCACGATAAAGTAGTCCGCGAGAAAGTCAATCCACCTCTCCCTGTGGCGGCTCCAGCAGCTGACCGCCGAGGCCGCGTCGCGTTTCGACCCTGCTGGCTTGAATGTAATGAGAAGTGGCAGTGCCGAGCAACGTCCAAGCGTAAAATCATTGACTCTCACGGCGAACGGGATACGCCTCGGTTCGCCCCCTTCCGCCGAAACTATGAGCGCTCCACGATAAGTCCCGGACGATTGATCATGTGGGCAATGCACCCTCACCCAAAAGCTCTGCGAAACGCCTTTCTTCACATCGGCCTCGCCGAGGAAGTCGAGAATAGGGTCCGGCCACCACCCGCCCCTGTGCGGCGCAGTCGCCCGGTAGTAGCCGGCGGGGTTGTCGGACTTTGTCGTGAAGCCGTACCGGTACGGCGGCTTGTTCGTGACATTCACATACCCCACGACTGAGCATGTGATGTTCGATGACGCGAAAACGCCCTCGCCTTCGCGGGTTAGGTCGCCGTCAACTACAACCCTGACTTTATGAAGATCGCCGCCCGTTGGCTTTACGCAAATCTGGACGCTCTCCCATTCATTTCTTGCGAGACGCAGTGAAACGCCCTGCGCAGAAACGCCACGGCGCGGAAACGGACCGTATTCGTCTCCGTTCGGGCGAACCCTCTGCATCGACGATGCGACGCCGACGGAAAAAGCATCGCACGTCTCTTCAGCAAGAGCGACTCCCGCTGAAGAAGCCCCAAGCGCGGCAAACATCACCGCAATTGCTCCGTAGAATGTTTTCATGTATGCTACTTTTTGTTTTTCTTCCGCTCTTCAACCGCCTAATGCGGCACCATACAGTCCTGACGACCTTGTCAGTCTCACTCATCTTTCCGCTTCCTTTCCTGTCCCATCGAAATCTCCACATCGAACCACATCGCGGGGACTGTCCCCGTCGGTTTTCATATTTCCATACTTCCATATTTCCACACTTCCACAATTTCACATTCCCTATGGCCGCACGATTCACCGCCCGAAGGCGTGGGCGTGACCGCCGCCTCACGCGACGTCCAGCGGACATTCCGCCATCATATCCCCCGGCCATCATCGCTACATAATCCGGAAACATTGCTTTTAGGCCGGAGACCGCGGCCTTAAAAGAGACGCGGCAGCGCAAGGCGCGCGTTTGCCGCCGGGGAATCGTCGAAGACGGCCTTTTGCGCGTTCCAGGCGAGCGTGCGCCCGGCGTCGAAGAGCGCAGCCACGCCTGTGAGCGCGCATTGCGTCATCATGCCGGCGTAGGCAAAGTCGGACCCGGGCCTCGCGCCGCCCTTCACCGCCGCCACGAATTCGTTGAACGGCTTGTCGTCTGGACTGTCTCCTCTGTTGCGCGGATAGCGCTCCTTCGGACACCCGCCGTCCGCACGAAGCCTCTCGAGCGTCGTGTCGGGCAGCATCCGAAGGTAGTTCGCGCCGTGGTGCCCGTATTCTATCACGCCCTTGGTGCCGTATACGAACGCTCCGTTCGTCATTCCGTCGCGGCGCCGTTTCGCGACTTCGTACGTCATCGTGGGGGCGAAGAGCTCGGGCGCGTCGTGGAAGAGCGCAGGCTTCGGCACGTCCCTGCATGCAATGCCGTCGAACCAGACGAGCCGGAACGGCCTGCCGTCGCGGGTCTTGTACTCGAACGTCGTCTTCACGCCCTTCGGGAACGTGAGGCCGTGCTTCTCCGCGCGCCAGTCGCCGTAGATGTCCGCGCGAACCGACTCCGGCATGTCGAGTCCAAGAGTCCAGAAAAGCGGATCCATGAGATGGCAGCTCCAGTCGCCGAGCGTGTTTGTGCCGTACATCGTCCAGAACCGCCATACGCCGGGCAGGAACTTGGGGCAGTACGGACGGTGCGGCACCGGCCCCTGCCACTCCTCCCAGTCGAGGCCCTCCGGCACCGGCCACTGCTTGTCAAGCTCTCCAAGCTCGTCCATGAACGAATAGACCGCAGGACACCAGATGTGCGCCTCCGTCACATCGCCGATCAGACCGGCCTCGACCCATTCGCGGAAGTCGCGTATCGTGTCGTATGCATGCCCCTGGTTCATCGCCTGCGTGACGAGCTCGGGGTGGCGCTTCGCGGCTGCGAGCATGCCGTCCATCTCGCGGACCGTCTGCGCGAGCGGCTTTTCGCACATCACGTGCTTGCCGCAGTCGAGGCAGTCTATCGCCATGCGCGCGTGCCAATGGTCTGGCGTCCCGATCAAAACGGCGTCGGCCTTGTCGCCGCACTTGTCGAGCATCGCGCGGTAGTTGCCGAAGAAAGGGACTCCTTCGTGCTCTTGGCGCGTCTTGGCGCTCCGCGCCCTGTCGACGTCGCATAGCGCGAGGAACCTGACGCCCGCCTTCTCAAGTCCGAAAATGTCACCTGCGGCGCGACCGCCCGCTCCTATCGCGAGCATCGTTACCGTTTCGCTCGGAGGCGTAAGCCCCGAACCCGCGATCACATGCCGCGGTGCTATCGAAAATAGCGCAATCGTGCTTGCCGAATTGCGTATGAACGCGCGTCTTGATGTTTTCATCTTGCCACAAGTCGCCATGAGCATATTTCAGTGAACTATGATGTACAGTCCTAACGGCTTCTTCGCCCAGATGCCGGTGTCCTTGGCCACGATTTCCCATCCCGACGGCATGTTTGCCACGCTTCGGAACGCACCAGTCGTCGCACCAACCACGACCTGAAGGCCGACAACGCCTTCGGGCAGGCTTGCCGGCAGCACGAGGTCGATGTTCGAGACGTCCAGCGTGCCCCGCGCGACGATCTGGTCGCACGCGCCCGATGCGTCCACGTCGATATGCAGCTCGCCTTCAAGCGTCGCGCCACATGCAAAGAATCCGACCGCCCCGACACCGCCGGGGTAGATGCCTTCCTTGGCAACAAGCGTGCCGTTCGTCACCGCGCCCGCCGTGCCGAGAAGCGCCCGCACCGTCTGCGTGTGGCCGCCAAGGTCGAGCGTGCCGCCCGTCACGCGCAGCACGCCGTTCGTCGGCAGTACGCCAGGACTCGTTCCGCTTGAAAGCCTGAGATTGCCCTCCGCCACGTCCGTCGCGCACTTGTACGTGCTCTTGCCGTTCATCACAAGCCTCTTGCTTCCCGTCTTCTTGAACGCCGGCGCCGTCAGCCAGTCCTCCGCCGCGTAGTTCCAATCGCTGGCGTCGCTGCCCGCGCCGACGCTGCTTAATACTTCCACCATCCCCTTCGGAATGGCAGTGTCTTTCTGCACGCAAAATTCTCCGCCGTACTTGGACGCAACCATGATGACGCTGTCGCCACCACTGAAATTCTGGAAGAAGGGATCAGTCGTTTGCGACGTAGTCGTCATCTTGCCTCCCAAGAAGATGAAATGCGCCCTGTCAGTGGCATTTTGACACTGGACACACGGCGCGAGGAACTCCGCGCCGGAATGGAGCCAATAGCGGGCCAGGCCGGCTTCGCCAAAATGGCAAAGTCCCATTCCTCCCTTAAGCTCCACGCGTCCGCCGCGATGGTACACGTTCCGCTGATACACCACCAGGTTCTTCATCGTGACGTCCGCGCCCTCTTCAAAGACAAGCGCGTCGCCTCGTGCGCTTTTGCGGACATTGAACGAACCATACGACCGGTTATCCCCTGAACCATGTTCCGTCATCACGACCTTACCCCTTAAGACCAGACTCGGTCTTGCCTCCAACACTCCCGACTGATCGACCGTCTCTCCCACATAAACGCCTCCCGCCCGCAGTTCACCGCCGGCGAACTCCGCCTTGCCGCCGAACACATTCAGCCACGCTCCGCCGCCGTCCGCTCCCGTCAGGTTCACCAGTGCGTTGGTCGCCTGCAGGCTCGATGATACGCCCGAAACCATCGTGAGATCGCCGTCGATGGTGTTCGTCGAGCCGGAATCGAACATGTATGATCCACTGTTGATCTTGAAATTCCAGAAATGGCTTCCCTTGCCCTGGAAGACGCCGACGCCGTCGCTCGCGACGTCAACGCCATAGCAATTGATCGTCCTGGCATTCGAGCCTGAACGCACGCTCGCGATGCTCTCCTCGAAGATCGCCGTGCCGAAGCCGACGCGAAGGATGAAATGCTGATCGTCGAGGACGATGGGGTTCTTGAAGCGAAGCGTTCCGGCGCCTGACATTCCGTTCAGGATGAGACGCCGGTAGTCGGCTGTCGGCGTCCAGGGCGCACCCGCGCCGCCAATGTCCACCTCCAACTCGCCGCCGTCCGCCGCGCAATAGGCGAGATAGCTTGGTTCGGTCACACGAATCTGCCCCGTACCCGACCCAAGCATTGCCGTCGCGCGCCCGTTCCAGCCACCGTAGCCGCCATAGTTGCCGCTGCTCGCGTGGTCGGTTTCAAGCCGAAGGCAGTCCGTCGCCGCAAGTCCCTGTCCGAACGCCGCCACGAGTGTGCCGTTCGAGACTATGAAGCTTCCGCCCCAGTCGTTCGTGCCAGCCAAGGTCAACGTCGACGAACCGTCCAGAATGCCTCCGTATGCGTTGGTGATGGACTGCGAAATCGTTGTCGGGGAAGATGGCGTGAAGACGGTGGGCTCCGTTGGCGCCACCTCCACCGTGCAAAGAACGCTTGCGAAGAACGGGTCTGCTGACTCGATACGCGTGGGGCCGTAGTTCAAGTCGAAGTTCGTGCCCGTGTCGCTGAAGTAATAGACGTTCCGCACGGTGTCGTACATGCCGCCGCATCCGTTCTTCACCATCGGCACGAGGTTGACGAGCAGATTACCGCCTGTCGGCGCGTCGTAGATCTGCGCACCGCAGAAGTTGATGTGATGCAAGTAGTTCTGCTTCTCGGATATCGTTCTACCACCCCAGAAGAACTCGAGGCGCCCCTTGGACTTTGCTGACGAAACCGTGGCGGAAGGCGACATGGAATTTATCTTCCCACCATTCACGTATAGCCCGTTGCTGCTCGTTTCGATCCGATAGAACACATTTTCCTGAACGACTGAAGCGTTGCTCCCATTTTGGTCGTTGTAGTCGAATCGCCACTGTGACCCGCCGATGGCAATAACATTGAAATACGGTTGACTGTTGTCGCCGCCGCGGTTCGTGAAGAACGAGCCATGGCTGGTGTCTGCCTTGTACATCATCGCCTGCATGCATACGCGGTAGTTCATGTAGAGGTCGAAGTCATTGAGGATGATTCGCTCTTTCGCCTTGGAACGGATGAAGTCGAGCGAATAGTCGTAGTCGTACGGCACTTCGGAAAGGATGAAGCGGATGGCCTTCACCGTATCTCCCCAGCCCGCCGGCGCGGCATACGTCCACGAGTTCGTCTCCGGCGTGACCGTGCCGAGGCGCTCGACGTGCCCCCAGCCGTTCGTGCCGGAGCCACAGTCGAATTCATCGTAGACGACCCACAGGCTGTTCGTCTCCTGCGCGTGGTTCGCGAACGCCACGTTGAACGTGCCGCCGTCAAGCGACGCCGTCACGGTTCCCGTGTTTCCGTACGCGATTGCGGCGGCGAAAGCCATTGCGGCCACCACCGCATTCTTCACCTTTTTCGTCATGTTATCTGTCTTCATGGTTTTCTGCCTTTCTTTTTGATTTATACACTCTCGTTTTCGCCAGGTCCGTATGCGCGGACTTCGTGGATCACTGCGCGGTCGTAGCCGTTTGTCGCAAGGACATGCACGACCACGGAATCGCAAACGACACTCTCCACGCCGACGACGCACAGCCGCTGGTGGTTCCCCCTTACTTGCTTCACGGCCACCTCGCGTCCGCCCTGCATAAAGCGAAGGTCGAAGTCCCGCACAAGCTCCATCGGCACACCCTCGCGCTGCTGCGCCTGCCGGTTCGGTGACATCGTCTGACGGATCGGATAGGCGAAGTTAGACTCGAATGTCAGGCGTATCTCCGAAACACGCTCCGATTTAGGGAATGTCATTATGAGCTTTTCGCCGTCCGGGGACATTCCGCTGGAGACCCACGCATGGAGATCGTCGCCGAGCTTCCGGGAAATGCCGTCCGCCACCTTGCCGGGTTCGCCGCCAGGAACGAATGATGACGCCGTGAAGCTGGCCGCCCGCGCGAGATCGCTCTTGTCCTCGTTCACGAGCCCCGGGATGAAGGCGTCGTGCTTCAGGAGTATCTGCTGGACCTCCGGGATGTGCGGCGCGAGCTCGCGCGGCATGACATTGTATTTCCCGCATAGCGCGGCCGCCGCTCCGACGGCCTGGCCGCCTACCGCGCAGGTGCCGATGATGCGCGCGCTAGAAAACGCCCAGCGCGTGGCGCTGATGTCGCGTCCGGCGAAAAACAGGTTGGGCACGTTTCTCGAATAGTAGCAGCGGTACGGGATCGTATAGACTCCGTCCACATAATGGCAATCGCCGGACGGCAGGACGTCGAGCTGGTCGGCCCCGTGCGGACAGTGGATGTCGAGGCACCAGCCGCCGTATGCCACGGCATCCTTGAACCTGGCGTGGCCGTAGATGTCGTTCTCGTTCAGCACGTAGTCGCCCATGAAGCGGCGCGACTCCCTGGCGCCAGGGAAAGCTCCTACCCATTCGAGCGCCAGGTTTTCCGCCCCGGCGTCGCAGTCGTTCTTGATGTGGTCCCACACGCCGTACAGAACGGCGTAGAGGTTGTCGCGTATCTCCTCCGTCTCTACAATGATGTCATCCCCATGCCCCATCAGCTCGATCCAGAAATAGCCGTAATCGGAGCCGCGCGAGGAAATGCCGCCCGTGCGCTCGTTCTCCTTGGGGTCCACCGCGCCGGAGAAGTCGATCTTCTGGTTGCTGCGGTGCATCCGGTACCGGAGGTCGTGCTCCGTGTATTTCCGCGCGAACGAGGGCGGAGTGAACTTGACGGGACGCCCCATGTCCTTCGCTCGGAACATTAGCGTCAGCCCCATCCGCTCGTTGTTGGGCCTGTCTGGCGCGTCCGGCTCGCCCGTCTGCTCCTTGGATTCGCTCCCCGTGCGGAAATCCGCCCCTGCGAAAAAGCCGAGCGTTCCGTTGCCGGTCGCGTCGACGAAGAGCGGTGCGCTTATTTTGTAGCGCATTTCAGTCGTCTCCTGCATGCAGAGGACTGCGGCGACCTTGTCGCCTTCCATCTCGCAGTCGTACATGACGGTGTTCAGATAGCACGTCAGGTTCTTCTGCTTCTTGACCGCCTCGAAGAGGATCATGTCCCACACGGAATAGCTGAACTGCGGGTTTCGCGCCTTGTTCTCAAGCATCAGCTCGTAGACAAGGCCGCTTTCCGCGTAGTCCGGCTGCTTAAGGCTCTGGTCCGCGCCCGAGATGTGGACGCGTATCTCGCTTGACGCGCAGCCGCCCAGCACGGGGCGCGAGTTGACAAGCGCCGTCTTCGTTCCGTTTTTGGCGGCCTCCATCGCCGCGCAGATTCCGGCCATCCCGCCGCCGACTACCACCAGGTCGTAGTTCAGCTCCTTGAAGCGCTCGTTCCGCCTTCTAAGCCCGGCTTCGCGAGGCGTCGCCGAACCGGAAGGACCGGACAGCCCGTCGCCCGACCTGCCAGTCGCGCATCCGACTGCGGACGCAAGGGGCAGCAGTGACATACCCTTGAGGAAATCCCTTCTCTTTGGTTGCAGAGTCATTGTCCTTCTCACCTTTCTCATCCTTTTATTCGTATGCGCGGACCTCGAATACCCGTGCAAACTTATCTCCGTTTGTGGAAAGAACGTTGATTTGAAAAGCGTCGCACAATGTTGGCGGAAATGCAATCCGGGAAACTCGCTGATAATTTCCAGTGACGTGCTTTCTCGCCTTTGCCTGCCCATGATCATACAAGATGATTTCAAAATCGCGGATCAGTTCTTTCGGGACGCCGGGAACTTGTTGCTTCTGCCTTCTGGATGACATCGTCATCTTTTTCTCCACGTGAAAATTTGAATCGAAGGTGACTTGAATCTTGCTGACTGTCGCCGGTTTCCTGAAATCGAATCGAATCCACAGAGGCATCGGATCGTCGGCTTTGCTTCTCCATTGGTTGGAGGCATTCCCCAAGGCCCTTGAAATTCCGTTTCCCAGATTTGCGGCCGGGAATCCCGCTTCCTCGCTGGATACGCTGATTTCGGCAAAGCGCGCCAGATCCAGTGGGTCTTGGTTTCGCACCCCCGGCAAATAACAATCGTCCCGCAGCAAGATTTGCTGCAGTTCTGCGATTTCGATTTGGCGCATATCCGTTTTGGAATGGGAACAGAGCCATGCTGCCGCAGTTCCGATCGCCTGGCCGCCGATGGCGCAAGTCCCCATCACCCGGGTGCTTGCCATGGCAAGCCGACTCGCTCCCATGCAGCGCCCTCCGACAAACAGATTTCTGAAATCCTTGACACAGTAGGAGCGGTAAGGAATGTCATAGGAGTCTGCAAGTGCGTATGTAACTGCGGGAACGACGTCAAATGCGAACAACCCAAACCGGTTGTCGTCAATCGGCCAGCCGCCGTAGGCAACTTTATCTTCAAAGTTCCGGCTTTTCAGAATGTCGTTTTCCGTCAGCATGTAATCACATTCGATTCGGCGGCTTTCACGCATGCCGGGCAACATTCCCACCCATGCCAACTCATAATTCTCCGCGCCGTGGTCGCCGCCGTTTTTTATGTGATCCCATACGCCGTAAATCGACCGGACCAGTTGATCGCGTATGTCTTCGTATTCTGAAATGATGTTGTCGCCGTTTCCCGGAATCTCGACCCACCAATAGCCGTAATCAGGGGCGAATCCGCCGTATAAACGTTCCAATTCTTCCGGGCTGACGCTTTCCGCCAAGTCTTTTGGGATCGAGGAGCAGTGCTTTCTGTATTTCAGTTGATCTTCGGTGAAATGAATGATATTCGTCGGCGGGATGAACGGGACCGGAGAACCACGGTCAATCGCCTTGAAAAGAAGAGTATTACCCATCCGTTCGTTGGTTGCGATTTCCGGAGCGTGAGGTTCGTGGAAATCCGCTTTCGCGTCCCGCCCCATGCGGAATGCGGCGCCGGAAAATGCACATAGCGTGCCGTTCCCGGTACAATCCGCAAAAAAGGTTGCCGAAAGCAGAAATTTCGTTTCAGTCGTCATCTGGTAGCATTCAATATTCTGCACGACACCGTCTTTGCTATGCGCTTCTACCATGGTGGTATTCAGAAAAAGCGAGAGATTTGGCTCCCGCTTTACCGCGTGGAACAGAACCGCATCCCATATAGAGTAATTGAAGGAATCGTTCACGCGTTTGTTTTCGAGCATCAATTCGTGGAGAATTCCGCCTTCAGTAAGATCCGGTTTCTTCATGTTCGCGTTTGCGCCGCAGACATGCACCCGGATCTCGCTGCTTGCATTTCCCCCCAGGACCGGACGCTCGTGGATCAACGCGGTTTTTGCTCCGTGTCTTGCTGCCGCAATCGCCGAGCAGATTCCGGTCATCCCTCCCCCGACGACCACCAGGTCGTAGTTCAGCTCCTTGAAGCGCTCGTTGCGCCTTCTAAGCCCGGCTTCGAGAGACGTCGCCGAACCAGAAGGACCGGACAGTCCATCGCCCGGACTGTCCGTTGCGCATCCTACTGCGGACGCGAGGGGCAGCAGCGACATACCCTTGAGGAAATCCCTTCTCTTTGACTGCAGCGGCATTGTCATTCTCTCCTTTCTCCCGTCCGGGACGGATTGTCGTCGTAGCTGTTGGCCGGCGCACGCCACAGGCTGAGGAACACGAGCGCTCCGAACACCGCAGTGCCGATCACGCAGACGACCGGTATCGTCCAGCCGCCGAAGTGGTCGGCAAGCGCGCCCATCCCGACGCCGGTGAAGATCACGCTGGCGTACGAGAACACCGCGTTAAGCCCGATGGCTGTTCCCGCGAAACGCTTCGTGGCGATGTTGGTCAAGATCGAGCCGGTGAGCGTCTGCGGGCCGTAGATGAAGAAACCGGCCACGGCAAGTATCGCCAGAAGCGGCGCCATGCCGGCCGATCCCGGCACGAGTAGGAACGCAGTCATGGCAACGGCGGAACCGAGCATCATGAAGAAGCACACCCTGTTGCCGCGCCCGCGTGCAAGGCGGTCTGTCGCCCATCCCGCGAATATCATGCCCGCAATCCCCGCGATTTCGTAGAGGGCGACGACCCAGCTGGCCTTCGCGAGCGAGAGCCCCTTGAACTCCTTCAGCAGCATCGGCCCCCAGTCGAGGACCACGAACCTGACGAGGTTTAGCGAGAAGTTCGCCGCGCACAGTATCCACACCACGGGATTGCGGAACACCATCCTCGACGCCGTGACCCCGCTCTCCGCCGCATCGGCCGGGGCGCCGTTGACCTCCGTCTCCTTCAGGTCGTCGAAGCCCTCTTCGCGCGGCAGCCCGGGCATGAACTTGTATACGGCGAAAAGTCCGACCGCCACTATCGCCGCCGGACCCCAGAAGCACCACCGCCACATGCCGACGCCCACTCCGTCCGCACCTAGCTCCCCAAGCCCCATGATGTAGCCGCAGAGGATCGTGACCAGCCCCGCGCCGACGGAATGCGACGTGTTCCAGAGAGCCTGCTTTGTGGCGAGCTCACCCGGCGGAACCCAGTATGCCATCAGCTTCGAGCAAGGCGCGAAGCCCATAGACTGGAAGTAGCCGTTGACGACCCACAGTATCCCCATTGTCGTTATGATCGCCGTGGTCGTCGACGCGAACAGCGGCACAAAGCCGAACGCGACGTTCACCGCGAGGCAGGCGAGAAGTCCCGTCATCAGGAAGATCCGCGGACGCGACCTGTCGCTGAACCACCCGTTCGCGAACTTGGCCAGCCCGTACACCACGCCGTGCAGAGTCAGAAAGAGACCAAGAGACGTCTTAGTGACGCCATAGTCCTGCGCCAGACCCGTCATCGCAAAGGAGAAGTTCTTGCGCAGGAAGTAGAAGAGGGAGTAGCCGATCATCGTCATGACCAGCATCTGCACCTGCTTTCTCTTGAACGCCCGGTCCACCGTCCGTCACCCCCTGCCTGCCGCAATCGCCGCGAATTCGTCCAACTTCCCGATCCGCATCGCGAAGTCGAGCACGTTGAAGCGGAAGCGCATCAGCATCGCGTACCGTGCGTTGCGCACGGCGAAGTCGTCCGCGATGCCGATTTCGGCCGGACGCGACGGCGAGCCCACGGCCTTGAGACGCCGCTCCACCTCTGCAGACGGGACTATCTGCGCGCGTATGCGCGAGACGATCTCGGGCCAACGATCCTTCGCATGCGCAAGCATCGTGCGCAGCTCGTCCTTCGTCTGCCACTTGCCGACCGCCTCCTTGACGCCGAGGTCGGGGAAATCCGTCCCCGCAAAGGTCTCGACTGCGAGCGCCCTGCCGCCCGCGTCCCACTCCGGCCAGTCCGCGACGCAGCGCTCGACATCAAGTGCGGACATGTCGAAGTCGAGCAGCGCCTCGATGAAACGCGTCGTGTAGAGCGTGAACACGCCGACCTGCTCGCCGTGGGAGCACGACCTTCCGTTGAAGGTGTGGTGCGTCATGTCGAGGATGTGGCTGAAGCGGTGTTCGGCACCGGAGGCCGGACGGGAACTCGACATGCGCTGCATGGCGAAGCCGCCTAGCATAAGCCCCTTCGCAAGCTTCTCCGTGGCGGTGCGGTCGCCGCGCGCCACGCCTTCGGCGTCGCCAAGCGCGTCTGGAAGCGAGTCCTGCACCATGTGCCAGGCGATGTCGTCCCACTTCTCCATGCCGACCTCGGAGGCGAGAATCCACTCCGCTCCCGCCGGAGACTTCGCCATCAGGTCCGCAAAGCCGAACGCCGCCATCTCGCGCGGCGCGGTGAGCAGAACGTCGACGTCCGCAACGATCGCGCGCGGCGCGGGGCAGTCGTACGTTTCCTTGACGCCGTTCGGCGAGACGATTGCCGCGCCGTAGCTGGAATATCCGTCGACGCTCGCCGCCGTGCAGACTACCATGTATGGAACGCCACATTCCCCTGCCGCGCACTTCACGATGTCGTTCACCGTTCCGGAGCCGACGGCCACGGGCACCGTGCCATGCGCAATGGCCGCCTTGACCTCCTCAACATATCTGTATTCAGAGTGGAACAGCGCGCCGCCCGGCTCGATGACGTGACGATCCACGGCGATACCCACGCCGCCGAGAAGCGCGGCGACGGTCTCGCCAGCAACGCCCCACGTGCGCGGATCTGCCACCACCAGCGCCCCCGACGCATCAGGGAACTGCTCCCTGAAAACCGCCGGGACCGAAGACAGCACGCCCCCGCCGACCACGCACGAGCGAGTGTCGGTCGCCTGTTTCACCGCATAGTCTATGTCCACTTTCCCTAGCTTCCTCCTTGTTGTGTATTATAGCAAATTGCCCTGCGAGGCATCTTAACATTAAATTATGTTTTCTATATGCAAAATATAACAATCCATCTTGACGAGCGCAAGCAGGTATGGTATCATGCGCATCATGGGAAAATTCAGGGTCCTTTCGCTGATAAATCCGATCAGCTATCCGCGCATCGGCGGCATCACCAGGTTTGCCGACGCGAACGGCTGGTCGCTGACGATACACGACCGCCTGTTCGGGCGGCAGCCGACCACTGCATACGACGGAGTTCTCGTCACGATGCGCGAGAACATGGACGTCGTCAAATACGTCCGTGCGATGCGGCGGCGACACGTTCCTGTCGTCGACCTGACCGTGGAGCGGCCTGAAATACGCCTCCCCCGGGTGGTTTCCGACCACAGGGAGATCGGCCGGATGGCTGGACGGCATTTCACCGAACGCGGATTCGCCAATGTCGCATGGTTCTCGACAAGGTGGTCAAACGTCCACCGGCTCCGCTACGAGGGGCTTTCCGAAGTCTGCGCGAACTCTCCGACGGCAGGGCTTCCGCAGAGGCACGTGTCTTCGGACGGAAGGGAGATAGCGAAATGGGCGGCATCCCTGCGCAAGCCAGTCGCCCTTCTGGCATACGACGAGACCGACGCACAGTTCCTTGCCAACGTCTGCCTTGACGCAAAGATGGAAGTGCCGGACGAAGTCGCCATCCTCGCCATCGGCGACGACCCGCTTGTGACGCGCTACCAGGCGGTGCCGATCTCGTCCATCGGGCTCAATCCCGAGCGCAACGGATACGCGGCGGCGGCGCTTCTGGACAGGCTCATGCGCGGCGGCAAGGCGCCTGCAAAGCCCATAATGGTCAAGCCGGACGGCATATCCGTCCGACGGTCGACCGACACGTACGCCCACGAAAACATGGTGATCAGAAAGGTCCTCCTGTACATTCGCGACAACATGAAACGTCCGTTCGGGGCGGAGCAGATCGCCGAGGCGCTTGGCGAGTCCCGCTCCCGGCTGGACAAGACATGCGCAGCAGGCTTCGGTCATTCGCTCGGCAAGGAGATTCTCCTGCGCCGCCTCGCGGAGGCGGAAAGGCTTCTCAAGACGACAGACCTCCAGATAGCCGAAATCGCGTCGTTGTGCGGATTCTGCTCGTCCGCCTACTTCGTCGAGCGCTTTCGCGCCGCCTACGGCACCACACCGCGCCATTGGCGACTTGAACGCAGAACATAGGCGATACTGATCTTAAACCAAGGGGTCAAAAGGGGGCATTGCCACACCAGATTGCAACAGTCATGTTGAAGCCGATGACTACGGCCATTCCTTAACACCACCGCGACAAATTTGCCGCACCTGACGTCGAGCGATGCCTCGCCTCGTAGCGCGAAGCGTTCTGCGCGGCGTTGCCGCTCGTCCACCAACCCATTACCGACAAGGTTATATGCGCCATTGTTCCACAAATGAAATTATGTTATACTGCCTTAGATTTTGAAGTTGCTAACTTTGATAAAAGGAGATTTAGGCATGAGCAGTCGATCAATCGAATACCCAAAGTCTGT
>Ga0310786_10005382_pt1 | contig 17420 bp, 10 predicted proteins | sample AusTroGonzalo_MG_FD_203881 | JGI IMG/M metagenome (GOLD analysis project Ga0310786, IMG submission 203881) | Bovine rumen microbial communities from tropical cattle in Woodstock, Queensland, Australia - Gonzalo_03 (v2) (version 2) | ecosystem: Host-associated > Mammals > Digestive system >... | reverse complement strand
GACGGTCTGGTGCAGCATGTCCTGCCAGACATCGGTGCCTGGGCAGCCGACGTTCCAGGGGAAGTTGCTGTAGTATTCCTTGCGGATGGTGCCGTCGAGTTGGAGGATGCAGTTGTCCTGGCTTTCCTGCGACAACTGGTAGCCCATGTACTTGTCGAAGACCTCCTTGGGCGACTTGTCAGAGACAGGGGGGTAGTATTTCCAGAGGCGGATGTTGGTGTAGGTCTTCAGTTTGACGCCTTTTGCGCGCAACTCGTCAAATCCTGCCGGGGGTCTTGCACAGTTGATGTTAAATGGCAGGTCGAAATATTCGCGGAAATAGGGGAAGGACGTGCAATTCTTGTATTCACAGATAATCAGGACGTTGTTGCGGAACCATTCAGGCGTGTCGGGACGCGGATGCTGCGGGTACCAGTCGGCCTTCGTTTGCAGGAAACGCTTGTAGATTTGCCCTGCCGTAAACCAGTCGCCGCGATACAGTTCGATGACCGCCTCGCCCGGCATCGCGAAGAAGTTGCCGCTCTGGAAATCCTTGACGCCGACAGTGCTGCCGAAGATGACGTCGGCATGCCCCTGCATGCCGGAGAAGGAGATTTCCTTGCGACAGCAGGACGGGTCTTCCCAGGCGACGTAGACGCCGTTTTCATTTTCATCGTAATAGCCCATGAAAGGCAAAGTCATGTCAGCACAGGGATAAATCCCCGAAAGCGTCCCGCCAGACGTGAAATTGGGGTAGAGCGTTCCGCTGCGGAAGGGCAGCACGGCCGTATCGCTCTTGCCAGGCAGGCGGTTCAGCCTCAAGATGGGGAAGAAATATTCGGAAATGGGAGCGGACTGTGAGGTCGCGGACAGGTTGGCCGTCAGGCGCGTGCCCTGGAGTTGGAATTTGCCGACAGTGGTTAGGTCATCAAAATTCCAGGCGACAGTGAAGGCGGCGCCGTCTTCGCAGGAGAGGAAATCCTGAAGCTGGTAGGTAACGCCAGGCGTGTAGTCGCAGACGGTCTTGTCGCCGACTTTCAGTTGCCAGCCGAAATTGCGTCCTGTCAGAACCTGACATTGGACCAGGCGGTTGTACATGCCGACGATGGGCGGATTGGTGGTGCCGTTCTTCTTCACAAGCAGTAGAAGCGCCTGGGAGTTGACGACGAGGCGGAAGTTGTCCTGTCTCTGGTTGAAAGCGGTGGCAAAATCTTCTGGCGTCCTGTCGGCCTGGAAGAGTTTGCTGACAGTCCACAGGGTGGCAAGCACGGTCGAACTGTCGGCTTCCATCTCTTCGGCCTGTTCCAGCGTGTCCACGAGCCAGCGTTGGTAGCCATTTGAGGCGGTGGCGCGGACCTGGGCGGCGGCCGCCTTGACGCCATTGCTTGCCGCGCGATAGCCTGGGGCAGTGAACAGCGTCAGGCGCGAATCGGCTTTGATTTTCTCGACTAGTTCGGCTTGGGGAACATAGCGGTCGTAGATTTCCACCTCGGAGATATCGCCGAGGAAGGAGGCAGAGCCGTTGTTCTGATAGCCGATGGCGATAGGAGACTTGCTCTGGAAAGGCTCAAAGCGGGGGGCAAACTGTTCCGCCAGGCATTCGCCGTTGATGAAATAGCGGAAGATGTAGCCGTAGCGTCCTTGCTCCCGCTCGTTGAGGTATTCCGCCGTGATTGCGAAATGAAACCAGTCTCCGTAAGGCAGTTGACGGCCCGCCTTCAGGCTGACTTCCGAGCCTTCGTCAAGTTCGCCGTTGGCGGCGGGGGTCATGGTCACATAGAGCCCCTTGACATTGAAGCGGTTGGCGCGGAAGCAGTGGATTTTGTTGACAATGGCCAGCAACGCGGCATCCGACAGGTCAGACGGCACGCGGCAGGTCATCAGCATGCCGTAGCCTTTTGGCGTGATGTTGTACTGGTTGCTGTTGGGGAAAATGGCGAATTGCTTTGCGTCGCCGTCAAAATGCAGATAGCCTTCTGGCGTGACCTGCAATCCTCCGTGGATTTCCAGGCCTTTGCCATGGTCGCGTGCGGCGCTGTAGCTTAGCACGGGCGGCGTGGCCGTGACACCCAGCAGGGACAGGGCAAGGACCAGAGTCAAGGATAGCAGGCGGATGTTCATTTTGGGCATGGCGATTTCCTTCTTCATGTAGAAAAATGGCAATATGAAATGTAGGTACAATGTCATAGAAGCAGGAGAGGGATTGACCTTCTCAATGCGTCTGGTATCTATAATTTAGCCCGATTTTGAAGAAATAAAAGTAACAATTATGCCAAAAGGGCATCCTATTGTGCCAAAATGCAATCGCGCGGTACCGTGTCGCATATCGCGTGCCGTCGCCCTAGGCATGTCGGCAGCCAGAGTCTGGCCGCCCTACCGACAATGCCGTGCCTTTTCACGGGCACCTTGGCCGAGCAGACGCTCGGCCCTCCCAGGGAAAAGAGAAAATAAAAAACGGCATTTGGACTGCCTGATTCGGAGTCCAAATGCCGACTGATTATCGAGAAGATTTCAAAATCAGTTTAAATTGTGCATTTCTCCATAGTTTGGAAATGTCCTCAGCCATTATTTGTCGTTGAGGATTATGCACTTTGTGTTAACTATGTGGCATTTTACCAAGACCAGGCTCCAATCATCTTGTTCCGACACTTGAAGATGAGTTATGCGATGCGAGCCCACGCGATCCAGGGCGTAATTCAGCGAGACGAAGTTGTTATCCATCGTAGCGTCGTCGGCGAACATGTGAACATCGAAGTCGTACTTGATGTCTTCATCACCACTCGTCCACGGGCGACCACTAGAAATCGGAATAAAGCCAAAAAGCTGGTAGGAGACATTCTGCGTTGCGAAGGTTGCGAGCGGAACCTCACCGTTGTTAATCGTGGCAGACGAATTCCAGCGTGCAATTTCGCTGTATGAGCTGCATCCTGCAAGCACCAAGGCCAACATTGCGAATATAACTGCATTTTTCATGATTGTACCTCCCGTATTATTTGCCTTCTTTGTCACTGTCTCTGGGTACCAGTACAGCCGAAACGTTAATAGTCGCGGAGCAGAATAAAGCCCCGATGAGGCCGGTTTCGCTTGCTTCCGCATACGACGCATTAGTGTCATTGTATATGACGTCAACTAGATCGCAGTTGCGGCTGTCTGCGTATTTCGTAAGTGCATTTTGCAGGTTGGCGAGGCTTATATTATCCTTAAACAGCGAGAATCCACTTTCTAAGCACTTTTTCTCACTGTTCCACTTGATCTCGCCAGAGTAAATCGGCACTTGCCATAAAATGTAGAAACCCGTGTTTTCCAAAAAGACAACCTCTGATGGTTTTCCGTCTGTTCCATTGAGTTTGACATCTTTCAGCGTGCTATAGGGGGTTGTTGTTACTGTAGCACAGCCAGTGATCAAAACTGCAAATGCAACGACTAAAATCGATTTTAAAATTGTTCTCATGTTACCCTTTCATTGAGTTGTATGAACGATTCTTGTCACAATTATTCTAGCCGATGCTAGAAATGTACACATATTTAATATAATTATCGTCGCCAGATTTGCTATTTTGTGTTCACATTTTTCACTACTGTTTCTCAAACGCTCTTTTCACTGCAAATAGCCGTGCCGAATTGCCAAGGAATAACTTTTCAACCGTCTTGGGATTGACCTGTCTGCTGGGCGTATAGGCGGGCGTAGAAACCGTGGTTGGCGAGGAGTTCCTTGTGGGTGCCACATTCTGCAACCACGCCGTTCTCCAGGACGCAGATCTGGTGGCAGCGCATGGCCATGGAGATGCGCTGGGAAACCATGATGGCCGTGCGGCCTTGGAGCAGTTCCGTGAGCGTCTCCTGGATTTTGCGCTCGGTATTGGCGTCGAGGGCGGAGGTGCAGTCGTCGAGTATGAGCAACTCTGGCTTGGAGAGCAAAGCGCGGGCCAGAGAGAGGCGCTGGCGCTGGCCACCCGACAGGCTGCTCCCGCGCTGGCCGACGATGGTCTCATATTTGATATTCATCTTCATGATGACGTCGTGCATCTGAGCGGCCTTGGCGGCCTCCAGAATCTCTGCGTTGGTGGCGTCAGGCTTCCCGTAGGCGATATTGTCGCGGATGGTTCCGCTGAAGATCTGGGCCTCCTGGGGGATAACGCCCATGGCTCGGCGGAGGCTGCTGGTGCTGATTTTGTCGAGGGGGATCCCGTCGAGGAGGATTTCTCCGCTGTCGGGCTTGTAGAGTCTGGCGAGGAGATGGAGGAGCGTGGTCTTGCCGCTGCCGCTGGCGCCCATGATGCAGAGCCAAGTTCCGGCGGGCACGGTGAGGTTGATGTCCCTGAGGACAGGGGCGTGTGTCGTCGTGGGCTCTTCCTCCTCGGGACTGTCCTCCGTGGGATTGGCGATTTTCTCCGTCGCCTCACGGTTCAGGTCCTTGGTCGGATAGGTGAATTTCAGATGCTTGATTTCGATAGACTTGCGGATGGGCGTGGGGAAGGGAACGCTGTCGGGAGCGTCAATTATCTCTGGCTTCTGGTCGAGGACGCTGGCACAGCGGAGCAAAGCGACGCGCAGTCTCTGCAGGATGAAGGAGAGGTTTGAGAACTCCAGCACGGGCTGGAACAGGTTCTGCGAGGTGACTTGGACGAAGAGCAGCTTGCCCATGCTCATCTCGCCGTCCAGCACGAGCTTGCCACCGTAGAGGAGGATAGCGCAGTTGGCCAGGTGCGCCAGAATCTCCGACTGCAAGCCGAGAATATTGGCGTACCACTGCACGTTGACGGAGTCGCGGAATAGACAGGCCGCCAGACGATGGAAGAACAGGTTCTCACGCTTCTCGGCGCCGTAGGACTGGATGGCCTTGATGGCCTCCATCTTCTGCGTGACGAGCCCGTACATGCAGGCATTCGTGTGCCGAATCTCCCGGTTGAACTGGCGAACATGTGGGCGCTTCGTCTTCATCAGATACCAGTAGATGGGCACGGTGGCGAGAGTGATGACCGCCAGCCGCCACTCGGCGACGAGCATAATGACAAAGCCGATGCTCATCACCGTGATGCAGCTGGTGGCACTCGTGAACAATGCCATCATCTCCACCTGCGCCGACTCCGCGTCAGAGACGATACGAGACATCAGGCGCCCGGGGTTCATCGACTGGTGGTAGGACAGCGTGAGCTCCATCACCTTATGGTGCATGTCGTTCCACAAGTCCCTCTTCACGAGGTTGGTGATGGTTATCTGCCGTCTGGCGGCCAGCCGCCCCATGATGTTAAAGGTAACCTGCGTCAGAATGTAGAACAACGCCATCAGCAATAGCTTCCGCCCTGCTTCGGGAGGCCTTTGCAGGCTGATTTTGCCCAGGCCGATCTTGCGCCCAAGGCCCTCGGCTGGACGGGAGGGTGCGCGCTGCCGATCGCGGTCGGGAGTGGTTATGCGGCGCAGAGAGGGATTAGGGGGCGTTGTGCGGATGACGAGGACATTGTCAACCACATTGCGTATCAGGTAGGTGACGACGTAGGTGCTGTTGACGTTCAGGGTGATTAGCGTCAGGCAGAGGAGCAGCTGCCAGCGATAGGGCCAAAGATAGGCCTTGATGAAGCGGCGGTACAGCGGCCAGTCGGTGCCGTCGCCCTCTTCGTTGCGCAGGGGAGGGCGGTAGTTGTAATCCCGCGTGTGGTGATTGATGCCGAAGATCATCGCTGGCCCTCCTCGTCGTCCTCGATGACTCCCTTGCCGATGTGCTTGAGGTAGAGTTCGCGATAGTGCCCGTCGGGAATGGCCATCAGCTCGTCATGGGTTCCCTGTTCGCAGATTACGCCGTCGTCGAGGAGGATGATCTTGTCGGCGTTGCGGATGGTGCTGAGGCGGTGGGCGACGATGAAGGAGGTGCGGCCCTGCAGAATCCTGTCCATTGCCTTTTGGATGGCCTGCTCGGAGTCGCTGTCGAGGGAGCTGGTAGCCTCGTCCATGATGATGATGGCGGGGTCGGCGCAGATGGCGCGGGCAATGTTGATGCGCTGCTTCTGGCCGACGGAGAGCTCGACTCCGAAGTCGCCGAGCATAGTGTCGTAGCCTTGTTCCAGGGTAAGGATGAAATCGTGGATTTCTGCGGCCTTGGCGGCGGCGATGACCTCCTCCAGAGTGGCGTCGGGGCGGCTGTAGCGGATGTTCTCCAGCACTGTCGTGGAGAAGAGGTTGGATTCCTGGAGGACTACTCCGAAATGGCGGCGCAGGGAGCCCAGCTTGATTTGGCGGATGTCGACATCGTCCAGCAGGATGGCGCCGCCTGTGACATCATAGTATCTGGTGAGGAGGTTGAGAATGGTAGATTTGCCGCAGCCAGTGGGGCCGATGAGAGCTATGGTCTGGCCAGGCTGCACATGCAGTTCGAAACCCTTGATGATTTCGATGCCAGGATTGTAGTGGAATTTGATGTTTTGGAAGTCAACTTTGCCCTTCAAGGTGGGCATATCCCGCGCGTCGGGGCTGTCGGAGATTTCGGGCACTTCGTCGAAAATTTCACAGAGGCGATCGGTGGCGACAGCGACCTGCTGCAGGACGTCGGCGAGGTTCGAGAGTCTGACCGCTGGCATCAGGAGCATCAGCGTGTAGCTGGCGAAGGCGAGCACGTCGCCATACGTCATCTGCCCCTGGAGCACCAGGGCGCAGCCGAGGAAATAGATGATGCCGTAGCCTAGCGACTGGAGCAGCAGCACGTTACGCGAGAACTCGTTGCTCGCCAGGTTCTGCAGTCGCATGAAGTCTGTCGTGGCGTATGCCTGTTCGGCGAAAAGAAGGTTTTCCCTTTCCTCTGTGCCGAAGGTCTTGACGGCCAGATAGCCGCCTAGCCTGTTCTGGACACCGCTGGCCAGTCGGTCGTAGGCGGTGCGCGTGAATCTGCTGTAGGTGGAAATCTTGCCCCGAAACAAGCGGAAATTGAGGACGAAGATGACGAGGAAGAAGACCAGGGCGAGGTAGAGTCGCCAGCTGAGGGTGATGGAAATGACGCTTGCGCAGAAGGCGATGACGAGGTCGAAGAAAATCTGCATCGCTGAGGAGGCCATCAGCGATTGGACGGTGCCGCTGTCGCCCATCAGGCGGTTGACGAGCTTGCCAGCGCTGTGACGACCAAAGAAGCGGAGCGAGAGGCTGAGTATATGTCGGTAGAGCTTCGTCCTGATGTCCAGAATGAAATGCTGACCGATCCAGACGAATAGCGTGCATTGGAAAAGATAGACGAGTTTGTACAGGGACCAGGTCGCCACCATGGCCAATCCCAGCGGAAAGTAATACTCCATCTGGCGGTTGGTGAAGACCTTGTCAACCAAGGAGCCCGTGATGAGGATGGGGACGGCGGCAAGGCCGCCCATTACCGCCGTCGAAAGCAGCAGAGCGGCGATATAGCCGCCGTAGGGGCGCAGCAAGTCCAATATCCTGAGGACTGTGTTGCGCGGAGGCGGCGCGGCCTGCATGGAACTGCTGTCTGGCATCTGTTCTCTGACGGATTGGTCGGGCGCCTGGCTGGCGGCGGCTGCCTAGAGGTCAAGGTTGAAGAGATAGAACCACAGCGAGGAGCGTCCGTAATAGATTCTGGCCTCCGCGGTAGTCCCTGGCGGAATGGAGTAATCGCCAGCGTCGAAGCTGCAATAGGCGACGCGGTAGGTGCTGGAGCCTTCGGACTGGATGACATTGCGCAACGCCTGAACCTCGCCTCGGAAGTAAATCCTCAGCAAGTCGTGGAAAGACGTTAGCCTGGCGCGGTAGCGCTGGCCGGTGTGGACCTTCGTCGCGTGCTTCTCGCTGACGCGGAGCTTCAGCACCTGCTTCTCGCCGCCGAAAATCTCGTAGATGACGCTCGACGGTTGCAGCAGTTCGCCAACCACAAATTCGTAGCGCACGACCTGACCTGCGATGGGAGCGCGGACGATTCTCGTCTGCAGCCTGGCCTCCACGCGCCTGACGGAGTCGTTCATCGCGTTCAGCTCGTTTTTCAGCGCCTCGATTTCCCGCGAATACTTTTCGCGGTCGCGCTTCAGTAGCTCCTCGTAGATTTTGAAATCCTTGTTCTGGAGTGATTTGAGTGCAACCTTGGCCAGTTCTTCCTTCAATTCGTCATCCTCCAGATAGCTGGCGGCTTTCAGGCCTTTTTCCACCAGCTCCCTAGTTAGGTTGAGTTTGGTGGTGGCGTTCTTCAGCTGGAGCTCTGCGATGCTGACCTCATCGGCGTGAGTGCGCTTCTGCTCGGCGAGGTCCAAGGTGCGTCGTTCAAGGTCAATGTCCATTTCGGCCTGGCGACGCTCCATTTCGGTCTGGAGTTTGGAGACGCGGGCCTTGGTCTCGGCCAGCAGCGCTTCCTCCTCCTCGGAGTTGAACTGCACGAGAATCTGTCCCGCTTCGACGGTCTCGCCACCGCTGACTAGAATCTTGCTGACGATGCCAGTCACAGGCGGTCTGACCTCGGCATAGTGCTCTGTGGTCACATAGCCGTTGGCCAGCGTGTAGCGGTCGATTTTGATGAAGCATCCCGCCGCGATGACGCCGATGACAATGACGGAAATCTGCCAGAACAGCCTTCGGTTCCTGCGTTTCTTGTCGGCGGCGGTCAAAGGCAGATCCTGCCCAGTGGTGGTGCGGAAATCGCCCATGGTTTATTTTCCTGGTTCTTCAGATTTCTTGGTGATGCGGATATAGTCCTTGGCCAGCAGTCGCATCTCCTCGGCCTCGCCGCCGTAGCGCTTGAAGCAGAGATTGCATTCGGAGCAGTTGCGCTCGTAGCAGTTGCGGTGGACGCGCGAAGGATACATTTTCCGAAAGGCCTCCAGGCACTCGTCTGAACAGAAGCAGTGGCGTTCCTGGCTGGAGCCGAAGGCGACATGCACCAGATGGAAGCCGTCTTTGCTGGGGTCCGTCTCCTGATTGCACCAGCTGCAGACGACGCGCAACTTGCCGTTCGCCTGCTGACGGCGTTGCGTCAGCTCCTCCTGCGGCCAGACATACTCCACCCAGTCGTAGGCGTTGTTGGGGACTTTGGCGATCACGACGTCGCCGCTCATGACCAGGCAGGTGTTATCCTTCAGCACATAGGCTTTCTCCCCCTCGACGATGCCGCCATTGTTGCGCAGGTGAATCTTCACTTTTCCTGTGCGCGGCAAATCGTATTTGTTCCAGCCGCAAGACGGGCAGACGCTTGCCGCCATGTGCTGGTAGAGGTGCTCGCCGCAGACCGGGCAGCGCCCGAGGCGCACGACGTGCATCTGCTTGATGGAGTTCTCGGCGGCGTTGATGACCGTCTTCTTGGCGTCGTTCTCCAGGCGCTCGCTGTTGGCGCCGGCGTCGCCATCCAGGATGGAGACGTCGTTGTCCAGCATCTCCTGCTGGTCCTCTGGCAGTTGGATGTCGGGAATGAGGGGTGTTGGGAGTTCTGTTGGTTTTTTGCCGAAGAGTTTGCTGAACATAAGGCGAATCTTCCCTGTAGTCAGATGGAAGTTGGGGAATTATGGAATCAGGCCCTCGCCGCCATAGCCGGCGGCATGGCGGAAATCGGCGTAGGCGCGGAGTAAGTCGGCAGCGGCGTTCGTCTGGCGTTGCAGGATGTCGGTCAGGTTCTTTTGGGCGTCAAGCACGGCCTTGCTGGAACCTTCCCCCAGCTGGAAGCGCTGTGTCTCGGCTCGAACCGTCTCTTCAGCCGCCGCGATGCCCTGCCGCACGATGTCAATGCGTCGCCGCGCCGACAGGCAGGACAATTCGGCCTGCCGCAACTGGGAAGCCGCATTCAGTTCCGCCTGGGACAAATCAGCCAGCAGTTCGCTGACCTGTGCCTGGAAGCGCTCCTGGCGGGCGCGAGCACCACGATGGCTGAAAGAACGGCGCCAGGTCAGAGAAATCTCGCCTTCCAGATTGTCGGAAGTGCGCTTGCGGTAGCCGTGCAAATCGTATTTCTCGCTTTCCCCGAGATAGCTGAGGCCGGCGCTGAGCGTGAGGCTGTCCTTTGCTTCCTCTTCGTAGCGCTCGGCCTGAGCGCGGGCGGCGCGGATCTGGCAGGCGAGCGCGGCGGTGTCGCCGCGATGGGCAAGGAGTTGGTCGCGCGGTGGTGTCTGCGGCTGCTCGGGGACGAGGGTGCAGGCGTCGATGAGGGCCTGCGGCTGTCCCGCCAGTTCGAGATTTTCCTGGCTGCCGAGCAGCGTCGCCAGAGCCACCAGAGCCAACTGGTGGGCGTTGTGTGCGGCATCCTCGTCATCGAGGCCGATTTGCAGTTCCAGTTCCGTCTCCTGGACTTGATATTCGGGGATGGTCTTGAGGCGCGCCAGTTCCTTGGCCTCCTTGACGAGGCGGCGGAAACGCTCGGTCGCCTCCTCTTTGACGCGGCAGGTGGCCATCGTCTCGTAGGCGGTGATGTAGGCAAGCTCCAGCTGATGGCGCAAGTTCTGCTTGACCGCCAGCAGGTCGCAGAGCGACTGCTCGTATTCGGCACGGGCGGCGGAAAGGCGATGGCTGTAGACGGCGAAACCGCGGTCGCGCCACAGAGGGATGCTAAGCTGCAGAGTGGCGAGGTTCTGGTACAGATGTCCGTAGACGCTGTCCTCGTACAGTTTTCTGGTGGAGAAGCCTGTGGTGACGTATGCTCCCTGAGCTAGAGGGATCTCGACGCCTCCTTGCAGTTCCAGGCTATTGCCCGTCAACTGGTTGTAGTGGGGAGGCTCCAAGGGCATGTCTCTGTCCTCCTCGGTGCGTCCCGCAGCAAGGTAGAGTGACGAGTCAAGAAACTCCTCCGTCTCCAAAATCTGCTGGCGCGCCTGCTCGGCACGCTGCAATGCCGCCTGGACTCTAGGATTGGCCTTCTCCGCCTGCTGCAGGAAATCCGACAGCTCGTCACCGCACAGAACCAAGGGCAGGGCCAACAGCAAAAGAATGGTGGCGCATCTCATCTTGGCAATAGAAGAATAAGCGTGTCTTGAATAGCGTTGCTTAATCCGTACAGGATGAAATCTGACCTGAAATGTGACTGAGATTCGGGTTTGTTAATAATATAATGTCCAAATATGGCGTGTGCAATCCCTCTCCAGCAAAAATAACCGGAAAAATGAACCGAGTTGGTGAAAGTGATTTTGGAACCGACGGGCAGGCAGGCTTGTTGATCGATATCTGCCGCTTGGCGGATTGCTTCTGTGTATTCCGTGGACGAAAAGAACGACCCAATACCTTGGGGAGGCGCTACTTCGAAATCGGGACCAGTTCTTTCATCACATAGGACTGGGGAGCGAGTTTCAGGGACTCGGGCAAGGTCCACTGGGGCTGTTTCTGCTGGAGTTGGACTGTCCGCTCTTCCCCCGAGAGATTGGAGATGATGGCCATAAGATGATTGTCCTGGCGGCGATAGACGCTGACATAGATGTCCTTCTGTCCGCCTGCGGTGACAGGGCATCGCTCCTCCCAGTAGCCGATGAATTCCGCCTGGTCGCAGCCGAAGGCATCGCGGATTTTCCAGACTTCAGAAAGGATGTCGATGTCCGTCAGCCTGCAATGGGGACGGGCTGGCGTGTCATGGATCATGGAGAGAGCCAGGGAGGTGGGGAGGGGCTGCCCGAGGGTGTAGGTCAGGAAATCGACGGGGGTGCCGATGTTGCGTCCCGAATAGTACATCAGGAATTCCTCGGGGGGGAGGGTCTGGGTGATGAGTTTGCTCTTGGGAAGGCCCTCGCCCATGAATCGGGTGGTCGCCCAGGCGGCGGGCGCGATGTTGTAGATGTTGGACATGTGCAGGTCCACGCCTCCCTTCATTCCTCGCAGCTGCCAGATCAGGGTGTAGAGGCGACGGAGCATGTCGCGGGAGTAGAAGCCCGTGTAGGTCCCGATGTATTGGCCGTCCGCCCGCAGATATCCGCAGCCGTGGTTTTTGTTGGAGCAGCGGGGGTTGCTGCTGGTGCCGTCCAGATAGACGCCATCCACGCCGCATTTTTCCATGGCCTCTTTGAGGCGATAGAGCATCAGGTTCTGGTAGAAGGGGTTGTTGCAGACATAGAAGGCATCCTGCTTGACGCCCGTCTCGAGTTCTAGGGTGTCTCCGCTGTCCGTGTAGGACTTGCGGGGGTAGAGCATGAACAGTTCCCGCTCGTTCCATTCGGGAATCAGTTTGCTGAAGACGAAACTGACCGTGTAGGGATAGAACTGCATCCCAAGTTCGTGTCCGCGGTTGATGATGGGCCTCATGGCCTTGTCGAAGTCGCTGCCAGGAATCGTCGGATAGCCGAAGGGGCGCTCCACCCGCACGACTGCGAAAGCCTTGGCCCCCAGGCGCGCGTAATCCTCGATGAAGGGGACCCCGTTTCGCTTGCTGGAGAGGAGGTTGAGTTCCTGGCAATAGGGGACCATGGTGACCACGCGGCGCTCCCAGGCGCTGCCCAGAAACTTCCGCACGGGAGTCGCCTCCAAGGCGAACTCATAGAAGAGGCTCTGCTGCGCCGCGACCGCGAAGTCGGCGTCGATGAGATTGGCATCGAAGAGGATGGCCTCCTTCTCAGGGGTGACGGTCATGGCGTTTGTGTGGTTGTAGGGGAACCAGTTCTGGTCGCTGTCCGCCATCCAGAAAAGCCCTTTGTCATGGTCGCCGATATAGTTGGTGGGCAGGAATTCGTATTGGATGGGCGCGGCGATCTTCTTCTGCTGGCGCAGGCTTGGCGCGGAGTAGGTGGCGTGCCTTCTGTCCAGGGGCATGCGGATTTTCAGGGAGCGGACTGTGGCGTCTTTCTTGGCGGTCAGCACGACCTGGATACGGTCGAAACCGTCATATTCGATGGTGTGGGTGGCCGAGAACTTGAAGAGGGCATTCTCGGTCTCCTGCCTGAGAACAACCTTGTGCGGAGCCTGCGAAACCACCTTGGGCACCGTTGGCGGGAAGGATTCCGGGGCGCCGTCGCCGAGTTTCAGCTCAATGCCCGTGGAACGCGCCATCAGGTTTTCGCCGCCGCTGAAGAAGTCAACGGCGAAGGGAGCCGCCCCGAAGCGGTAGAGTCGATTCCAGACAGTCACGTCCACGGCGTCCGTGGCGGCCGTGCAGGTCATCGGCTCCCAGGGGGGAAGAACCTCGTCTGTGATGCCTATGGTGTTCTCGAAGCGGATGGGATGTGTCAGTTCCGTGGCTGTGACGGTCATTTCGTGGACATGCAGTCTCCTGCCTTTGGCGTCCTTGAAGAGGAAATGAACCTTATGCTCGCCAGGCGCCAGGCCAAGGGCGGGCGTGTCCCCGCTCAGGGTCAGGCGTTCGCCAATCAACTGGGACTTTTTGTAGGGCACACTTCCCGCCTGTCTTCCGTCAATCTCCACCGTCATGACACCATCTTCATCCTTCAGGTTCTGGACGGACACATCCCAGTCCAGTGCCTTCCGATAGGCCGAATAGGTGCAGTTGATGACTGACTTCGGCTCGATCTTGATTTGGAGATTGCTGAAATCTGCGACCTCGCGGTAACTCAACGCGCGGTTGTACAGGCGAAGTTCAAACAAATCGCCTCCAAAGTGCTCCGTGCCAGGTTTCCAGCAGCCCAGAAGGGGCATCTCCGAGCCCGCCTGGTCCGTCGGCAGTGTGTTGAACGCGGTCGTCTCCTTGACGCATTGTCCGTCCTTGTAAATCCATCCCATGGGCGGGCTGACGACATAGACGATGTCGTGCACCTTGCCGTCCGCCATGTCGAGACAGGTGAGGCCGCTGGAGGTGGAGCCGTTCCCCACGTCCAACTGCAGCCGTTTCCCGTAGTCGAAGAAGATGAGATAATTGCGGAGGATGGCGCGTGTGTCAGGGGCCCCGAACAGCGCGGGCGACCCGTTGCTCATAGCGAACGCCTGTTCAGGGGTGATTCGAATTCGCATGGCGATGCTGATGGGGCCGTTGAGGCGCAGTTCCCTGGCCTTGGCGGGCCGAATCAGGGTGTTCTTCATGTTGAAGGCGACCCCCGCATGCCCGTCAGCCTTGACCTTCTCGAAGTCGCCCTGCATCTCGCCGTCATGGCCATTGCCCGACAAGTCGGGGACACTGGCCTCCTTGGCCTTGCCGAAATCATAGTGCAATTTCAGCTGCTCGGGAGAAATATCCGCCGCCTGCAGTATGAAGGACACCCCCAGGGAAATCACGGACAGCCATGCCAAGGCCTTTCGATGATGCGTCATGTTCATGTCTCCTGTATTCGAGGAATTCACGATTCAAGCCAGTCGGGATAATGCTCTTTAAGCAGAACCATTCATTTTAGGGAACCCCTTGGTGACGGAGGACGCATGTCCGCTGGAACCGCCATGCGAGAAAAAAGCGCCTGGCTTCGGGGGAAACCAGGCGCGATGAATTAGGCGAAGGAGAGGTTCAACTTACTTGATGTTGAACATCTGGGCGTTGGCTTTCATGACGCTCTCGTAATTCTCGGCGGTGAGCATGAGGTAGCGCTTGTCGAAGGCTTTCTGCTTGTCGCTGGGGATGGGCTCGTCGTCATAGACGGCATTGGGATTGTGGGTGACGGCAGCCACGGCAATGCCCTGCTTGAAGAGATAACCATAGACGGAACTGTCGCCGCCGATGAGCACGATTTTCTTCTTTTCGAGGGTGGCCTTGGCGGGGGACTTGGAGCCGAAGCTGCCCATCGGGAAGGAGACGAGGGCGATAATCATGTCATAGTCGCCAGCGCTCTTCAGGAGTTTGTCCAGATCGGCGGGCTTGAACCACATTTCCATCGGGGGAATCAGTTCATCCATGGGCATTTCCTCGCCATTGGGGCCCTTTTCGACGCGGCGCTCCAGCTGGGGCAGGGGCGGGCAGACTTCGTTGACGATGGTGATGGCACTGCCGATGCCCTGCTTCAGGCCTTCGAGCTGGGTGTCAAGCGGGTTGGCGATTTCGGAGCCGTCGAAGTTGTAGTAGAGCATGGTGTCTTTGATGACGAGGGCCTTGGAACCGGCGAACTTGGAGGCGAGGTATTCGCCGAGGTGGCGGGTCTGGATTCTCTGGTATTCCAATTCGCGGTCGCGGGCGGCGCTGTAGTCGGCGCCGCTGACATTGCGGACGATGCCCCACAGGGCGGCGATAATGGCAATGATGGCGCCGAGGATGGCCACAGGCTGACCCCAGGTCGCGCCTTCTTTCTGCTTGTTCATGCCGACAAAGGCAATGACGGCGCCGATGATCATAACCGCGACACGGATGATGGTTGACATTTGCATGTTGTTGTTCCTCTTTTTGGGTTGTGATTCTTGAAGTGCTGAGGCTAAGGTTTTGTATTGTTCAGAAAACTGGGCGTTTTGTAGCCGCCTGCATCAAGCGGACGCGCCCAAATTAAAACCTGTCGTGAAAACGAGGAGAAAACCGCACTTAATACAACTTACACCGTTTTTCCGCAACTGGCAAGTCAGAATGGCCAAAAAAATTATAATAAGGCCATTTTTTTTGATATTTTTGCGTTTGGCAAGCCCATGTGCCTCATTCAGCTCCGCTAGCGCCCTGCCCTTTCAGGGGCTGGCAAACGGACACTGTGTGCAATCGCAGTCGAGGGCCTGGCAGAAATTCTGGTAGAGGTCGAGAAGTCCCTGCTGGTGGCAGGACCGCCGCAGAATGACCTTGGCCCGGTTGGGCGGAACGAAAAACCGTTGCGCCGCCTCCCTCAGCAACCTATTGTCCTGGGCGAGGCAGATGCCCAGGTAGATTTGCCTGGCGGTCGCGCCTTCCTGGGGGCTTGAGGCCGCTTCGAGGAACGGCAACAGGACATTGAGCGCGATGTCCAGGGCGCGTCCGCGACCGATGAGCGCGGCGGGCCGAATCCGGGAGGTGAAATCGCGGAGCGTCTGCCAGCGTGGTTCTCCCGCAGGAAAATCCAGCAGGGCCTTCTGGAGGTTTTCAGGGATTGAAACGTCTTGAGCCAGGCCTCGCAGCCAGGCGGCGGGCCGGTAATGGCAGCGTTCCAGCCAGAGGCAACCGCCGAGCAACCGCCTCTCGCGGCTGTTGAATGGACGTGTGCCGTCGCGCCGCCAAGACAAGGCCAGGGTTTCACCGCTGGATGACCACCAGCATTGCCAAAGTCGCCGGATGTCTTCCTGAAACTCCGGGAGAACCGCACTCTGCGTCGGGTCGGGCAGGAGTCCGGCCCGACCGAAAAGGACGGCTCTTCGCGCCTCGTCCGAAGGCAGGCCCAGCAGGGTTTCCAGGGGTGTCCCCTCGGCAAGTTGCCGGAAAGGTTCGCGGTTCAGGCTGTAGCCCAGTGCCTCAAATACGGCCTCGTATACGGCCTGGTCCTGGCCGACAGCGGCGGCACGGCGTAGCAGCCTCTGCCCTTTGACGGCACACCGCCCGAGGGCGGCGGTCTCCAGGATACTGCGGACGGCCTCATCGTCCGTCAAGGCCCAGCGGACGGAGCAGGAGCCCGCCGGAACCTGGCGGGCGTAGGGGTAGAAGGCCTCGTCGATTTTGGAGAGCAGGTTTTTCCAGTTGGGGAGCAGATGGGTGCGGATTTCCAGGGTATGGTCGGTCGGCGGCTGACGGTCAGGCGGGCAGTCGTCTTCCCAGACCAGATGCAGGATGACCTGGCTGTACCTGCCGTCTTCGTGGTGTCCATGCTTCCACCAGTCGGTGGTGAACTTGTGGACCTCGACATCGCCACGGGCCATCTGGTCGCCCAGGAGCAGCACGGCCTGACAGAAATCCGGGCCGGCCTGGGAGTTCCAGAGCCCACCGGAAATGATGCGTACGGGCGTGCCGTCGGTGCAGTGGAGTTGGGCGGTCAGCAATTTTTCGTTCCAAGTGATTTGTAGGAATCTTTCGCTGAAGCGGCAGATATGGTCTTGGTTTTCCATGTGTTTTTCCAAGGATAGATTGCAAAACAAGGCAATACATACCATAGCACCGCAAACGCAATTTGGGCATTGCCATTATCAATTCAACAAGTTTCTATAACTTTCGATGAATTTGGCCCAATCCTCGAAAAATGCGGTAGGGCGTGGTATGCCGCCAGCTAGGATGACAGAAATTTTAGGGATACGAGGGATAAAGGGGAGAGGAGGATGCCCGTGGAAAGTCGCGCCACCGTCTGGTAGGGCGGCGAGACCCTTCGCCGCCATCGTACCCATGGAAACGTGCGCCACGGTTTGGTTGTGCGGCAATATTATTGGCCGCCGTTGCGCCCATGGAATGGCGCGGCTATCCTCGCCATTGTGCCACCATGAAAGAATGTGCCATCCGCTTCTGTACAAGGTCAGTTATATCATACTAGTATTCAAGCAATTCCAAAGTCATCGAAAGTTATAAAAAATGTTGCATGCGCATTGGTAACGCATTTTCTTCCTAACGAGGCATTATATTTATTGATATCGTTCTTTTCCCCACGAGGGTAGGTAGTGCTGTCAGTGTTCTGACAAAATGTTGCTTTTGCTGATTGGCTGTTCTTCTTGTCGAACGTCGAAGCGTCGATTGTCGCCCGCGCGTCGCATGTCTCTCG
>Ga0310786_10005379_pt1 | contig 17432 bp, 10 predicted proteins | sample AusTroGonzalo_MG_FD_203881 | JGI IMG/M metagenome (GOLD analysis project Ga0310786, IMG submission 203881) | Bovine rumen microbial communities from tropical cattle in Woodstock, Queensland, Australia - Gonzalo_03 (v2) (version 2) | ecosystem: Host-associated > Mammals > Digestive system >... | reverse complement strand
CTGCCGACGATCCTACACTTGACGTAGGCGATAACAACAATGGTTATTGTCAGGGTTGCCGCTCAGTAAAGTGGTATGTCATCGACGACGACTTCATGAATGGCCGTAACCAGTCTAACGACGTGCCCATCTTCCGTTTCGCAGACGTGCTGCTGATGAAGGCCGAGGCCCTTACCCGTCAGGGACAGGGTGGTGCCAAGGAACTTTTCAACCAGATCCGTTCTTATGCAGGTGCTCCTGTCATCAATGGAGAGCCTACACTTGAAGAGATCTACGACGAGCGTGGCCGTGAGTTCTTCGATGAGAACTGGCGTCGTAACGACATGATCCGCTTCGGACACTTTGAGGATGAGTACTTCCCTCACTACAAGAATTTCCCAACGGCTCGCTTCGACAAAACCTGTCGTATCGCTCCGATCCACAAGGACATCCTGAATCTGAATCCTACATGGAAGCAGAATGCAGGTTATTAATTGGAAGTTTCTGTAACTACTCTTATTATCAAGGCAGCCATTGTATTGGCTGCCTTGACTTTTTTTCAACGAAAAACGTCTGTTTTCTATGTTAAATATGTTAAAACGAGCGATGTAAAGATTCTAATTTAAAGAAAAAAGTGTATTTTTGCAGAGTACTGACATAGATAATATGCTAAAGCTGCCTAAAACAATCAATAGAATTCTATCTGTCAGACTGAGCCTTATGATAGTTTGCGAGATAGCTTTTTTGCTCACGGTTGCCCTGATTGTGATGTTTCATTACTCACGTCAAGCCCTGAGAGAAGAAGCCATGCACAATGCAGAGTTGACGTTGGAAGGCACTGTACAGCATATTGACAACATCCTGCTGAGCGTAGAACAGTCGGCAGGAAACATCTACTGGGAACTGCTGGCGCATGTCGACGATCCTGATTGTATGTATGCCTACAGCCGCAGAATCGTGGAGTGTAATCCTTATATCGATGGTTGTGCCATTGTGTTCAAACCTAATTATTATCCAGGGCGAGAACTCTTCATGGCTTACGTTCACCGCAAACATATTAATAAGACTACAAACGAGGAGGAGGAACTGGAGATCAAGGAAACCTTCACCAATCGTCCTTATACAGAACAGGTGTGGTATACCCAACCTATGGAGACAGGACGTGCCTGTTGGACTGATCCGCTAAAAAATGAAGATACAGAGGGAGAACCTCTTACCACCTTCTGTCTGCCAATCTACGACCGAAGCATGGAGTGTGTGGGTGTCGTTGCCATCGATCTGCCCATTGAATTGCTCTCACAGATTGTCCTTGCAGCCAAACCTTCTGTCAATGGTTACAGCACCCTCATTGCCCGAAATGGTTCTTTCATCGTTCACCCTGACCCAGAAAAGCTGTCTCACCAAACGGTATTCGTACAGATGGAACATGGTGCCGATCACTCCGTACTAGAGGCTGCCGAAAACATGGTGGCAGGAAAGACTGGCGAAAAGGCCTTCCGCATGAATGGCCAAGATTGGCATGTATTCTATAAGCCTTTCATGCGCGCAGAAGTACCAGGACGTTCTACGGAGAACCTTGGTTGGAGTATTGGTGTTGTATATCCTGAAGATGACATCTTTGGTGATTATAACAAATTACTCTATTATCTGCTTGCCATCGCCTTTGTCGGGTTGTTAGTTTTCTTCGTGCTTTGTCGCCTTTTCACTCACCGCCAACTGTTGCCACTCAACATGCTGACTCACTCCGCCCAACGTATTGCAGAGGGACATTACGATGAGTCGATTCCTAATGCACAAAGCCAGGATGAGATTGGTCAGCTGCAAAACCACTTCCAGCAGATGCAGCAATCACTGGCAGTACAAATCGGAGAATTAGAGAAACTATCAACCACTCTCAAGGAACGCACAAAAGTATTGCGAAAAGCCTACGAAAAGGCACAGGAGGCTGATCGAATGAAGACATCGTTCCTCCACTACATGACCAACCAGATGACAGAGCCATCGGATGCCATCGACAAGAGCGTCTCAGAGCTTTGTAATAACTACAACAGCATCACACTAAAAGAAGCTAATCGCGAGGTGGATATGATTCAAAAGCAAAGCCATACCATCATCGATGTGCTGAACCATATGTTGTATGCTGCTGATAACGATACAGGAAAGGAGGTAGCCCATGAGTAAGATTAAGCGCAGCCTTTCCTTAAAACTCAGCCTCGGCATTGTGCTGTTGGCAGCACCCACATTCGTTTTAGCCCTGGGTATTCTGTTCCTCCAATCGCGATATTTCATTCGCCAGGAGGCCACGGAACGTGCTACAAGTATGCTTAGCTTGACAATACAACGTGTCAGGAACTATATGAGTGCAGTGGAGACTTCGACCAATTCCAATACGTGGCTGGTTGAGGAAAACTTCAATCCCGACTCACTACTTGCCATCTCCCACCGTATCGTTCGACTTAACCGTCACGCACAAAGCTGTTCCATTAGTGTCGAACCAGGTTCCTTTCCTCAATACGGACGCTATTTCTCCGTCTATGCAGTAAACGAAGGCGATACTATCATCTCTGTCCGCGAGACGGAATACGATTATTTCGAGAAATTCTGGTACAGAAATCCTGTTGATTCTGGCAAGGCCTGCTGGGTAGATCCCTTCTATGAACATTCTGAAGGTCTGATAGACCAAAACGAAGCCTTTGCCACCTACTGCAAACCTTTCTATCAAAAGGGAGGCAAGGTTGCGGGTGTCATCTCCGTCGACCTTTCTTTCAGCAAATTGGCAGAGACCATCAGTAGTACTAACCAAACCTATCCTAACGCCTATTTCATGCTCCTCGGAGGTGACGGACGCTACTTCATCCATCCTGATACCACTCGCCTTTTTAGGAAGACCATCTTCAACGAGGCTGACCCTAACGAGCATGCCGATTGGATAGCCTTAGGATATGAAATGACAGCAGGCAAACAAGGTAACGCACATATTATCGTCAATCATCAGGTCTGTCACGTGTGTTATGGTCCCGTACCTGGCACCAACTGGAGCCTCGCATTAATCTGTCCAGACGGCGATATACTGAAGAACTACCACGAGCTCATCTATATCATTATTGCCCTTATCGTTATTGGACTGCTGATTATCCTGTGGCTTTGCAATAGAGTTGTGAGTCAAGCCATCCTTCCTCTCAACCAACTGCTCAACATGTCGCAGAAGATTGCAGATGGCCATCATGAAGAAGTGATTCCTATCTCAAATCGTCTGGATGTCATAGGCCAACTGCAGAATAGCTTTGCCATGATGCAGGAGTCACTCCAAATCCACATGGGCAGCATCCGCCAAACTACTAAAGAAACCCAGAAGCGTAATGAGGAGTTGGTACGCGCCATGAAAATGGCAGAGGTAGCTGTAAAGCAGAAGACTCTGTTCATTCAGAACGTGTCGCACCAGATTCGAACACCACTGAACATTATTCAGGGCTTTGCAAATGTGTTACGCGATAGCCTCTCACCTTCCGAAAAAGAGAAGAACGCGCTTTCAGAAGAGGAATTGGCAAACATCACTGAGATGATGAAACATAACGCCAGCCACTTAAACCGTATGGTGCTAATGCTCTACGATAGTTCGGAGATTGGAACTTCCAAGGAAGTGCTGAGCCACAGAAACGATCAGGTATCATGCAACGAACTGGCTCGCGAGTGTATCAGTTTTACCTATAGTCACTTCCCTAACCTATCCATACGTTTCGAGACAGAACTATCCGATGCAGAATGCATCCAGACCAACCATCTCTATCTGATGCGTACACTTCGCGAACTGCTTTACAATTCCGCCAAATACTCTGATGGCAAGCATATTACGCTGTATGTATCTCAGACAGAAACTACTATCCGCTTCATTGTGGAGGATGTGGGACCCGGTTTGCCAAAAGACTTACAGGACCTGATTTTCAAGCCCTTCATTAAAGTCGATGACTTGTCAGAGGGTCTTGGACTAGGCTTGCCTCTATCCAAACGCCATGCCATCAGCCTTGGTGGCGACCTCCTTTTCGACACTACCTACACCAAAGGCTGTCGTGCCATCATAGAAATACCGAAATAGAGTGTGATTTCTCGGAAATAATCACTATCTTTGCACCCAAAAAGCAAGAGAAGATGAAAGACTGTATACTGATTCTGAGTGGAGGTATGGACTCCACTACCTTATTATATGATTATCAGGAGCGTATCGCTCTGGCTATCTCGTTCGATTATGGCTCTAACCACAATGCCAAGGAGATTCCCTTTGCCAAGTATCATTGCGAGAAGTTGGGCATCCGCCATTTGGTGATACCTCTCGAATTTATGAGCCAATACTTCCGTAGTTCGCTACTTTCAGGCGATGAGGCTATCCCTGAGGGTCATTATGCCGATGAGAATATGAAGTCTACTGTAGTACCTTTCCGCAATGGTATTATGTTGGCGATCGCTACAGGAATGGCTGAGAGCAACGATCTTCAATACGTGATGATGGCCAATCATGGAGGCGATCATACCATCTATCCTGATTGTCGCCCTGAGTTTGTGGAGTCTTTTGATGCTGCTGCCCATGCTGGCACCTATAATGGGGTAAGATTGCTTTCACCTTATTGTAATATGACGAAGGGTGAGATTGCTGCTCGAGGTAAGGCTTTGGGCATCGACTACAGCAAAACTTGGTCGTGTTATCGTGGTGGCGATAAGCATTGTGGTAAGTGTGGCACTTGCGTAGAGCGTCAGGAAGCCCTTGCTGAAGCAGGTATCCCTGATCCAACGGATTACGAATAAACACATATTTTATAATATAAGCCAGTAAATACGTTGTTTACTGGCTTTTTTGTGCGCTTTTGCGACAGATATTCAGGACATTTTTTCCCTTTGTCGCAAATCAGCTTCTGTGTCGCATGCTTTCCACCCAAATCTGAGGTAAATATTTGGAATATGCCCAAAACCGTCGTACCTTTGCAACATCAAAAGTAAAATAGTAACAATTTAAATTATAGAAAGGAAACAAATTATGGCAGAGAATGTAACCCCAGTAGTACTCGCAATTGACGGGTTCGCAGAGAGAGAAGTAATGATGGTAGACTACAAGTTCGGTCAGGCTACCGATCGTGAAGGACAGATCGCAGGTATTCCCCGTGGTGGAAAGGTAAACGTCCGTGTGAAGGCCATGAACGATGGCAACAACGAGCTGATAGCTTGGATGCTCGACCCCACAAGTCCCAAGAATTTCTCAGTGAAGTTCGTGAACACCGTAGACGGTGCATCCATGAAGGAGTTGAAGGGCACCAACACCTATTGCATCAACTATGTTGAGAAGTGGGAAGATGGTCAGCAGCATTACGAGGAGATCGAGATCGTATGCCAGAAGCTCGAGAACGGCCCAGTAGGCTACGATAATCCTTGGAAATAGTTTCATAATAACACAATCTTTATTGACAAATATGGCGTCTCAGTTTGAGATGCCTTTTTACTTTTGTGTATGGACATCATCTGTGATATGCCAAGGACTTTTGACAATTTGTGATTATTCAAAAATATGCTCTGAGATAAAATGGTGAATAATGGCTTAAACCTTTTTTTATTCTTTCTCGATGTTCAAAGTATCATCGAACACGAAGGGAGGACGGAAGTCATCAGCGTCCAATGAAAGGTGGACGTTCTTGAAGTGGATGCCATCAGCATGGCGCACGAAGAAGCCCCAGGCTGGGAGCTCGCCAAACATGGTGAACTCAGGATATTTATTGATTTGCTCTGGCACATCCTTCAGTCGCCAAAGGGGTATGTAAGCCATACCTTTCGAGGCACGACCAGGATAGCGGATGTGGATATTTTCGAGCGTGATGTTTTCGATTCTGTTGTCAGGAATGCCACAAATGCTGCTGGGGAAGGGATTGTGGAAGAAGTCCACCTCAGGACCTCGCAAGTCGTAAGCTTCATCAGGACGACCAAAAGGCACCTCGCACTTAAAATCGCGAATGATAATATTCCTCAGCGAACCCTTTCTGTTGCCAGCCCTCTGCCCTAGGCGGAGGAAGATGGGATTGCCTGTGTTTTTGGCCTCGATGCGCTCCACGAGGATGTCATCAATCTGAGCACCATCCACACTCTCGATGGCGATGGCGGAGCGGAAGGTATCAAACACTCGGATGTCGCTGATGCGGATATGGCGGAAACCACCCCAGGAGGCCGATCCAAACTTAATGGCTGAGGCACTACTGCGAATCTCGCAATAGCGGATGGTGATGCTATCGTTTTGACTCTCAGGGTTGTAGCTCTTTAAACAGATGCCATCATCGGCACTATTCACATCACAACGCTCCACCAAAACCTGCTGACAATCAGTAAGATCGATGCCATCATTATTCCAGAAAGCACGATTATAGACATCCAGTCCTCGAAGTATCATCTCGCGACATTCATGGAATGAAAGACCCCAACCAGCACTATTGCGCAAGTGGACTCCCTCGATGCGAACATCCTGACAATCTACAAAGTTAAATAAGGTGGGGCGAGCTAACTCGCTGGGGCGATGGCGCTTGGTGTTATAATGTTCATCGACGAGCTCGCCCGTATGGTGCAGACTATCGATGGTGAGGGCCAATTCGAGTCCTTGTCCGTCGATAGTGCCTGAGCCGGTAATGGCGATATGGTGGGCTTGCTTGGCGATGATGAGTCCCAACTGCGATTTGTCATTTCGTTCATCGCCAGCCAACTGCTTGGTTTCCAGACGGATATAGTCGTAAGGCGAGGTGCTGCCAAGAATCACAGCGCCTTCTTCCAGATGAAGTTCAACACCAGTTTTCAACTCCAGCTGTCCTGTATGGTATTCGCCCTTGGGAAACGTAATTCGCCCTCCGCCTTTACTGGAAACTTGATCTATCAGTGCTTGAAGATCAAAAGTCTTCATCTCAGGACGAGCGATACGGTTTTCTTGTGCCAAAGCTATCATCGACATTGACAACAGAGACACTATGAGGATCATTGCTTTAGATTTCATTCCTTTGTTATTGTTATTGGTGGCAAAGGTAGTAAAAAAAAGGCACGAATTACACGAATTACACGAAAATTTGATTATCTTTGCAGCATGAAACTAAAAACTAACATTTTAACCTTATGCTTGCTGCTTTGGGCGATGGTGAGCAGGGCGCAGGTTTGGCAGTATGTCGATCCGTGTATTGGAAGTGAAGGTGTGGGGCGAACATTCCCTGGGCCAGCGATGCCCTTTGGGATGTGCAAGCCTGGACCCGACTGTACTATCAAGCCCAATGCTGGTTGGGCTCCGATGCCCGAAGTGGTTACAGGATTCTCGCAAACCCACGTGAGTGGCACTGGTGGCGGACAGAAGTATGGCAATGTGCTCATCCAGCCTTTTATTAGAGGTGAGAAGCTAGAGGTGAGTGGTGAGAGAAATGATTATGAGCAGAAACGTGTGAGCGAGGATTTCGCCTTGGGATATTATACGACGACTTTCGAGAATGGCATTCGTACTGAGATTACCACCTCTGAGCGATGTGCCTTCTACAGGATTCATTATCCTACGAATGGTTCACTCTTCATCGATGCAACCCATTACTTGGGCAAGAACCCCTTACCAGATCGCAGAGAGCAACAGCAGTTTATTGGTGGCGAGGTGGAAGTGGTGAACAACCATGAGGTTCGAGGCTACACTCGTGTAAGAGGTGGATGGAACAATGGCGATGCCTATACGGTTTACTTCTGCGTGGTGAGCGATAAGCCCTTCAAGCAGAAAAACGAGAACATCGTGGCATTTGATGACACCTTATTAAATATAAAGGTGGGCATATCGTACGTCAGCGAGCAACAAGCCAAGCGAAACATACCCGATTGCGACTTCGACACCCAATTGTCAAAGCTCCGCAATAGTTGGGAAAGCCTTCTGAGTCGTATTCAGATCAAAGGCACAGAGGTTGACAAGCGCATGTTCTATACGGCCCTCTACCACACGATGATTATGCCTGTGGACAAGTCGGGCGAGAATCCCAAGTGGACAGAAAAGCCTTACTACGATGATTACTACGCCATCTGGGACACCTATCGCTCCTCGTCGCCACTCATCACTTTGATCGATCCCAAGCGCGAGGCGGATATCGTAAATTCGCTGCTAAACATCTATAAACGAGAAGGTTACATGCCCGATGCTCGTAGTGGAGATTGCAACGGAAGAACCCAAGGCGGCTCGAATGCAGAGGTAGTCATCGCTGATGCCTTCGTGAAAGGCGTTGAGGGCATCGATTACGACTTTGCCCTCAAGGCGATGCTGAAGGATGCGGAGGTAGATCCTGGGGCTGACCACGAAAAGCACGGACGAGGCGGCCTTCACGAATACCTAAAGTATGGCTACTTGCCCTATGGCATCGACAGAGCTGGTACGCGAACCATAGAATATGCCTACGATGATTATTGTATCGCGCTGGTATCCAAAGGCTTAGGTCGTATGGACATCTGTGAGCGCTACTTGAAACAATCAGAAAACTGGAAACATCTCTGGCGATCGGACTACGAATGGGATGATGTGAAAGGCTACATCATGCCCAAGGATGCTGAGGGTCATTGGCTCGACTCTGTGCCCTGGGGTAAGTCAAAAGTGTTCCATCCGCAAATTCCCTATACCCCCATCACGAAGGTGGCGCCTTGGTATCTGCCTTGGTGGAGCACCTTCTTCTACGAAGCCCTCTCAGCAGAGTATTCACTCAGCATTCCCCACGATGTGCCAGGACTCATCGAGGCTTGTGGCGGACCAGATACCTTCCGCAAGCGATTGGATATGTTCTTCGAGCGGAAGCGCTACAACGTGGGCAATGAGCCCTCATTCCTCACGCCTTGTCTTTATCACTGGATAGGTCGTCCAGACCTGACTTCCGACAGAGTGCGCCAAATCATCACAGAGAACTATAGCGACAAGCCTGACGGACTCCCTGGCAATGATGATAGTGGGGCTATGTCATCGTGGTTGGCCTTCCATATGATGGGTCTCTACCCCAACGCAGGTCAAAGCTACTATCTGCTCCATGCGCCCTTGATTCCAGAGTGGACCCTCCAACTTGCTAATGGCAAAACGCTTCATGGAGTCGTTAAGGGCAAGGGCACGCATTTCGAGAAAGTAACGCTGAATGGCAAGGTGCTCGAAGATGCTCGCCTTGAACACGCAGACCTGATGGAAGGCGGAGAGCTAATGTTTCACGTTTCAAAGAAAAAGCCCCAAAATGCGGACTCAGACTTTCCTCCGAGGAAAGTCCTGGTTTCCTCCGAGGAAAGTCCAGGTTTCCTCCGAGCAAACCGTCAGTCGTGTACACCCCTCTTCACTGGGCAGATATGTTTCACGCTCAATCAGCAATATCGCACGTGGCCCCTCGCCTATCGTTGGCAAGGCGACACACTCGTTGTAACCTGCAAGGCGACCACCTATCTCACCCCACGTTCCATCGTGGAAAACGGTAAGGGCTTCTGTTGGGACATCCCATCGGATGGCGCCACTTACGAGGCGCAAGGCACCTTCGCCTTCATCTCGCGCCAAGCCCTCAACGACCTGAAGACCAATGGATCATTCGTCTACGATGGCATCACTTGGCGAAAGATTGATGCAACGGATGATGCTATCCACGTTCGTGCTGACATCGATCGCACAGAGATGTGGATTACACTCAAGGGAAATATCCCATTGGTAACAGAACTGCGCAACAACCCCTTAGGTATCGACTGGAAGATAGAATAATGAAACGACTACTAACAATTATTGCCTTTACTACATGGTGGGTGACGCTCTACGCCAACCCTGCTGACAACAAGGAAACCGCTGAGGCTGCCTTGGCTCAGATCAGAGCCCAGATAGCCCACGAACAGCAGACGGGCAACATCGAGAAAGAAAGCGAAGCCCGATGGCAGAAGATTCTCGCCATGAAGAACTTCTCGCTCACCAAGGAACTCGTTGAGGAGGCTGACGTGCAGATGGAATGGTTTCGCAAGAATGACCAGTGGGACAACTTCTATCGCACTTGGCAACTAAAAGCAAATTCGATGAGTTCGCTGGGAAAGCTCCAGCCGGCACTTCAGGAGACACAACGCATGCTGAGCGATGCCAAGGAACGCGACAATAAGCTGGGTAGGGCGATGGCCTACAAGCAGATAGGCATCATCTACCTGAACATGAAGCAGACGGAGCCAGCAGTAGAGGCCCTGAAACACTATGCGGAGCTGATGAAGGACGAGGATGATTTCAACTCGCTGAGTAACATCTACTATCGCATGGCCAAGGCCTACGACTACGATAAGAAGTACGAAGAGGAGTTGAAAGTAACCAACGAGTGGATGAACTTCCTACTTACCAAAGTGGGCAAGGTGAAGAAGCCGAATGTTCGTGAATGCTTTAACGCCTGCTATCTGGCTCGAGCTGCTGCCTATATCGGACTGAACAAGTTGGAAGTGGCCAAACGTGCCCTTGACACAGCAGAACATCACTCCCACCTGATTAACACCTCGCTCGCCCTGCACCACTATTACAAGATGCAGGCTCGCTACCAGTTGTCCAAGGGCGATGCCAACAAGGCTCTGCTCTTTACAGATAGCGTGAGAGAGGTAACCAGCGAGAAGGACGACCATACAGAGGAGGTAAGGGCTCAAGCGCTGATCTTGTTAGGACAAAGTGAGGAAGCAGCACAGATCTATCAGCAGCTTTACCATGAGAAGGACTCTGTCTTCGGACGTGATGCCCGTCAGCATTTGGACGAGTTGAACACCCTCTTCCAGATAGATGAACTCAAGACGGAACAGCAGCATGCTAAGTTAAAATACATCATCATAGCTACTGTTTCTATCGTACTGGCCCTCTTGTTGCTGATTCTCTATGGCTGGCGTACGACCATCAAGCAGAAGAAGGTGAACGAACAACTACGCTTAGCCAACGAAAGGGCTAAAGTGTCATCGAAGATGAAGAGTGAGTTCATCCGCAATATCTCACACGAGATTCGTACGCCCTTGAACATCGTATCAGGCTTTACCCAAATTCTCACCAATCCTGATATGTTTCTGGCAGAGAGAGACAAGAAGGACATACAGGAACGTGTAACGGAGAATACAGATCGTATTACCAAATTGGTGGATCGTATGCTCATGTTGAGCGATGTGAATAGTGAGGCAGAGATAGAACGCAACGACCAAACGGACATTCAGACCGTAGTATCGATGGCTATCAAGCACTCTGCCATCAACACCCATACGCTTCCTGAGAATAAAGATGCCAAAGTATCATTCCAGAGGTTCATCGATGCGAAGACCAATGCCAATACGCTGCTTACCAACAAAGTGCAAGCCTCGCGCATTCTGGCTCATCTGTTCGAGAACGCCATGAAGTTCACCAATGAAGGCAGCATCACTCTCAAGACGGAGTTGACGGATGGCAAAGTGCACTTCATCGTAGAGGACACAGGTATTGGCATCCCAGCTGATCAGGCGGAACATATCTTCGAGGAGTTCGTACAACTCGACAGTTTTACTGATGGTACAGGTATCGGACTCACTATAGCGCGCTCTGTGGCTCGACGAATGGGAGGAGAGTTGTGGCTCGACACGAGTTACACCAAGGGTGCACGCTTTGTGTTTGAACTACTAAGATAAAGATAAAAAGGAAAAAAGATATGAAGCAGAGAGTTTTTAATATAGTAATGGTTGTGGTAAAAGGTTTCTTACCTTTTTACCTTTTTACCTTTTTACCTTTAACATCGAAGGCCCAGACGAATGAGCAGATGGGGGGTGTATACTATGCTTATCCCATAGAGTCGGGCATCGAGAAGCCTCAGCTGCAATCAGCTCCAGAGGGTTACAAGCCGTTCTATATCTCACACTATGGCAGACATGGTTCGCGATGGGTGACAAACGATAATCGCTACATCTGGGTGAACCAGCATTTCGAGGACCAGAAGAACCTGACTCCTTTGGGCAAAAGCGTCAAGAAGCGACTGGACCAAGTCTGGAAGAACGCCAAAGGGAATGGTGGTAAGCTAACAGCCCTTGGTGCTCGTCAGCATCGGGGTATCGCCAAGAGGATGTATCAGAACTTCCCCCAGCTCTTTACTGCCGATGCCCATATTACAGCCCACTCCAGCGTAGTAGGAAGATGCAGGAGTAGTATGTTGGCCTTCTTAGGAGAATTGGAAGCTCAGGGATGTCCCCAAAAGATTGAGGCCATTACCGATTCAGCGGATATGGCATGGATAGCCTATACCTCGCCAGAGGAGAAGGAGCTGGAGAGTCGCACTAATGTGCCTCTGAGGATTTCGCCTGAGAGGTTTATCAAGGCACTATTCATAGACCCCTTAAAGATAAAGGAACCTACGAAACTGTTCTTGGAAATCAACACCATCGCTTCGGATATGCAGGATGTGGAGTTGGGTGTATCGCTCTATGACATTTTCACCCCAGAGGAGATGCATGCTGCCTATGAAAAGAACAACAGAGGCATGACGATTGTTCATGGCGACGTGATTCAGAACGAAGGCATCCCAGCCCGTTGTGCCATCTCACTTTGGCAACGCATTGAGAATGATGCTGACGCAGCCATCGCACGAGGGGGCGTAGGAGCAGATCTTCGCTTCGGACATGATTCAAACCTCTATCGATTGCTCACGTTGATGGGCATAGAGCTTCGAGGCGAGGAATACAATTATATGGACGAGATTCTGCCTATGGCAGCAAATCTGCAAATGGTGTTCTATCGGAATGCACAAGGTGATGTGCTTGTGCAATTACTGCATAACGAGAAATCGATAGGTTTTATGAGTTGGAAGGAGTTGAAACAACAGGTTGCTGATCGCGTGCACTATTTTGAGCATCTTCGCCAACTCTGTGCCTTGAACACAATGGTGGGTACGGCTCCTGCCAATACCAAGACTGCAGGACTCTTTGGCAAAGGTTCTGAGGAACATGGACAAACACTTCCTGCTGTGCTCTCGTCCAATGGGCAGAACTTCTGGACACCCCAGACTCAGGATACAGAGAACAAGTGCGTAGCACCTTATTATTATACTGACTCGCTGTTTCAGGGTATTCGTAATAGCCACTGGATTGTAGGAGGTTGTACACAGGATTATGGTTCGTTTACCTTGGCGGCTCTGAGTGGGAAGTTGCGTCTGGAGCCAGAGGAGCGTGCCACACCTTTCTCGCATTCAGAAGAGGTTTCGCATCCACACTACTATGCCGTTCGTTTGCCCAAGGAGCATCTGAAGTTGGAGGTTACAGGTTCGAGTCATACAGCCATCTTCCGCATCACCCCTGAGCAGGATAGTCCCATCCACATCGTACTGAACCATAATAGCGATGAGGGAGAGGGCTACTTAGAGGTGGACACCATGGCCAAAACCATCTATGGCTATAATCCTGTACATCGCATCTATCAGGGTTGGGGCGAGCGTGCTGGCATCGATGGCAACTACCTGTTGCAGGCCTACGATCCCATCAAGGATTATGGCATCGACAGTCTCTGTGTATGGCTCACCTTCGAGGGCAAAGCCTTCGAACCTATCATCCTAAAGGCAGCCACCTCGTTTACCAACAAGCGAGGGGCAGAGAACAACTTCGCCTTCGAGGTAGAAGGGCACGACTTTGAGAGTATGATGGCGCAGACAGCCCAGCAGTGGATCGATCGTTTGCATACCATCGATGTGGAAGATCCTGACACAGCACGAGTGAATCAGTTCTATGGTGCCCTTTATCGTTGCTCGTTCCTCCCCAGGGAGATGAGTGATGTAGATGGCAGCTATCCTAAGTTTGCTGATGGCACTATCATGCCAGAGAGTCCTCGAAAATTCTATGGTGACTTCTCTATGTGGGACACCTATCGTGCTCTGCACCCGCTCTACACGCTGATAGCCCCCAAAGAGGCTGGCGATATGATGCAATCACTCGTCACCATGTACGAGGAAGGTGGTTGGTTGCCTATCTTCCCCTGCTGGAATTCGTATACAGCAGCTATGATTGGTGATCATTGTAGTGCAGCCTTGGCTGATGCCTATATCAAGGGTATCAGGAACTTCGACTATGAGAAGGCCTACGAGGCCATGCGGAAGAATGCCTTCGAGACACCTGCCTCGATAGAAGAATACGCCAATGGCATGGGGCGCAGAGCGCTTGAGAGTTATCTGAAATATGGCTATATCCCCTTAGAGGATGGCGTCAGAGAGGCTTTCCATCAGGAGGAGCAGACCTCTCGTACCCTCGAGTATGCCTTCGACGATTTCGCTGTTGCACAATTGGCAAAGGCTTTGGGTAAGGAACAGGACTACCATGAACTCATGCGTCGCTCAGAAAACTGGCGCAATGTCATCAATCCCAAGACAGGTTATTGCGATGGGCGCCATGCACCCAAGCAGCTTTCTCGCAAGAAAACAGATGGTGGTCTTTTTGAGAACAATCTCGACTTCATCCATCGCAAGCCTTACATCACAGAAGGTGCCACTTGTCATTACACCTGGTATGTACCCCAGAATGTGGAGGGATTGGTAGAGGTTTTAGGAGGCAAGGATAAGTTCGAGGCTAAACTCGATTCGATGTTCTTACCTTTGCCCTCGGACTCCTCTATTCGCTACTGGCATGGTAATGAGCCCTGCCATCAAATAGCCTGGCTCTACGACTTTTTTGGTAAGCGTGAAAAGACGATTAAGCAAGTTGCTCATATCCTCGACACAGAGTACAATGATACCCCTGGCGGACTCTCTGGCAACGATGATGCAGGTCAGATGTCAGCCTGGTACATCTTTGCCTCCATGGGCTTTTATCCCGTTTGTCCTGCTACTGATCGCTACATGCTTGCTGCACCCAGATTCCAGAAGGTGACACTAAACCTCCTTGAGGATAAACATTATACCATCACGCCAACGTCCCTGCCGACAGACAGGAACTATATCACTCAGGGTGAAATCATCCAAGGGAATTAACGATGCTTCTCTGTGCCTGTCCATTTACGGAGGCGACGAAAGAAGGATTTTAGGATATGTTGGAAGTTTCCATAACGCAGGTTCAGAAAGAGCTCCTCGAGTGAATTCTGAACCTTTATCCATGGGTGATTCCAGGCATTGACCTTGTAAAGCCTCTCCAGATAAGCCTTGTTTTCCTCAACAGAAGCAGGATGCTTCAGAGGGAATTCCAACTCATGGCGCTGCATGGTAAACATCTTGCGGATGCGATGAGGCGTTGTCTTCAGTTCTGCAGAGAAGTGGGTAGAGTCAGCCATCAGTCCGATGTTATTGATCTGGTTCTTCGCTGGCATAATGGCCAGGGAGTCATGCAACAGCATATCTGCCCAGTATATGGTCTCGAAATACTCCTTGCCACTCTGACTATGGTCTTGGAACATCTGCAGCATATCACTACGCAAGTTTCTCTCCTTGGCAATGCGCTCCAAGCGCTGACGCTTCTCTGGATCACGCATGAATCCATAATCAGGATCCCAACGCTCTGCCACCCTGCGCCAAGAGGCCCAGCCCCAGATAGAGAAAGCAGATGTGAAGAAATAGCTATCGCTACAATCAGGCGATACTTCGTCGATATTAAAGCCTGCTATCATTGAGACACGTTCATCATGCTCATACTTGTCGAGCATCTCCTTACAAAAGGGGAAGAACGATTGCGAAGGCACCACATCATCCTCCAACACAATCACCTTATCCGCCAGGGAGAAAGCCCAACGATGAGAACGGAAACCTGAAGGATCGCAGCCCTCGTTATGGTCTAAGTAGTTGCGATGCACCTCGCATTCCCAGTCGATGTTTTCATCGCTGACAATCTGTCGACAAGCCTCTATGCCAGCCACATCGCGCTCCCCACGAGGACCATCCTGATAGAGCAACAGCTTCGAAGGTCGTGCCTGGCGCACAGCTTCGAATACCTGTTTAAAGGTGTCGCTGCGAGTAAAGAACAGCAGCAGTACAGCAATATCAGTCTTGGCAGGATACTTCATATCAACACTTTTTCGCTGCAAAGATACAAAAATCTCTTCATTCATCTTTCTTAATTCTTATTTTATTTGTACCTTTGCGCACAAATTATCAAAGAGAGAGGATCAGTAGGTATGACGAGCATCGATAACGAGGCACTCCGCAAGCGGTTTAATCCAGAGGGCTCACTGTTGCGAAGACAACAGATGAGGATGCTCGATATTCTCCTGGAGGTAGACAAGATTTGTAAGCAGCACGATATCCGCTACTGGCTGAGCAGTGGCACTCTGATTGGTGCCATGCGCCACAACGGATTCATTCCCTGGGATGACGATCTGGATATCGAGATGATGCGCTCCGACTATCTGCGCCTGATGGAGATTCTACCCAAAGAACTACCTGATTGGCTCGCCCTGCAGAACAGCGATACCGATCCCAACTACTTCTACTTCTACGCCAAGATGCGCGACAAGCGTTCGAGGATGTTAGAGCAGAATGGCTACGACCGTTTGTGGCAGGAACAGGGTATCTACATCGACATCTTCCCTATGGAGCAACACCCCATCTGGCTGCATAAGCTGACAGAGAAGACTGTGGGACATATGTATAAGATATGGCGTACAAGCACTGACGATGAGAAGGCCATTAAGTCTGTAAGGAAGATTTTCAACTTCAACAACAATCTCCTCTTCCCCTGCCTCCGAGCTATTCTCTTACCTCTCACCTCTCTCATCTCACCACTTATTACAAGCGGAATGGGCATTCCCTTCCATAACCCCCGTTATGCAGAAGAGATTTTCCCACTGACCACCCACGAATTCGAGGGTTATCAGCTACCTGTACCCCATGATGCGGATGCCCATCTGCGCCATATCTTTGGCGATTACATGCAACTACCCGATTTAAATAAACTCGCACCCCATGTCGGAAAACTTGAATTCTTCGATTAAGAAGCCCCGTATGGGGTGGCTCGATGCCCTGCGTGGCTTTACCATGTTGCTGGTGGTTACCAACCATGTGGCCCTGAAGTCGTTTGGCATGCAAATCCGTTGGTCTGCTGCCCTCCAGTTCTTCCTGTTGTTCCGCATGCCGTTGTTCTTCTTCATCAGTGGATTCTTAGCCTATAAAGCCAGTCGTGTATGGAACGGACAGACCCTTCGCGAACTATCATGGAAGAAGTTTAAGGTGCAAATCATCCCAACGGTGGTGTTCTTCCTGCTATATCTGGCCATGATACCCACCGATCCTTTCGCCAAGAGTTTCTCTGATGCGATGGCTTCCTCGATGAAGGCTGGCTATTGGTTCACGCTGGTGTTGCTCTATATGTTGCTGACCTACTATCTCTTCAGCTATGCGGAGAGCAAGCTGCGCATCAAGTCGTGGATACCCATTACCATACTCTTTATCATCTCATTAGGATTCTTCGAGACCTGCTATCTGCCCCGCTATTTTTCTTGGGCATTAGGACATAAAGGACCTCAGAACGAGTTCCTC
>Ga0310786_10005377_pt1 | contig 17436 bp, 11 predicted proteins | sample AusTroGonzalo_MG_FD_203881 | JGI IMG/M metagenome (GOLD analysis project Ga0310786, IMG submission 203881) | Bovine rumen microbial communities from tropical cattle in Woodstock, Queensland, Australia - Gonzalo_03 (v2) (version 2) | ecosystem: Host-associated > Mammals > Digestive system >... | reverse complement strand
GTACGCGAGCTGGGTTCAGAACGTCGTGAGACAGTTCGGTCCCTATCCGGCGTGGGCGTAGGATATTTGAGAGGAGCTGTCCTTAGTACGAGAGGACCGGGATGGACGAACCTCTGGTGCATCTGTTGCATTACCAAGTGCATGGCAGAGTAGCCAAGTTTGGAAGGGATAAACGCTGAAGGCATCTAAGCGTGAAGCCCCCCTCAAGATGAGATATCCCATACGTAAGTAGTAAGACCCCTTAAAGACTATGAGGTTGATAGGGCAGAGGTGGAAGTGTAGTAATACATGTAGCTGACTGTTACTAATAGGTCGAGGGCTTAACCATACGGTTAGAGGTTTAATGGAAAGTTATTCCAGGATAAGATTTGAAAACTTGATGATTTTGATATGTAGTTTTGAGTGTACAAATGTACTTTTGGCCCGATGGCTCAGCTGGTTAGAGCGCCGCCCTGTCACGGCGGAGGTCGTGGGTTCGAATCCCATTCGGGTCGCTTTTGTTACCGGAACTATGTTTTCGGGATTTTTCTGTATAAGGACACAATTATGAACGCGTGGGATCTTAGCTCAGCTGGGAGAGCACCTGCCTTACAAGCAGGGGGTCACAGGTTCGAGCCCTGTAGGTCCCATTTAAAAGTTCTACAATGTAGACTACTTAAACGTCGCGGGGTAGAGCAGTCTGGAAGCTCGTCGGGCTCATAACCCGGAGGTCGCAGGTTCAAATCCTGTCCCCGCAATTCAATACGTGCCGATGTGGCTCAATTGGCAGAGCAGCTGATTTGTAATCAGCAGGTTAACGGTTCGAGTCCGTTCATCGGCTTTGAAAATTTAATATATGGGTGGATTCCCGAGTGGCCAAAGGGGACAGACTGTAAATCTGCTGCACATTGCTTCGGTGGTTCGAATCCACCTCCACCCATTTTAAATTTTGATGCCCAGATAGCTCAGTTGGTAGAGCAGAGGACTGAAAATCCTCGTGTCACTGGTTCGATTCCGGTTCTGGGCACTTTGAAGTTCATATCGTTTGGTATGGACTTTTTTTTATACATTGTAAAATAATGATGGGACCGACTAGATGTCGGTCCTATTTTCGTTGTAAATAAGCCCAAAAGTTGCTTTTTAGTCTGATAATTGGTAAAATATAGAAGCGTGGGTTTATATGTATTTCTAGGTGAAATGGAGATATTAAATGAAGTATTTGACGAAGTATATTCTTAAGGGAATTTTGATTATTATTGTAGTCATTGTACTTGTAGTTTTGGCTTATGTGTTGTATGTAGTAGTTGATTATAATAGAATTCCTGATAATACAGAACTTACAATTAATAAAGCAACTGATGTTGATTCGATTGAGAGTATGGGACAGGTTCCACTTGGAACGGAATTATGCATAACTACTTATAATGTTGGATTTGGTGCATATTCCCAGGATTTTAGTTTCTTTATGGACGGGGGAAAATATTCCCGTGCAATTGACGAGGAACATGTACTCGATAATACAAAAGGTGCGCTTACTGTAATAAAGAATCAAGAGGTGGATTTTGCTCTGTTCCAGGAAGTGGATGAAGATTCAGACAGAAGTTATCATGTTAATCAAAGAGAAATGTTTGAAGAAGCATTTGCTGATTTTGATAATGTATATGCGGTTAATTTTCATTCGGCATATTTAATGTATCCGCTTACTTCTCCGCATGGAAAGTCAAATTCTGGAATACAGACATTTTCAAAATATGAAATTGAAAGTGCATTAAGAAGAAAATTCCCTATTTCAGATGCATTTCCAGATAAGTTTTTTGATTTGGACAGATGTTATTCCATAACAAGAATTTTAACAGATAAACCTGGAAAATATCTTTGTATTTACAATGTGCATTTATCTGCGTACACAGGCGATGATTCCATTCGAAATGAACAGTTGAAAATGCTCATGGAAGACATGAAGAATGATTATGCTGCAGGAAATTACGTGATATGTGGTGGTGATTTTAATCATGACATGTTAGGAAATTCTGATGAGGTATTTGCTAATGAGAAGACAGGATTCAATTGGACAAATCCTTTCCCAACAGAAATGATACCTAATAAATTTAATATTGGAATCAATTCGTTAAGTGATAAAGAAAAAACTGAACTTGCTGCGACCTGTAGAAATACTGATAAGGAATATTCAAAGGGTGAGAATGAAGTTTGGATTTTAGATACATTCATTGTATCCGATAACATAGAAATTAATGAATATATAAACATAGATGCTGAGTTTAAGTATTCAGATCATAATCCTGTAAGAATGAAGTTTACTTTACTTGATAATGATGAGACTGAATCCAGCAAATAAAAACAGTTTATGAGGTAAGTTATGAAACAGGGAAAGATCTTTAAAAAGTTAAATGAAAATTTTAAAGCAGATGTTTACCCTTTTCATATGCCTGGACATAAAAGAAGACTTTATCCAGAAGGCTTTGAGAATGTTTATGGGTGTGATATTACAGAAATAGAAGGCTTTGATGATCTTCATAATCCTAATGACTTAATTAAGGAAGTCATGGATGAAGCAAAGGACTTTTATGGAACGAAGGCAACGTACTACCTAATTAATGGAAGTAGCTGTGGAAATTTAGCAGCCATATGTGCATTGACTGAATTTGGAGATAAAATTCTCATGGCAAAAAACTGTCATAAGTCAGTATACAATGCAGTAAAGATAAGGAACCTTAATGCAGATATTGTTAATACAGATGATAACGGTGAGGTTCATTTAGAAGAAGTAAAAAAACATTTAGATATAAATGGTGATGCGATAAAACTATGTATTATAACATCACCGACATATGAAGGTGTTATTTCTGACATTAGAAGTATCGCAAAACTATGTAAGGAAAAAGGTGTAAAGTTAATTGTTGATGAAGCGCATGGGGCACATTTGCTGACGGAGGATTTTCCGGCATCGGCAATAAAGTGTGGTGCGGACATAGTAATACAAAGTCTGCATAAAACATTGCCTTCACTTACACAGACTGCATTATTACATGTATGTAGTGATGAAATTGATCAGAATAAAATCAGAGAATACCTTGGGGTGTTTGAAAGCAGTAGCCCTTCCTATGTTTTGATGGGTAGCATAGACAGTTGTGTTTCCTATATGAAGGAACATGGGGGAAAGGAACTTAATGAGTTTTCAAATCGCCTGGATGATTTCTATGAAAGAGTTAGTGGCATAAAGATACTTAGTATTAATAGATATAAAGAAGCATATGAACATGACAAGTCAAAGATTGTAATAGGTCTATCAAAAGAGTACCGAGATGAATTTGATAAGGCATACAAAAATGGATTTGGTGTTGTTCTTGGAAATGTTTTTAGATACAGATATGGAATAGAAATCGAGATGTCGGCCAAAGATTATGTAATTATAATGACATCTATTGCCGATAAGCAGGAGGGATTTGATAGACTTAAAGAAGCGATACTTAGTATTGATAAGCTACTAAGTGACGATATGGAATGCTTTAAGGATGTTGATGAGCTTGAAAGAAAAAAACATAATGTGGATATAGATTATTTAAAGAGCAGTATACATGACAAATCACAGGTTAGTGTATATGTATATCCTCCAGGTGTCCCAATAATAGCAAATGGAGACATTATAACAGAGGATGCAATAAAAGAGATTGAGTTATACCTTGAAAAAGGATGTAATTGCTATCAGGTTTAATAGTAAGGATTGGGTTTATAAAATGATGAAAATATATGTTTTGATAGGAAAGAGTGGAAGTGGAAAAGATTCTTTTTTTGAAAAACTAAATGAAGATAAAAGCTTAAATCTTAAAACATTAGTTGGTTATACAACTAGACCTAAAAGAGTAAATGAGACTGAAGGTGTGGAATATCATTTCACTGATATAGAAGGACTTAAGAAGCTTAGAGCTGATGGAATGATAATAGAGGAAAGATGTTATCATACAGTTCATGGTGATTGGTATTACTTTACAGTTAAGGATAAGGAATTACTCGAAAATGTAGATGGAAATGATAAGTATATTTACATAGGCACCATAGAATCATTTCTTGATATGAGAGATTATTATGGAAGTGAAGTAGTTATTCCAGTTTACATTGAAGTTGAGGATGGAGAGAGACTTGCCAGAGCTCTTAAGAGAGAAAGAAAGCAGGATAATCCAAAGTATGCTGAAATGTGCAGACGTTTCCTGGCTGATTGTGAAGACTTTTCAGAAGAAAAAATAATTAAAGCTGGCATAACTAAGAGATATGAAAATTTAGATTTCGAACAATGTCTTGAGAATATTAAACAGGATATAAGATAGTATCAAATAGATACTAAGTAGCATGGTGATATAAATGGCAGTATATGATGAAATATTAGGACAGGAAAAGTTAATAAATCATTTGAAAAAATCTGTTGATCAGGGTAAAGTGTCAAATGCTTATATTATCAGTGGTGATAAGTTTTCTGGAAAGAAAATGATTGCTCGAGCATTTGCTGCATCAATACAATGTGAAAACCCTGTTGATGGTGAGGCCTGCATGGAGTGCCATTCTTGTAAAATGTCTTTAAGCAATAATAATCCGGACATACGCTGGATTTTTAGAGAAGCTAAAGAGAATAAAGATGGAACTGTTAAAAAAGCAAAGGAAATACAGGTTGATACTATAAGAGAACAGATAAATAATGATATAGTAGTAAAACCTTATTACTGTAAAAAGAAGATATATATTATTGATGAAGCGGAATGTCTTAATACTGCCTCGCAGAATGCACTATTAAAGACAATGGAAGAACCACCGGAATATGGAGTGATTATTCTTTTGACAAGCAATGAAAATGCATTGCTTCAAACGATTTTATCAAGAAGTATTTCGTTAGAGGTTGCAGCCATTAAGGATAAAATCATTAAGGAATATTTGATGAGTAAGAATGAAATTCCTGATTATGCAGCAGATGTTTTGGTTTCATTTGCCAGAGGGAATTTAGGAAGAGCCGTTGAGTTATCTAATTCACGAAACTTTAATGATATGAAAAACTATCTTGTTAGTACAATGCTTAGTCTGCATGAAAAGAACATGGCAGAGATTAGTAATATGGCGAAGAAAACATCAGAGTTTAAAGATGATATTTCATATTATTTTGAGTTGATGATTATGTGGTTTAGAGACATTTTGATTATGAAAAGCGGATCGAAAAAGGACAGACTTATATTTAGTGATGAGTCATCAGAAATCGCAGAATTTGCTAGAGCATATTCATATAGAAGTATTGAAAAAATACTTATTGCGATAAATGATGCAAAATCACAATTGGCTCTTAATGTTACATTTGAAACAGTTTTTAAAGTTTTATACATGACGATAAGGGATTACTATCAGGGATAGAATTCCAAATAAAAAAGAATTGAGGTATATAGATGAAAGAAGTTATTGGAGTAAGATTTAGACAGGCAGGTAAGATTTATTATTTCGGACCAAAGGACATTGATGTTAAGGTTGGAGATCATGTTATTGTTGAAACAGCACGTGGTGTTGAATACGGTACAGTTGTTCTTGGAAAACGTGAAGTTAATGAAGAAGAACTTGTAGCAGCAGTTAAGGATATTATCAGAGTTGCAACACCTGAAGATGATGAAAAGGTTTTGGAAAATAGAGAAAAAGAAAAGAAGGCAAAGGACATTTGTCTTGAAAAGATTGCTAAACATGGTCTTGAAATGAAACTCATTGGTGTTGAATATACATTTGATAATAATAAAGTATTATTTTATTTTACAGCAGATGGAAGAGTTGATTTTAGAGAATTGGTAAAGGATTTAGCATCCGTATTTAGAACCAGAATCGAACTTAGACAGATTGGTGTAAGAGATGAAACCAAGACACTTGGTGGTATTGGTATATGCGGAAGACCTTTATGCTGTAAAACTTTTCTTACTGATTTTGCTCCAGTATCAATTAAGATGGCAAAGGATCAGAATTTATCACTTAATCCAACAAAGATTTCAGGTATTTGCGGAAGACTTATGTGTTGCCTTAAGAATGAGCAGGAGACATATGAGTACTTGAATTCAAAACTTCCTGATGTTGGAGATTACGTTAATACAAAGGACGGACTTAAGGGTCAGGTACAGAGTGTAAGCGTTTTAAGACAGAGTGTAAAAGTTATTGTTGAAATAAATGATGAAAGAGAAATCAGAGAATATAAGATAGATGAACTTAAGTTTAAGCATAGACAGAGAAGAGAAAAAGTTGATCTTAGTGACGCTGAACTTAAGGCACTTGAAGAACTTGAGCGTAAGGATAAGAGTAAACAGAAACTCGAAGACTAGTAAGTAGGAATAAGTTTAGTAAGTGGCAATTTGAAACTAAGTAAAAAATATAAGAGATTTATTTGATATAGATATGGAGAATAATTTGATATCAGAAGAAAATATTAAAATTTACGATGATGAAAGAATTGATGATCTTGAAAGAAATGGATATAGGATAATCCAGAATCCAAAAGAGTTTTGCTTTGGAATGGATGCAGTTTTACTTAGTGGATTTGCGAGAGTCGGCGAAGGGGAAAATTCAATTGACCTTGGATGTGGAAATGGTATTATTCCAATTCTTTTAGAAGCAAAGAATGAAGGAAGTGAATACCACGGTTTAGAGATTCAGGATGGAAGTTTTGATAGAGCGGTAAGATCTGTTAAGCTTAATAATCTTGAAGAAAAGATTCATATTACGCAGGGTGATATTAAGGAAGCATCTAAGATTTTCGGTAAGGCAAAGTTTAATGTGGTAACATCGAATCCGCCTTACATGAATGAGAATCATGGAATTAAAAATCCAAATGAACCAAAGGCAATTGCAAGACATGAATTACTTTTAACTCTTGAAGATTTGATCAGGGAAAGTGCTTATTTGCTGGTCCCAAGTGGAAGATTCTATATGGTTCACAGACCACATAGACTTACAGATATTATTACGCTTATGAAGCAGTATAAAATTGAGCCAAAGAGAATAAGATTAGTTCATCCATACGTTGATAAGGAAGCCAACATGGTTTTGATTGAAGGCGTAAGAGGAGGCAAAGCATTTCTTAAGGTTGAGCAACCTTTGATTGTATATAATAAAGATAGTTCATATACTGATGAAATATATGAGATTTACGGTAAAGAAAAACAATAAAATTTTTATATAGAAATTATTTGGAGGATTTATATGAGCGGAATTTTATATTTATGCGCTACTCCAATTGGAAATTTAGAAGATATAACTTATAGGGTTGTAAGAGTTTTAGGTGAGGTTGATTTAATTGCAGCAGAGGATACAAGACATAGTATTAAGTTGCTTAATCACTTCGACATTAAAACGCCTATGACAAGTTATCATGAATTTAATAAAGTAGATAAGGCAAAGTACTTAGTTGGTGAGTTGCTTGGTGGTAAAAACATTGCGCTTGTGACTGATGCTGGTACACCTGGTATTTCTGATCCGGGAGAGGAATTAGTTAAGCAGTGTATTGAAGCGGGCATAAAGGTTGTGCCATGTCCTGGCGCAGCTGCATGCATTAATGCTCTTATTATGTCGGGCAAGCCAACAAGAAGATTTTGTTTTGAGGCATTTCTTCCAAGTGATAAAAAAGAAAGAGCTTTGGTTCTTGAAGAATTAAAGGATGAAAGTCGAACAATAATTATATATGAAGCTCCACACAGACTTTTAAAAACTGTAAAGCTTTTGATGGAAACATTAGGAGATAGAAAGGTAAGTGTGTGCAGGGAGTTAACAAAGACACATGAGGAAATGGTTGCGACGACATTTGCTGGAATCCTTGATATGTATGACGAAGATGGAGCAAATGCACCTAGAGGAGAATATGTTCTTGTTATAGAGGGCAAGTCTTTCGAGGAAAAGCGAGATGAGGAAATTTCGAAATGGGAAGAGATGAGCATTAAGGAGCATATGGATTTCTACATGAATCAGGGCATTGCAAAGAAAGAGGCCATGAAACTTGTCGCAAAGGACAGGGGCATTTCCAAAAAAGATGTTTATAAGGAATGCATTGACTAGACTCAATGTGGATAAACCTAGTAAATATTGAAATTATCGGCTAAATATGTTAATCTTATATGAATTGAGAAAGATAAGAATCTATTATATATAGAGTAGTTGTAAGGAGGATATTATGAGTAAAAAACCATATTATATTACTACTGCGATAGCGTATACATCAGGTAAACCTCATATCGGTAATACTTATGAAGCAGTTCTTGCTGACAGTATTGCAAGATTTAAGAGAGCACAGGGTTATGATGTACGTTTCCAGACAGGTACAGATGAACACGGTCAGAAGATTGAAATCAAGGCAGGTGAAGCTGGCATTACACCTAAGGAATTCGTTGATGGTGTAGCAGGTCAGATTAAGGATATCTGGGACATGATGGGAACAAGTTATGATAGATTCATTAGAACAACTGATGAAGATCATGAAAAGCAGGTTCAGAAGATATTCAAAAAGTTATATGAAAAAGGTGATATTTACAAGGGACATTATGAAGGTATGTACTGTACACCTTGTGAATCATTCTTTACTCAGTCACAGCTTGTAGATGGCAAGTGTCCTGACTGTGGAAGAGAAGTTCAGCCTGCACAGGAAGAAGCTTACTTCTTCAAACTCAGCAAATACGCTGACAGATTAATCGAGCATATTAATAGTCATCCGGAATTCATTCAGCCAGTTTCAAGAAAGAATGAAATGATGAACAACTTCATTTTACCAGGTCTTCAGGACTTATGTGTATCAAGAAGTTCATTCAAATGGGGAATTCCAGTTGATTTTGATGATAAACACGTTATTTACGTTTGGATTGACGCGCTTTCAAACTATATCACAGGTCTTGGATTTGATCTTGATGGCAACAGTGATGAAATGTTTGATAAGTATTGGCCAGCGGACCTTCACCTTATCGGTAAGGACATTATCCGTTTCCATACAATTTACTGGCCATGTATCCTTATGGCGTTAGACATTCCGCTTCCAAAGCAGATCTTTGGACATCCTTGGTTATTACAGGGTGATGGAAAGATGAGTAAGTCAAAGGGTAACGTAATTTACGCTGATGATTTAGTAGACATGTTCGGAAGAGATGCGGTTAGATACTTTGTTCTTCATGAGATGCCATTTGAAAATGATGGTACAATCACATGGGAATTAATGGTTGAACGTATCAATTCTGACTTAGCAAATACACTTGGTAACCTCGTTAACAGAACTATCTCAATGAGCAATAAGTACTTAGGTGGTGTTGTTACAAACACAGAAGTACATGACAATGATGGTTTTGATGAGGAATTAAAGGCAGTTACACTTAAGACAGCTGAAGTAGCAAATGCTAAGATGGAAGAACTTAGAGTAGCTGATGCAATTACTGCAGTATTTGAATTATTCAAGAGATGTAATAAGTACATTGATGAAACAACTCCTTGGATTTTAGGTAAGGAAGAAGAATCAAAACCTAGACTTCAGACAGTTCTTTACAATCTTGTAAATTCAATTACAATCGGTGCATCACTTCTTGAACCATTTATGCCAGATACAGCTGCAAGCATTTACAAGCAGTTAAATACTGAAGCAGTTCCATTTGAAAAGATGAATGAATATGTTCAGTATGAAAGTGGTAATAAGGTAACTGATAAGCCAGAAATTCTTTTTGCAAGACTTGATGTTGAAGAAGTTATGGCTAAGGTTAATGAACTTTTCGGTTCAGCTGAAGAAGAAGTTAAATATCCTGAAGTTGAAAAGAAGCCTGAAATTACAATTGATGATTTCGCTAAGGTTCAGATTCAGGTTGGTGAAGTATTAGAATGTGAAAAACTTAAGAAGTCAAAGAAGCTTTTAGTTTCACAGATTAGAGTAGGCGGCGAGGTTCGCCAGATTGTTTCAGGTATTGCAAATTATTACACACCTGAGCAGATGGTAGGTAAGAAGGTTGCAGTTATTACAAACCTTAAGCCAGCTAAACTTTGTGGTGTTGAATCACAGGGTATGATTTTAGCAGCAGGCGATGATGAAGGAAACCTTTCATTACTTACAGTTGATAATGACATTATAAGCGGATCAGAGATTTGCTAAATGGCGTGAAAGCGAAGCTTTCTCGTCCTGAGAAACGAAGTTTCGATAGGATTAAGGCGGCCTTTCCGATTGGCCGCCTTAACCCATCAAAGGCAGAATTTTCATCAGGAAAATTCTAGCCTTTTTTTTAAAAGGAGAAACAAAATGGCGAATTTAGGAGCACCTAAAAAGACACTTGAAATTATAAATAAATATGATTTCGCATTTCAAAAAAAGTTTGGACAAAACTTTCTTATTGATGCGAATATTTTAGATTGTATTATAGATGGAGCTAATATCACAAAGGATGATTTGGTTTTAGAAATCGGTCCTGGAATTGGAACAATGACACAGTTTTTATGTGAAAGAGCAAGAGAAGTAGTGACTGTTGAAATTGATAAAAATCTTATTCCGATTTTAAATGATACATTAAGCTCTTATGATAATGTTACAATTATAAATGAGGATATTCTTAAAGTTGATATAAAGAAAATAGCAGATGAGAAGAATAATGGTAAACCTATAAAGGTTGTAGCTAATCTTCCTTACTATATTACAACACCTATTATTATGGGCCTTTTTGAATCCCACGTTCCGCTTGATAGCATTACAATTATGGTTCAAAAAGAAGTTGCTGATCGTATGCAGACAGGTCCTGGAAGCAAGGATTATGGTGCATTATCACTTGCCGTTCAGTATTATTCAAAGGCTGAGGTTTTAGTAGAGGTATCACCTAACTGCTTTATTCCAAGACCAAAGGTGGGTTCATCAGTAATTAAGCTTACTTTGCATAAGGATGAAAGAGTAAGTGTTAATGATGAAAAACTTATGTTTAGACTTATTAGAGCATCATTTAATCAGAGAAGAAAGACCTTGTCTAATGGTATAAAGAATAGTCCTGAATTAAGTTACTCAAGAGAAGATGTTGTTGAAGCACTTAAGGAAATGGGACTTGATGAAAACATTAGAGGTGAGAAATTAAGCCTTGAGGAATTCGCTAAGTTAAGTGATATTTTAGGCAGCAAATAGAGTTGGAGTTTAATTATGATTTTTGATACACATGCACATTATGATGATAAGGCATTTGCTGAAGATAGAAGCGAATTGCTACTAAGCATGGAAGAAAATAATGTAAAGAAAATAGTTGATGTGGGTGCTGACATGGAAAGCACTAAGTGTGCAGTTGAACTTGCTTATAACTATGATTTCATATATGCAGCAGTCGGAGTTCACCCAAGTGAAGTGGAAGAAATGTCTGAACATGATATTGAAACACTTAGAAAGTATGTGATTGATGATAGTGCAAGAGATGAGAGAAAGATAGTTGCAATTGGGGAGATTGGACTTGATTATCATTGGGAAGAACCATCAAGAGTATTACAGAAAGAGTGGTTTGTAAAACAGCTTGAACTTGCGCAGGAACTTGAAATGCCAGTTGTCATTCATAGCAGGGATGCGGCAGAAGATACATATGAACTTTTAAGTGTATATGTAAAGAATGGACTTAAGGGAGTAATGCATTGTTATTCATATTCCGTTGAAATGGCAAAGAAATATGTCGACATGGGATTATATATTGGAATAGGTGGTGTACTTACCTTTAAAAATGCAAAGAAATTAAAAGAAGTTGCAGCAGAGATTCCTCTTGATAGAATTGTTCTTGAAACGGACTGCCCATACATGGCGCCAGAGCCACATAGGGGAAAACGTAATGACTCAACTTATATTAAGTATGTGGTTAAGGCACTTGCCGAGATAAAAGGAATTAGTGAAGAAGAGGTTGAAAGGGTAACGTTTGAAAATTCGTGTAATTTATATGGCATAAATTAGCGGAAAGTTATATAATTATTATTGTCTTGTAAAAATCAATTCGATTTAAAATACAATGTTAATAAAAAGAAAGGAGTATATTGTAAAATCCTAGAAGGATATTACAATAAGGGGTTTTACAATAGGGTTAACAGATGAAAGGAAAAAGAAGAAGTATTGCAAATGTAATAGGTTTATTTCTTATGCTTGTTTTTACATTTGCGTGCAGTAGTCTATCTTATGGTTTTGACGATTCTTTAGTAGAAGAAGCGAATCCATCTAATGGGGTAACTCTGCTTAAAAACACAAATAACGAAATTTATGGAATTAATCTTAACGGTAATTCTGTCATTATAAAGGATGGCAGCACTAGTGGTAAGGTTAATTTTTTTGTTGACAGCAATAAGAATGGTGTTGTTGATTCTGGGGAGAGTGCATTACTAGTTCCTGATATTACAGGAGAGACTACAAACTCTTCTAAAGATGTCGACATAAGTGAAAAGATTACGGTATATGCAGTGCATATGGCTGTTCTTGATAGTGATTTAAGAATTACAGTTGATACAAAAGAATCTATATATAATTTCACAACAGCATATAAGTCTCATATTAAAGGAAGTGTGACTGTTGATGTAAAAAAAGGTTCTCTGTATACATTTAAAGGTTTAGATAGTAGTACATGTGATGATGATTTATCACTTAATTCAAATGGTGGTTCTTTCTTATATTTCTATGGTGCATATGGATATTCAGACGATAAATCATATGTTGGTGGAAATGCTGAAATAAACATTACAAAATTTAAGAAATTATCAGGCTATGGAAGTGTTTATGGATATTATTATTCAGACATTCAGGGCGATGCATCTTTAATATTTGATGATGTTTTACCAGAAGATACAATGTATTCATGTTTATATGGCTGCTATACAGCAAATGTAAAAGGAAATCTTGATGTAGATGTTAAGGTTGGAGCTTTGTCATCCATTTATGGTGCTTATGGCACAATAATTAATGGGGATGTGAGTATTGATATTGGAGCAAATGAGAACATTGAAGGTTCCGGTGCTGTTTCAGGAACTGTATATGGAATTAATGCTTCAGGATACGAAAAAAATACTGTAGGAAAAGTTGATGTAAATATTCATGACTTATATGCTAATGGAAGTAGTTATAATTATTATTATGGTATTTCTGCATATGGAACTACAGCAAATGTAAGTTCATCCGATAGCGTTACTTTGACTATGGAAAATTTGAAAGGTGTTTATTGTTTGGTTGGAACACAGTATGTTTCTGCAGCTAAGGATATTAAGGTTACACTTGAAGGTATTGACTCAAATTATGATATTAAAGGTTCAAATAATGATTCATGTGGTGGAGATATCATAGTTAATATGAAGGATGTAACTAGTAAATCCACAGTATATGGTGCATATGCTCCTTCTAACGGAGGAAATATAAAATCTACATTAACGAATGTTGAAAGTGGATATGTATATAGTGTATATGGTACAGGCACTACAGGAGGATGTGGTAAAGACATCATTGTAATTATGACTAATTGTAAAACACTTGAAGCTAGTTCAGGATCAATGTATTTGGCTAATTATGTATCTTGTGGAGGAAGTGCAACTTTAACATCAAAAAACAATAAGGCTAGGTATATTTATTTAGGATATTCATTAAATACAGCTGAAGGAATTACAGTTAAATCTGATGGAGATGAAACATATGAAGATCCAAATGCATATTTCTATTCATTAAATAATTCATCAACAGGTGGAGCTGCTGATGTAGAAATTAAGAATGCTAAGGTTTCAGGATTATATGCTTGTGGTGTTTACGCAAAAGATGGCGCAGATGTTCTTGTTAAGGATTCTAAAGTAAGTGGTCAGTATTTCAGCCCGGCAAATACATATAGAGGCGAAGAGACTGATGAATTATACAATACAAATGTAAGATTTAGTGGTGTAGAAGTTTTACCATATTATAATAGTGAAGGTGAAGAAGACACAAATAGAATCGCCTGCAATACTGGAACAGGTATGATAACAGAAGTTGTTTTTGATGATGATTGTGTATTGCCTGAAAAGTCTTATATAAGTGCTGGAAAAGTTTATGGAAAGGGATATTCAAGCATAAAATATAAGAATAATTTATATGTTGCTGGAAATTATGATTTCACATCAACAAAATTAAGTGGCATTGATAATCTTTATGTTAAAGGTGGAGTGTTTACAGTAAAGGATAATGTTAAGGTTAAGAATCTTACAGTTATTCCAAAAGAGTACGATACAGATGATAGAAGCATAATAGTTATTCCTAAGGGAAAAACTATGGAAGTAACAGGAACAAATACATATTCTGATATGGAAGTGGTTTTAGAAGGTACATTTAAAGCTGCATCACAGGCATTAGAAGAAGGAGCTACATCAAAAGTTATTTGGTACATCAATGGTGGAAGCAGTACTGTTATAAGAAATGCTGATACAAAATATTATCCTGTGGACTTAACGGTTACAGGCAATACTACTTCAATTTCAACTAAGGGAACAGTTGAATTGGATTGTATTAAAGATATACTCTGGAGCAAGGTAAATAGCGCTATAAACGTTGTTGTAACAACTGTTCGAGGCTATCACTTTGCATCAGGTACAGTTAAGGGCGAAAGTGAAACAACAGCAATTGACATGCCATATTCAGATGTATCTTATACTAGAACATATTCATTTGACATGTTAAATGAAAAGACAATTGTTAATATTGTGGTTGAAGCTAATCCAATAAATATTGGTAAGAGTGTAAGTGACCCAGTTGCAATTGTTAATAAATCTTATACAGAGGAAAGCCCGCTTTATGACTTTAATAGCCTTGTATTCACAGGTGATATTGAAGAAGGCGATATTAAATGTGAGCTTGCATCAGGAAGTACTCTTCCAAGTGGTCTTACACTTAAAGATAATAAGATTATAGGTAAGGCTACATCAGCAAATGACGGCGTTAAGGTTAAATTTGCTGTTACAGCTAGAAATGGTTCAAAGGGTGAAGTTACATTAAATATTATTGTTGCTAACTCTGAGAAAATTAATACATATTATGAAGGCAGAATAAGTGTTGATACAGAAAGGAGAGTAGTAAATCTCTTTGGCAATAGCGTTGTATTTAAAGCAGATGGAGATGAAACAGCAATTTATGCAGATGATAACAAAGACAAGGTTGCTGATTCAGATGTTCCAATGTTCAAGGGAGATTTAGTTGACTATACAGTTTACGGATTAAAGGATACAAGTGCTGACTTCCCTGTTTCAATTACTGTCGATGGTGGTATGCTTGGCGATGTATACGGAGCTGTAGGTTCAGTAAATAATTTTGTATCAGAAGATGAAGATGCAATCAGTATTAATATAGTATCAGGAAGAGTAGGAAATGTTTGTCTTATTGATAATTCTACATTTGCTGGAGATGTTTATGTTTCAGCAGCAAAAGGAACATATACAAACATTAAGGATGTTGATGGAGTTAACACAACAAGAGCAGACTTAAAAGGTTCATACATTGATATTGATGGCGATGTTAAAGCAAGCGGAAGCTATGTTATTAAACAGGGTGGAAAAATTAAGAGCTTAAGTGTTATTGATACTAAGAAGATTGGACGTACATATGTTAAGCTTAAAAAAGATATAAATCTTGAAGTTGAAGGTAATATTAGCATTGAGTCTTATTCAGGAATTTATCTTGATGGAACACTTAAGTGCGATTCAAAATATAAGTCTTTATATGGTTTGATTGCAGTTACAGACACAGGTAAATTTGAAACAGAAGATCTTTGGAGCAGGATTTACTATCGTTCAGAATTTAAGACAAATCTTGTAAATACGAATATTAGAACACAGTATTATGACATTACAATTCCTGGTGAAGATGAATATATTTATCTTAATGCAGGAGCAACCATTAATTTAACATTTACAGATGTTAGAGAAGGATATGACTTATATTACAAGATTAATGATGGCAATGAAAAGGCTCTTGATGAAAATACTATTACATATACGGTGCCATTTGATAATGTAAAAATTGAAGGTATTTATAAGCCAAGACAGATTTCAGTTGTGAACTATTTTGCTGCACCTTCAGTAAACGTTAATGAAGAATATACAGAAGCAAATCCTGTATTTAATTACAATAATCTTTTAATTGAAGATGATACGAATGATACATATAAGGTATGTGAAAAAACAATTGAATACAGATCAGGAAAACTTCCTGAAGGATTAAAATTTGAAAATGGAATTATAACTGGAAAAGCTACCCAGAAGGGTTCTTATGAATTCACAGTAAAGATTACAGGTTTAAATGGAACAACTGTAAATTATACTCTTGAATATGTTGTAAAAGATAAGGATGATAGTGAAGATGAAATAGATAGTCTTTTGACATTGAAGAGTACAGTTCTTTATCTAAATGGTAATTCAGTTGTTATAACAAATAGCTCAGAAGGTTCAGGTATAAATGTATTCTTAGATAAGAATCATGATGGAATAGCAGATAATAACAGAGCATTTACATACAATGGAAGCGCAACTCTTCCTAATAATTTAATGATTATTGGTTATGGAGATGCTGAGGAATATGATGGAGACATCACAATTCATGTATACGGTGGAACGATTTCAACTATTCATGGAGCAAATAATAATGCAAAGGTTAATGGTAAAGTAGGCGTATATATTAAGGACGGTGAAATTACATCATACTGTGATGCAGTAAATCAGGCTTATGCAGAAGTTGCTGAACTTAAGATTACTGGTGGTTCATTTGCTGGAGTTGTCGCAGCAGCATATACTCCACTTGGAGTTAAAGAAGTAAATCTTGAATTTGGCGGAAAGGCTGTTTATACAGGCTCAACTTCGTATTCATATTTTAATGTCGGTTACTATTCTGTAAGCGCAACAAAAAATGGAACAGTTGATGGTGATGTAAATATTAAGATTGGTGCATCAAAGGACAATACTAATATTCCAATGTTTAAAAACTACGGCGGTTTCACTGGCGTTAATAAAACAAAGGTTTCGGGAAATGTAAATGCTAAATTTACAGGTGATGCATATGTAAATAGATCTTCAAGTGCTTCAGGAGTTTTCTTTGTTGTTTCAAATGAATCTGAAGTAACAGGAGACGTAAATGTTAACTGGGTTAAAGGTAATGTAGGAAGCACATATTATTACTATTATGGTGCACTTGTTGAAAATTCAACAGTAAGAGATATTAATCTTACTGCAGCAAAGACAGTTAAGTTAAATAAATCAGTTTATCTTGATCCTTTATATAATGCAACTGCAAGAAACGTAAATTATGATGTTTCAGTTACTAATGGAAATTATATTTCTTCAGTATTAAAAGACAGAGGCAGTGATACATATACTCTTACAGGAACAGGTGTTTTAGATAGAGGATTATATCTTTCATTATATGGTAAACAGACATTAAAGAAAGACATAAATGTAAGACAACTTTTAATATGCGAC
>Ga0310786_10005372_pt1 | contig 17443 bp, 15 predicted proteins | sample AusTroGonzalo_MG_FD_203881 | JGI IMG/M metagenome (GOLD analysis project Ga0310786, IMG submission 203881) | Bovine rumen microbial communities from tropical cattle in Woodstock, Queensland, Australia - Gonzalo_03 (v2) (version 2) | ecosystem: Host-associated > Mammals > Digestive system >... | reverse complement strand
GGTGGAAAGGAGAGAGCATGTGAATGCTCTCTTTTTTTATGTGACAAACAGGAATTATCGCGATTTTTGATTACTTTTGCACCATGAATATCAAACTGATCATTTTCGATTTTGACGGCACACTGGGAGATACCCGACGCAACATTGTGACTACCATGCAGATGACCATTGCGGAGATGCAACTGCCAAGTCGCAGTGACGATGAATGTGCAGCTACCATAGGACTCCCGCTGGCGGGTTGCTTCCGTATGCTGTATCCAGCCATGGAGGAGAAACATAGTCTCCAATGTGCGGAAACCTATCGCAGAATCTTCAATGAGAACCTTCAGTTCATGAAACCAGATGCTTTTCCTGGTGTCGCAGAGACCTTGGCAGTCTTGAAGAAACTGGGATATACACTCTCCATCGCCTCTTCGCGTTCGCGCAAATCGCTCGTGGAGCTTACGCACCACATGGGCATAGATGATCAGCTTTCTCTCCTGATAGGTGCCGATGATGTGAAGGAGGCGAAGCCAAAGCCTGAGCCTGTACTGAAAACCCTTGCCACCCTGAAGTTTAAAGCCGCAGAGACACTGGTGGTGGGCGACATGGCCGTGGATATCCTCATGGGTGCCAATGCTGGTGCCATGACTTGTGGTGTGACATGGGGCAATGGAAGCAAAGAAGAGCTGGTGGCGGCTGGGGCCGACTTTATCATTGATAAGATGGAGGAAATTGTTGGGGTGGTGAAAAGATACGCTTCATCTCAGCATAAAAAATAAGCGAGCTTATTTTGTTCTGCTTTCGATTTGCTTTATCTTTGCAAAAAATAATATATAAAAAGTGAGTAGAAAGAAGAAAGAGCTCCCCCTGTTGGAGCAAGTGACGATAACAGACGTGGCAGCCGAGGGCAAGGCGCTGGCACGCGTGAACGACCTGGTGGTGTTTGTCCCCTATGTGGTACCTGGCGATGTGGTGGACCTGCAGGTGCGTCGCAAGAAGCACAGCTATGCCGAGGCCGAAGCGGTGAAATTCCATCAATACAGCGAGAAGCGTGCAGTGCCCTTCTGTGAGCACTACGGCGTGTGTGGCGGCTGCGTGTGGCAGATATTACCCTACGCTGAGCAACTGCGCTACAAGCAGAAGCAGGTGGTGGACGCGCTGACACGCATAGGTCATGTGGCATTGCCCGAGATATCGCCCATCATAGGGTCGGAGAAGACACAGTGCTACCGCAACAAGCTGGAATTCACCTTCAGCAACAAGCGATGGCTCACGCGCGAGGAGGTGGCCAGTGGCGTGGATTTCGAACGCAATGCCGTGGGCTTCCATATCACTGGCGCTTTCGACAAGGTGCTGCCCATAGAGAAATGCTGGCTGCAAGACGATATCTGCAACGAGATACGCAACGCCGTGCGCGACTATACGCTGGAGCATAACCTCAGCTACATAGACCTGCGCCAGCACACAGGCATGATGCGCAACCTGGTGATACGCACCAGCTCTACGGGCGAACTGATGGTGATAGTGGTGGCGCGCGTGGAGGGCGATGCCGAGATGCAGCAGTTCCTTACACTGATGGAATTTGTAAAGCAGCAGTTCCCGCAGATCACTTCGCTGCAATATGTGATAAACAACAAGGTAAACGACTCCATAGGCGACCTGCCTGTGGAGCTGTACAGCGGCCGCGACCACATCTTCGAGGACATGGAGGGACTGAAGTTCAAAATAGGGCCAAAGTCGTTCTACCAAACCAACTCGGAGCAAGCCTACAACCTGTATAAAGTGGCTCGCAGCTTTGCAGGGCTCACAGGCAATGAACTGGTTTATGACCTCTATACGGGAACTGGTACCATAGCCAATTTTGTGAGCCGACAGGCACGACAGGTGATCGGCATAGAGTATGTGCCTGAAGCCATAGAGGATGCCAAGGTGAACAGCGCCATCAACGGCATTGGGAACACCCTGTTCTATGCAGGCGACATGAAGGATATCCTCACCGCTGATTTCGTGGAGGAGCATGGGCGCCCAGACGTAATCATCACTGATCCTCCACGTGCAGGCATGCATCCCGATGTGGTGAATGTGATACTGGATGCCGAGCCGAAGCGCATCGTCTATGTGAGCTGCAATCCAGCCACACAGGCACGCGACCTCCAGTTGTTGGATGCGAAATATGCTGTGGAGGCTGTTCAGCCTGTGGATATGTTTCCGCAGACGCATCATGTGGAGAACGTGGTGCTGATGAACATTAAACATTGAACATTGAACATTGAACATTGAACATTGAGCATTGAGCATTGAACATTACGGCTTCGCCGTGAAGTTCGGCGGCGGCTCTGCAATGCTCAAGCAAGCTTGGCATTGCCCTCGCCTTGCACGAACATTGAACATTAAACATTAAACATTATGATGAAGGGGAAGATGGTGGCACGCGCTCGTGCCAAATATACAGACTATACGGTACGTGAGGAGATAGAGTTGATGGCATATCTGGCCAAACTGATGCCCGAAGCCAGTCGCACCAAATTGAAATCGCTGCTGAGCAAGCAATTGGTGCTCGTGGACAATATCATCACCACGCAGTTCAACTATATGCTGAAGCCTGGGATGAAGGTGCAGATAAGTCGTGCCAAAGCGGGTAAGGAGTTTCACAACAAATACCTCAAGCTGCTCTATGAAGATGCCTATCTGCTGGTGGTAGAGAAGAAGGAGGGGCTGCTTTCGGTAAAGACCGACCGCGAGAAGGAGCGCACCGCATGGTCATTCCTCACGGAGTATCTGCAAAAGTCTGACCGCCGTGCGCAGGCCTATGTAGTACACCGCCTCGATCGCGACACCTCGGGCATCATGATGTTTGCCAAGGATGAGAAAACGCAACACACGCTGCGAGACAATTGGCATGAGATAGTGACTGACCGCCGCTATGTGGCTGTGGTATCGGGCGAGATGGAGCGCGATGCTGGACAGGTGGAGTCGTGGCTCACTGACCGCAAGCTCTTCGTATCTTCCAGTAAGGTGGATGATGGTGGGCAGTATGCTCTGACGCACTATCGCACTATCAAGCGTGGCAACGGCTTTTCGCTCATGGAGCTGAAGCTGGAGACAGGTCGCAAGAACCAAATCCGCGTACACATGGCCGATTTGGGGCATCCTGTGGTGGGTGACGGCCGCTATGGCATTGAGGACCAGAATCCGCTTGGCCGCCTTGCCCTCCATGCCTTCAAGCTCTGCTTTACGCATCCAGTCACTGGTGAGCCCATGAAGTTTGAAACCCCCTACCCCGCCGATTTCAAACGACTATTCGCTAAAACCCAAGAATAATGTGGATGTGTCGATGAGCTATCTTGATACACGCTCATGCAGTAACTCCTCAGCCACTTGGTAGCCTTCCTCGTAAAGGGCGGTAAGCTTGGCAGTGTTGCGCTCGATGCGATCCACCTCTACTGTCTTCTGGGGACGAATCACAGTGATGCGCCCCTCATCTTCAAGTTGCTCCACGAGGTCGAGCTGACGGTTATAGACAATGCTGCGCATCACCAGTGCCTCGCGGATGTGAGGATAATCCTTGTAGATAAACGGAGGAATCTTGAACTTATGATTCTTCTTGCGATAGCCACGATTGCGCGTGAGCACCACTACCGCCTTATCATACCCCTGGCTAAAAGCCCGCTCTATGGGGATGCTGTCGGTAATGCCACCATCGAGCATGGGCTTACCATCCACATAAGCAATGGGACAAACGAAGGGAAGGCTGCACGAAGCCTTGGCAATATCAATGATACGCTTGGCATCGTGCTTCTCTTCATGGTATTCGGGAAGACCCGTGATGCAGTTGGTGGTCACCATTTCAAAGCGGTCGGGCGAAGCTGCGTATGTCTCATAATCATACGGAATGATATGCTCAGGAAAATCGCCGAACATCAGTTTGAAATCCATGATATTGCGCTGCTTTATCAGGTATTTCGGACTGATATAGTGATACTCCTCCAGCAAATCGATATTGGCACGCTTGGCACGACCACGCTGTCGCGACATAAACGAAAGGCCATTGCTGGCACCAGCACTCACCCCTACGGTATAAGGGAAATGGAGATCGTGATCCATGAAACAATCAAGCACACCTACAGTGAATACGCCCCTCATTCCTCCACCTTCAAGCACCAAGGCCGTCTTGTCATCTATCTGAAAAATAGTACTCATATGCCCTCTCTCATCATTTTTTGCCGCAAAGATAACTATATTTATGAATAAATCACTAACTTTGCTGCGTTTTGAAACTAATAACAATTAAAATAGTATAATAATGAAAAAATCCTTCTTAGTAATTGCTGCAGGTCTCATCAGCCTCAGCGCCATGGCTCAAGCCCCAGCCAACGACGAGGGCTTCAAGTTCACCATCGTGAAGCAAAACCCTATCACCAGCATCAAGAACCAGGCCAGTGCTGGTACTTGCTGGTGCTATTCAACCTTGGCTTTCTTGGAGTCTGAACTTCTGAAGGCTGGTAAGGGTACTTACGACTTCTCTGAGATGTTCATTGTAGAAAACACTTACTATGACCGTGCAGAAACAGCAGTACGCACGCATGGTGATGTGTCTTTCTCACAGGGTGGTTCATTTTATGACGTTCTCTATGGTATGGAACACTTCGGCTTAATACCAGAAGAAGAGATGCGTCCAGGTGTGATGTATGGCGATACGCTTAGCAAACACGCCGAACTTTCTGCCTTGACCAACGCCATGGTAGATGCCATTGCCAAGGGTCGCAGCCGTTCGCTGCAGAGCGACCCAGAGGGCAATATGATGTGGAAGAAAGCCGTGAAGGCCGTGCATGAGATTTACCTCGGCAAGGCTCCTGAGACTTTCACTTACAAGGGCAAGACCTACACTCCGAAATCTTTCTTCGAGAGCACTGGCTTGAAGGCCAGCGACTACATCTCACTGACCAGCTATACCCATCATCCATTCTACGAGCCATTCGTACTGGAGATTCAGGACAACTGGCGTTGGGCACAGAGCTACAACCTGCCTATCGACGAGCTGATGGAGGTGTTTGACTATGCCATCGACAATGGCTACACAGTGGCTTGGGGTTCTGACGTGAGCGAAGACGGTTTCAATCGTCAGGGTATAGGTGTGCTGCCTGATATTGAGAAGGTGGCCGAGGAAGCTGGTAGCGACATGGCTCACTGGCTGAAACTGCCTGCTGCACAGCGCGATGTAACCAGCAAGCCTACTCCTCAGAAGTGGGTGACTCAAGCAGAGCGCCAGAAGGCTTATGACAACTGGGAGACTACCGATGACCATGGTATGCAGATTTATGGTACCGCCAAGGATCAGTTGGGCAACGACTACTATCTGGTGAAGAACTCTTGGGGTGTGACTGGCAAGTATGATGGTATCTGGTACGTTTCCAAGGCTTTTGCCCGCTACAAGACCATGAATATCCTGGTGAACAAGAAAGCTGTGCCAAAGCACATTTTGGATAAGCTGGGAGTGAAACTTTGAACATTACGGCTTCGCCGTGAGGTTTGGCGGCGGCTCGGCAATGCTCAAGCAAGCTTGGCATTGCTCTCGCCTTGCTCAAACATTGAGCATTGAACATTGAACATTAAAGAAGGCTGCTGCAGGAATGCGGCGGCCTTTTTTTATGGTGAAACGCATACAGACTTCATACCCAAACACGCGCGAAAAAAACTGGAACCTGGGACCCCCTGCTCCCAAAGCAGGTGTCCTTTCATACGCGTACACGCACAAAAAAAACTTAGGAACCTGGGCCCCCTGATCCCAAAGCAGGAATCACTTCCAACGCGTACACGCGCGAAAAAACCCTATAATATTTGGCAAGTAGCGGCGAATTTTGTAACTTTGCACCCAAATTGTGTCTTTGAAGGACATTTTTGCTGATAACTATTGGAAAATCAGCGATTTGGAAGTCCTTGAGACCATGAGTTTGCAAATAAATAATTACTAACAAATAACGAAAATGAGTTTGAAAATTGTTGTTTTGGCTAAGCAAGTACCCGACACTCGCAATGTGGGGAAAGATGCCATGAAAGCTGACGGAACCATCAACCGTGCAGCCCTTCCCGCCATTTTCAATCCAGAGGACCTCAATGCCTTGGAGCAGGCCCTCCGTTTGAAAGACGCCTTCCCCGGCTCTACGGTGACCATGCTCACCATGGGTCCTGGACGCGCTGCGGAAATCATTCGTCAAGGTCTGTATCGTGGTGCCGACGACGGTGTACTCCTGACCGACCGTGCCTTCGCTGGTGCCGACACACTGGCTACTTCGTACGCCATTGCTACTGCCATCAAGAAGTTTGGCGACTATGACGTGATTCTTGGTGGTCGTCAGGCTATCGACGGAGATACCGCTCAAGTAGGCCCTCAAGTGGCTCAGAAACTGGGACTCACCCAGGTGACCTATGCCGAGGAAATCCTCTCACTCGATGAAAAGACCCGCCGCATCACCATCCGCCGCCACATTGACGGAGGTATTGAGGTGGTAGAAGCCCCACTGCCTGTGGTGATTACCGTGAATGGCAGTGCAGCCCCCTGCCGCCCTTGTAACACCAAGCTGGTGATGAAGTACAAACGTGCCATGGGAGGTCTGGAGAAAGCAGAGCTGGCCAAGCAAGGCAAGGAATTGCCGTACGCAGCGCTCTATGAGGAGCGTCCTTACCTGAACCTGAAGGAATGGACCGTGGCTGACATCGACGGCGATGTACAGCAGTGTGGTATGAGCGGATCACCTACTAAGGTGAAGACCGTGCAGAACATTGTGTTCCAAGCCAAGGAGAGCAAGACCCTCACCGCTGCTGACTGCGATGTGGAGGAATTGGTTAAAGAATTGTTGGACAAGAAGATTATCGGCTAAGGATTATGAACAACGTATTTGTATATTGCGAGATAGAAGGCACTACCGTGGCCGAAGTATCTCAGGAGTTGCTGACCAAAGGTCGCAAACTTGCCAACCAACTGAATGTTGAGCTTCATGCCGTGGTAGCCGGTACTGATATCCGCGGAAAGGTAGAAGACCAGATTCTGCCTTACGGTGTAGATAAACTGTTTGTATTCGATGCTCCCGAGCTATTCCCCTATACCTCTGCTCCGCATACCGATATTCTCGTTAACCTCTTCAAGGAAGAGCTTCCGCAGATAGCCCTGATGGGTGCTACCGTGATTGGTCGCGACCTGGGTCCCCGCGTATCTTCTTCACTCACCAGCGGTCTGACTGCCGACTGCACACAATTAGAGATTGGTGACCATACCGATGTAAAGACGGGCACTGTTTATAAGGATTTGCTTTACCAGATCCGTCCTGCCTTTGGCGGCAACATTGTAGCCACGATTGTCAATCCCGACCATCGTCCACAGATGGCTACCGTGCGTAGCGGTGTGATGCAGAAAGCCATCTACGAGGGTGAGTGCCGTAAAGAAGTGGTTTATCCCGAAGTGAGCAAGTATGTAGGCCATGAGGCATTTATCGTGAAGGTGCTCGACCACCATGTGGAGGCTGCCAAGCACAACCTCAAGGGTGCCAAGATAGTAGTAGCTGGTGGGTATGGCATGGGCAGCAAGGAAGGTTTCGACCAGCTGTTTGAGCTTGCCAAGGTGCTTCACGGTGAGGTAGGTGCCAGTCGTGCCGCCGTAGATGCAGGTTTCTGCGACCACGACCGTCAGATCGGTCAGACTGGTGTCACCGTTCATCCCAAAGTTTATATTGCCTGCGGCATCAGTGGTCAGATTCAGCACATTGCTGGTATGCAGGATTCAGACATCATCATCTCTGTGAACAACGATCCCGATGCGCCCATCAACCGTATTGCCGACTATGTGATCAACGGCACTGTGGAGGAAGTGGTTCCTAAGTTGATTAAGTATTACAAACAAAATTCGAAGTAATTATGGCAAATTTCTATACTGATAATCCTGAACTAAAATTCCACCTCACCCATCCGCTGATGAAGCGCGTAGTGGAACTGAAGGAACGCGGCTATGCCGACAAGGATACCTACGAAGATGCCCCAGTGGACTATAACGATGCCATCGAGAACTACGACCGCGTGATGGAAATCGCTGGCGATATAGCCGCCAATGTGATAGAGCCCAACAGCGAGAGTGTGGACATAGAAGGTCCTCACCTTGTGAACGGTCGCATGGTATATGCCGAGAAGACCAAGGAGAACCTCGCCACCACCATCAAGGCTGGCCTGAACGGTGTGCCGATGCCTCGCCGCTACGGTGGTCTCAACTTCCCCACCGTACCTTACTCCATGATTTCAGAAATCATCTCTGCTGCCGATGCAGGTTTCCAGAACATATGGTCACTGCAAGACTGCATTGAGACACTTTATGAGTTTGGCTCCGAGGAACAGCGTCAGAGCTACATCCCTCGCGTGTGCAAAGGCGAAACCATGTCCATGGACCTCACCGAGCCGGATGCTGGTTCAGACCTGCAGCGCGTGATGCTCAAAGCCACTTACGACGAGAAGGAAGACTGCTGGCGCCTCAACGGTGTGAAGCGCTTCATCACTAACGGCGACTCTGACATTCACCTCGTATTGGCCCGTTCAGAGGAAGGTACCCGCGACGGTCGTGGCCTCTCCATGTTCATCTACGACAAACGTCAAGGCGGTGTGACCGTGCGCCACATAGAGCACAAGCTCGGTATCCACGGCTCTCCTACCTGCGAGTTGGTCTATAAGAATGCGAAGGCCGAACTTTGCGGTGATCGCAAGCTAGGTCTCATCAAATATGTGATGGCACTGATGAACGGTGCGCGCTTAGGTATAGGCGCGCAGAGCACTGGTGTGAGCCAAGCTGCTTACGACGAGGCGCTGAAATATGCCAAGGAGCGCAAGCAGTTTGACAAGGCTATCATAGAATTCCCTGCCGTATATGACATGCTGGCTCGCATGAAAGCCAAACTCGATGCCAGTCGCAGCATCCTCTACATGACTTCCCGCTATGTAGATATCTACAAGGCTCTGAACGACATCAGCCGCGAACGCAAGCTCACGCCTGAGGAGCGCCAAGAGCAGAAGAAGTACAGCCGCCTGGCTGATGCCTTCACCCCGCTGACCAAGGGTATGACCTCAGAATATGCCAACCAGAATGCCTACGACTGTATCCAGATTCACGGAGGGTCTGGCTTCATCATGGAGTACAAGTGCCAGCGTCTATACCGCGATGCGCGTATTCTGTCTATCTACGAGGGTACCACACAGCTGCAGGTAGTGGCTGCCATCCGCTACATCACCAACGGCACTTACCTCAGCATCATTCGCGAGATGCTGCAGAGCGAAGTATCTCCTGAGTTCCAGGGTCTGCAGGAGCGTCTGCGTGTGCTGACTGACACCTATGAGGCAGCTATCAACCTCGTGAAGGAGCATGGCAATCAAGAAGTACAGGATATCCTGGCCCGTCGTCTCTACGAGATGACTGGTACTATCGTGATGAGTCTGCTGTTGCTTGACGATGCTACACGTGCACCAGAGCTGTTTGGCAAGAGTGCTCAAGTATATGTGCGCATGATAGAAGCTGAAGTGAACGGTCACTTCGCTTTCATTCAGAATTTTAAGGCTGAAGACGTAGCTTATTATCGTGCTTTGAAACCTGCTCCTGTAGCAGAGTAATACTAAATTCTTTATAAATAAAAAAGGCAGAGAAAGACTCTGCCTTTTTTATTTATCGTTCAAAAGATCTCTCAATCTACCAAGCACTTATCAAGGGCTGCAGCGATCTCTTCTTTATCAAGATGCTGTCCGATGAACACCAACTTCTGCATGCGATCGCCATAGCGCTCGTCCCAGTCACGTCGAAGACCTGGCTCTCGCTCCATGAGGCGGTATAGTTCTTCTTCGGGCATGGTGGCATACCATTGTCCTGCATTGCGGAGAGATACTTGCTTGCCTGCTTGCTCAAAGACATAGCAAGTCTCACGCTCTTCGCTGAAATAGCACAAGCCCTTTGCACGAATCACGCTCTTGGGCCAGAAACGCGCCACAAACTCATCAAAACGGGATAAGTCGAAGGCCTTGCGGCGGTAATATACATAGGTACCAATGCCATATTCCTCGGCTTCACCCTCGTCGTGGTGGTGATGGTGTTGATGATGCCCATGCTCATCATGTTCATCATCCTCATCGTCGTGATGATGGTGATGCTCATGTTCGTCATCGTCATCATGGTCATCGTGGTGATGATGCTCATGCTCGTCATCGTCATCATGGTCATTGTGGTGATGATGCTCTTCTTCCTCTTGATACTCACCTTCCACCGCACTTATCCATGTAGCCGAGGTAGCCACCTTCTCGAAATCGAAAAGGTGAGTGTTGAGAATCTTATCAAGCTCCACATCGCCAAAGTTGCAAGGAACGATCTCTGCCTCTGGTTGCAAGGCATGTACTATCTGCGACAGTCGTTCCAAGTCTTCTGGAGCTACTTCACGAGCCTTGTTCAGCAGTACAATGTTGCAAAACTCTATCTGCTGGATCACCAGGTTTTCGATATCTTCCTCATCGATATTCTGTTTCAGAAGATCGAGGCCACCAGCAAACTCATCCTTCATACGCAAGGCATCCACCACGGTCACGATGCAGTCGAGTCGAGGCTGCCCGTCGGGCTTGAACTCAGGCACCAGGGTTGTCATGGAGCAGATAGTCTGCGCTATGGGGGCTGGTTCGCAAATGCCGCTGGCTTCTATCACAATATAATCGAAACGCTGCATGCGCATGATATCGTGCAGTTGCTCCACAAGATCCATCTTGAGGGTGCAACAGATGCATCCGTTTTGCAGCGCCACAAGGCTGTCGTCCTTCTGACCCACTATACCACCCTTCTCAATGAGGTCGGCATCGATGTTCACCTCACCTATATCGTTCACTATCACAGCAAACTTTATGCCGCGCTCGTTGGTCAGTATGCGGTTAAGCAGCGTGGTCTTTCCGCTACCCAAATATCCTGTGAGCAGAAGCACAGGCACTTCGTCTTTCAGTCTTATTTCCATAATTCTCTATAAATTGGGGCGACAAAGATACTACTTTTTTTTGAGATGAACGAGGAAATAATTCCCTGATTAATACAAAGGCCTAGCTCTTCTTCTCAATGCGTTTGGCCGCACCAATGGCACCTGTAGGACAAACGAGGCGGCAGAGGTGGCAACCCACGCAACGCGAGCCGACAATGCGCGGCTGGCGCGTATCGGCATCGAAGCTGATAGCTTGATGACCGCCATCTTGGCAAGAGGTATAGCAACGACCACATCCTATACACTTGGTACGGTCTATCATAGGATAGACGATGGTGGAGCGATCGAGATTGCTTGGTGCCACAAAATTTGGAACTTCCTCACCCACCAAGTCGGCCAGATTCTGGATTCCCCGACTACGCATGTAGGCTTGCATACCTGTAATCAAGTCATCGATGATGCGGTAGCCATACTGCATCACAGCCGTACACACCTGCACATTTCTGCAGCCCAACTGGATGAACTCCAGCGCATCACGCCAGGTCTCAATGCCTCCAATGCCACTCAGTTGGATGTCTTTCATCACAGGACTTTGTGCCATCTCCAGAATATAACGCTGTGCAATGGGCTTCACGGCACGACCAGAATAGCCCGAAATGGTCTTCTTCTCCGAAACCTTAGCACGACTATTCATGGTTACACTCTTGATGGTGTTGATGGCAGAAATGGCATCAGCTCCAGCAAAGTAGGCCCCCATGGCCGGCTGTGTGATATGGGTGATGTTGGGAGTCATCTTGGGAATGACGGGGATACTTACGCTACGCTTCACATAAGCAGTGAAGAATGTAACCAATTCAGGATTCTGTCCCACATCAGAGCCCATCCCCGCCAAGCGCATCTGCGGACAGGAGAAATTCAGTTCCACGGCATCCACACCAGCACGCTCGGCCATCTTGGCAAGGGCTATCCACTGCTTCTCCGTCTGTCCCATAATGGAAGCCACCACCACTTTATTAGGATAGTTTTTCTTCAGTCGCTTGAGAATGTCAAAATCCATACGCATGGGATTCTCGCTAAGCTGCTCCATATTGCGGAAGCCATAGAAGTCACCTGCCTCATCTTGCTGCATGGCATCAAAGCGCGGCGACACTTCTTTAATATCCTGTGTACAGATGGTCTTGTAGAACACACCGCCCCACCCTGCTTCAAAGGCACGTGCTACCATCTCGTAGTTAGTGCTCACGGCAGAGGATGCCAGGAAAAAAGGATTCTCGCACTTGATGCCACAGAATTCGATGGAGAGGTCGGGCAAGTAAGCAGTGGACTCACTCTCGCCCGCTACTTTCTTCAACTCACGAAGGCGTATGGGGCGGTCGTAATGAATGCAGGCCTGTTCGGCGGCCTCCAGTTCAGCATCGGAGCATTGTGCCACCCACCGAGCCGCAAAAGCCTTGTTGTCGAACCTCAATGCTCGAACAAAGCGGGCGGGATCGCCATGCTGGCAGGCTTTGGTGCAGGGGGCGTCTGCACATAGCAGACACCTCGATGCTTCTTCTTTGATGTGTATGGTTTTCATGGTATTCTCTCAAAATTACAACTCCATAAGTTTATCCTCGGTGAAGTAGTTGAGGTGATTCTTTTCGATGACCTCGCTTGCTCCCTCCGTATTGTTGGTACGGAAAATGAGGATGCCTTTGCCATTGAACAGGAAAGAATAGAGATAGGTCACGCTGATGTCAGCATCGCTGAAAACACTGATGGCATCAGCTGCACAACCAGGCTTATTGTCCAATTCGATGGCGAAGACGTCAGAGAGTGCCACAGCTACACCAGCCTCTTTCAGTTCCTCAAAGGCGCGAGTAGGTTCAGTACAGATGATGCGCAAGATACCATACTCTGCCGTATCGGCAATAGTAATGGCCACAAGCTGGATTTGAGACTTCTTGATTTGCTCCAATACCTTGCTCAGCGTACCAGAACGATTCTCCAGAAAGATAGAAAGTTGTTTAATTGTCATAGCTATAATAATTTTTAGTTTGTACTTTTTAGAATAGTTTTCGCATATCTTTCACACGTACGGCCTTCTTCTCATCGCTGGTCTTCAGCGTACCCTTAGGAACGATGCGTACCTTTGGTGTGATAAGAATCTCGTCTTTCAGCTGGCGAGTGATTTCCCTTTCGAGGGACTTCAGGCGGCTGTAGTCGTCGGTAAACATCTGACTGATTTCCACCTCCACAGTCATCACATCGCCTTCTTCCTTGGTCTCGATAGTAATGAAGTAATCAGTACTCAGTTCCTTGAACTTCAGCAAAATCTTCTCTATCTGAATTGGGAAGATATTCACGCCCTTGAGGATAATCATATCGTCACTACGTCCCTGCAGACGATCCAAACGCAGGTGATGACGTCCACAAGGACAGTCACCAGGAAGGATGCGCGTGAGGTCGCGGGTTCGATAGCGCAGTAGTGGCATGGCTTCACGGTTGATAGTAGTAAGCACCAATTCACCAAGTTCGCCATCAGGTACAGGTTCCAACGTCACAGGATCGATGATTTCCACGATGAAGTAATCCTCCCAGATGTGCAATCCGTTTTGTTCTGGGCACTCAAAGGCCACACCAGGACCCATCATCTCAGAGATGCCGTAGGAATTGTACGCCTTCACGCCCAACTGCTGCTCAATGCGCTGACGCTGTTCCTCGCTGTGAGGCTCAGCTCCAATGCAGAGTACACGCAACTTGGTGTCACGCTGTGGATCAACGCCTTGCTCCAGCATCACCTCATTGATGCGAGAGGCATAGCTGGGGATAGCGTGAAGCACGGTGGTTCCAAAGTCGCGGATAAACTTGATCTGGCGCAGGGTGTTACCAGCAGCAGCAGGAACGGTGAGCATACCCACCTTCTCGGCACCATACTGAAAACCAAGTCCGGCAGTGAACATGCCATAGCCGGCTGAGTTCTGGAACACATCTTCTGGACGGGAACCAACCATCCAAAGACAACGTGCCACAGCATTGGCCCATTCCTCGAGATCACGCTGCGAATGAAGCACCACAGTAGGATTGCCAGTAGTACCGCTGGAGGAGTGCAGACGCACACAATCCTTTAGAGGTACACACGCCAATCCGAAAGGATAGTGTTCGCGCAGGTCGTCTTTCGATGTAAAAGGTAGTTTACGTACATCGTCCAAACTTTTGATGTCATCTGGAGTGATACCGAGTTGCTGAAACTTGTCACGGTAGAACTGCGCATTCATACAATGACGTACAGTTTGCTGCAAACGCTTCAGTTGAAGCTTCTTCAACTCAGGTCGAGACATGGTCTCGATTTCAGGATTAAAATAATTACTATATTCCATATTTATTTGATATTTCTCTTGTCTATCACATGCGCACTCTTGCCTTGACTGCGCTCAATGGTATTCGGAGCCTTGAGCTTTACCTTGGCAGCAATACTAAGTACACTCTTAAGCTTGTTGGCCAGACGCTTCTCGAGATCGTCGATGGCGGCAGGAGTATCGAAAGTCGCTGTAAATACCTCCTGACGAAGTTCTACCTGCACCTCTAAGGTATCGAGGTTCTTCACGCGATCCACCACCAACATATAGCGTGGTGCAAACTCCTTCATGCTGAGTACTACGCTCTCCACCTGCGATGGGAATACGTTGATGCCTCGGATGATGAGCATATCATCGCTGCGGCCATGTATGGCACTCATACGTACACTGGTACGACCGCAAGAACATTCGCCAGGGAGCAGCGAACAGAGGTCGCGTGTGCGATAGCGCAAAACAGGCATGCCTTCTTTGGTCAAGGTGGTAAACACAAGTTCGCCTGTCTGTCCGGCAGGCAGCGATTCCAGTGTCACAGGGTCGATGATTTCAGGATAGAAGTGGTCTTCATTGATGTGCGAACCATTTTGAGCCTCGCACTCATAACTCACACTCGGCCCCATAATCTCACTGAGGCCATAGAGGTTGAATCCCTTCAAGCCCAGACGTTCCTGTATTTCTTGGCGCATGTCTTCAGTCCAAGGCTCAGCGCCAAAGGCACCTACACGCAGTTTGATCTGATCTTTGGTGATACCCATCTTCTCCATGGTCTCTGCCAGATAGAGGGCATATGATGGGGTACAGGCAATGCCCGTGATGCCCAGGTCACGGATGAGTTTGGCATGTTTCTCAGTATTGCCCGTAGAGGCAGGTACCACTGAAGCTCCCAACAATTCTACTCCGTTGTGTGCACCCAACCCACCTGTAAACAATCCGTAGCCGTATGATACAGAGAATACATCGTCGCGAGTTACGCCATAAGCAGTCAAACAACGGGCCATACACTCACTCCACACACCTATGTCCTTGCGGGTATAACCCACAATGGTAGGATTGCCTGTAGTGCCGCTGGAGGCATGGATGCGTATGATCTCACTTTGTGGAGCTGCCTGCAGACCAAAAGGATAATTGTCCCTAAGATCTTTCTTCGTGGTAAAAGGCAGTTTCTTTATATCCTCGATGGTCTGAATATCATCGGGGGTAATGTCCATTTCCTGTAGTTTATTACGATAGAACGGCACATTGTGATATACATACTCTACAATCTTGTGCAGTCTTTTTCCCTGAAGCGCGCTCCTCTCGTCGCTACTCATACATTCTTTGTTAGGATTCCAAATCATTGTATTTGAATTATGAATTATAAATTATGAATTTTCAATTTGCAGTAATCAATCCTCATTTATCAATGGTCTTTATTAAACTCTCTCATTCGCTCTTCCATCACTGGATAGAGTTCATCCCTCATGCGACTGGTACAGCCTCGCACCCCTTGCTGCTCGCTACCAGTGGTAGAGAGTGAGATGCAGCTCACACCATAGTAGAGCAATTCCTTGAGCAGCTGGCCACCTGTCATGTCCTTATAACCAATGGTGAAGAAGAAACCATCGCCAACGGGCTGTGTCACATCGCGGTCATAAACCACATGGAAGCCATTGTCGGTGAAAATCTTCTTCATCTTATGGGCTCTACGTTCATATTCACGGGTGTCTTCCACAAAGTTGATCTTACCCTCACACGACAAGCGCAACATCTCGGCATAGCCATGCTGCGTAGAGGCAGTACATCCGCTGGTAATCATATAGAGGATGGAGGCAATGAGAGTAGGGCCAAACACGCCAGAATCGTGGTAACGCTCTGCCAAAGCAGGGAAGTGACGGTCGAACAATGCATCGCTGATGCACACCAATGCCATACGCTGACCAGCATAGCTGAATATCTTCGATGAAGAGAGCATCAGAATGTAGTTGTCAGTATAACGAGCCACGGTGGGCACATAAGGCGGCTGGTATGGATGACTGAGGTCACGACGATAATCCATACAGAAATATGCCAAATCTTCCATCACCACAGCATCGTACTTGATGGCCAACTCGCCGATAATCTTCAGCTCCGATTCTTCCAGACAAATCCAAGCAGGATTGTTGGGATTAGAATAAACAACAGCAGCCACATCACCTGCCCTCATTTCCTCTTCCAACTTCGCCCTCAATTTCTCCCCACGGAAATGGTAGATGTCAAACTCCTTCCACTGGATACCCAAGATGCGCAACTGAGACTTCTGAATGGGGAAGCCAGGATCAATGAAAAGCACCTTGTCCTTACCAGGAATACGCTGTGTGCAGCCAATGAACGAGCCAAACGAGCCAGCCACAGAACCAGTGGTAGGTACGCACGCACGAGCACTCACCTCTACATCAATGAATGCCTTGACAAACTCATGTGCAGCTTCCTTCAATTCCTTGATGCCTGCAGCAGCAGGGTACTGGGAACCTACGCCCCTTTCAAGCGCAGCTTTCTCGGCTTCAATACCATAGCGATTGGCAGGAAGTCCAGGGCTTCCTTGATCCATGCGGATGAAGGGTATACCCGTCTTCTGCTCCAAATATTGCGCTACCAAAAGCACTTCGCCGATGGTAGCTGTAGAAAGGTCGGCCACATGGTTTTTCACGCGGGCCTCTTCCACCAGTTCTTCACTGAATATTTTCATATCCTAAATCAAAAGCCTTGAGGTTATCATTTACTACCTGCTCACCCTTGCGAGCAAAGATATGACTGATGGCATTACGCATCTGTTCAGGAGTCAGAATCTCAATATAACGAGTAGCCATGCCCAAGAGAATCATGTTGGCACTCTTGGGTACCAGGTTTTCCTTGGCCAATTGCTCAATATCCAACTTGGCCACATGTGGCAGTGCGTCAAGTTCGGCTTGCAAAGCTGCCTCATCAGGATAGTTGGGAATGTTGACAAAAGGCTTGGAGGAAGTCACTATCACTCCATCGCTGCTCAAGTAGGGTAGATAGCGCAGGGCTTCCATAGGCTCCATCGACACAATGAGGTCAGCCTTACCCAAAGCTATCTGGTCACTGAAGATTTCCTCTGTACTCAGACGAAGGTCGCTCTGCACATCTCCTCCTCGCTGGCTCATGCCATGTACT
>Ga0310786_10005371_pt1 | contig 17446 bp, 17 predicted proteins | sample AusTroGonzalo_MG_FD_203881 | JGI IMG/M metagenome (GOLD analysis project Ga0310786, IMG submission 203881) | Bovine rumen microbial communities from tropical cattle in Woodstock, Queensland, Australia - Gonzalo_03 (v2) (version 2) | ecosystem: Host-associated > Mammals > Digestive system >... | reverse complement strand
GGAAATTCTACTATTGCTTCTGGAGTTGACGCTCACGCTGAAGGAAACAGTTCTATTGCTTCTGGAACTTACTCCCACACTGAAGGATTTGATACGATAGCAAATCATTATTGTCAACACGTCTTTGGTGAAGGAAATATAGCTGATCCAAGTTCGCAATCTGCTAGTAATAGAGGGACTTATATTGAAATTGTAGGTAATGGAACTTATTTAGGTCAAGGTGACTGGATACGTTCAAATGCTAGAACACTTGACTGGTCAGGTAATGAAGTTTTGAGTGGAACTGTGACAGCAACAGACTTCGTGATCCCTGGTTCACCAAATGTGACTTTGTCTTCAGTAGCTTCTAACAGTGCAACACAAGCATTTGTAAAAGGTTTTGTTGGGAACGCAAATGTGACTAACAGCAGCGCTTCTGTTTCACAAGCAGATGACACTTTTGTAACTTCTTCAGTTACATCAAACTTAGCTGTCTCAATAACAGATACAAGTGATACTGTTTTAGCTGGAAGATACATAGAATATGCTGGTTCAGTGACTTCAACAAATGGTGGAACATTGACATTCTCTTTCGCTGGCTCTCCAACACCTACTATTCTTTGGATAAAGGGAACTTCATTGACACTTGAAGCTGGAAAGACTTATGTCTACAGCATTGCTTACTGTAAGACTGCTGGAAAAGCATTCGGCTCTATACAAGAATTCGAAATTTTGTCATAATTTATGGGATTTAATTTAACAACTTTTAAACAGCTTTTGGTAGAGACAGAGCCTGTTCAGTTGCACGACATAGAAGGAACTGCGACTGCAGCATTCACGTTGAAATTGAATGGAACTACTGACTATACTATCACTCCTGACAATAATGGAAATTGGTATTTTGACATTCCGAGTGGTACTACATTGACTTCAATGTACAGAATGTTTTATGATCAAGAATACTTGACTTCTATTTCTTTCAAAAGAGGGCTAGACTTTTCTAATGTAACTACTACAGAAGAGATGTTTCAATACTCTGGTTCAATAAACTATTTAAATGGACTAAGTGGAACAAGTATGCCATCGCTACTTTATTGCGATCGTATGTTTTGGCTGGCTGGAGATGATAGTAGTCAAACGTCAATAGACATATCAAAATGGGGACAAACAAATCACGGCATAGAAAGTTGTGATGGTATGTTTGGAAATTGTTATATGTTCAATGAAATAAATGTGACAAATTTTGTTACGAGCAATGTTGAACGTCTTGTTGAAGTATTTGGAAGTGATATTAGTAGAGTTCAAAACATAATAGGACTAGACACTTGGGACACTAGTAACGTAACATCTATGAGCAATTTGTTTTCTTCTACGAAATGTCAAAATTCAGTTTATAAACAGGTAGAAAATTGGGATGTGTCAAAAGTGACTGATTTTAGCGCTATGTTTTACTATTGCCACGGTTTGACTTCTTTAGATTTGAAAAGATGGTATGTTAGATGTCAAACATCTGATTATGAAGTCTATCTTGCAGAAATGTTCATAGGTTGCGATCATTTGACTAATTTGAGATTGTCTAATTTTATTGATTGGTATTATAATGCACAATATATGTGGCGTTTTATTCCAAATACTAATACACTTACTTTAGTAGCTAGAGATCCTTATGACGTAGTTAAGGATTTCTTCCCAGATGTTAATATAATTCCGCCAATAGATGTAATAGGAACTATGGACGCTTCGTATACTGGAAGCACTATAACATATTCTGCTGATGGTACTAGCTACACAGCAAATGTCGATCCTACTACTCACGAGTTTGAAATAGAAGATTTAGTGTCAAAAGGTCAAGGTAACTTCTTAAATGCGTTTAAAGATTTGAACAAAATGGTGTCAATTGAATTCACTGATGATGTAATTCAATTGACTGGCTCGTGGGAAGGTATGTTTCAAAACTGCACTATTCTTTCTTCGTTTACGCATAATTTTGACAAAAGATATTGCTCACCAACATCATTGCGCTCTACATTCGATAAATGCAATGCATTGACAGACATAGACTTAAGTGATGTAAGTTTACAAGCTGTGTCAATGATGAGGTCTACATTCTACGAATGCATAAAATTAGAACACATAAAATTAAATACAGATACATCAACTACTCTTACATCATTGCGGTATTGTTTCTATAAATGCTATAAACTTACTGAAATAGAGGGAGTTGAAGACATAGTTACAAGTTCAGTAACTGATGTATTGTCTTGCTTCCAAAACTGCTCTCTAATTACAGAGCTTGATTTGAGTTCTTGGAACACTCTAGCAGCTTCTTCTTATACGAACTTCGCAGACAACAGAAACACATTGACGATCAAGTACACACCTTCAATATGGAAGACAGCTATAAAGAATGCACTTGGGAATGTAAATTGGGTAGCTGTCTAGAATGAAGCAAGCACCTCTTAAAATGAAGCTAGAATGAATAAATTTCATCTCAAATAAATAATTAAACACTGATAAAATAAACGCAATTATGGCAAAAGAATATGTAGATTTCACGCAAAATGAATACTTCAATGCGAAAGTGTCTCTTGATGGTGAAGACATCAAGTTGACTCCGAAGAATGACAGGACACTTGACTTCACAGGAACTATTTTGATAAATGGACAAGAGCCGGGTTCAGGTGGAGAACAAGTTCAATCTGACTGGGCACAAACAGATGACACAAAAGCAGACTTCATAAAGAATAAGCCATCAATTCCAGATGCTGTCTCTGTGACTCAAATACAAAGCACTGGAACAAAGATTGCTACTATCACAGTTGGAAGCACTGACACTGACATATATGCACCAGAAGGTGGAGGTAGTACTCAAGCAGATTGGAATCAAAATGACAGTTCTGCAGATGATTTTATAAAGAACAGGACACACTATACATACATAGCTGACAATGTTTATGAAGGTACTGAAAACAACACAATTACTTGCACTAAAGAATCGTGGGGAGTACACTTCTCAAATAATCAAAACTTACTTAGATACTGTCCATTATTTGATGGTGATGGAAGCTATTATGCTATTGGTGTGCAATTATATGACAGCAACGGAAATTTGGCGTATGACTCGATAGATGATATTTTAGAACACGCATCTGAGCAGCAGATAAGTCAATTATTGTATTCGAAATATCCTCTAGAACAAGGATCAGACTATCCGAATATCAATTTATTGCGAGGTTATAATTCTAATAATATAGATTATACAGGCATAGGAATAAGCACTGTTACTGAGCCTTGGAGGGTAAATAATGGTTTCCAATGGGGCTTTTGGTGGCAAAGCAATGACTACCATTATGCTTTGTTTGATACAGGGACTTACACGATAAAACTTCGTGCACTTGCCAGAGACGAGATAGTGCAAAAGCTAGATAATAAATATCTTTCTCTTCCTCCTATCGCTAATGGTACTGGTCTAAGCGCAATAATAGAAGGCTATGTGTCACCTCTTCAATACCAAGAGCAAAATGTAAACACTGCTACTAACAACTATGCGCACGCTGGTGGTTACAACTCTCACGCTACTGGCGATTGCTCATTCTCGCAAGGCGCAAATGTGACAGCTAGTGGAGACTACTCTGCAAGTTTATGTTATGACAACACAGCTTCTAACGCGCAAGCTGTTGCAATTGGTACAGGAAATACAGCGAATGGTGCAAATATGTTGAAGTTCGGTAAATACTCAATTACTGAAACTCCTGCACCAGCAGCTGGGGTTGAAGGCACATATGTAGAAGTAGTTGGTAATGGTACTTCAGCTTCTGCTCGATCAAACGCTCGTACTCTTGACTGGTCAGGTAACGAGATGTTAGCTGGCAATTTGACACTTGGTGGTACTTCTGGTGTTAAACTTAGAAGCAACAATGCAGCTCTTGAGACTTCATCTGATGGTGGAACTACTTGGAACACAGTAGGTGGTGGAACTTCAGGAACAGACTACGTTCAACCTTCTTCAGTTGGTGCAACTATTGCTCTTGACAGCGACAAATTCTATGACTTGGGAACTATCACTTCAGATTTGACTATATCATTCAATGCAGCAGCTAGCGGAAAACTTGCTCAATATCAAGGTCAATTCACTTATGACGGCACAGGATCTCCTGTTCCAACAATAACATTCCCTAACACAGTGACTTGGAAAGTTGCTCCTAACTACTTAGATGGAAAGACTTATCAATTCTCAATAGTGAACGGGTATGGTGTAATAATAGAGTTTTAATTATGAATGGAACATATAGAAGCGCATTTGCAGCAAATTATAATGCGCCCTGGACACCTCCTTCAAGGTCTCAGTCTGGGACGCAAACACTCTTAGATGGCGAAAGCTATCAAGAAGTTTATTTGAACACTGAGGCGCCTTATGCAGATTTGACAGTTACATTAAATGGTGCATCAGTAAATAGTGTATATGCAGTAATAGAAAGTTCATATTGGGACGCTTATCTTGCTAGTATTTGGAATGGTCCTCAAGAGACTCTAGACCAATACGCAGCATCTATGCAAGAAGTTCCAGCAGCTTCTCCGTATGAAGGAAGCTCTGACTACAAGTTGATGCTAGATTGCTCTTGTGGCTATGTTCAGATGGGTGTAAACAAGATTTCATTTGCACCAGGTCAAAGTTGGACTAGCAATAGTGCTACTTGGTATGTGTTTGCTACTCAAAATTCTGCACCAGCTTTAGTAAATGTTTATTTCGATGGTGATTCTGGTGGAGGCGGTGATGAACCTTACGAGCCTACATATGACACTTGCCCAACTTGTGGTGGAACAGGAGTTGACCCAGAAGATGGAGAGTCATATTGTCCAACTTGTGGAGGTTCAGGTCAAATACAAATATAACAAACGAATATGATAAAGATTGCACAACGGACTTATATCAATATTCCGTCTGAGTTTAAACTCGTATTGACAGAATTAACAGATAAAGATGGCAACGTCATAGATTTTGGCGTTGTTCGTCTTATCTTTGATTTTAAAGACGCTATCAACAACAGCTTCATTGCTGTCTATGACCCTGTTACAGAAACTTATGAACACACTTCATATGATGAAAACACAGGTGAGTTGACAATATTCTTTGATGAATATAATTTGAAGCCAGGGCAACTTTCTTGTCAAATTGGTACAATAACTAATGATGGTGAATTTAGTGACTCTAAGTGGAACTTTTACACATCTAGAGAGCAAATAAACATAGTACTAATCTAATGGAAAACATAATAAATGGAACAGTAGAATTACCACAAGACTCAGAAATTGTGGTGAATGGAACAGTAGAATTGCCTTTGCTATCTAGAGAAGGTGGAAACATTGACGTAATAAAAGTGAATGGTGAAGAATTGCCTATAATTCACAACGCAGTAGACATAACAGTTCCAACGAAAACGAGCGATTTAGAAAATGATGCTGACTATGTTGAGGAAAGCGAACTCTCACAAGTGGCGTTCACTGGCAGCTACAACGACTTGACTGACACACCTAGCATACCTTCTGTCTCAGTGACACAAATACAGTCAACAGGTACAAAGATTGCTAGCATACAAGTTGACAATACGACAACAGACATCTATGCACCAGAAGGTGGAAGTGGTGTAACTGAAGAATATGTGAAAGGCTTTGTTGGTAACAGATCAGCTACAAATACTAGCGCAACAGCTTCTCAAACAGATGACACATTCTTAGTGTCAAATGTCTCTTCAGACTTGACATTATCTATCACTGCTACAAGTGATACAGTGTTGAGTGACAACTACATAGAGTATACTGGTTCAGTGACTTCTACAAATGGTGGAACATTGACATTCGCGATGCCTTCTGGAGTTACTACTACTTGGATGGATGGAAATTCTACTAACACATTCACAATGAGTGCTGGAAAGATTTATGTCTACAGCATTCTTTATTGCAAGACAGCAGCTAAGGCATTTGCTTCAATTCACGAGGTCGGAGCTGTTGCTGGTGGTATAACAATGGTGACTTCTGCTTCTGCAACACCAACAGTGATAAAGAACACTTATGCTTCTTTGACTTCGACTTCAATAAGCACAATAACACTAGAAGCAGACAGCAACTCAACTACAATGCAAGAGTGGAGGGGAGTTTTCACTACTGGCCCATCTCAGACTTCAGTGACATTTGCTTGGAGCTCTGGTTCGAAAATAATAAACTGGTCAAGTAGCCCTAGCAATTTGTCATCTAGCACTAAGTATGCATTCACAGTGAATGGTGGCGGTTCATTCCCTTACGTAGGAACTATTGTGCCACTACTTTATTAACAATTTATTAACAGTATGGGATTCAACATAAGTCCTTTCAATCAGCAATTATTGACAACGTCTTTTATTGCACCTGTTTTGCCGCAGCAAGAGCACGACATAGAAGGAACTGCGACTGGAAGTTTTACTATGAGATATAATAATACTTCTCTAACTATAACTCCAGATGCAGATGGGAATTGGTACTATGACTTTCCTAATGGAACTACATTGACTTCATTACAACAAATGTTTTATGATAGTAATGTTTCAAATGTAACTAGCGTTTCTTTTAAGAATACAGTTGATACTAGCAATGTAACAGATATGAGCTCGATGTTCAATAATTGTCAGAAATTGACTTCTATCGATCTTTCTAATTTTGATACTAGCAATGTAACAGATATGAGCCGGATGTTCAATTATTGTAACAATTTGACTTCTATCGATCTTTCTAATTTTGATACTAGCAATGTAACAGATATGAGCTCGATGTTCTATAATTGTCAAAGTTTGACTTCTCTAGATGTTTCTAATTTTGATACTAGCAATGTAACAGATATAAACTCGATGTTCAGAGACTGCTACAATTTGACTTCTCTAGATGTTTCTAATTTTGTTACTGACAATGTTACAGATATGAAATTGATGTTCAGTAATTGTTACAAATTGACTTCTATCGATGTTTCTAATTTTGATACTAGCAATGTAACAGATATGGACTCAATGTTTAATGGTTGCTCTAGTTTGACTTCTTTAGATGTTTCTAATTTTAATACTAGCAATGTAACAGATATGAGCTGGATGTTCCTTAATTGCCGTAATTTTACTTCACTGGATGTTTCTAATTTTGATACTAGAAATGTAACAAATATGAGCTTTATGTTCAGAGGCATAACTGGAACGATAATTACAAATGGATCGTATTTCGATACTACACAATTAACTTCTCCAAGTTCTTATAATGCTATTCTTACGAGTAACAGATATGTAACAGTATATTATACTCCAGCAAATTGGAACTCTTCAATAGTTTCAGCATTTTCAGACGTCAACTGGGTGGCAGTATAATAACTTTAACGCAGAGGCACCTCGGGTGAAGCGAGAGACACTTTCTTTTAAGAATAATATAAATTATTATCTTCAAAATCAAAAGCCTCAGGAAGCAACTATTTGAAAGACTTCCTGAGGCTTAATTTTATCAAATAAATAAATTAACAAGAATATAGTATGCGCAAATTGAAAGAAATCATTGACAAATACACATTCTCAGTCATTACAGGTTTCTGGGCGATGGCGTTTCTTATAGCTGGCTTTTGTGTACCACCTGTTGGAGAAATTCACCCATCTGTCTTGACTGCAATTGGTGAGATCTTTGGCTTTGTTGCAGCAGTCTCTGGAATAAAAGAGTGGGGCAGCAATGTAAGAGCTAAGTACAGAAGCAAAGAAGAAAATAACGAAGAAGAAATATGACACTAGACGAAGTAAGAGATGAACTCAAGAAAGGTATGAGAACTTTTCTCTACTTAGAAGAAGCTGAAGGTGGAGGATATGCACTTAGATATGCTGTAGGGACTAGAAATCATCAACTAGTGCAACAAGGTATGAATGCAGTCGGTGCTCACTTTGCTGGTGGCAAAGGACCAGAGCAATATGAACCAAATCGCTTGAGCGTATACTGGGATAACACGCAAGCAGCTTTCCGTTGTTTTGCAATCGAACGCTTTCTTGGTTTTGTTGATGGAAAAGACACAGACTGGAACGAAATCTACAAAGTGCTAAAAGAAAATGGCATTCAGCCAGAATAATTTATTAACAATTTATTAACAGATGATACTACGTCCATACTCTACAATACAAGTGACAGCTAGTGACTTAGATGAGAACTTCCAATACACTTGGGTTCACAATCTTAGTACTCGTGCACTAATTCCGACTATGTTCGATGAAGATGGCAACTTAGCAATTGCACCTGGTGCTTGTGAAATCATAGATGACAACACAGTCAGGTTCCAGTTCCCAAATGATGACTTCGAAGGAAGCTACACTCTAGGACTATGCATCGAATCAGATCCAGAAACTGCGCCTTTGTTCAATCAGCCAATCGCAGACATTTCTACACTTGACAGAAACTACAGAATCGCTGTTGGACAATCAAATGCAGCTTGCAAGAATATGACACTCACTCAACTAGCAGAAGCTGTCAATGCAGACATTGCTGGAGCATATCTTCAGACTAGCAATTGCCTTTCTGAGATAGCAGCTCTTGGCTCTACTGCTCAAAACGCAGCACGTAACAACTTGAACGTCTATTCTTCTGCTCAGATAGACTTTGGCTTCATTCGAAGAGCTAACTATGGAGACAACAATTCAACAATAGACCAAATCAATGCTACTATTGCTTCAGGCTACTCACCAGAGTGGAACTCGCAAGAGCTAGCAACGGCAGCTTCAATAAACTCTCGAACAGACAGTCAAGCACTTCAGTCTCGCTTCAGCAACAATCAAGGTTGTGAGCTAGTGACAAACATCTGGAAGATGAAATCTTTGTTCACTCAATATGATGCTGTCTACATCGAAATCTACCCATTGATAAAATATGGAAACACTCTAATCTCACACAGTGCTAACACGACTTACTACCCAGCGTATGTCTCAAAAGAGAACGAAGAGCTTTTCTACAACAACTTCCCTGCTGGAAAACGCTTCTTTGTCAATGCTGGAGATGACAGCTCACCATCTATGCAACCACCTTGCATTATGTGGCTAGAGAAAGACACAGCTAACGAAAGGATAAACTTCTGTATGAGATGGCCAATGTCTTCATCTGCTTCTTATTATGGCAGCTTGACTACAGCAGCATTCAGCATTCGTGAGACAATACTTTTGAAATCTAACTAACTAGTATGAAACTAACTGGTGCATTCAGTGCAGCTGCACTTAACATACGAAGAGAATTTGACACAAGACTTGCAGTTGGCAACGACCCAGTCTATGTTCAGCAACCAGCTTTCTTCGCTCTCTACAACAACAGCGGAACTCTCTACACAGCTCCGACTACTGTGAAAATCTACAGAGGCAATGACAGCTATGACCACTTGTTCATTCAAACTGGTGAGCCAATCACTGGTATGATGACTTGGGTGCTAGTATGGGATGACAACTTAGAAAGAGACTTGTTTGACCAGACACTTGACGCACAAGCGACTGGAGTGATAGCAGTAGGAAAATCTAACAAACAGACCTACAATGTTGACCTCGCTTCACTAAAAGATGGGCTAGTTGACGTAAGCGACCTCGACTTCTTGAAGACAGAGCAATACTTGGGAGAACTTGCTAATGACAATCTAGCGAAGCCAGCAAGATACAACTTAGGAATTTCTAGAGGAAGCAATGACTACTTCAAGAGAAATGTCGATGTCTATTTGCTCAACAGGACAAATGGAATGGGTGAAGAGAGCACAATTGCAAACTTGAATGGACTTATCTCTAACTATGAGCCAAACTTTGACTATGACTTAATCACTCAAGAGAACTTCAACAGCAGCATTCGAAAGAACAGACTCTGGTACAATTCTGGTGGCAGAGGCAGTGGGTGGCCAAACAGCTACAGAGACAGTTGGGTGTCTATGCACAGCGCAGAGATAGTTCAAATCGTCTCAAAGAGATACAGCCACAACGACCCAGAAGCGTCAGAATATGTAGCAAACAACTTCATCAGTGGCTACTTCTCATTGAACAGTGGCTTCCCTGCATTCGAAAATCGACATATATTTGACATTGACGCAGGAACACCGGTTGCTTACAGCAGCACTTTTGGAAGCACGAACTTGATGAGTGGAGAACGCTTCTTCGTTCCACTTCAACTAGAAAACGATAGAGGAATGCAGTACCCAGGCAGTCTTATTCCATCAGGAGTTCGAGAGATGATGAACGGAACTAAATGCTACTTTCAATATAATTCTAGCACAAATGCATTCGAGTTCTACTTGACAGTCTTCCACAGCTATACAAGTGGCAGCAGAAAATGTGGCTTTCAAATTTGGATATAAATAAAACAAAATAACTATGATAAACCGCTTCTACAGATATGCACTCAAAGACTTGACACCAGGAGAGCATCACTATGTGTGGACAGTCAACGGCGTCCCTAAATGTCAATCAACAATCGTAGTTGAGACTATATGTGATGACAATTTTCAACTAAAGTATCTTGACAGCAAAGGGATGTTCAGGTTCGCTACTTTCAATTCTTACTTCAAGGCTAGCAACACAACAACTTCGTTGGGCAACATCACTGGCATAACTAATGACGAATCAATCTACAGTGCTGGATATAAAAGAGAAGAGACTTTCAACATCTCTAAGCAAATGACAGCTAATGAACTAGAGTCATTCAATGACATCACATTCTCACCAGTTGTATACTACAGAATAGGTGACAGCGAGTGGAGAGAGTGCATTGTTGATGGAGAAATACCTTCGAAAGACAGGAAGAAGCCATCGACTAAAGTCAATTTGACAGTGAGAGATATGAATCGTCGCACAATTACTCGCTAGTTATTTTCTTAGTTTGTAAAATTTTGTTTATATTTGAAGCACAATTAAAATTATAAACAATATGATAGCATCAGACAGAAAGCTTAGAAAAGTTTGTAGAAATTATGAACAAGTTGAGAACTACGAGAAAGCAGTAGCAGATGAAGAAATCTGGGACTTACATCATCGAAGAGAAATCGACGAAAACAAATCAAGTCAACAATTAAAAGACGAAGGGAGATATTATAATCTTGATCCAAGTGAACTTATATTTCTAACACACGCAGAGCACACTAAATTGCACAATGAAAACGCTTTGTCAGAGACGAGAAAGAAATTGTCAGAAGCTAATAGTGGAGAAAACAATCCAATGTTTGGAAAACAGCATAGAGAAGATTCTAGAAAGAAAATGTCAGAAGCAAAGAAAGGCAGAGTATTCCCTAAAATATCTAAAGCTTCAGTAGAAAGGAATAGTGGACGATTTTGGTGGAATAATGGAACATACAATAAGTTTTCAAAAGAATGCCCAGGCGAAGACTTTGTCAGAGGACGGCTAAAATTCAATAAATAAATCAAATAAGCTAAGAATGCGCAATTTAATAGTTTTCAAAGATGCGAGGATAGAGAACGTAGAACTCGACGACCAGACTGCAATTGGCATCACAGTCAAAGGCTTTGACGTGACTTCACCAGACGTTACTAGAGTGAACTTCAGCAACAGCTTCACTTTACCACTCACTCGAAAGAACACTGAAATTTTCGAAAATTGCTGGAACGCTTATTCTACAGTGTCAACTCCGCAATATCTTGATTGCGAATATTTTGTCGACAACAACTTGCTCATACAAGGGAAAATTTGCATCACTAAGATGGAATATGGGAGACTTACTGCATTCATCTTTGATTGGTCAGTGCTCTGGGACAACTTAAAGTTCGTTCGTTGGGAGAACTACGATGGTGACATAAACCCAAATGTTGACTCGAACATTGTCTATATTGCAAGAAGAGGCTTTCAGAAAGACTATGTTTACTGGCTCATAGACAAACTTGGGTCCTCTACAGCACACGCAAGAGGCTACTTCAATGACGATGACCCGTATGTTGGCTCAATTCGAAATATAGTCGATAGGCTAGTTGGAACTAGCAACAACATAAAAGAGCACCTTCAGCTTAGAGCGATGGTGACAAATGACGAAGCGACTTATTCAACTAGCAATGTGATGACACAGCCAATCAAATGGGTTGATGACGAAGAGATAGTACACTATTCTTCTATGTTTGTGACTACAGCAGCTAGTATAATAAACTACATCGAGGATAAATTCAATGTGACATTGCAATTTGACGACACGACTTATCAAAATCTTCAAGGACTTCTAATTCCAATGCTTGGACTAGTGCTTCGCTCAGAAAACGGAAATGTCTGGATAGACAGCAACCCAGATGGTTTCTATGCTCAAGACTTCTCACTCTATGACTTCTTGAAAGTGCTAATTCAAACTTACTCACTAGTTGTGACAAGAGAAGAAGATGTCTACACATTCAGAACTCTCAACAACATCACAGACATTCCTGTTGATGATACTCTTGTGACTAACATTGTTGAGAACTCATTGACTTGGCAGGCTCAAGTGAGTGACAAATACAAACAGAGCAACTATGTGACTTATGCTAGTTGTGGAGAGAACAGTGACTTGTTTGGTCAATCTGCTAAGCTAATCACTATTGACAACAAATCACTAGAGCTTGGAGCGACTAATGCAATTATGCAAGTCAAGGCATTCTTGCCAGACTACATCACAGAATATGGCTACTTAGTTCCAGACTTAAGAAAAGAACGAGCAGCAATTTGTCTATTCAAAGATGGACTCAATGAGACAATGATATTGACAGCAGACAACATCAATATGTCAGTCAGTTTGCCTTCTTGCAACACATTGTCATTCGCAGACGGGTTCGACTTCTTAGAGAAGATAATGGAGGTGAACAAATGCTACACATTCAGGACATTCATCTCTCCAGACAAAATCTTGAACAAAGACAATTTTATGCTAGTTCAACTCCCAAAATTGAATGGAAAATTTTGGGTGAACTCGATAGAAGGAATAAATGGGTATGGAAAGCAATCAGTCAAAATGACTTGCTACAGAATAAATTAACAATTTATTAACAGATGGACGATATAAAAGTAACAATTGACACATCATCAGCAGAGAAGGTTGTAGAGAACTTGACAACTCGACTTGAAAAGCTTCAAAAGAAGATAGAAGAAGCAAACAAAGCTGGACAAGACACTTCTAAGCTAACTGAAGAATACAACAACGTGAGTGAAGCTGTTGAGAAATTGTCTTCTTCTCTAGACAAAGAGAAGTCAGTTGTTGATGAGACATCAGTGTCTACAGACAACTTGACAAAATCTACTGAGAACTTAGATGACTCACTTGGAAGCGCTGGAGATGCGCTCGGAGGTGTAAGCAAGCTGTTGGGAGTGTTTGGAAAAGAAGGTGCAGCTGTTGGAGCAATACTTGGAAAGCTGAAGAATGTGACAGAAGGGCTTCGAAAAGCAACTAAGAACTACCAGACTTCTCAAGATCAAGCTAATGCTTCAACTAAAGCTACTGGCTCTTCTATGTCATCACTTGGCAATGCAGCAACTGGAGCAACAACTAAAGTTAACTTCTTCTCGAGAGCACTTGCTGGACTTACTAAAGCAGCACCGTGGCTAGCTGCAATCGCACTTGCATTCAAAGGAATAAGTACAGTCATAGCTGCTGCTAGTGAGAAAGAGCAGAAAGCAACAGACATCTGGCTAGAAGGCTTGTCTCACATTGCAGAAGTAGAAGAGAAAGCGATGAACAGAGCAAGGAAGGGAAGAGAAGACAGAATCACAGATATGGTTCGTGAACAAAAGTCTCAAGAAGAAATCACTAGACAACGACTTGCAGACTTAGAAGAAGAACGAGTTGAGAACGAACGTCTATATGGCTATGTAGAGAAACAGTTGAAAGAGACTACTAAAGCAAGACTCGCTCTTGCAAATGCTGGTGCGAAGTCAGATGAAGATAAGCAACGTCTCAAAGACTTGATGTCTCTCGAATCGCAATATGCAGACAAACTAGTTGAGTTGAAATCTGCACAGACTAACTTGAACTTGACTCAGAAAGAATACAATGACCTTCTTGCAAATCTTCCACTAGAGAAAGCAATCAAAGAAGGTGAGCTATATTTGAAGAACAAGCAACTTACGACTAAGTGGGTTGAAGATGTTGAAATATCTGTAATAGAGAAACGATATGAACTTGAGATCCAGAAAGCACAACAAGCTGGTGAAGATGTTGTTTTGCTAGAACAACAAAAGCAATATGAGATAGATGCAATCACGAAGAAATATGAAGATATGAGAAAACGTGAAGCATTGAAGAACGCTGTTGACAGAGCTCAAGCAGAAGTGAACTCTACATTGCAAGTGTCAAGAAATGCAATGCAGCAAGAACTTGACTTAGAGAAAGCTAGATACAATCAGAAAATCTATGAAGCTCGCAAGAACGAAGAAGACACTACAGCAATCACAGAAGAGTATGAGACAGCTAAGTTGAAAATTCGTGCTAAGTATGCACAAGCAGCAGTCGATGCAGCTAGAGCACTATACGAATCTGAAGCAGCAACTCACAGCAACTATGTGATGAAAGAGCTAGAAGAGTACACAAATCGTCAGAAGAACTTAGATGACATTCATCAGACTGAACTCACAAGCTACAAAGATATGCTTGACAACAAGCTAATCGCTGTAGAAGACTACAATGAGAAAGTGAGAACATTGAACTTCAACTATGAAGAAGAAACTCTTGCTCTAGAGACGCAATGGAGAGAAGCTGAGAACGAAAGATGGAGCACAAATCTAGACAACAGACTCACTACTTATGAAGGCTACATCAATGAGACATTTGCTCTTCAACAAGAGAACTTGCAACACCAATACGATGAAGAAATTCGTATGGCAGAGCTCACAGGTGCAGACAAACAAGCAATCGAAGAAAAGTATGCAAGGTTGAATGCTAACTTAGAGAAACAGAAATATGCAGACCAAGTGAGCAGAGCAATCGCTGTCGGAACTCAAATCACGTCAGTTATGGGCTCTATGTTTGAAGACAACAAGAAGATGCAAGGAGCAACAATCATACTGAACTCTATTATGGGTGCAGCTGGAGGTCTTGCTCAGGCTATTGCTACTTACCCAGCACCTTATGGTCCTATTCTTGGTGCAGCAACTGCAGCAGCTGAACTTGCTTCTGGTATGGCAAGCTACAGAAAATTGATGGCAACAACAAGAGACTCATCTAGCACTGGCAGCACACCTTCTGCAGATGTGAATGTACAGGAGCCACAACAAGTTGGAGCTGGTGTAAATGCAGAAATCGGCACGGGCTTAGTTTTGTCAGAAGCTCAATCTAATCTTGGTGTTGGAAGTGAACTACAAACAGTTGTTGTAGTAGATCAAATTACTGCCGCACAGATGGAGCAAAATACGATAAATAATGTTGCAGTAATTTGATAAATTCTTTTCTCTAATTCAAGAAATTTGTTTATATTTGACACACAACTAAAATTATAAACAGTATGATAAGCAAAGTAGAAAACAGACTTAGAAAAGTTTGCAGAAATTATGAACAAGTTGAGAACTATGAGAAAGCAATTGCAGATGAAGAACAAATATGGGACTTACACCATAGAATAGAAATTGACGAAAACAAATCAGCAAAACAATTACAAGAAGAAGGTAGATACTATGATGTTGATCCAAGCGAGCTTATTTTCTTGACAATAAGCGAGCATAGAAAATTACATCATAAAGGCAAGCATTATTCTGAAGAATCGAGAAAGAAAATGTCTAAAGCTCAATCTAACAGAAGCGAAGAAACAAGGAAGAAAATGTCTGAAGCATTAAAAGGTGAAAATCACCCATCTTATGGCAAGCACTGGTTCAATAATGGCATAGACGAAATAAAAGTAAAAGAGTGCCCAGAAGGATTTACTAAAGGGCGTTTAAAATATAAAAGAAATGCTAACAAGAAATTACTCGTATAAAGAATTTACATCGATAACAGACAAAGATGAACTGTATGACATTTTATTTGCAATACAGTTTTCAAAAGAATTTAAGACACCAGTAGATCATCTGGGTGTTGGACCAATAACAGAGTTAAAGTTTGGTGTTGTTAAAGACTTGCAAGAATTGGAAGACGACTCACTAGAAGCAGTCTTCAAAGCAGCTCATTTGCCAATAGATCAATCAAGAGACATTTTGTCACTCTTTCAACAAAGATCATACATCTTAGAAGGAATTAAGCAAATAAGCAATGTTGAGAAACAAACATTGTCTGGAGGCCCTTTGACAGCAAAAGAGCAAAATGCGCTCATAGACGAAAATGGAGACAACTTATTTGACGGTCTTTCAGTAGTCATACAGCTCGCAACATTGTCAAATAACGACGTCACTAAGTGGGAAGCAATTAGAAATCTTCCGTGGAGTGAATGCTATGCTATGTTGCTATTGGACAGCCGTAGAAACAAGTTCCAAAGAAATTTACAAAAGAACAACAAAATTTAACTTTGTGAATATGGAAGCAGGAATCGTACTTGCAGTCTAGGCAACAATATGTAGAGTGAAGCTAGCGGCAGTCTAGATGAAGCACAATCGATTTTATTTGCAATCTAATATAAACTAACATCTAAGAAGGTGAGAGGCTAGTGCTGCGTCTAATTGAAGAATAAAATTTTCTCTCAAATTGTTTCTATTTTAGCGTCTGATGTGTTATATTTGCACAAAACAATAAAACTATGGCGTATGAGAAAATAGACAAGAAAGTTATCTACAAAGCAGTAGCAATTTTGAACAAACACAGAGAAGAGATGTCTGAAGAGAAAATCGTCACAACTCTCTGTGAGAAATACAACTACAACTACTATGAATGCAAGAAAGCCTTCTTTGACTGCGACTTATATTATGGAATATGAAAATAAATAAAATAAAACATAGGCAACCAGAAAGTGACTCACTGGTGAGAGAGTTGACTAGCTATCGCTCTCTCAAGCCTTTTCTTCAGAGAGTCACATAACATAAAATAAGAGTCACAGTATGAAAGAAGAAGCAACACAAGACCAGTTTGTAAAAGTAAACAGACAGCTAATCAAGAACATTAGTGGAAAACGATACATCGAATGCATAGGGGCATATTGCTGGATGAAAGCAAATATGATATTCACAGATGACTTCGAAATCTCTATCGGAACTAACAGAAAAGAAATTTTGAACAAGAATGAAATCTCATACCCAATCAATTTCTTCGGAAAAGCTTGGAGAATGAGTGATCACAAAGTCTCTTCATTGCTCAAAGAGATGGAAGAACTGGGAATGATAAAACAAGTTCGAGAAATAGATGGCTACAGTAGAGGCAAACAATTCGTTTATCGAATAAATGATAAATTAGCAGAAACTGACAATTCTTTTGCAGAAACTACAAAACCTTTTGCAGAAACTACAAAACCTTTTGCAGAAACTACAAAACCTTTTGCAGAAACTACAAAACCTTTTGCAGAAACTGACATTAATAATTATATTA
>Ga0310786_10005370_pt1 | contig 17448 bp, 13 predicted proteins | sample AusTroGonzalo_MG_FD_203881 | JGI IMG/M metagenome (GOLD analysis project Ga0310786, IMG submission 203881) | Bovine rumen microbial communities from tropical cattle in Woodstock, Queensland, Australia - Gonzalo_03 (v2) (version 2) | ecosystem: Host-associated > Mammals > Digestive system >... | reverse complement strand
AGGTGTATCCATTCTCTACCTCATAAGTAATATTGCAGTATACGGAACATCCTCAGTCTCGCACGGGACATGACAGCCGAAACGGCCTGCGGCGATATGCCGAGTTCCACTGCGATAGTGACGATATCCATCCTATGAAAATAGTATAGCATAATTATCTGCTTTTGTCTCGGAGTAAGCTCATTATTTATAACTTTTAACAGCATTTTTTTGAGCCTTCCCCTGTCATCATCTTCGCTCTGTCCTTCGAGGATGTGTCTTATGCCCTCGTCGGCGGCACCGGTATAAGTATCAGAATAGCTTTTACGTCTTGACACTTAGTCCGCGCCTCCTCACAACTGATGATAAATAGGCGATGATCTCCTGTGTCTGAGCGGACTCCTTCTTCAGCAGCTGTATCCTTCTGTCAAGGTCGAGCTCTGCTATCTCGGCTTCATCGAGACTTTTCCTGAGTGAGGTGAGCTCTTCCAGACGGCTGCTGAGCATATCCAGCCCCTTCCGGTAATCGTTTATCATCTGTTTCAATTCCATGAACCTCCTTTGCTTAGGGAGAAAAATGGTGGCGGCAGCATATCGAACTAACGTTCTATTCCTTGTGATTTATATTATAGAACATATTTTCTCTAAAGTCAATAGCCGAAAAATTTATTTTTGTTTTTACTTTTAGTGAGTTCTCTCTTCAGGTATTGTAATTTCCGAAAAACTATGCTATAATAAATGTGTATATATTTTTCCTGTAAAGGATGTGTTGACTATGTCTGAGAATTACGACGTTATAATAGCAGGCTGCGGTGCAGCAGGTCTGTACGCGGCTATAAACCTTCCGGCTCATCTCAAGATACTCATCATCTGCAAAAAAGAGCTCAACCTCTGCAATTCCTCGCTCGCACAGGGCGGTATCGCCGGAGTTTACAACTCCCCCAAGGACAATATCCAGTACCACCAGAACGATACCCTCATCGCAGGCAGCTTCAAGAACAACGTTGACGCTGTCCACACCCTCGTCAGTGAGGCTGCACAGGATATCGAACGTATCATAAACCTCGGTGTTGAATTCGACAAGAACCCCGACGGTTCCTATCACCGCACCCTTGAGGGCGGTCACGGTCATCACCGCATATTCCACCACGCTGACTCCACTGGCAAGGAGATAGCTTCCAAGCTCCTCGCTTATGTCCAGACCCTCAGCAACGTGGAGATAAGAGAAAACACCCTCATGTGCGCATCTGCCCGCACCTCCACAGGCTACTCCGCTTTCCTCCGCAATGAGGACGGCTCCTATGAGACCTGCAACTGTCACTACATGATACTCGCTACCGGCGGTATCGGCAGAGTATACCAGTTCACGACAAATTCCGCTATCGCTACCGGCGACGGCATAACCTTCGCCTATGAAATGGGCGCTAAGATAAAGAACCTGAGCTATGTTCAGTTCCACCCGACTGCTTTCAACAACCGTGCGACCCGCGAGTGCTTCCTTATATCTGAAGCTGTCCGCGGAGAGGGCGCTTACCTTCTCAACTGCCACAAGGAACGCTTTATGCACAACTACGACGAGCGTCTTGAACTCGCACCGCGTGACGTTGTCTCCCATGCTATCGTTCAGGAGGCTAAGAAGCAGAACTCAACCGAATTCTACCTCGACATAAGCTACAAGGACAGCGAATTCCTCAAGAAGCGCTTCCCGATGATCTACAGAAACCTTCTTGAGCAGGGCTATGACCTCACAAAAGAACCGGTTCCGATATTCCCCTGCCAGCACTACCTCATGGGCGGAATTGACGTTGACCAGAACTCCGAGACCACTCTCCCGAACCTCTATGCCTGCGGAGAATGTTCTCACACAGGCGTTCACGGCAGCAACCGCCTCGCAAGCAACTCCCTCCTCGAAGCGCTTGTATTCTCACGCCATGCGGCAAATCATATCGCTTCCAAGCTTGATTCAGCTCCCGAGGACTTTGAGACCGCTCAGTTCGATGCTCACATCGGCGCTCCCACTATACCCAAAGGCATACGCACCGAGACCCGCAAGATCATGCAGAACAGCTACTTCGTTATCCCGGACAAGGCTGCTGCCGCAAAGGGCCTGAAGCGCATCAACGAAATACGCAAAGACCTTCTCGAAGGCGGATACTATGTTGATCCGGACTACGTTCTCGCTAAATCCATAGTGACCGTAGCTTCTATCATCCTCAGCGAAGTAACAGAATAACACTCAGCCTTTGCAGAGAACGGCGCCATCGCCGTTCCATTCCCCATATATAAAACCGTGGAATGCCGGGAACGGCATTCCTTATACTACAAAAAGGGGTGGCAATATGAAAAGATCAAAGAAGCTTTTATCCGTACTGCTCGGTGCAGCGACCGCAGTATGTCTCGTTCCGGGAGGTGCTCTCTCGGAGGATGCCGTCCTCAAAGGCGATATGAACGGCGATAGTATCCTCAACGATGAGGACGTAAGTCTCTTCAACGAACGCCTTATGAACAGGGCTTCCTTTACTGACAAGCAGTACGCTCTTGCTGATATCAACGGCGACGGCAAGGTCAATGTCTATGACCTCATGCGCCTGAAAAAGAACACCTACAGCCGCCGCGATACCCTTCCGGAAGGCACATGGCTCGGATACAGCTCAGCCGGCACGAAATACTACACGTTCAGCGGCGGAAAGTGTACCACTACCGAGGAGAAGACCGGAAAGACCGCATCCTTCGAATGCTCGGTCAAGGACGGCAAGTTCACCCTCGGTACGAACACCTCTGATATCTCATGGAACAGCAGCGAGAATTTCATCCTGAAGCGTTCAGACGGCTCGACCGAGAAATTCTGCTATTACGGCAAGGAGACCATAAACTGGTCCGGGCTCTACACCGGTGACTGGCTCGCTGTCAACGGAAGCTCAAAGCGCAGCTTCAATATACGCGGTGTCAGCGGCACCATGAACGGCAAGCATTTCATCTACAAGAAGAACGGCAGCAAGCTCGACTTCATCTTCGATGACGGAACTAATCTCTCCGCAACTGTGTCAAGGATAGACTCCATGCACCTCAGCATGAAGTGGAGCAACGGTACTACCGAACGCTTCACCCTCAGGAATATCACCGTTAAGGACGGTATAACCTACATTAACGGAATACTCATCGCAAACAAGACCTATTCCCTGCCCTCGACCTACAATCCGGGAGGTATCCTCCCCGAGGCTCTTAGTGCCTATTACGCTTTGCAGGCTGACGGCGCAAAGAACGGTCTCACCTACTGGATAACATCCGGCTTCCGTACATATTCCTATCAGGCTCAGCTCTATCAGAACTATGCAGCCCGCGACGGTTACGCAATGGCAGATACCTACTCTGCGCGTCCCGGTCACTCCGAGCACCAGACAGGTCTTGCAATAGACATAAACGTTGCAGGCGACAATTTCGGATATACCCCCGAATCAAAATGGCTCGCCGCAAACTGCTGGAAATACGGCTTCATCATCCGCTATCCCAAGGACAAGCAGAGCATAACCGGATACAAGTATGAACCCTGGCACGTCCGCTACTTAGGAAAGGAACTCGCCAAAGAGGTCTACGATTCCGGTCTCACCCTGGAGGAATTCCTCTGCATTGACTCAAAGTACAAATCATAACAGTCGAAAGTTGTGAGTTGAAAGCCATCGTGCCGCCTCAGGTGGAATTATCAGAATAATCAAACGAGCACATCGGCTCTCAGCTCCTTACGCAATTTCAGTTTAATGAAAGGAATTGGCATATGAAACTTTTACAGTGCTATGTTGATAATATCATAAATACAGCCCTCATGGAGGACATAAACTACATCGACGCTGCCGCTGACAACCTCATCCCCGAGGATCACCGCAGCTCCGCCTACTATGTCGCTAAAGACACCGGTATCGTATGCGGCATTGATATCGCAAAAAGAGTTTTCGACCTTGCCGGCGGAAATGTTGATTTCCGCATCCTCTTGAAAGACGGCGCCAAGGTAAACAAGGGCGACATCATCGCTGAAATGGAAGGCAGCACTCTCACTCTCCTCAAAGGTGAACGCACTGCACTCAATATCCTCCAGCATATGTCCGGCATCGCTACTGCCACCAACAAGTGCGTTGAGCTTGTCAAGGGCACAAAGGCTGCCGTTACCGATACAAGAAAGACCCTTCCCGGTCTGCGTCCGCTCCAGAAGTACGCAGTAACGGTCGGCGGCGGAAAGAACCACCGCTTCAACCTCTCCGATGCTGCTATGCTCAAGGACAACCACATCGACGCTTATGGCGGTATAACTGCCGCTGTGACCGAGCTCCGCAAGAAGATAGGTCACACTGTAAAGATAGAAGTTGAGGTACGCACACTCTCCGAGCTTGAAGAAGCTCTCGCAAACAAGGCAGAGATAATCATGCTCGACAATATGAACTGCGACGAAATGGCTGAGGCTGTGGAGATAGCAAACGGCCGCGCTCTGCTCGAAGCCTCCGGCAATATCACAGCCGAGAATATCCGTGCTGTTGCCGAGACCGGCGTCGATATAATCTCCCTCGGCGCACTCACCCACTCTGTCAAGTGCTTTGACGTTTCAATGAAGATCAAAACCAAGAAATAAAACGTAAATCAACCCCAAGGAGGCATATATGCCCGAAAATATCAGTCCGGAGCAGTACCATTCACAGGTCGCTGCTCTGAACCATGAGATATACCGTCTCAACGTCCGGCTGAACGAGGCAGAACGCAGCCAGATACCGGACTGCCGTGACCCATTCGGCAATCCTACGGAGTACCATGAATCTCAGACAGATTACTCAGACGTACTTCCGCAGATAAAATATCCCGGCTATTCCATACCGCTTGATCCTCAGTATGAGGAACGAAAGCGCCTTAAACGGATATACGCGGTCGGCGGAGGATGTATGCTCGCACATTTCGTCCTCTCGGACTATATCACAGCCGGTATATACCTTATAGTATCGAGGATAGTATCAGCGGTGAACCCTGACGCAGCCTCGGACGCGATAACCAAGTACATCTACCGGTCTTCGATACTTGCAGGCATCATGATGATAGTATACATCATCACAAACGTCGGCTTTGCAAGGCTCGGCATGAGACTCACCGGCAAGAAGAGCTCCGACCTCTACAAGCCCCGGGACTACACTCCCGGAAAGGCAGTACAGTATTGCATGATAGGCGTGTTCCTGCTTCTCATAACGGCGCTGATAGCCTCGCTTACAGAGAACGTCTTCTCGAAATACGGCTACACGACCGATGTAATGGAAATGGATGGTATAGCGGTCACGAACACCGGCAAAGCGGTCATGCTGATATATACCTGCATCGTTGCGCCGGTAACGGAGGAGCTATTCTTCCGAGGGATGCTGCTCCACTGTTTCTCAAAAGCAAACCAGCGGTTCGCAGTATTCTTCTCAGCACTGTTCTTCGGACTTGCACACGCAAATCTTCCGCAGTTCACGCTCGCATTCACACTCGGACTCTTCCTCGCCCACATCACGCTTATACACGGCTCTATCGTGCCCTCTATAATAGTACACATATTCGTGAACTCGTTCAGCACGGCCATGACAGAATTCGATTTCAAAGGCTCGGCACTGATACTGGTGAATGAGATAGTCCTGCTCTTAGCGCTCACCGGCGGAATAATGCTGCTGGTATTCCGCGCCGGCAACAAGATACCGGCAACTACTCCGGCACAGACTCGCAGAGGGCTTTCTCTCGCGCTTGCAACTCCGCTTGTAACGATAACGCTTATATTGCAGACACTTTACCTCTTCTCGCTGATATTCGATGCACCGATACTAAACACGGTGAAAAGCTTGTTCTGACAGAAGACTTTATCGTCCGGAGATAATTACTACCAACAACAAAGGGACACCCTGCAAGTGAGGGTGTCCCTTTTTTACATTCACAATACAACTTCTTCGTACAAAACGCTCCCATATCCGCCATCTTTCTTCATCCGGATTTTTCAGCGGTTTCGGAAAATTATCACAGAATCCTCATATTCATAGGCTATAATACACTCATAGAAACAAAATCAACAGGGAATGGGAACTTAAAGAGGTGTATTACTATGAGAAAACTCAGCGCATATAAACGATCCTTAGGTTTCCTTACAGCAGCATTTGCCTTCGCAGCAGCAGTTACAGGATGCAGCGATTCCTCATCAGACAGTGCCGATACCACATCGGCAGCTATCATAACCACAGAGGAAAGTGCTCTTAAAGCGCAAACCGCATCCAACTTCTCCACTGACTTTGATGATATATTCTCCGACCGCGACCTTGAGCAGTCCTACGGCAGCGTTTCCGCAGACATCGAACTCAAAGGCAGCAGTGTGGATATCGACGGCGAAGGCGCTTCCGCAGACGGCAGTACCGTAACTATAACCGCAAAGGGCGTCTATCGCTTTACCGGAACTCTTGATGACGGTCAGATAATCGTTGACGCCAAGGGCGAAAAGGTACAGATCGTTTTGAGCGGCACTTCAATAAGCTGTAAGACCTCCGCCCCCATATACGTCAAGGATGCGGACAAGGTCTTCATCACGCTCGCAGAGGGTACAGAGAACAAGCTCACGGACAGCAGTCCGGCAGTTTCCGATGAGGATACCGACACTCCTGATGCAGCGATATTCAGTGCGGACAGCCTTACCTTCAACGGCAGCGGTTCGCTTTCCGTTATCTCCGATAATAACAGCGGCATCCGCTGCAAGGACGACGTTGTGGTAACAGGCGGAGATATTACCGTCAAAGCTGCAAGCCACGGCATAAAGGCGAAGGATTACTTCGCAGCGGCAGGCGGAAGCGTTACTGTCGATGCAGGCGGCGACGGTGTTAAAACAACAAATACCGAGGATACTTCCCTCGGCTTCATCTACATCAGAAACGGCAGCTTCACTATAAATTCCGAAGGCGACGGCTTCTCCGCAAGCACAGTCTTCTATGCCGAGGACGGCGAATACAGCGTAGTCTCCGGCGGTGGAAGCTCCAATTCTACCAAAACGCATACCGAGGGCTTCCCTGGAGGATTCGGCGGCGGCAACTTCGGCGGAAGGGGCAGCTTTGAAGGTTTCGGCGGCAGTATGCCCGAACTTCCCACCAATGAGGACGGCAGTTTCTCCATGCCGGAAGGCTTTGACCCCGGCAACTTCGGTGGAGGAAAAGGCGGCTTTGAAGGTTTCGGTGGCAGTATACCCGAACTCCCCACCAATGAGGACGGCAGCTTCTCCATGCCTGAGGGCTTTGACTCCGGCAATTTCGGTGGAAGAGGAAGCTTTGAAGGTTTCGGCGGCAGTATGCCCGAACTCCCTACCAATGAGGACGGCAGCTTCTCCATGCCTGAGGGCTTTGAGCCCGGAAATTCCGGCGGCAGAGGCAGCTTTGACCGCGGAAGCTTCAGCAGGGAAAGCGGCAATTCCGAAAGCTCCGATGACTCGGTCAGCACAAAGAGCATCAAAGCCGGCAGCGAGATAACTGTTACCGGTGGAAAATTCACACTTGATTCGGCTGATGATGCCCTTCACTCCAACGGCAATATCACAGTTTCCGGCGGCAGTTTCAGTATAAGCGCCGGCGATGACGGTATACACGCGGATGAAACCGTTGAAATAACGGCTTCCGGCAAAATTGATATTACCAACTCCTATGAGGGCATCGAAGGCAAGGTCATCAATATCAGCGGCGGCACAACTGAGGTCAACGCCTCAGATGACGGTGTAAATGCCGGTGACGGCTCCTCGCAGGGCGGCATGGGTTCTTACTCGTCTGACGTTTCCATAAATATAAGCGGCGGTATCCTCTATGTCAACTCTGAAGGCGATGGTATCGATTCCAACGGCGACCTCAATATAAGCGGCGGTACGACTGTCGTAGACGGCTCTTCCAATGGTGGAAACGGCGCTCTCGACAGCAACGGCAAGATAACAGTTACAGGCGGAACAGTTGTAGCTGCCGGAGCTTCCACAATGGCTGAATATCCCGGCGAAAGCTCAACTCAGAACTCAGTATCCGCAACCTTTGACAAGACCTATCCCGCAGGCACCAACATAGCACTTACCGGCAGTGACGGCAGCGAGATAATCTGCTTCACATCCGCAAGATCCTTCAACAATATCGTCATAAGCTCCCCGGATATCCGCGAGGGTGAGACTTACACCTTCTATACAGGCGGAAAATTCGCTGATACCTCCGCAGAGCTGCACCTCAGCAGCGGAAACAGCGGCGGCACTGAAGCCGGAAGCTTCACCGCAGAAAAAGGCACCTCCTTCATCGGAACACAGTCAAGCTTCGGAGGAGGCTTCGGCGGCGGCAGAAGCGGAAGAAACGGCGGTCAGCGCCCGGATGACAGCGGCTTCAACCCGGAAGAACGAAAGTCCTCCAAAACCATATGACATCCTCACTTTTCATATAAACCACCCTTAAACGGCGACGGCGCACAGTAAATACTGTGCGCCGCTGTCGTTATTTCTGTTCTTCTGTTTTTCCAGCTATCTCATTAAGCTCAGCCATTCTCTTTGCAGTCGGGTCAAGCTTGAGGATGAGGTTCTTGACATTCTCGTCAAGAGTGAGTATATATGTCATCTTCATCGCGTTAAGAGCGTTCGGGATATCGTTTTCCTGGAGGTAATGCGCGGAAAGCTGAGCGCATACCGAGATAACATCCTGATGAGGGCCGAGGTCCATATCGTACTTCTTGAGCACCTCGATGACCTGTTCCTTTTCGGGACGGATTATCGGTGAGCCCTTAAGATCTGCAAGATGCTGCAGTTCATAAGGTATAGCAGCATTCGGATACATCATAACGCTTGCCACATAGAAAGCAGCTGCGTCCTCATACTCCATAGCGTCAGTAAGGGAATAGCCCATATTCGCATAGCAGCGTGCAATAGCTGACGGCGAGGAAGCAACATGGAGTGTCTCCTGAGTTATCTCAAGCAGTCTCTTGCGGTTCTTCAGGAGCTTGTATACCTCGGCAAGCTCGAATTTCGGACCGCAGTCAACGGGATTGAATTCGATAGCCTTTTCGAGTATCGGTATCGCATCAAGGGGTGATCCGGTATCGAGTATGAGATATGCGTAGGATGTAAGGTACTGCGCAAAATCAAAGGGAGCGCGACGGAGAGTTTTCTCCGGTTTGTAAAGGAGCTGATAGAGGTTGTCCTCAAAGGGATTTCTGAGCGAGACGAATTTCTCGGTATCTGTCTCCTTGAATTCAACTGTTATCTTCTTATAAAGGCGCTCGGCAAGGGACTTTGCTTCAACTGTCTTTTTCTCCTTCATGAGCTGTGTTATCTGGAGATAGAGCTTATCGAGACGCACACCGTCAACATGGGTTATACGGATTATCTCCTTGCGCTTTGCCTCGGGCATATTCTCAAGGATAAGCTCATTTGCAGCCTCAAAACCATCGAGATTGCCCTCGGAAGCGTATTTTGCAGCTTCCTGACGCAGAAAAGCGTCCTTTTCCTCTTCTGTACCTGTGAGCTTTGCTTCAAGCTCGGCTTTTATATCGTTATAAGACATTGTATTTCCTCATTTCGTAAATATACTGACAAGCGGAGCAGCCGTTTCCGGTTTGCTCCGCCTATAGTCAATAATCAATCAAGACCTCTCTTAGCCATATCCTTCTTGAATTTAGCATCGATCTTGTCCTGCTTCTTCTTAGCCTTGAGCTCAGCCTTTGTCATGAAGCGGATATCCTGCTCCTCGACCTGCTTCTTGGGAGCGGAAGATCTTGCGGCAGGTCTTGAACCGCCCTTGTACTCGTCGAATACGGGAACATTCTGCTTAACAGCGGCAGCCTGCTGTCTCTTGAGGGAATCATCACCCATCTGAGAGAGCGCATCCTCGATAGAATTGAGGAGCGGAGCATTAGCCTTGAGTCCCTGAGTCTCGATGAGGTTCTTATCAGCGTAGTTCTTGGAATTTGCGATAGCGTTGATGAACGACTGTGATGTGGACTTGCTGTGGGGATTTACTGCGATCTTGGAGATATTTGCAGTAGGTGTTACATAAGGACCTGTCTGAACAGGGGGCTTCTTGCGCGGAACAGAAGGCTGAACCGGAGCTGCTGCGGGCTGCTGAACGGGAGCCTTGGGCTGAACCGGAGCTGCTGCCTGCGGCTGAGCGGGAGCCTTGGGCTGAACCGGAGCTGCTGCCTGCGGCTGAACGGGAGCCTTGGGCTGTGCCGGAGCTGCTGCCTGCGGCTGAACGGGAGCCTTGGGCTGTGCCGGAGCTGCTGCCTGCGGCTGAACGGGAGCCTTGGGCTGAACCGGAGCTGCTGCCTGCTGTGCAGGGCGCTGTGCCGGCGGAGGCGGAGCAACAGGAGCTGTCAGACCGGGCTGTCCCTGGAGAGGAACGAATATCGGCTGACCGTTCTGATCAAAGCCTGAAAGCTGCATCTGAACGTATGTATAAATAGGCTGACCATTCATGTCATAACCTGCAAACTGCGGAACGCTTATGATCTGGGGCTGCTCAGCAGGCTGAGGCTGAACAGGCGGCGGTGTCGGCTGAGAATTTCTGATCTCGTCGGCAAATACAGGTGTGCTGTATCTGTACTTATTCATAGTATCTTCACCAATTTCCTCTATTACATTATTGTCATCGTTCATATCAGGAGCTGCGATATCATCGAACTGCGGTGCAGCCGGCTCAGGCATTGCGATATCATCGAACTGTGGCTCTTCCGGCTTGAGTTCCATAACATCATCGAAGTGCGGAGCATTCAGCTGAGGAACCTCGATATCGTCAAACTGTGCTTCTTCCGGCTCGGGCATTGCTATATCGTCGAACTGAGGAGCTGCCGGCTCAGGCATTGCGAGATCGTCAAACTGCGGTGCAGCCGACTCAGGCATTGCGATATCATCGAACTGCGGAGCTGCCGGCTCGGGAACAGATATATCGTCGAAAGCAGGAACTGAAATATCTTCGATCTCAGCAGGACCTGCTGCTTCGGGAACTTCATTTACAGGTTCGCCTGCGATCGGAAGCTCATCCATCTCCTCAGAAACAGGCTGTGCTGCCGGCTGAGGAACATTTTCGTATCCGAAGATCTGGTTTGCGACCATATCCCACTCGGAAACTGTTGAAAGGTCTACCTCGGGCTCAGGCTGTACAGGTGCAGGAGCAGATGCAGGCGAGAGTTCGCTGCTCTCTACGTCGATTATCTCCTGCTCTTCGGCAGATGCGCCGCCGAATCCGTTGATATTGGCAGGCTGGCCGCCTATTGCGAACATCTTCATGATATCGTCCTCGTTGGCGATATCCACAATCGGCTCTTCTGCCTGTACAGGTGCTGCCGGAGGCGGTGTCTGTACATTCTGCTGAGCGCCGTTGTTTACAGCGAACTGAGCAAGGAAGTCATCAGCCGGAGCTGCTGTCTGAACTTCGGGAGCTTCCTCCTCTTCTTCCTGAGGCTTCTGAATAGCGAACTGAGCGAGGAAATCGTCCTGAGCGTTATTCTCGGGCTCGGGTTCATCCTTTGGAACGTTTATTGCGAACTGAGCGAGGCTGTCGTCCATAGGAACGTTAGTGCCGGTGATGGTGGGACGGTTTGCAAGGCGCTGTGCCTCAGCTTCCTCGGCAGCCTTTCTTGCTTCCTCTTCCTCAGCGGCTCTTCTTGCCTCTTCCTCAGCAGCCTTCTTTGCGGCGACAGCGGCAGCTCTTGCCTCTGCTGCTTCTCTTTCGGCTACTGCCTTTCTTGCTTCCTCGGCAGGGTCTCTTGTTATCTTCGCTGTGGTATTTCCAAGAGGAACGATGCCGTCATCAACTATGCCCTTCTTTGCGCGGAGCTTTTCCTCCTTGATGAGCTTATCCATTTCCTTTTTATCAGCTCTTATCATTCTCTTTGCGAGAACAGCCTTACACTTTTCACAGGTAATATCCTTGAGGTCCGTCATTGTACCTGAACGGCGGTACCTTGTAACATTCTCGGGTCTGAGCAGATTGATGCCGCAGCCCGTCTTTCGATCGTTTTCGGAGCCGTGGACCTCATCGTTGAAAGAAGTCGTTACGAGCGTAATATCCATAATGATCTCCCTAAACCGCAGCCATCCACCGCGGCTGTCTCTTTACGGCAGAGACGGTGCCGATTTCCCAGAAAGTTCCCTGCAAGAGGGTGGCGCTGCGCGGTCAGGACAAAGTCCTCCGGCGGCTGTCTGCAAGGAACAGCTAAACACATATATATTATACCGTATATTTCACAAAAAATCAACACTTTCTTAAAAATTAGCTCCAAAAATTATACCGTTTTTAAATTTTTTGGAGAAAACAACAAATCGTTATTGATTTTTTTGTCATAAATCCCATACTATGTTTAGACAAAAATAGTTAAAGTCTTGTCATTGCCGCAATTTACGGTCAGTTGTGTAAAATAAATGACCGGCGAGCATTTCTCCCGGTCATTTCATAGTAATTATTTTTTCTTATGCTGTTTTTTTCTGTTATTCCTTTGTCCGGGATTGCTTTTCTTTTCCTGTCCGGACTTTTTATTCTGACTGCCGCCGGAGGACTTCTCCTTATCACCGGCAGGCTCGCCTTTATCTTCAGTTGAAGGTCTTTCCTTCTTCTCGGGCTCGGGCTCGCTAACCTCAGCAGACGCTTCAGTCGCTTCGTTCTCTTCTTCGTCCTCGTCATCATCGACCTCTTCCTCGAAGAACACGCTCTTATACTCGGCAACTCTTGCCTTATCTCCGTAGCAGTCGATCTCGATGATCTCCCTTTTGAGCATGATCCTTATAGCGAAGAACAGCACCGAGAACGCAATAGCGTTCACAAGGATACTGAAATAAACTCTTATGCCGATGAGATTTCCGAACATTCCGCCGAGTATCACTCCTATACATATAATAATAGTGACCTCATACGGAGTTTTGTAGGGATCAAGGTAAACGAATGCGAAGCATACCACCGCTGAAAGTACCGCGTGGAGTATCGCAAGCTTCATTGAATACGGATCATAGAAGCTCATTACCTTGAAGGAATTCAGCTCGCAGTACATCATGAAGGCTTCCATGATGATATACAGGGCAAATGCGACCTTTACTGCCGTTCGCATCCTGACTGTCCGCCAAAGCAGCACCTCCGCTGCCGCAAGGGCAATAAATCCGGAAAACAGCGTTACATAGGCTGTCTTTTCAAGAAAAGCCGAGAAGCCGCTGTCCGGGTCGTATATCTTCTGGAACCAGTAGCAGATGATACCGAAAAGAACGAACAGAAGGTTTCCTGCAAGCGCTAAGTTTATTCCCAGCGAAAGCTTCTTGTGCATATCATTCTCCCTGACCGAGAGCCTTCAGAGCCCTCTGACCGATATCTCTGCGGAAGTGTGCTCCATCGAAGCTTATCTTAGCTACGCCCTTGTAAGCATTATCGAGTGCGGACTGAAGATCAGCTCCCTTAGCGGTAACGCCGATTACACGTCCGCCGCTTGTGAGGAACTTTCCTTCCCCGCTGAGCTTTGTTCCTGCGTGATATACGAAACAGCCCTTGATCTGACCCTTGTCATCAAAGCCGTTCATCTCGATGCCCTTGGGATAGCTCTCGGGGTATCCGCCGCTTGCCATAACTACACAGGCACAGCTTCCGGAATGCCACTTTATGTCCACCTTGTCGAGCTCGTGGTTGTAAATAGCCTCGAAGATATCATAGAGGTCGGCATCAAGCATGGGGAGGACTACCTGTGTCTCGGGGTCGCCGAAGCGGCAGTTGTACTCGATTACCTTGGGACCCTTGGGAGTTATCATAAGGCCGAAGTAGAGACAGCCCTCGAAGGTGCGTCCCTCAGCATTCATAGCGTTCATGGTAGGAATGAATATCTTCTCCATGCACTCCTTTGCTACCTCATCAGTATAATAGGGGTTCGGGGAAAGAGTTCCCATACCGCCGGTATTCAGACCCTTGTCGCCGTCGAGTGCTCTCTTGTGATCCATTGAAGATATCATCGGAACGAGAGTCTTTCCGTCTGTGAAGGAGAGAACGGATACCTCCGGACCTGTGAGGAATTCCTCGATAACGATACGGGCAGAGCTCTTGCCGAATTTCAGCTCGTCTATCATCTCGCGTACAGCCGTAACAGCTTCTTCCTCGTTCTGAGCGATGATAACGCCCTTTCCGAGTGCAAGACCGTCAGCCTTGATAACTGCCGGATAGCTGTTCTGCTCCTTGAGGTAAGCAATAGCCTTGTCGGACTCTGTGAAGACCTCATAGAAAGCAGTCGGGATGTTGTATTTCTTCATGAGCTCCTTGGAGAAGACCTTTGAGCCCTCGATAATAGCGGCATTCGCCTTCGGTCCGAAGGTCATGAAGCCCTCAGCCTGCAAAGCGTCTACCATACCGAGAACGAGCGGATCGTCGGGAGCAACTACTACCATATCCGGCTTCAGTTCCTTTGCGAGCTTCACAACGCCGTCAACATCTGTCGCGCCGACATTGAAGCACTCAGCATACTTTGATATGCCGCCGTTTCCGGGAGTGCAGTAGATCTTGCCTACCTTCGGGCTCTCGGCAAGCTTCATGATTATGGCGTGTTCTCTTCCGCCGCCGCCTACTACTAATACATTTTTCATTGGGATTCCTCCTGCTTATATTTATTGATTCTTATTCAAACCTGAGAGTCCAGAGCATTTCCTCGAGGTAGCCGACAGCCTTTTCCTCGTCCTTTTCATTATAGCTCATGTCAAATTCCCATATCTCGTCACCGCGGTCGAACAGGTATATCGAATGCTTCTTGGGCTCTTCACCGCTTTCGGCTTTCTCGGTATATAAAATGTCCTCGAAATTTTTGTCTCCGAGTATGACCTTCTTTGAGTAAACACCGTCGAGATCGTTTGAAAAGCTTATCCAGCTGCACTTTTTTTCAAAGTATTCCTGGAAAGCACCGTTATAGTCAGTGTCTGCTTTCCGGCAAATATAAAGGTACATATCCTCGTCGGAATTGGAGAATCTTGAATCATATTTACCGTTCGTTGCGCCGGCTTTGAATTTGCTGTTAAGAGTGAACCCGGCACTTGCCATAGTATGCTCCGTATATTTTGCAGCCTCTATTGACTGTTTGTGCTTTTCAAGCTCCTCCCCGGACATCTTCTTGATAGTGAGACCCTTGAGAAGCTCCTCCAGCTCGGCATTGTGGGTATCAGCAATATCCGTTCTGGCGTGCAGGGTTATGATGTAAAGGCAGCCATTCTCGGAGAAGAAGTAGTTCCGGTATGTGCCCTTCAAGTCAAATGCATCCATCTTGTAGCTGCTTGTTTCCGCCTTATAGCCGAGTATCTCGTCCTGTCCGCGTTCAATATCGTAAGCATACTTCGACTGCTTTTTTGCTGACGCAGATTTGTCCGCACGTTTCACCGGATCGCTGTCCTCGTCCAGCGGATCAACATCTATGCTCAGACGCGGGAACAGATAGTGGTCCTCATCCTTTGCGTAGGCATATTCTATCCTCAGCGATATGCTGTTGGGATCATTTTTGCTGCCGTTGGTCTCCTTAACGCTCCATTCCGGAGGGTATGTGAGCGTGAAATAATCACAGTCGAAGGTCTGCGGCTCACTGGGGAGACGGTCCTCCGAGGTATACTTCACGGAATTGGCAATATCCATGAGGAGTCCCTTTATCTCCGGCCTCTTAGCCGGGTCCTCGTATGAGAGAAAGACCTTGAAGTAATGAGCCTCGGTGCTGATATACAGGACTGCCTCGCCCTCTGTAATACCCTCCTTGACGTGCTCAGTGGTAAGATGCACCCACGCGGCATCAAGTCCGGGAAGGTCGAGCTTTTCCCATTCGAGGTCGCTGACCTTTCTGTTTTCATCGTCGTCATTGCTCAGGTCATCGTACATCATCTTTGCAGAAACGAACGCGTCACAGTTTGAGAGCGCCGAATCGTTTACCTCAAAGGACGTAAAGCCCTTTCCGGCAAACTTGAAGCCGTAGGGCGTTCCGTCCTGAGAGTAAGTGTTTTTGTCCTCGACGGTGAAATCATCGCTCAGCTCAAAGGTGAAGTCCATGAACTCATACTTGGTCTTATTGCTGCTGGTGTATGAATATGCGCTCTGTGCAGAGCTTTCGCTGCCGCTTTCCTTCTTCTTTCCAAGCGAGCAGCCTGTGCTGCAAGCCAGAGTCAGGCAAAGCGCCGCAGCAATGCCCCCTTTAAATCTCATTTCCATCCCTCATCTTAATTCAAAAGTATCGAGCATAGACTTTACATCACTCGGGAAACGGTCTGCCATGCTCTCGGAATAAATCATTGTGACCGCTATCGTTGTAGCACCGTCATTGAAGATGTAGTATTCTGCTACCGCATCCACCCCGGTGACTGTCAGCGTCCTCCGGATATGCTGTGCATCGTGACCGAGTATCTGAGCAGTATCCTTTGTGATATTTTTTGTGGTCTTATGCGAGCTCCAGCTGTTGTAAGTCTCATCGAATTTCGCCTGGACATCATCCACCTTCTCAGTGGATATCCTCATCGAGCATGTATATCCATCTATGTTGTCAACAAGGTTGTACCTTACAGTGACATTATAGTCATCCCTGCTCTTTACTCCAAGCTTTTCGTCTATGACGCACTTGAAAGACTTGTTGCTGAATCTCTCGGGCTCAGTCCTGAGTTCCTTGCCCTTGTACTCAATAGAGGCAAACAGTCCTTCCACATCGGGAACAGGGTCGTATGAGCTTTCCGGACTTGTCGCATACATCAGCATGAAGAGGTCACCGTTGCCGTACTGAACGATATAGTATACCGTATCGATTTTCAGGCCGTTCTCTTCTTTTGAAGCCGTCATCTTCGCGGCAGGCTGACCGTTTACTGTGGTCTCTTCAAGCTTTACGTTGTCGAATTTCGCCTCAAAATCCGGGATCATCCCCTCCATGAAGCCCTTTGCGGTATAGTGCATATCATAATAGGATGAAACTCCGATGATAGTTTTATTGTCAGCAATAAAACCGTACTCGCAGTCAGCGGCAAGACCTGTATCATCGAGCTTCAGGTTTTCCGGAACTTCAAATGTGAACTGCTTGTCGGCAGTCTTGTACTTTACCTTTTCGACAGTATTAGCGGCAGTCTCAGCCTCGGAGGATTCCTCCTCGGATGTTTTCTCCGCGTCGGTCTCAGCTTCGGTGCTTTCCTCAGCAGAAGAGGTTACGGAAGAAGCTGTGGTAACGGCAGCTGTCGTATCGCTTTCTGCAGATGATGAACTTTTGCTGCCGCAGCCGGAAAGGCTCACAGCACAGATAAGTGTAAGAACTGAGAGAATTTTCCTGTTTTTCATTTTTTACCCCTATATCCTTTAAATATCGTGGGGGACGCCGTCCCGGCGCCCCGCAGATCACTCTTTAAGGAACGGTGTCAGCGCCGTTCCCTACCCGTTCAGAACAGCCTTCGGCTGCCGGGCGGATCATACCCGCCCTACGGTTTATCAGTGGTGGAAGAGTCTGATGCCTGTGAAT
>Ga0310786_10005369_pt1 | contig 17448 bp, 14 predicted proteins | sample AusTroGonzalo_MG_FD_203881 | JGI IMG/M metagenome (GOLD analysis project Ga0310786, IMG submission 203881) | Bovine rumen microbial communities from tropical cattle in Woodstock, Queensland, Australia - Gonzalo_03 (v2) (version 2) | ecosystem: Host-associated > Mammals > Digestive system >... | reverse complement strand
GCTCAAAACAAGGACAACGAGTTGATAGAGAATTATATGAAGAGCAAGGCCAATTCTCCGTATATTTCTTTTGACGCATCAAACATCAAACAGTTCTGGATCGACAAATCCGTTTCGGCTCAAAATGGCAACATCAATATTTTACTGAACAAATCAAAAGACACATTCGAAAGTGTTCCGCTGAAGATTCAGCTGGCCAATGTGGATAAAACGCAGGATTGCAGAGTCGATATTATTACGGACTCACCGGATATTGATTTTTCTGTCGTCAACAGCAAATCCAAGGTCCTTTCCACTAAGACAGAACAAGATACTTTCATTCAGTACACGATCACCTCCGCATCTTTCCATCTGGAAGAATCCGATTCGTTTTCGTTCAATTTGAAAATGTCCTCCAAAAAGTCGGACATTGCACGGATCAAGGGGATTTATCTTTCTTTCGAGAGAAATGGGAACTACCTTGCTTCCCCGGGAAAGATCAATTTCACAAAGGATAATGTCCTGATAGAAAATGCGGTTTGCAAAAACGACAATCCGGGCATTTTAGAAATAACAGGAAAAACCAGTAGAATCGTTGCTAAAAGCAAAATCCTAACAAACAACAATGAATTTAATATTTCCGTAAAAGTCAAAAATACTGGAACAAAACCAACAAATATTAGTGTTGGCTTTATTCCTTATACGAAAAATGGAGTAAAACTTGATTTGACAAATTATCCTTTCAATAATATTAATAATGTCCTGAAGGTTATTTCGTCGGACAAGGGAAAGGGGACGATCATTGTCAACAAATATCCAGAATGGAGCGCGAGGTGCTGTCTTTCGATGAATGCGAAAGAGGACCTTTCCGACGTTCCAAGCACGACGCTTGTCAACGGAACAATTGCCGCTATAAAAAAACTTGAAGACGGTCATGCGGAGATCACGATGAGCACGCCTTTGACTGAGAATTTGGAAGAAGGAATGCTTTTAAGAGTTAATGGGATATGGCATCCTTATCTCTATACCAATGAAAAACGTCTAAATCCGGGAGAGGAAGAATCTTTCAAGGCAACGATTAAGCATGATGATCAATTCCTTCGCTTTTCCAAAGAAGCAATTTCAAGGGGCGTATGCTACGTCGTTCCGGTTGTTCTTTCCTATTCCGTAGATTCGAAGGAAGAGAATACAGTTGAAGTAAAAGACTTCTCTGTTTCCTATTAAACAATAGAACTTTTTATGATACGATATTTATTTATACTGATCACGATTACATAGTATTGAAGCATGCATCAGGAACAGTTACTCAAGACAAGTTCAATTGCAAATCTCTAAAACACGCTACTAAAATATCAAAATGACAGAAACATACAAACCGGCAATCGTTGTTGTAGGTTACAACAGGCCCCAACAAACCCTGAGACTCTTAGAGAGTATTGGGCTTGCAAAGTATGAATCCTTTGACATAACTCTTGTTGTTAGTATTGACAAATCTGATTTGAGCGACGAGGTTGCTACAGTTGCCGAGTCATTCAAATGGGATTTTGGGAAAAAAATAATCAGAAGATTCTCTGAAAGACAAGGGTTAAGAAAGCATATTATTTCCTGTGGTGATTTAAGTGAAATATATGGATCTGTCATTATTCTTGAAGACGATTTGGTTGTAGCAGAAGATTATTACCTTTATTGTTGCCAGGCACATAAGTTTTATTCTGACAGTGAGATCATTTGCGGGGTCTCTCTCTACAACCATCAAAGAAATCAATTTGCCAATTACAGGTTTCAACCCAAACAAAACCTCTATGATACATATTTGGGGCAAATGGTTGTTACCTGGGGGGAGAGCTGGACAAAAAAACAGTGGTCAAACTTCAAGCAATGGTATTTATCTCATGAGGACAAATTGCCAAGTGAAAACCTTTTAATTCCGGATGAAATATCCGGCTGGTCCAGAAGCTGGGGCAAATACTTCGCTTCCTATATAGCGGAAAACAATCTTTTCTATGTTTATCCCTTTTCTTCAAGGACAACATGTTTTTCGGAAGTTGGAGAACACAACCTTAAATTTCAAACATCAATATCGCAGGTTCCGTTAATGAACGGAGTTCCAACAGACGGATATAGATTTGCCACGATTGACAATGCCGTCCGATATGATAGCTTTTTTGAGTTGATCCTGTCCGAAAAAACAAAAGTTGGTTCAGTATCAGGGAAAGATATTGCATTCGATCTGAACGGAATGAAACGCTTCAGTGGGGGTAAGAAGTATATTGTTTCCTGTCAAAAGCTTGATTCGGAAGTAATCGACACTTTCGGTTTGGCGATGCGCCCGGTTGAGGATAATATCTTAAACAATGTTAAAGGACAGCATTTTAAATTTTATCAGCTAAAGACTCCTGACATTCCATTTAAAAAACAAAAGAAGAAAGCGTACAGGTATCCTCAATCATATGATAGACTTAGATATGAGCACAACGATTTGACCTGGCGGGTTTTACTTCAGTATTTCGTAAATGAGATAACAAATGTGATTGTCTCCCACTTGAAACGACTATTTAACTAAATGAAGAAAGAGTTATTCATTTTACAACCAGTCAGTTTTCAATTGACAAGTTTTTAAACACTTTAATCCTTAGCTCTAAAATGTCACATAAAAAAAGAGTATTTGTATCAGGTTGTTATGACATGCTCCATAGCGGGCATGTGGCTTTTTTTGAGGAAGCGGCAACCTATGGCGACCTTTATGTCGGCCTGGGTTCGGATCAGACGATCTGGGATCTGAAAGGGCGCAAGACGATCAACAACGAGCGCGAACGGCTTTACATGGTAAAATCGATTCGCTATGTAAAGGATGCGTGGATCAATTCCGGCAGCGGGATCATGGATTTCGAGAAGGAAGTCCGGGAATTCAAGCCCGACATTTTCTTCGTGAATTCCGATGGATACACACCGGAAAAAGAGGTGTTCTGCAAGGAACTCGCCATCAAGCTTGTCGTTAGTAACCGCATTCCGAGTGAGGGGCTGCCTGCACGGTCCACGACCTCGCTTCGCCAGGAATGCCGCATCCCATATCGCGTGGAGCTGTGCGGCGGCTGGCTGGATCAGCCGAGCTTAAATTCGCTGATTCCCGGTTCTGTAATCGTAATGTCGATCGAACCGACGATTGAGTTCAACGACAAAAGCGGCATGGCGACCAGTTCACGAAAGAAAGCGATTGATCTCTGGCAGACGCAGATTCCGTCAGGTAATCGGGAACAGCTTGCAAAACTGATATTCTGTGTTGAAAACCCGCCCGGAACAAAAACGATCAGCGGTTCGCAGGATCAGCTCGGCATTCTTCTGCCCGGACTGAACAAGCTCAATTACGACAATGGTTATTGGCCAGTCTCCATAGAAAGCATTACAGATGATGCGACACTGAAATTCATCGCAGAGCATCTTTATTTGATTCAGCTCCCGCAACGTAAGCAGAACTATGATGTTCTCGGCAATACCAACATCAATGCGGCAAGTGCAAAAAGACTTTCCGATGCCACGGAGCGCTGCTGGGCTGGCATGAAGGCTCACGATGCAGAAAAGTGGGGGAAAGCTACGGCGGAGTGTTTTGAAGCTCAACTTGAAATGTTTCCGGCAATGTCAACTCCCGAAGTCCAGGCTGCAATTGGTCAATATCGGAATCAGGCACATGGCTGGAAGCTTACTGGCGCAGGAGGCGGAGGATACCTTATTTTGATATCTGATACTCCTATCTCAAACGCAATTAAAGTCTCTCCCTGTCATTTGGACAATTAATCTTTCAAATACGAGGCAAATACAACTATGAAACGCGCATTAATCACCGGTATCACGGGCCAGGACGGATCGTATCTGACCGAGCTTCTTCTCGAAAAAGGCTACGAGGTCCACGGCATCATCCGTCGCGCCAGCACTTTCAATACGAAACGAATTGATCACCTCTACAACGATCCACACCTCGACAATGTCCGCCTGTTTCTTCATTACGGCGATTTGACGGACGGCACGAACATCGCGCGCATCATCGAAAAGTACCAGCCGGAAGAAATTTACAATCTTGGTGCCCAGAGCCATGTTCAAGTCAGCTTCGAAGCGCCGGAATACTCTGCTGACACAGATGCGCTCGGCGTGCTTCGTCTTCTGGATGCGATCAAGGACAGCAAGGTCAAGACGCGTTTCTATCAGGCGTCGACATCCGAGCTGTTCGGCAAGGTGCAGGAAGTCCCCCAGTCCGAAACGACGCCGTTCTATCCGCGCAGTCCCTATGCCGTCGCGAAACAGTACGGTTTCTGGATCACGAAAAACTACCGTGAAGCATATGGACTTCACGCCAGCAACGGCATTCTCTTCAACCACGAATCACCCCGCCGCGGCGAGACCTTTGTCACGCGTAAGATAACCATGGCGGTCGCCCGCATCCATCGCGGCCTTCAGGATTGCCTTTACATGGGCAACATCGATTCCCTGCGCGACTGGGGCTATGCGAAAGATTATGTCCGCATGATGTGGATGATGCTCCAGCAAGATCAACCTGACGATTATGTGGTCGCGACCGGAGAAATGCACTCCGTCCGCGAGTTTATCGAGAAATCGTTCGGGCACCTCGGCCACACCATTGTTTGGAAGGGTAAAGGCGTCGACGAGGTCGGGATCGACAAGGATTCCAACAAAGTCGTGGTGCGGATCGATCCGCGCTATTTCCGTCCGGCCGAGGTCGAACAGCTCCTCGGCAATCCGGCGAAAGCGAAACGCGTTCTCGGCTGGGAGCCGGAAATCAAGTTCGAACAGCTCGTCAAACTCATGACGGACGGTGACATCCGTCTGCTGGACAATCCGCATTACGAAATCGGTTTCTGAGGTTTTCTACATGATCGACAAAAAAGCTAAAGTCTTTATCTGCGGCCATCGCGGCATGGTCGGCAGCGCCTGTGTCCGCAAGTTCGAAAAAGAAGGCTACACCAACATTCTGAAACGGACTCACGCCGAACTTGATCTCCGCAATCAGCAGACCGTCAAAGATTTCTTCGATGCGGAGCAGCCGGACTACGTAATCCTCGCCGGGGCAAAAGTCGGCGGAATCATGGCGAACAAAACGCATTGCGCGGAGTTTCTGCTCGAAAATCTCGAAATACAGAACAACGTGATTATGCAGAGCTATCTGCACAAAGTCAAAAAGTTCTGTTTCCTCGGCTCGAGCTGCATCTATCCGTGTCAGGCTCCACAGCCGATCAAGGAAGAATACCTTTTGACCGGACCGCTGGAACCGACCAATGAAGGCTATGCTCTGGCGAAAATCTCCGGCTACAAACTCTGCCTTTACCTCAGCAAACAGTACGGCTGGGATACGATCAGCCTCATGCCCTGCAATCTCTACGGCACAAACGACACCTACGACCTCGTCAACGGGCATGTCTTCCCGACGCTGATCCGGCGCTTTGTCGAGGCGACAAGAGAGAATCGTCCGGAAGAGGTCCTCTGGGGCACGGGCAAACCGCTCCGCGAATTCCTCCATGTCGACGATGTCGCAAATGCCGTCTACTATTTCATGCAGAACCGCAGCGAACCCGAGGTCATCAATATCGGGTATGGCTCCGACATCACGATCAAAGAACTTGCGGAAAAGATCGCCGCCGCCGCAGGTTTCAAGGGAAAAATCTCCTGGGATCCCTCCAAACCGGACGGGATGTATCGCAAACTCATGGACTCTTCCCGCGCCCATTCCCTCGGTTGGAAACCCGAGATTTCGCTGGATGAAGGGATAACGAAAACGATAAACGAGTATAGAAAACAATGTAAATAGAACCAGGGTAAGAATTACGCCGGATCAAAGAACGGAACAAAGAAAATGCAAAAAATAATGAAGAAGATTCTGATTTGGGATCCTACGGGATCGGGCCATCATACGGAATATATTACTCTGCTGTATCTTATGGCTTCAAAAGACAAAAAGAATCAATATGTTTTTTCAATAAAAAAAGAAGTCATTGAAAAAGGCGGCTTTCTCATAGTTGAGGATACTAATATCAAGCTTGATATAATACCGGACAATGTTAGTTCTCCGCAACACAGAATAACCAGTTTGATACAATCCGTAAAGAAACATTCCCCCGACAGGCTTTTTCTGATCCGAATAGAAGAAATTCTTTCAATAAGAGCGCTGCTTTCACTCTGCATGCAAAATATTGAGATACAGGGGATAATGTATAGAATATACCTTTATGAATGGAAGAATGAGAGATTAAAAAGAAAGCTTAAGGACTTTTTGTACAGTCTGGCATACAAAATGCCGATGGTAAAAAAAGTTTTTGTTTTGAATGATATGGCATCCGCCCATCGGTTGAATCAAGTTTGGTATACGAATAAGTATCAGTATTTAACAGATCCAGTAACAATGGAAGCTATTCCCAATCCTCAAAACATCAGAGTGGAACTGAATATAAACGATGATACAATAATATTTTTACATTGCGGATCCATGTCAAAAAGAAAAGGTACTATTGAAATATTAAAGGCATTAATTAAAACAGATGAAGACAAAAACAAAAGGTTTTATTGCTTCGTCGGCAAGGTAAATGATGAAATTATATCCGAGTTTAACAAATATATAGATTTATGCAGGGAGAAACATAATATTTATGTGGAAAACGATTTTGTATCATACAAAAGGCTTTGCGGTTTCATCAATTCTTCAAATTACATACTACTGCCATATAAAAACACTTCTCAAAGCAGCGGAGTAATCGCATATGCTTCGCTATATAACAAATGTGTCGCGGTTTCCAAAGACGGGTTGTTAGGACGACTCGTCAAACGATTCAACCTCGGGAATCTTATTGAACCGACAGAGGATTCTATCGCAGCGTTTATCCAAAACGATCATAACGATACAAATATTGACGGTACAAAATATCTGAAATCACACAATCACAACGAATTTATACAAATAATTAGCAATGCATTAACTGTGTAATCGGGCAATCTAAAATCTTGTTTTTTCCATTCTGAGAATCTTTAGTTATGCGGTGCTCCCCGAAAACTGGACAGCTTGACAAGGTGTAAAACGGCGTTATATTAACCTTGACAGAAAGGAGCGAGCCGTTTTATGAAAAAGTCGTACGACAGTTGTAAAAAGGGATTTCAAAAAAGCACTTGTTATGTAAAGAAAGAGCAGCACCTCAGGATTTGCATTTTTGAAGTGCTGCTCAGGCTCGCGCCGTTATACGGTTTGAGCAGTGGTTAGTTCACCGGTCTGTCTCTCAGTAGGAACCACGTCTGGTCGAAGAAGAGTTTCTTGCCTGCTATGGCACTCCAACGGTTCTTGCACCAGCGTTTTAGCGCCGGAACTTCATCGTGGGCCATGCCGGGAATTCTGGCATAGTGATTGACAAATCCGCGCATTCGATCGGCTGCCTTCCTGAGATAGAAGACGTCTTTCGTGTTCGCGTATTTGTGTAGCCCAGCTAGGTAGACAGCACAGGCTTCGCGCTCTTTGTCTCGCTCAATGTGCCAGTGGCCATGGTCAAGGAAGACTCCAAGCAGTGAGAGTTCTTCTATCTTCACTACTTTTGTCTTCTCCTTGTTGATCGGGCACTTCATAGTGTTCTCAAGGAAATCAGAGAGCCTTTCCTTGATGCGTTTGGCAGACTTTCTGGAGTGGCTGAACACAGTAATGTCATCAGCGTAGCGTACAAAGCGCAGACCACGCCGTTTCAATTCCTGGTCCAGTTCATCCAGGTAGAGCATAGAAGCGAGCCACGGGGATAGAACGCTGCCTTGGGGCGTACCTATACGGTTTTTCGTCAGCTCTCGACGTTTGCCGATCATGAGAGGAGTAAGAAACGCGTTTACCAATCTTACCACTCTAGTGTCGTTAATATGCGTCCGGAGCTGATACATAAGCCGATCATGGGGCACGTTGTCGAAGAAGGATTTCAGATCCAGGGAAATCCCGTATCTGTAGCCTTCTTTCCTGATGCGATTCACTTCAGTGATTGCATCGGCTACACCGCATTCGGGCTGGTATGCATAGGAGTGTTCATTCCATGCATTCTCAGGCAGGTTTGCTGTCACTGCCTGTAAAATCATGGTTTGCGCGATACGATCCTGCACTGTAGCGATGCCCAGGGTGCGTTTCTTGCCGTTAGCTTTAGGGATTTGTACGGTACGTACTTTCATAGGACGATATGTCCCCTGAAGGAGCTGTTGCCGTATTGTTTCCCTTGCCGTCGGATCGTTAAGGAGCCTGTAGCAAGTCTCGTCCACGCTCTTGTGGTCGCAGCCAGGTGCCTTCTTGGGGTTCCTGCCCACAGCCAGTATGGCTTGGATAAAGTTTGCTTCGTCTACGATCTGTTCCATGAGATCAGGGACCTCTACAACCGGAATTTGGTGGTTTCCAATCAGCGGATCATAGTACCGCCAAGAGGAGGCCTTTCGGTTGTGTGAACTTGCGGAGCAATCAGGACCACCAGGGAAGTAATCTGAAAGCCTGGTATTCTGTTGTCCGTCTTGTGGGCGTACTCCTGCTGCCGTCTGTTCATCCTTTCTGGGCGACAGTGTTTGGAGGGCGTGTCCGGGTTGCCCCTTGCGAGCGTTTCGCCGGTAGGCCTGGACGTCTCGCATAGGGGTGGTATGCTTCGCAGGAGCAAAAGGCAGGTGCGAGGCAGGCGAGTATTCATCGCGGGAGGGTTCCCACGTTGTTTCGCAATCAGAGAGTTTTGTTTTTTTCATCATTTTTCTCGTTTTTCTACCATAGGTATACAAAGAGGAAGGAGAGAGGACGGTTGCTTGATCTGGCATAGCTGCATCAGGCAGCCGTCCTCTTTTTTGATCAGTTCATCATTCGGGCAGCTTTACAAGCCCAAGCTTGTTTTTCTCGACCAACGCGATTGCACTTGTGAAGTGCTCGTCACGCCATTTCTTCAACTGCTGGATTTCATTCTCCAAAGCATAGACACCTTCGTAGAAGCTGATGAACCTGGTCAGATTCTTATACGCTTGCCAGAGCAGAGAATCGTCCTTGATCTTGACATATGCCATCACGGCAACGAGATAATCACTTGCCGCAGTGTTTTTTACTTTATACTGGAAGCGCCATTTCCCGCCGTGCAAATACAGACCCAAGAACCCAAGATGAGCAGTTTCTTTGATTTTCATCCTTCTGGGATCAAAGGAGAATCCAAGCGTGTTCTTCATGAAGGCGTAAAGGCTGAGCTTGATCTGTTCTGCGGATGCATAAGTGTCACAGAAAGTGACGATTTCGTTGTTGTAACGGACATGGGGAATCCCAAGACGCATTATCTCCTGATCCAATTCGGACAGGTAGAGTTCATAGCCAAGCGTGGTTGCCAGAGGGCTGTCCTTCGGGATACCGACATGCTTGGACATTTTGTCATCGGCTGCGGACACATTCAGCCCCATAAGAGCGCAGATCACGTCCGCAACTCTTTTGTCCTGGAACATGATCTGGATCTTCTGTGCCAGGCGGGCGTGAGGAATCCTGTCAAGGGCGGATTTCAGTTTAAAAGTAATTACACAGTTGAACCCTCTTGCACGGATATGATCGACGGTTTCAAACATCATGTCGACACCAGGATTGTGTGATTTGCTCCAAGCGTAGGGCATCGTGCAATCACTAACACGGGAAGCCTCGACAACTTCCATAATCATTGTCTGGATAATCTGGTTGACGGTATACATGAAGCCTCTGGGGGGAGTGATGTGGGGTTCTGTAAAAACAAGAGCAGAAGCGATTCTTTCATGGCAATAGATACCATGAAGCAAATCCTGGCGGATGATGGTTCTGATGCTGGGATATTTGATGATCATATCGCAAGCTTTCTTCACAATTCCATGTTCAGAACCGCTCGGGTTGAACGCATGATGCTTGACCTTGCGCGCAGCCGCAACGAAGTTTTCATCAATTGCGATGAAATTCATCAGATTGTTATTGGCAATTACCGGACAGAACAGATCCCCAATCTTAACAGACTTGCAAAACGGAAACACCGTTTTCATCTGTGCGATTTCGGGCAAATCCTGATAATCAAAATGCGTGTGTTTAGATGTGTTCTGGTCCATCTTCGTGGTGTGATTTTTCATGATAGTGATCTCCTTATGTTTTCTGATCGTATTGTTAGTATTGTTTTCTGAATAGTGCTTCATTCTGCACCACAAGCCATGAGTTTGTGGACGCTTTCAGCGGAAATACGGACTGCGCGGGCAGAGTACCGCACGCGGGTGAGAACACCAGCGGCCATGTAACGGTCGATTGTCGGAAGAGAGACGCCAAGCATCTCAGCTGCCCCTTTGCGGGTGTATGGTTTCTGTGGACGCGGAGCCTTTTCGGTTGCCGCATTCAGAGTGTTGATGTTCTCCAGAGCCTTCTGGAGATTATCTGTGGTGATGCTCGGAACATACGGCAGAAATAATCCTACCGATGCTTGGAGGATCCCCGAGGGGATTTCGTTTGTTTTGTTCATTTCCAAAACTCCTTGTTTGGTTTGATTGTTTAGCTGCCTGAGACATAATCCTCAGATTCGTCCAACCACATACATGTTATAAAAATCAGGTTTTGGAATGAAAAAGTAATGAATCAGAATACTAGTTATGAGTTCAAATCAAATTGCTGAAGCTATTATTATATCGTAAAAATATTGTAAAAATATCGGGTTTTTGGCTGTCAATGTTTTGAAAAGATACCACTCCTCATTACAATAAGTTTTTTTATATGCTAAAAAAGAAATCCTAAAAGAGGCTGCCAGAAATAAAGCAGCAGGACACCGAGAAAAACATACGACTTTTACCTCGGAGATGACATGCCAGAAAAAAACGAGTTATGTTCTTTCCTAAAAAACAAGGGCTGTTGACAACGAGTCAAACATTATCTGTTAAGAGCGATACATCTGTCTGTGTTTTTGGAATCTATCGGCTAAATCCTCGTTGCGGTCCTCCTCATCATATTCATCAGGCTGATTTTCTTCATCTTCTGTTTCTTGTACGGGGATAAGTCCATCGTTGATTTTTCTTTGTTTGAAGTGTGCTTTTTGATATGCTTCCCAAATGTCGTATTTCTCTTTTTCCATGCGCATAACCCATGAAGTGAATTCCAATGGATTCATTTCTCTGGAATAACCTTTAGGGGGATATCTCAATGTCTCGGAATTTGTTTTGATTGCTTTGTCCCACCTTTGTACTCTCCGCACAATACATTCTAATTTTGGAACTTTAAAAGAACTTGGTAACACTGTTATTTGATTCCTTTTACAATAAGCTTCTCTTTTTTCTAGATATTCAACTTTAAATGCATACAAAATTTCAGCACACTGTTCTTGAGTAATCTGAATACGTTTTGTTTTTCTTTGATAATTCGCAATCTGCTTTGTCATATTATCAAAATGGCGAGCTTCCCTGTCAATTTGAAGCAGAAGTTCTTTCTGTATTATTTTGGAGGATTCTTCTATTGGTTTTAGGAAATGCTTAAATTCTTCCAATATCTTTTGGGGGTCATTTTCTGCAAGAGAGATTGACTTGTATTTTAGAATTACAGCATTTATGGCGCATTTGATAAGAAGGCAATACTTAGCTGATAATACATAGCTGAGAGATTGAAGAGGTAGGGGGATAGGTTTCTCTGAGCATTGTATTTGATTTGACTGAAAACCAATAATGTTTGTTAAGTTGTAATCGTCCCATTTATAATTGACACTACCGGCGATAGCGTTTAACAAGGTATTTGTATCGTTTTTGATGTTTATTTCACATATTCGCAAAACATCTAACTGTTCTTCCTTTTCCTCCTGATAGGCCTTTATCCTTTTTAATTCTCTTTTATTTCGAGGATTAGAACTATCGAAATCAATTTCTTTTAATGTGCTCCGAATATAGTTAATAATCCATTGTATCTCATCTCGACTATGAACAATAGGAACTAAAAAAACTTTTTGATAATCTTCAACAGTCTTGGAAAGATACATCTCCTGATAGATTTTCGGCAGAAAGTCTTCTTCCATTTTGCCTCTCCTTTGCATTGTGTAAGAATCGCTATAGTGTTTCGGTTTTCTGGAGGGATAGCATTATACATTTAACTTAACTGGGCTTCATGCAATCCCTTGCAAGCTCCATTAGTCTGGGGAACTCGCCCATGAGGTACAGAGGAATATTCAGCAGACCGTCATCAAACCGGAGATTCTGCATGGATGTCCGAACTGACAATGCCGGTTTGAACTTTTCCCGGTATACCCGAAGCGACTTTGCTTTGACATTGGTTCCGGATTTCACCTCAATGGGAACGATACGGTCGTTATCCTGAATCAGGAAATCGACCTCCGCTTTCCCCGTATCGTTCGACCAGTAGCATATTGGAGAAATCTGCATGGACTGAAGTTGTTGCAGGACGTAGTTTTCAGCCAGGGAACCATTGAATTCGGTAAAGACATCCTGACTGTTCAGAATCGGACCGGAGGGAAGATTAGCAAGCCTGCGCAGCACACCGACATCCGCAAGATACAGTTTGAAGATTTTCCGGTCCACATAAGCACGAAGAGGTAATTCCGGATGATTGACCATCTTAATTTTATAAACCATTGACGCATTGAGAAGCCATTGCAAAGCATCTTCCAAATCCTTTGCCCTCGCGCCTTCGCGGACTTCGTTATAGAAGAAGCGTTTGTTTTCGCGGGCGAACTGGGCGGGAATGGAGTTCCAAATGCCGTACAGTTTGGGCGTGTCGTAAACGGGGATGTGCTTGGAAAAGTCAGATTCATATGTCCTCAGGACAATATCGATTTTGTCCTCGGTCTTTTCCGCATCGCGTGTTTCGATCCATGTGGAAAGCGGGTCGGGCATTCCGCCGAACGCAAGGTATTCGCGCAGATAGTTGCCAAGTTTATCGGCAAAGGCTTCGGGAATCGGCTCAAGAGGGATCTTTTCAATGTATTCGTTCAGCATGGGAGCTGTTGTAGCCAGGAACTCCTTGAACGAGCATGGCTTCAAATAAAGAATCTGAACCTTGCCAACGGGGAAGCTCGTTCCCTCCGTCAGGGAAATCCCAAGCAGCGATCCGGCAGCAGCAATAAAATATTCCGGGGCCTCTTCACAGAAGTATTTCAACGAGGTCAGTGCTCGCGGGCAGGTCTGAATCTCATCAAAGATCAGAAGCGTTTCTTTCGGGACAATCTTTGTGCCGGTAAATGCTTCAAGGCGTTGAATGATGGTTTTCGGGTTGAGGTCGTCGCCAAAGAAGGTCGCCAGTCTGGCATCTTTTTCAAAGTTGAAGTAAAGACTGGACCTGAATTTCTTTTTGCCGAATTCTTTGAGAAGCCACGTCTTGCCGCATTGCCTGACCCCGTTCAGAATGAGCGGTTTCCTGTCTTTGGCGCGTTTCCACTTTACCAGGTCCTGTAACAGAAATCGAGAAATCTCCATGTTGCACCTCCAGTGTTTTCCATGATGCTCAATACTATATCACAGAAAGATCAAAAATCAAGCGAGGAAACATGTCTTTCCTGACAATTTTGCAAGTTGTAGCTGCGTTATTAGTTCCAAAAAAGCAAATACATTGTGCTCTGTTTGCTTCAGGGAAAAGAACGGAATGCTTGTTTTTTAGGGTAGAGACCGTCTGTCCCCATTCTCAATGAATGTAGCTGTCGAACTAATCCCCGCAGAAGGTGTTTTGGGGTGAATGCTGATCTGAATATCTCCATGCCTCATGCCTTTTATTATAAGATTTCCTTTATCATGTTTTCAAGCGCAATTTGAACCCGGTCATCTGGGGCGTCTTTTAAGGTCAGATACAGGGAGAACGGGTCAATGCTGTCTCCAGCGATTTTCGCCGGGGCATAATTCCACAGTTCCAGCAAGACCGGAGCATCTTCTAACGGGCATTCTGGTTTTATTCCGAGCTTGTTGAATTCTTTTGCTTCGACGGCATACTCCATTTGCGGATTGGGGGAAAGCATCGAATGCTTTGACAAGGCGTTAATTCCGGATTCGTAGACGGACAGACCTTGAGGAATCTTTTCCAGTCCGATGATTCGTCTTTGCGGATTGTGCAACAATGGCAAAGCCATCCGCCACAAGTGTCCGTTGTCCGCAACGAATTCGAGGTGTTTTGTCGCAGGACTTCTTCTTGCCAGCTGGAAGTATTCAAGTTCATCGAATGCACGGATAACGCTGATACGCGAATAATGGAAGATCGAACACGCTGTTCCTATCGATAACGGGGTGGCAAACATCTTCATCAGCTTGGCAAGAATGAGAATCTGCGCAAGATTCCCAAGCGAATCATATTCCTTGGGAACAGGTGAACCGCTTTCCGTCAGAAGCAAACAGGCGAAAGGAAGATACATCTGCTTCCCCGGAACGATAAAAGGAATGTGTTTTTCCAGGAAACGAGCACGTTTATACGAAGGCATCTCGGTTGTGGCAAATACGGCTTGTAAACCTGATGCAGTCTGAATCTGCGCCATGTGAGCGGAAACCATACCTGATGTGTAAATGGCTTTCTTCTTGTTGCACATCAGAATGAAACGAGAACTATTAAAGTCGCACTTGTAAAGATTGTAGAGACCGAGCAGCATAAAGGAAAGCCCCTGCGTTTTGCCATAAGGAGTTATCTTTAGCTTTCCTCCAAGCAGTCTTTCAAATTCTCTGGTTACAAGGTCTTTCATTTGTTTCTCTCCAGTTGCTCTTGCGACAGTAAAAGATAAAAGATACTTATGCAGAAGTCAAGCACTACATGCAAGAAAAACGATAAAAGCATCCATCTTGACGGTATCCTGTCTCCAAGGAAAAAGCCTGTTATGATTGTTTTCTGCACGCTGCCTTCGCGAATTGAAGCGTGGCACGGACCAGTTCAATCGGAAGTGTGTCGATCAGACTATGCAATTCTGCTCGTTCTGGTTCTGCGACAGCGGCAGGGAGTGCGTCCTGCGTGAAGAAGGAAAGACGTTCCATGCCGCGCCGCTTGTCCTCCAATGTGGCATGAGCTTGATAATGCTTCGTCATCTCCGGGCTCATGTGGCCGACAATCGCCTGAACTATGGCGAGCGGAATACCCGCTAGACCTGCATAGTAACAGAATGTATGGCGGCACGAATGCAGGTCTTTCACGCTGATCGCCCGCGTCCGGCCTTCCGGTGTGCGTGTTGTCTGGATTCCTACTCCTTCAAGGAACTTTTTCACTCTATAAGAAACGCCATCTGAGTTCGCCATATACATTGCTGCGTGTTTGGGAAACACATATTCGGATTCTGTTTGCTCCGTAGCCAAAAACATTGTTTGAAGCTGATCGGAAATGGGAATTTGAACGGTAGTTTTGGTCTTGCGCGTCTTTCTTGTAATCAAACGTCGTTCGAGGTCAACTTCGTTCCATTTGAGTGTACAGATGTCTCCTTCACGAAGTCCCGTCCATACGGCCATCATGAAGAGCGGTCGAGTGAATCCATCCAGGTTATCGAAGATAAGTTTGAGTTCCTCTGGAGAAAAAGCCTCTCGACTTTCCGCATCAGGTTTTGCCCTGCGGACACTCGTAAACGGATTATCCTGTAGCCCTGCATCCTTGGCAAGCAGATTGAACACTTCTGTACAGACCATTTGATAGAAATGGAGAGTCCGTGCCGATAATGCACCCTCGGATTTCTGCATTGTAACAGTTCGGACGTTTTCTCCTGTCCCCCGGCTGTAGCTGACGGTCTTTTCGTATCGTCCGGTTTTTTGCAGGATGGCGATGTATTCCTGCGCGTGTGCATCTGTAACGTCGATCAAGTTTTCCGCATCAGGATGTTCGCCACGCATGAATGCCAGAAAATCGCCCCATATTGCTCGTTTCGTTGAAGCGTGTCCTTGGGATGGTACGCGGGAGCGAGGCTTCTGTTCGGCAAGATCAAAGGCTTCGGCAAGGGAGATTTTCTTGCCGCCTGTCAAATCGTCCCTGAATGTTTCGTACAGGGCCTTCACGCTTTTCAGCCCAGTTGCCTGCTTCGCTTTCTCCTTTACTGCACGTTCAAATGCCTCTGCCTGCTTTCGGCTCGTGCAGCCCTCGCATGTTCCCTTATATCTTTTATGGTTGATTTGAACGTCATAGTACCAGCTTCCGCCGTTTTTGGTTTGATACACCATGTTTGGTCCCCCTTGGTTGATGATATGATAAACGGACATCCAATGCCTGACGATAATATATCATGGCTTTTGATGAAGTCAAGACAAAAATCCCCCAAAAATCCCCTAAAAATGGATATTTTTCCTCTTTTTGAACATAGCAGCGTTTGACTGGGGGTCAAAAGGTCGTGAGTTCAACTCTCATCATCCCGACCATTTTTTTGTATTTGTCGCATCATTCCCCACCGGATGATGCGTTTTTTATTTCTCGCTATATCCCGTTCAATCCGAGGGTTGTGCAAAGAATATTTCTGTCAAAGATTCTCCGCAGAGAAACGTTCTCCGCGACTTTTGGATGCCGCAGGACGCATTCTTCTCCCGAAATTCTCCGTTTGCGAAAAGGGTCGCCCTCTCGGTTCTTTGAGCTCAGGCGTAAGGTGCGCGCTGATTCTCCAACAGCAACCATCTGTTTGCGAAACAGCGCGAAGCCATGAAAAAGAACCCGTTCCAAATCGACCTCACGGTCGAAGAATACATGCGGAAGATTCTCGATAAAATCGGCAAGGCGGACTATGTCTTCACGGACGACGATGCCCCGCTGGAGTTCCTGAATCTGCTCGCCAAACTCAACTACGCTTCCTTCGAGGAGCAGGAGGTCAAAGTCAAATGAACGCCATCTTCATCGACGCCAAAAACAAGACCGTCAGCCAGATCGAGGTCGAAAACGATCTCCAGGCGATGTACGACAAAATCGGATGCCTGCTCGTCCAGACTGTTCCCTTCGCCGGGGAAAACATCGTCTGCGATGAGGAAGGTCGCTGCAAGCGGTGGACTGCCGGATTCGAGCTCGGCGACTGGCGCATCGTCGGGAATGCGCTTATCGTCGGCGACACCGAGGACGGGGACTTCGCAGACACGAAACTGTCCGCGGACGAAATCGCAAAGCAAATCCGGTTCTTCGGCGAGGACGAACCGCTTCCTCCTCCAGAATTCCGCGTCATCAGCCTGTGAAAACTTTATCGAAGAAAGTTCAACTTATTCTCCGAAAAGGACTTGCGTTATTCCGAAGCCATGCTTTAAGTAATAACAGCCACAACCATAAGGAGAAACAAACCATGAACACCCCGATCCTCTACTTCGCCTACGGGTCGAACTTGAATCCGAAACGCATCACCCGCAGATGTCCGACAGCCGCGACATTCAGAACGGCCAAGCTCAGAAACTATCGTCTTGTCGAACGCCTTTACGCAGACATCGACTACGAAGAAGGCGCTGTGGTCCACGGCGTCCTTTACTGCATCAGCGAACGTGAACTGAGCGTCCTCGACACCTACGAAGGATGCCCGCGAATCTATCGCA
>Ga0310786_10005368_pt1 | contig 17449 bp, 11 predicted proteins | sample AusTroGonzalo_MG_FD_203881 | JGI IMG/M metagenome (GOLD analysis project Ga0310786, IMG submission 203881) | Bovine rumen microbial communities from tropical cattle in Woodstock, Queensland, Australia - Gonzalo_03 (v2) (version 2) | ecosystem: Host-associated > Mammals > Digestive system >... | reverse complement strand
GTTACACTGACACACCCCAAAAAAGCATTCCTTCCAATCTCTTTTACACTGCTGGGAATCTCCACAGAAAGCAGTTGCGTACAGTCTTGAAATGCAGACACACCTATTCTTTTAACTCCCTCTGGAATCACAACGGATGTTAATCTGTCACATGAAGAAAAAGTACTCGGTTCTATTTCTGTCAAACCATTAGGCAATAGGATGGTAGATAGTTCTGAACATCGGGCAAACGCACTCCCACCAATAGAGACAACACTGCTCGGAATAACCACTGATTTCAATTTTGTACAGCGGCAGAATGCACTCATACCAATCTTTGTCACACTGTTCGGAATCTCAACAGCAGTAAAGCCGACACAGTACATAAAAGCAGCCCTTCCAATCTCTACCACACTGTTCGGAATATCTATCTTCTGCAACTTCTCACAACCATAACACATGCCTTCAGCGATACTCGTGATGCCGTATGCAATCCGCACCTCTGCAATCCTCTCTCGAAAATCATGCCAAGGAACATCATTATAACCCAGATAAGAATTATAGTCCTGCATAGCTCCAGAACCCGATAGGGTAAGTGTGTCATCCTCCAACACCCAAGTCACATTGTCACCATACTTGCCGCAGGTGCCGTATCCAATCACCTCTGCCTGTATGGAGAGGGGCAGACATATCAAACATAGTATGTGAAGGAACTGTCTCATTGCCATCAGGATTTCGATAGGTTTTGATTGAGTGCAAAGATAGTAAATAATTGAACTATGAACCTTGAGCATCGAACGATATATTCAACATGAGGTGAATCTATAGCAAAAATGCACCTGAAATGCAATGTCTACATGACAGGTGCATGATAATAATGCTTTTTAATTTCCAAAACCAAGCCCTATAGCAAAATGGTGAATCGCATCAACAAAAGTATAGTGTTGCCTCCAATTCGGATCACGTGGTTCTTCATCATATTCTGTGTATCATAAATCCGTATAATCAACAGATGGTTGATTATCAATCTCCATGCTTGTCGTGGTTTGATTTGTTTATTTTATTAGAATCTTCTTCCCATCCACGATATTCAATCCCTTCTGCAGTGTCTTGATGCGCTGGCCTTGGAGGGTGTAGATTGATTTACTATTTGACAATTTACCATTTACGATTTCTTCAATTCCATCTGCCATTTCCTCCTCCGTGAGTGCTACGATATTGCCGAACATGTTCCAAGGGAAGGTCTGCTTGTAGCTTTCCACGAGTGATGCCGGCACATGTAGGGTGGCATGTTCTATGATTTGGTATTGGTATTGGGTTGCCTGATGTGCATTATTATCTGCATCCCACCATGTGTAAGTGAAATAGCGTGGCATATAATATGTTTCTCCGTTTTCTTCTATCTCTGCTATATCATCATCTGATTGATTACCTGAAAGGTTACTAGTGCCAACAGAAAAAGCAATTGGACTTAGCTCCGGGACGAACGAGGAATAGCAATAGAAATCATTCAGGGTATTATTCAACGGACCTTGATCTGTGTAGAGAATCTCAGCAAAAGCGGTTTTTTCTATTCTTTCGACATCACCCATGATTTTGATGGTTTTCAGTCGTTCAGTAATATCCAGGGTATTTGTCACGATTGTGCGAACAGTGCTTGGAATTTCGATAGAACTAAAGCCTGGACGGATGTACTTCAACGCCCACTTAGCGATTGCTGTCACCTTATAGATTTTTCCGTCAGCCATAAGTTCTGCCGGTATCACCAATTTGTCTTCGTAAGTGTTTTTTGAGACAGTGACTTTCCTCAATGTTGCAGTCAGGTCTTCGGTGTTATAATCATACTGGCAGATGATACCACCGTAGTTCGATTCTGCGTGTGGAATGATATTCTTGAAATAACACCAAGGAGCAGTCGACTCGTATACTTCGAGCGAAGCGGCCGGCACATGCAGGTTGGCATAGTAGTTGCTTCCCTCGAATGCCGTTTCGTCTGCGGCAGGTGGTATGTCTGAATAGGTGTAGATATCCTTTAGTCCTGTGCAACTGCTGAAGGCATAGGTACCGATTTCTGCCTTACAGCCGTCGAAAACAACCTCAGCCAGATCTGTACAGCCAGAGAAGGCTTTGCTACCGATGAGGGTCATTGTGTTGGGAAGTGTAATGGTCTTCAACGATCTGCAGTTCTCGAAAGCGTTATCGTCAATCATCAGGAACCGATTACCCAACTCCACAGTCGCTAATGCCGAACAGTTGGCAAAAGCACGGATACCAATCGAGGTAGTCCTTGCAGGAAGGGAAATGGTCTTCAGGCTTCTGCAATCGGCAAACGCCCCTTCACCGATAGAGGCAACACTGGCAGGGATGGAAATACCGGACAGGCTGATGCAACTAGAGAATGTATAATCTTCAATGGCATTGATGCTGTTTGGAAGTCTGACTGATACCAAGCTGCTACAATCCGCAAAAGCAAAGCGCCCAACAGATTTGATGGAATTGTTGAGAAATACGGTGTACAAGTCGGGGCTTTTCATAAAGGCACCGCTCTCAACAGCTGTCACCCTGTAGTATCTGCCATCCGCTAAGATTTGAGCAGGTACTTTTACATTCGCTGCATACTTCTCAGGGCCGCTGGTCACAGAAACACTTGTTTCGTCGTTATTAAAAGTATAAAAGATTGTCGAGTTGTTTTCTGGCTCCTGCTCAATTACATCGGGAACGGAAACCATCTTCCCGAACACATTCCATGTGGGGTTATTTGCGTAGCCGCCCATTAATCGCTGGGGAACGTGAAGCGTTGCTTCAGTAAGAGGGAAATGCCCAAAGTTATCGAACACCGACGGGTCTCCCTGTGGTATGGAGGAGGCGTAACAGAACACATCCTCCAGTTCCAGACAATTATAAAATGCTTCCGGGCCAACATAGGTTACACTCTTGGGGATGACAACCCTTGAAAGGTGCTCACAGTCTTTAAACACACTCCACTTAATGGTTGCCACTCCGTCAGGAATCACGATGGAGGTTAGACTGGTACAGCTATTAAAGGTTAAAGGGGGAATTTCGGTAAGACTATTTGACAGCGTTACAGATTTCAAACTCGTACAACCTTCAAAAGTATTATATTTTCCCAAAGACGTAACGCTGTTGGGAATCGTGATGGAATCCAAGGCCGTACAACTGCTGAATGCTCGCATCCCTATTGTGGTTACACTATTCGGAATATCAATTGAACGCAATGACTCACACCCTCTGAAGGTTACAGCATTAATAGTAGTAATACTGCTTGGCATTTCCACATAACGTAAGGATTTGCAACCATCGAAGGTAGCATCTAAAGTCTTTATGCCTTTTGGAATGCAGATTGAATCCAAGCTCTCACATCCAGTAAAAGCATAAGCATCCATCTTCGTTAAAAGAGCTGGGAGTTTGACCGATCTCAGCGAAGAACAACCACTAAAAGCACCGGCTCCAATCGATAACACACTATCGGGAATAACGATTGAATCCAAACTTGTACAATCAGAGAAAGCCCCTTTGCTTATTGTTCTCAAACTCTGTGAAAAGGTCACAGAAGTTAATTTCTGGCAATACTCAAAAGCATATTCCCCAACAGAAGTGACAGAATCTTCAATAACAACACACTTGATTTGATTGGAGTATTCCTTTTTCCAAGGGGCAGCATAGGCAATACCATTAAGGCCATTCCTTTCATAGTTCGCCATCTCCCCCTTGCCATGAATGAAGAGCGTGTCTCCCTTCAAGTTCCAAAGGACATTGCCGCCATACAGACCACAAACACCATGCACCGACTCCTGCCCCTGTATGGAGAGCGGCATGAAAATCAAACATAGTATGTGAAGGAACTGTCTCATTGTCATCAGGATTTCGATAGGTTTTGATTGAGTGCAAAGATAATAAATAATTGAACCATGAACGTTGAGCATCGAACGATATTTTCAACAGGAGGTGAATCTATAGCAAAAATGCACCTGAAATGCAATGTCTACATGACAGGTGCAAAAAAACGTTAATTCCAAAAAGCTATACCGATGGCAAAATGATCAATCTCAGCAACAAATGCACTATGTTGTTTCCAATTTGGATCACCTTCATCATATTCCGTATACCACAAATCAGCAAACGAATTCAAAGGTATAATTCTATGTGCAGTTAACATGCCATCTGCATAATAGGTTTCGTTGTATATTAAACTATTGTAAAGTTGTAGCCCAGAGCAGTCCCAATACTGGAACGACGGATAATCATAATTCATCATTACGCTAATTGGCAATTCTGCCACATTAAAAGTTCCCATTATTTCACCATCGCCATTTATAGCACAGATCTTAATAAAAATAGAATTATAATTCAGGTAATAATTATAGTAATATTTATAATGAAAAGACGATGGTAGACAATATGTTATAGAATAGCTATTTCCTATTGTCATGGGGAACTGTGAGTTCGAATATAAATAAGTAGGGTTACTATAATTTGTGGATAGACACTTCAAGGTATTATAAAGAGAAAAATCTGCGCCATCCTTCAATTCTAAATCTATATCATATTCAAAACAATAATTACCCGAACCGTCCTTTTTATTTAAATGTAATGTTATATCTTCAAAAGGATATTCCGTTAAGTCAAAAACCACACTATCGCCCGTTAATATTGGAATGATGCCATAACACTCTGTGCTTGTTTGTGCTTTTGCACTAACTGATGCGATAACCATCGCAATAAATAATAATTTCTTCATAAGCTTTGATTGTTTTATGCGGACAGAATCCGCGGTTAATAAAATGGTTTGTTATTAATCTCCCCCACAAATCGTGGTATTCTCAATTTATTTAGCCAATATCTTCTTCCCACCCACAATATTCAATCCCTTCTGCAATGTCATTAATCCACCAACCATGTAATTATTTCTAATAATGTATTATGTACATAGTGTTAATAAATTGATTGTCGCCGCAAAATAACAAAATTCTTTTCAAACAACCAAATCTTTTTCACGATATGTTTACACCACTTTTTACACCCTCAACCAAATATGCTGTGCAGCAGAAAGAAAAACAGCCCTGCAAATACCTGCAGAGCCATTATCCAATACCTCAAAAAATAATACATCACTTATTACATCACTCCCCTATTTATAAGCACATCGCGCAACATTATACAAGAAAAAAAGACACAACCTATCATTTGGTGCAGAGAGGATATGCAAACAGCAAAAGATTCAACGTGAGTGGATTCAGGTCAGGTAGAAAAGGATGAAGAAGGGAAATGGTTGAGAAGTGAAGAGGATTGTTTGAAGGAATAAGGATGGCAGACTTTAATACTTTTAACCAAAATAAAAAAGGCTGTTTTAATAATCAAGTTTTACAATTTGAACAGAGCAGTAAGTGTAAAGAGGGGAGTGTTGTTTGTACGGTTTAAGTGAGTGATTATGTGTTGTGAAGTGGACAAATGAAAGCAATTATGAACGTTTTTTAAGCATGAAAGTGAAATTTAACACTAAAGTTGTCATTATTTGAGTAAAAAACAGTATCTTTGCACTTGCGAAGTTTCTCGTGCCAAGCTTAATATAAGAAATTTATCACTTAATATGGCAATAGCAATAAAAGCAATACCCACACTCCATGGTGAAGATGCAATTCGTTTTCGCGAGGAGATAGAAAAGGTTGATAAGGAATACGATTTACGTCCAAAGCACAATCTTACACAGGATCCACGTTATGCAATGATGAAGAAAATCTTAAGTAAGGCAAGACTTTTCTAATCAACAGTTTCGGAATTTATGGGATTCATAGCAGACAAATGTATTTTTGAAGTACTAACGCAAGACATTCTTTCGGAATGCTACCCTTTCACATGCGGTGATGATGCCGATATGGATGAATTTTTCCAGAAGGATGCACTTATTTATGCCCATCGTAGAATAGGGAAATCGTATTGCTTCCGTCTTGAGGAGGATTATAGAAATGTCGTGGCCTGTTTCACCCTATCAAATGATAGCATTCGTATATGGGATTTAGGTAGTTCCAAGAAAAATGCCATGTGGAAAGAACTGACAAATCGTGAAAAGATGCTAAGCCGCTTTCCTGGAGTTTTGATTGGGCGTTTTGCTGTTGCAGAACAATTTGCCGGCAAAGGAATAGGATCTGAAATACTAGATTTTATAAAACTTTGGTTTCTCAGTGAAGAAAATAAAACAGGCTGTCGACTTGCTATAGTTGACGCAAAAAACAAACCCAATGTTTTGAAGTTCTATGAGAAAAATGGTTTCCGATTCCTTTTCAACAGGGAAATAGACGAAGACATATATATCAAGCCTCCCAAAAACGAGGAAGAACGTAAAGAAAGATTTTTGCATCCTCGTACACTAACAACTCGTCTGATGTACTGTGATTTACTCAATAATTAAAAACAAAAAAATGGCACTATTAGAGATTTCATTGCGACAAGAGAAGAAAAGGCACCTTTTTGAGTATCTTATTTATCTATTGAAACAATGGAAGGATGAACAGTATCCAAACGTTACAGAAGAATTCACAAAACTGAAACTTCAAAAGATTCTTTTTTTAGTGGCTGCCGTGAAAGCCACCGCACAAAGCCATCCCCTTCTTGAGGTCTTTAACAATTTCTATGCCCTTCCCTATGGTCCTGTAGAACTTGACATTTACGATGCCATGAATAGCAATACATTCAAAAGAATCAATTTTGAAGATAACTATTGCAAAATCGATAGTCTTAATAATTGTTATTTTGAAGATTTAGACAGTACTCAAAAGCAGGCCATGATTGAAGCGATTATAGCGATTCGTAATATGGGTGTTGATTACATTACAAAAGATCCGTTCGAGTTAGTTGACATAACTCATAAATGGACTTCATGGCAAGTAGCCATGCAAGTAGCTGAGATGCTAGGTAATAAGCGTGAATTTATGTCTACTGATGATATTATTAATAGTACAGTCCGTGCATATAAATAACGTTTATGGCAGAGTCTAAATATACCCAATCTTTATGTGAGGAGTTCCAAAGGAATTTCCCCCAAGGTTGGATTGATGCTCTCAATTTTGAAGACCGTTCTGGCCAAACACAAAAGATGAAGGACGGATTCAAATTGATGTTAGATTATCAAATTCTTCTTTTTTCCAACCTAGCCCGTCTTGTACTTTCTGGCGATCATCTTATCAACGAGATCAAAAATCTCGATGAATTGCTCGAATTAGTGCTAAATGGTGAAATAGTTCCAGAAACAAAGAAAACATCAAAAAATAAGCTCCAGACTAGATATCTGGATTTTCTTCTTGACATACATGACTCTATCTATTTAGTTAAATATCATGATTCGCTTACACGAAAGCATTTTGTGCCACAAGGTAGAAATGAGTTTATGCATGCGATTCCTCTAAAAAGAAGACGAGACAACGATAGTGAGTTTGTCACATTCTTGGATGCAATCTGCGAATCTTGTTGGAAAGAATATGTTTTTTCTTATAATGAGAATTATATCAACTCGGTTCTCCTTCTGAAAGAACAGTTAACAGGAATGAAAAAAGGCAAAGCCGAAAGAATTACTCAGTATCTCGATGCAGCCATAGATAAACTAAGCTTTCTTCTTTCAAAGTTATCTTTGTTCTCAAAGAATCAGAAAATAACATATAACTATGATTTTAAAGAAAACCAGATTAGTATCAAAGATACTACACTGCTAAAGAAGGATGACTTATTATCATACTTTCTATGGTTCATGGACGTAGAACAAATTACGCCTGAGCAAATTCTTGAATGGCAACAAGACTCGCAGAAAAAAGATGTAAGCATGTGGAACTTAGTGTTTCTCATGCGGTATTATGTAAAGAAAACAAAAAACGCTTCTCAAATAAACAATCTTATAGCAATCTTTGATAATCATTATAACGAAAATGAAAGAGACAATGAACATATCATAAATAGGTATGCGGGACGTTCTGCACGTAACTATATGTATAACTCACGTTTCTCTTTCAACTGTCAGCAGGCTAATGATTACAGCTTCAAGCAACTAAAAAAAGATTTAGAAGAGATTCGCTCTATTCAAAGCACTACTTTTATTCTGAATTATCATCCATACCAAAAAGCGATTGATTATACAAAAAAGCTTTTGGAAGATGGCATAGAAAAAAATGAAACCAGTGACAAGTTAAATGATTATATTGAATTCATAAAGGAGTGCTTCATCCATTTCAAAGAGAATGTTGACTGGTGTAAAAAGAACCAGCCCTATCTTATGCAGTTGCGTTACAATTTCTCAACAAGAAAATATAAAGACACTGATATAGAGGTATTCTATCCTTCTTCTTTCTGTCGTCCTTTACGCTTTTCTCATTTAGACGATGACATCCTTCAATATAATCATGATATTGCTTCCTTAGAATATCAAGTTAAGCATCAAGACGAGAAACTGGAATTGATAGCAGCAAAAAAACAAATAGCAAATTTTGAGAGAAAGAATCTTGAGACAATGTCACTGGTTATAACCGTAACGACACTACTTGTTGGTCTTCTTTCAATTTTTATTGGTAACAATGGTACAGTTTCTATTTTCTCTAAAATGGAATACGTTTCTGTTCTCGGCGTTGTTCTCATGCTATTTGTTTGCTTAGGCTATTTCGTGGTAAGTGACATTTTGAAGAAATACAAACCTTACATTTTTGGCATATTAGCAGTAACCTTCATTGTATATTTGCTTACCTTCTCCTGCAAATCAAACAAAGAGTTTTTTTCTGCTGACAATAAAGAGATACATATTATAGATAGCACAAAACTTGACACAAATACAATTACAACCATAACTTTTAAAGAAACCTCAAGCCCTGATTAATGAAACGATAGAAGTAATTTTTTTCTCACTACTTTTGTCTTATATATTCAAGATAGATTTGATTAGAGAAATAATCGCCTTCATTGGGCATTGGGTTGTTTGCAAGGAATGATTTCTAATAAACCATTTTTGCAATATCCGTCTGGGGAATTATATGATTGATTTGACACACACCTGCACGAGGGAAGATAATCAATCCCGCTTCAATGAGCATCGGCAGAATGCAATACAGACCATTTGGCAACAAGCGATTGGTGCCGTAAGTAGCCGACAACTTTAATATTATTTGTTTGCAGCTTTTAGCCAAAGTATTTTACAACTCGTTGTTAGCAATTTTGAAATGGTAGAGAAGTGATGACATAGATTCTACAGATAGAGAAAAAGAAAATAACTTAACGTTTTTAAATTAAGCACAAAACTTCAAATTGGAAGCACAACCATACCTCCAATTACAAAAAAATTAAAGCGTGTCAGTTACTATTGTTTTTTCTTGAGAAATTCTGCCATTATTACCCCTTTGTTATAGCATTGCTTAGAACCTTTAGACTTATGAGAACTGATATACAAGTCCGCCATCAACTCAACCAGTTTGCGATCAAGTTTATCATCATTTGAATTATAATAATACTGTTGAAGCTTTAAGAAACAAGCATCTTTTATGAAAGCACGTTTGGATTTTATAACAAAAGATTTTATGTAGTCCATGTAGTTGTTCCCCTTCAAATCGCCATACAAAAACACAGTCATAAATTGTTGGAGTTCCGGTTTGTTATTTTTCGCATCTTGTTCAAGCAGATTCTTAATAGGATCTTGGAGTTTCATACTACCAAGGTGATCGCGTAAAAGTTCCTCGTGAAGCACTGGAAGCAAAAACATATAGATAGAGAATTCTTTTATCATACCTTCTTTTGATGGATCCTTCTCATTCCTTTTTATATAACGCATGCACATAATGTAAAATACTATCGCATATAAAATGGAATTCTCAAGCACGATTCTAAAACATTCTGCTTTGCTGCGATGTTCATCTGAATCCAGCTTCATTTTAAATCCAGATTCATTAACTTCTTCTGTGTTTTTCAGCACATCCATAGCAAGAATGAGAAGTTCCGAATAAACCCTGAATGAGTTTACATGCTTTTTCTTCTCTTCTCCGGTTTGTACATGTTGTTCGCTATGTTTCAGAAGCACATTAGATCTTTTATCATCTTCTTTTGCTGTATGTTTGTTAGGAGTCAAATATTTGAGTTCAGGGTTGTCAATCGCTTCTAATAAACCTTTCTGAATAAAGTAATCATCAATCTTTATCGAATCACCAAGCATCTCAGCCAAATCAAGATATTCAATCTCCAATCTTGAAATGATTTTATTTAAAACAGAAATCTTGTCGCATGTGAATCCTGTATAGTATTTGATAACATTAGAAAAGTCCAAATAACAAGGCTCACTAAGAACATGAGAAAAGAAGTCTTTTGATGTTTGCATTTGCTTAGCCAAGAAATACTCCATAAAGCATCGAAAACGGAAATAAACTATATTTGAATTTGGAACTTGTACAAGGACACCCACATCTATAAGATTTTTGACAATGGTTTGAGGATTGAATGCTTTTGTCAATTCCATTGCATCAAGATGCTTTTCAACTAAGCTAATTAGGGTTCCAATAGTGTAGTTGTACGACCTCTTTTCTAAAACAGAATTTGTCTCTTCTTGGTACATAGCATAAGCCACAATGGACAACAATCTAACCTTATTAAATTGATTAAACTTTTCTTTACCAAAACCGCCAGATTGTTCCTTCAATATTTCATGCATGAACGTATCTAACAAAATTGCGCTATTGGTAGGTTGAACCTGACCACCTTTTTCCAATATCCAAAGTAAAAGTGTTACAGAAAAAGGAGTACAGGGCAATTTAAAAGTGCTAAACGCATGAATTATAAAATCCATTCTTTCTCGAAGAGAATCATCATCTATCGCAACATTATACCATTTACCAGCTAATTCACGTATATGCTCTGCCTTGAATGAAGCAATCTGCAAAGATTTGGATGAAGGAATAATTTGATCAGAAGGACCTGTAGTTGCAACAGCATTTCTGCCTAACGATGTTCCTATAAGTCTAGCATTTGGATAGTTGTTAAGGAATTTTTTAAGTTCGTCTATTTTGTTAGAGTTATCCTCTGAAAAATCAACATTATCAATAAGTAGTACTACGTTTTTCTCTTTAAGGATGTGTATTGTGTCATTTGATCTCTGATCCCAATAGCTACTAAGTAGCTGAACAATATTATTCTTAATAGAAGAAAATTTTATCATGGCAGGAATCATATTTTCAGTCCTATAATGATTGGATATCTCTATAAGAATCTTATCTAGAAGTATTGTCTTGCCAGATTCTTTTTCTCCATAAATAATAATATTCCCTTCAATTTTTAAGAGATCTGACAGACTTGTAATTTCCATTTCTTTAATTCTTTCTACACTATCCCCATCATACTCTTTGTATTGAAGATTAGGCATAACAAACAGACTGTCAATGTCTTTTGGAGCATTTGTAGAAGTCTTGTATCCTAATAAATGAGAATTAAGATTAGGTATTATGTCGCCAATATGTCTATATGCATCGGAAATTTTCTCGTTTCGCAAAGCTATCTCTCCTCTTGGTATTTCTTTCTTCCACACCCCACTATTACCAAAATTCTTGTCAACAGAAAATTCTCTATCATAGAGTTGGAGATATTTGACAGCTTCGATTACATGATTATCATCATCATAGTCTATGACCATGAAACCATTTTTATAATCTCCGTCTAATTCATGGACATTCGCATGCAACAATCCAGGTGCCGTGAAAAAGAATGTGTTTCCTTCTGGGCGACAAATCAGTTCTGCATCTGCCCCATGAGTATGCCCACAAAAGAACATATTATAATTCTTTGTAATCAACTTCAGTAAATTTGGACGTTCAAAATCTTTCACCCAGTTATAATCATGATGCGATACCGCAATCCTAATATCACATTCCTTAATATATTCGACCGAATCGAGAATTTGCGCTTCACCAATTAATATATTACCTTTATCATTTTTAGAATCATAGCATCTCCATGCAGAGTTTATCATCGTTATTCCAACCTTCTTACCTCCAATCTCAATTATCAAGTTTGACTGTAAGGGGGTGTGATAATATTCAGCATGATGGATATTCCTATAATATTCTTCTTGAAAATTATTAAATCCTTTAATACGGTTTACACATTCAAGATTACTTGAATCATGAATAAAATCATCAACAGCTTTAATAGATATCAACTCACTTTGTAGTCCCTTTTCCATAAAAGGCTTATCCTTGTCTCTTTGTATGTCATGGTTTCCAGGAACGAAAACAAAGCGGCTGTTGTCTAAATTAAATTTTTCTGTAATTTTATTAGCAATTAGGTTCTTGAAATTACCGAACGCGACATCCACTGATGAAAAGCCATCACATCCCCGATCGATCATATCACCAGAAAAAATAATCAAGTTTATAGTTTTTTCATTATTAACTACTTCAAGTGCAGTGAACATTTTTTCAAGTAATCGTTGGGACTTACTTATTCCACTAGATGGACGTAGATGAAAATCTGAAAAATGTATTATTCTCATAAAAAATGTATGTCGTTTATCAATTAATATTCAAGGATTTTCCTATATATTGGGGGGGAGATAGTACATTATGAAGTTTGCACTTATTATACTATTTCATTGCTGTCCACTAAAAACGCAAAGCGTTCTTTGAAATGATTGAATTATAATTAGTTTCAAAAATTTTCGAGGTGCACCGATTTGATTTCAATTCGTATGCAAAAGGAACCGCTCTATTTCAATCTGTATTCAACTGAAAATTATTCTATCACAGTCCTAGTGAGCTATTTTTTTACTCGTACATTTTTTTAGAATACACTAATGATTTTACAATGAAATTTATGGAGTGATATCTAATATACGTGACACGCCTGTTCGTTCTGTAGCAACCTGTGGCTCTATATCGAATGGAGTATGATAAATGCGATGCTGATATCCATACGTAAGTATACGAAGTTCTTTCTCATTGCTAATCTCAAATACTTGCCGAGAATCAATATATGGTACTTTGTCACCAAGTTCACCCTTAATATAATCTTTCAACCGTTCTCGCTCAGAGGAATCAAGCGGCTGAAGTTCAGCAATAATAGCACTAATACGCTTTCTATCTATAACCGTCAACTTGCTCTTATCAATCTCTGTTGTTGTGGTTATGCCCGATAACACTATAAAATTATCGACTTCAGTATCAGTCGCAGCTCTGTATTCTTTATTCAACTCGGGGAATAGGAAACTTACATCTGACACTTTTTTAAAGTATAGAGTTTTGTTATTTGTATCATAGATACCATCAGGGATACTATTGATGCTAATAATCTTTTCTGGCTCAACAACCTCGATTTTGTCAACCTTAATGGTAAAATGTTTTTTCAAAATCTTATTGCCTACTCTCACTTTTTGGAAGTAAAAAATACCTTCTTCATAATATGCGAACATCTGAATCTCAAATATGTCATCATGGTTTACTGATGATAAAGTAGCCATGTTTATTGCCTTGAACAAATAATGTTCATCAGTAAACGAAAATCTTAGCCAATCTTCATGATGTGTTAACGAGCCATCATAAACAACTGCTCCAGTATAGTTTACATCATTCATTTCAAAGATGTTGTTTTCAACATCGCTCTGAATCTTCTGGAGTTTTTTCTTTGATTTTAATCTAGCAACTATTGATCCCATATTATTTATCTTTATCAATGAAGATTGTTTCTGTCACTTTCAACAAATGGGGAAATTCAACCTCATCACCGCCATCTTTCTTAATTTCCTTTCTTGAAATAACCAAGATTTCCACCTGGTTATTGACAAGTACATTATAAAAGTTATATCTCACCATTACCAAAGGATTGAAAAAACTTTTTTCTGAAAGTGCCAACAATCCATTTAGAATAATATATACTGCAAAAAGTATTGGCCATGAGGGCTGTTCTGGTGTGCCATTTACAGATACTCCTGGTATACTAAGAGCAATGAAAAAATATCCTAAATACGTTGGAAGATTACTTGTTTCAGCTGGTATTACACGAAAAAGGTTCTCTTTATTGCCATTACTCCTCATTAACTCGTCATTTGTCCCCAATTTCTTCATTATCCAAAAGCCAAGTAACGTCAACAAAAAAGGAATCGCCATATATAAAACGATATGTATGACAAACAGCAGGCTATCACCTATGGTAATACAATCTGGAAAATGGAAAAAAGTATACCTAATCTTTATAAAATAGATAGGGAAAATAACAGAGGTTGATGACATTGTGACAACCAGCCAAACAAGGTATCTTAGTAATCTCTCTAATAAATTTATGAAAAAAGCCATTTTAATGTAAATATATGATATATAATTATTTATGAACCATTTATATGTAAATTCGTACGACACTCAATACCAGAATCGCCATATACTATATGTATTTAAATCTTAGGCTTGATGTATTATTCTTGTCTCTTCCCCACCCTCCCCCCATCACAATCCTGGCCGTCATGCTTCAATATGCCCCTTATGTATGCAGAAAAGTCATGTTCTATGGTGCGTTAACTCACCGACATGTCTCCGTCATGGTGTCCGATATTCGGCGTGTCGGTGATGGCATAGATGGTGGTCCGTCAATGACATAATTAATCAAAAATCCACGATTCCATCGGGGAAAACCAATGAAATCGTGGACAATCAATGTTATGGTTCAAACTCACCAATGTAGGTATCGTCTCCACGATAGATGCGGAGTTCTATCAGTCCGACAAGTGTATCAGGGATTTCCACCTCGCCATTTGCGTTCACGACTCCGGTGAACACCACTTCATCATCCTGTACCAGTTCGATGGTGCAGCCGATACAACTACTATCGAACGTGAGGACATAGTCTGCATAATACACTGTTGGAAGTTCATCAAGTGTTTTGTGCCCATTGCCACTTCCTGGGTATGGATTTTCAATAGGAATCTGAATAGGGTCATCAATTTGTGCACTTACTAATGAAACGCATCCGAACAGCATACATAATGCTAATAGTGTAATTTTCCTCATAATTTACTTTGTTTAATTGTTAATAAAATCGTTTGCCTGTTTAGGTTGACGCTGCAAAGGTAAAAAAAATTCTTGGATTAAAATCATATTTTTCATTTTATTTTTACACCGATTTTTACACCGATTTTTACACCGATTATCAGATTTGAAACATCTCGAAAAAAAACGGTTTTACAGGTATCTGTGAGGCCGTTTTTCGCTGTCTAAATTATTTTTACACGTATTTTTACATCTGTCCGCATTTTTAAGTTATAGGGAGCATTTCTCTAAGATTATTATAGAAATCTTTGGCTGTTTTCTTTCCATATAACAGTTGATTTAACTTTGTGATTCTGTTGGTAATCATTTGGGGCTTTGGCAAACCTAACAAATTCATAATCTCGCTATTCTTAAACTTTAGGCGAACCAAGAACACAATCATCTTTTTTTCTGGAGTTAAACGCTCGTTATTGGCAATCGATGCATATAGTCTTGGAAGACGGTTCTCAACCAATTGAGATAGCTCGTCCCAATCATCCTGTGTAAGTCTTTGAGTCTTTTCGATAGAATAAGCCGACTGATGAAACTTGACAACAACCGGATCTGCAAGCATCTCCTCTTCCTGATTATGGGGAAGCAGTTCCTGCATGGGAGTACTTGACTCTAAAACTTTGATTCTGGTTTTTGCGTCAGCTATCTCCTGACGAAGGATGCTTTCACGTTCCTCCAGAGATAGGTTTCGCTGTGTTAATTCCTCCAGTTCCTTCTCCTTGCTCGCCAGCAATGCTTTTGCCGAATGCAAAGTATCGGCATATAATTGTTCCTTCTTCCGCATTGCCTCCTTTGCTGCACGTTTGTTTCTAATATACCACACCGAATAGAGCGCTGCCAGCAGCACCACACCTATGATTATATAGATAAAGAGATTGGTGCGACGGATAAGTTCTATCTCCTTTTCGTTGGCAATCTTCTGCTGTCGGTTGTAATCATACAATGCCTTTACCATCACCATCGCTTCCTGTTGCTGGGTCTTCGCATTGTCCTTGAGCGACTGCCGGTACAGCAGGCTATACTTAACGACAGAATCCATCATCTGTTGTTGCCAGTAAACAGAATATAATCCGTTATAGGCCATCATATAATAACCATATTGCTGTACTCGACGATAGTAATATACTGCAGAATCAAATTGGTTTATTCCCTGATAATATTGTCCCTTAGAGAGGTAATAACCTTCACGGTGAGGCTCAATGTTTCCTTCTTCATCAAATAACCCTGACTGTTGCTCAAAAATGTCCATCAGTTGCTTGGCCTTGGGATAGTCCCTCTTTACAATATAGAGATAAATGGCTGGCGTATAGACACTGGCAGCTGCCTGTGGCATACCTGCTTGCAGATACAGGTCATGAACACTATCGGTCAAAGTCAATATCTTTGCCGTATCGCTTAAAAGATTGTATGCATTGAGTTGCAGCTCTATACCACGGATATATTCGTATGTATTATTAATCTTTGCTGCACACCTGCTGTACTGGTTATACGCAGAAATCTCTTCTATCGGCATTACCTGACTATGATAGACATCTGCCATCTGCCCGTAAACACTTAGCAGCGTGAGGTAATCACAATCAGCAGCAAGGGTATCTGCCTGCTCCACAGCATCGAGATACCACTGGAGAGCCATAGGAGCCTCATGGCGGTCACGGTAAATGCAACCCATCAGGTAGTAGGCCTTCATCCGCTGGTTCGCATTCCCATGACGGTCGTAATAGTCCACCACCTCCTGGAACACCGTATCGGACGGCATCTGCTTGCATAGCTTGTTGGTGGCATCGGCCAGTAGCAGTAGGGCGTAAGCCCGGTCGGAACGACTTAACCCCTCTCTTGTCTCCCCAAAGGGGAGAAGACTTGTCTCCTTGCCATCAAAGAGGGACTGCAATTCTGCATACGCACTGTCGGGACACGACTCCATCACGGCATCGGCCCGCTCCAGCACAGCCCTCACCTCCCTGTCGCCCGTACAGGCAGCAAGCAAGAGCAACAACACTCCGACGATGTAGAATCCTTTTCGCATTGGTAGCTTATTCCTTTCCATTGTTCTCTGTATATACAACTGTTTGCAAACAATAATACTTCATATTTCACCTGCAAAATAACAACATTCTTTTCATACCACCAAATTTTTTCCCACTTTTGTTTACATGAATTTTTACATGGATTATCAGATTTGTAACATAACAAAAATGCAAAAACGCCCTACAGATAGCTGTGGGACTTAATTGCTTAGTAGCTTAGTTGCATATTTGACACAAGGGTTATGGGTCAAATGACAATGTAAAAATTATAAAATGTAAAAATGAAAATTAGCTTAGTAGCTTAATAGGTGGTAATGGTTATAGGTTATAGACAGATAAAGGTTATTGGTTATAGAGGTGAATAGGTGAATAAAAAAAGGAGAGCCGGAGTTC
>Ga0310786_10005367_pt1 | contig 17450 bp, 24 predicted proteins | sample AusTroGonzalo_MG_FD_203881 | JGI IMG/M metagenome (GOLD analysis project Ga0310786, IMG submission 203881) | Bovine rumen microbial communities from tropical cattle in Woodstock, Queensland, Australia - Gonzalo_03 (v2) (version 2) | ecosystem: Host-associated > Mammals > Digestive system >... | reverse complement strand
GAGTTAATGTATTCTATCATCGACTATGGCAAAAGTCAAGCATGTACAACTTCTTCGCGGTACGTCCGCAGAAAATAACAACTACACAGGGTTGCAAGGTGAGTTAACCGTTGATCTTGACACAAAGGATCTTCGACTTCATGACGATTCTACTGCTGGTGGTGTCCGCGTAGCAACGAGCGATAACATTCATACCATTCTCGCTATTGCTGTTAAGAGAGACTTCTCAGCAACAGATTCAACGGCGGCAAGCATCAATCCATATTCCGTTCAAACGTTGAATGGATTGTTCCCGTATAGCATCATCAACCAAAACACAACACCAAAGATCGATCTGATTCCGACAAAGAACAGCGCGAATGCCGTATCATCGAATGGTGTTTACGATGAATTATACTCTCTCAATTTGAATAAAGCAAGCAAAGATCACGTCCATAAACTTCGCATGGAGACTGTGGACGGGGTTAGAACGCTTGTTGAGAATGGTAACATTGAAGGTCTGCACATCGTAGCAACCACGGGTAGTTACATTGACCTTGCAGACAAGCCAATTGTTCTTGACACAATCGTAGGACCAGCATCAACCGAGTACGCCAATCTTGCCGTTTCTTCTCTTGCAATCTACAACGCTTTGCTTGGTAAGGCTGATACTCAGCATACGCATTCCTACACAGACATTGTTGACTTTGCCGAAAACATCCCTCAGGTAACAGACGAATTCAACCCGAACGATTCAGTCTATGCAACCTCAGGGAAAGCCGTTCAAGATGGAATAAATCGTTACAAGGCGATTGTTGACCAAGAATTCCATAATGTGTTACATCTTGATGGTGGTGTAGTCACGGGTGTAGTTAACTTCAGCAACAATCGTCCTACGGTGAAGGAAAACGGCTCAAATGTAAACGTTGCATTGGTCTCAGATCTTCCACACCAAACAGATATTCTACCACAGCAAGCAACGCATGCAAACGAGTTGCTTACGACGGATGGATCATCCCCAAGATGGGCTACGATTAGTACCTTCTTCTCTGAGACTGAACTTGCTTCAATTCAGAGCGGTATCAATTCGGAAAAGATCAACACGTTCGAAAACCACATGAACAACACAACCGTTCATGTTACGGCAACAGAGAGAGCAACGTGGAACAATTTGATAACCGAAATTGGCACAAAGCAAAACCTCTTGACCCCAGAGCAACTGCTTGCTGTTAATTCTGAAATCACGCCAGAACTTGTTGATGGGTTTATTACTCATAAGAATGATACAATCGTACATATCACAAGCGCGGAAAGAGACGAATGGAACAGCAAGACCAAACTCACAGAACAGCAACTCAACACGATTAACACCGTTCCTGAGTCTTATTCTGTACTATCGGGTTCAATTCTTAATCTAGCAAGTGTCGTACAAGAGATTTATCCAAAGGTCTTGACAAACGCGGATCGTGCTTCTTTGGATGAAATTGAGAATTCGATTGCTTATGTTCAGGGTCTCGAAAGCGAACAGGGAAAGGCATATTCGCTAGTCCTTAACGAGACGATTGCAAGATCTTTACAGAATGCCGAAGACATCGTTCTTTTGAAGAACTTCAAAGATATGGTGGACAGTGGTATTTTCATTAGTAAAGATACTTTGCAAAATACCTACAATCCTAGTGACACAGAAAACCCAATCAGTGGTGCAGGTGTTGCAGATGCTTTAAGTGATTATCTCTTAAAGACGGGCGGAACTGTTTCAGGCAACCTTACTGTTAATGGTAACACGTCTTTAAAGAATCTCACCGTTTCAAATACGTCTACTTTGAAGACTCTGACGGTAAGTGGAAACTCCACATTCTCGGGAAGTACGTCATTTGCCAACATCCCAACCGTTAAGGTAGGCAATAACAACGTAACCATGGCGCTTGTTACCGACATTGTGCCATGTAAAGTCCCTGATGTCTCCCCAGGAACGAATGGTATGTATCTGTACAATGACGGAGCAACCATTTCTTGGAAAGACCTAGATGTTCCTATCATAATTGGTTCATTCGATGAAACGAATTTGTTGGATGAGACTCAACTTTCTGCATTGAACAGTACAGTAACGAGCGTATGGAAAGAAAGTGTTGACAGCGCTATTAGTAGTATCAATATTAACTTAAACGACTTTGCATTAAAGGGTGACACGCTTGCTTCTTATGGTATCGTTAACGCATATACAAAGAGCGAGACATACTCTCAAACAGAAGTAGATGCAAGAATCAGTTCAGACATCACCGACGCTAAAGATGAGATTTATGATGAGTTAGAAGCGATTTTCGCCAATTGGAACGACGAACATCAAAGCGAAATCGAAGAACCTACCGAACCATAATATAGTTCAAAAATACCCCCGTAGATCGCTCAAAACAGCCTCTACGGGGTTTTCTTATTGTCGGAAAGGAAAACGTATTATTGCACAATAAATCGTCTTAAAATCGATTTTAATGGGTTTTCCCCGTTGTTTCTAAAAACGACCAAGAAATAGGCTTCTTAGTAGGATAAACATAGATTGAATCGAATAACGAAGACGATTTCAGAAACTTCTGTGTGGAGCAATCAAAAACGTCAGAAACCACCGTACCGTCACACAGTTTAATGCTTACAGGAACAGTCTTCGAACTATAGGTATCGGGAACGTTTCCGAAAGACTTTCCAATATAGACAAAATCGTTCCAATTTACAGAATCACTCATTGTTACCTCCTAACACCACCAAGACCGAGACTTCTTTGCAAAGATTTCCGCAAATCGATCAAGATCTTTCTGCATTTCTTCCTCAGCCTTCCTGAGACCATTAATGTACTTTTCGTGAATCTCCTTCTTATTCTCTTCGGTTTCCTTCTCAAAGTAAGACTTCATTTCTCGCAAATTGCTAGACTTATCAATCTTTGTGAATTCCACCGTATGCTTTCCATACTCCAATTCGAGGTCATCAAGGATTTTGTCATCGTACTTGTCATCATAAAGGCGACGCATGATATCTACGCATTCACCCAAATCCTTTTTGACTTCTTCCTCTCCCTCAAACCCTCCGATTTCGTCCTTCATGGATTCAAGTTTGATGGCAAGCATGTTGTAGAGAAAAGCCCTGTCCCACGGACGATCTGAGTACAAAAATCTAAAGTAATGGAAAAGATTCTTGAAAAACCACTTAACGTTATAGTAGAAAGTTATCATTGGATAGATAACAGTTCTGTAGAAGGGGCAATACAGATTCAGCCACACCCAATTGGAAAAATTTTCAAGCATCAATCTTCTCCTACTCAATTACCTATCATGCGTATTATACCATACTTCATAAAAAAGTAAAGGGACAACCCCTTTAGGATGTCCCTTAGAATGTTTCTTGGTTAAACCTTAGAACTTGAAATTCTCTTCGTCATCATTGTTCAGAAGACGGTTGAAGTCCTCATCGTCGCTCGAACCCGAAGAAGAATCATTTGCCCAAGGCGGAACGGTTGTTGCCGTCTTTTCCTCTTCAGTCATCTCGCGAGTACCGAACTGATTCGTTGCATTCGACACAGGCTGTGTTGCCTTTGGCGCAGGCTTTGCATCCACTCCGAAGTTCATTTCACCTGACTGGGGTGCAACCGAAATACCGAAGACATCACGCATACGCGCACGAAGTTCATTATATGACTTGAAGTTTGCAGGGTTGAGATACGTGTTCTTCAGATCGAGAGCCTGAATCTTTTCTGCGATTTCAACAATCTGATCGTCAGGAATTGCGCTAGGTGCATCAAATTCACAACGGTCAAACTGAGGGAAATTGCCCTTACGGTAAATCTTCAGACGGAGATTGCAACCACCTGTCCAATCAAAAACGTTGACCTTGGTATCGCCCTCAAAAACGACCTTAGCCTTTTCAACAATCTTATCGAAAATCTGCTTGGGGAATTCGTAAATAACGACCCGACCTTCGTTTTCCTTGTTATGCGGATCACTGACAACGAGAGCCGCACAAGCATATCGAACCTGAGCGCGGAAACCACTGTTACGGATCTTCGCCTCTTCTTCCTTGTTCCTTGCATTGCTCCAAAGATTTGCAATGTATTCACCCATCGGATCGGCTTCACCAATCATGCGACGTGAATTTTCGATATACCACTTGCCGTTTGCGCTGTTCTTAATGAAGTACTTCTCGGTCTTGATCCACGGAAGTTCGTCCTGTACGAGGCTAGGAAGAAGACGGAGAACTGCGAACGCGTTGCCGTTGCTGTCGTACGTGGGCTTCCAAAGATTGGGGTTTTCATTGCGATAAGACTTTTTGTCGCCATTGGCGATATTGTCAACGATACCACGGGAAGTCTTCTTCAGTGCTTCAATGTTAAATGCCATAATATAAAATTCCTTTAAAAGTCAAATTTTTTGTTCAAGAAAATGTTTGTGTTAAATGTGTTATCTGTTCTGAAAGAATTATGTCTAATAACGTCTAATTTTTCCTCAGATGTGTGTATAAACGGATTTGATTTATCAACTCTCAGAAGCGTTGGTTTGAGAATGTTCTTTACTAGCATCTCGTGATCTTTGTCTTTCAAAATCTCCTTTGTTATAGGAACAACTCTATTCAGAGTTACGACAGTCTCGATTGCTATCAAGTCTCTCATCAAAAGTCGAATGATCCCGAAATAATCGTTACATCTGACATCGTTCTGATTGAGTACATTATAATCGTGTCTTAGTAAAAAGTCAAATGCATCCCTTCTAGAAATGAAAATGTTATATTTATGAATAGCGTTATCCAAATCATACGGTGCACCAATGTTCCAATACATCAGATTTGTATATGCCAATCGAACCCACTGAACCTCAGAAATTTTCCTTGCAATTGTATGGAAGAAAACGGCATCATTCCTTTCGTCGAACTGTGTTTCTGTCATCTTCAGAAACAACTTGTTAGCCATGTATTGCTTTGTGAAATCAACAGACCTCTTTGTGAAATGATTATAGCAACATGTCCAAATTTTAAAGGCTCTAAAGCCGTTCCATTCGTTACACAAGATTTACTCCAAATCTCAATCGGTTGGTGAGAAGAAATCAGTCAAAGTGTTCGAAGGCTTTGGCAAAAGACCTAGGCTTTCGAAATTCTTTTGAAGTTTCTCCGCAAGCGAACGAGAAACGAGTGCTCTAACTTTATCGTCTGTGATATCGTTTTCTTCAACGTATTCCACTAAAACTTCAAGAGGTGTCCTCTTTTCCCGAAACGCCGTTTCTTCAATATGCTGACTAAACTCTGTCGCGTTATTGAACATTATCGCTGATTCTTGTGAAGAAGATTGATCGTTTCGCGGAGTTCCTTAACGGTCTTTTCATCAACTTCAGTGATCTTTTTGTCAAATTCATCAACGTTAAAATCTGTGAATTCATCCCTCGCACGATAGTACGCGTCAACCTTGTCATTGATGCTATTTCCGCTAACAGGGATCTTGATAGAAAATTCGACAATATAATTTGTCATATTATAGTCCTTCGTAGTAGTTTAAAATCGAAGTAAGTGAAACGGGCTTATACTTGACATTCTCACAGCAAACGTTCAAATAACGAGATGTCGGAATTTGCTCCACACATCGTCCGTGAGTATGACCGTGAACGTTCCCGATATAACGTCCACCTTGAGAAGTTCCATCCCCAATTTCTGAAGGATGAACAGGATAGTGACTAAAGAGAATACCTCCGAATTCAAAGATGTTATACACACCCTTAAATCCATACCTTTTTACATAAACATCATCGCCAAAATTATCGTGATTTCCTAAGACAAGATAACGCTCTCCCTTTAAACGATTAACATTATTCATTGCCTTGCTATTGAAGGCAACGTCCCCAAGAATAATGAGTTTTGACTGTTCGTTCAATACCTCATTGATCATGTCAATAAGAGCAACGTCCATGTTTTCGATTGTCCCGAAAGTCTCGTACCTTGACGGTTCGAACCTAAGAATATTCTTATGACCGAGATGCAGATCGGAAATCACAAAAACGTTGTTCGTATCAATCGGTTTATTAAATTGCAAACGCATTTCATCTCCTTTTCGAATGCATTATACACGAAGCAAATCAGAAAATCAAATCTTGGTTTTGGAGATAAGTCTGCTTAGTCGTTCATAGTCGAAAGGAGGACGAAACATCTTATTTTTGATATAAAGAATAGGTACTGTTCCAAAAGGTGAATCAACTTCTGAGAATTCGACATCCATGCTTCTCAGAAAGTACTTGACACGTTCGCAACCCATGCAGTTAGAACGCGTTTTGACAATAATACCGTTGTAGGATTCGCTTGCCATTTACTGCAAAGACTTTACAGTCTTTTCAAGATTGTTAACAACATCCGACATCTGCTTTAGATCATCCATAAGGGAATCCATGGACGTTGTATTCGTGCGAATGTTCTTATCAATATCTTTAATCATCTCACAATTCTGAGCAATCAACTTAAGTTTGTGCTCAATCTTGCGAAATTGCTTGCGCTCTTCGTCGGACATCTTTGAAAGATCAACGTTGCCCATTGAAAGTTTTGTAGTATCTGACATAACAAAATAAATTTGGAGACCGCCGTTGGACTCGAACCAACATACGCGGATTTGCAATCCGCTACATAACCTCTCTGCCAGGCGGCCGATTAAAATGGAGACGCTAATGGGATTTGAACCCATGTTGCAAAATTGAGAGTCTTGCTTCCTAACCAACTAGAAGATAGCGTCATTTTTGGCGACACCAACGGGACTCGAACCCGTATTACAAGATTGAAAGCCTCGTTTCCTAACCTGTTAGAAGATGGTGTCGTTCTCTTCTTTACAAAGCGTATTATACCATAGGTCAAACCGTTTTGCAAGAAGATTCTTTACTACTTATATATTATCCGTTCTTACCCAACCAAACATCTCTGTTAGAGAAGTATCCGTTGTGAACGGAATCTTTTCCTCTTCACTAGAAAGAGAACTTGTTGAGCATGTTCTTTTTACAAGATCAACATACATGGTATGCGTACCGTCATCCCCCATATAGAAGGAATCCCAATTCGGTACAAACCGCTTAACGTTTAACTGCTTGCAAGCGAGGTTATCAAAGGAAGTAACTTTGAACCTTTCCACAAAACGGTCAATGTTTCGGTACAACCAATTCGTATTATACACAACTGATTGATTTTTTACAACATGGAAATTCTTCCCTCTCCCGATATCCTTGTAGCCAAGAATGAGAACAGCAATGTCCTTATCCGCAAGGGCATAGTAGGTATCGGGTGTTGTGATACCAACAATGGTATGTACAACGGAGTTCTTAATTTTCTTAATTTTTTCAATCAGTCTGTCGGTTGGAGTATTTACACTAATTCCAACACCATGAACCAATCCATCCTTGCTCCACTTTTCGATGGTTGAAAAGTGTCTTGCAAAATGAATCTGATTTACCGTTACGTTGGCAATCAAGTTCCTCTCTGAACACATCTTCAAAAACTTCTCAAAAGAAGGTTCAGAAGGATCATTGCAGTTCAAAGCCATCTCTGTAAAGGGATGGATGGAATCTAACCATTTCTCATACGAGCATAGGTCTGCAATCTCTCCGTCTTTTGTGCTATTCTGATAACAGAACTTGCAACCGCCGTCACACCGATAAGAGGTGTTAACATCTATTGACTCGGGAAATTCACTGTATGGACGCACATTTTCAGGATAATATCTGTGCTTTGTACCATCATCATACAGTACTACGGTAGTATTTCCGTTCTTATATTCTCCAATAACGTGCGCCATACTTCTTCCTTAGTCTTCCGAAGGATCACTCTCATTGTCGTTGCCCGTATCAACAGAGCACGACGGATCAAAAATAAAGGTCTTAAGGCTTTTTACACCATTTACCCGTAAAAGAATTTCAAGGGAATCATAAACGCTCTGATGATCGATACCATAGAAGTACCAACTCGTATCAGGCGAGAACTTGATGACAATTCTCTTAACAGGCATGTTGTCAACCCCAGAGTATTGCTTGATGAAATCGGTAATTTCCTTGAGTTCATCCCAAACCTGTCCCTTAAAGTTTTTCTTCCCGTTTACGAAATCGTTAACTAGGTCAAGAATTACCTTGTTTGATACTTTCCACTTGTCATTGATATTTTTCCCCTCCAGCGGATCGGTCTTGAAATACTTTTCGGTATTATGCCACACTTCACTGTCACAAAGAACAATACAATGCGTCAGGATGTAGCGAATCTTTTCCTCGGGTTCATGGTATGAGTTCCATTCCCATCCGTACTCGCCAAGAGTAACCGTTACCTCAAGAGCATCCTCACCATCAATGCGATTCAGAGGAAACGCCAAGTGTGTAAACTTAGGCTCTCCATTGGGCTTATAGGTAAGAGAATGCATACTGCTACTGTTTGTTTCAAAAACACCTGTTCTAATTTGAACCTTCATAGGCTTCTCCATTGTGGTTAATCGTAGAAGCATTATAGCACACAAAACGAAAAAAGGGAAGACCGAAGTCTTCCCTAAGTGATCTGATCTAATTTTACAGATTAGTAGCCAAGTTCAAAAAAGATTCTCCACAAAGGAATGCGCTGAATAGGAAGCACCTTGTCGAATCCCTTAACCTTGCAATTTTCGATATGGTATTCTTTATCGAGATACTGACCGAACCAACTCAACTTGTTGTACTTGCCCGTTTCAACAAACTTCTCGATGTCTTTCCTGTATGCCTTGAAATTGATGAGAACGTCAACATAGGACAACTTAGCGCCCTTCTTCAAAGGAATAAAACCTCTCCAATCGGCATTCGTCTCAAGAACTTTCTTGAAATACTCGCGCTGAACTTCTGTCACTTTTGGCTCAAGACGATCCTCTTCTTTCCTTTCTACATTCCAATCGTACTGAACCATAATAAATGTGTTAGCACCCTGAAGAATTTCACCACTCTTTTCGTCCCAATCGATGTGTTCAAAAGGCTCAACAATCTTCTTAACATCAGCATCAGAAATATGAAGATCCTTAATCGTTACATCATAGGCACTGAGACTTCTCTTGCGAACGCTAATCTGTGCAGGGACTTTATACTTTGCTTTCTTTAAAGCCTCACGAATCTTCTCAGACAATTCGTCTTTTGCTTCTGTCAATTCCTCAGGTGATTCACACCATTCATAAAAACTTTTCATTTAAACGACCTTTTGGTTATGTTATGAATATTTAGACAAAAGAAAAGCGCTATTGTTATATCACAATAGCGCGTTGTCTTGGTGCTCATAGTCTGACTCGAACAGACAACCTACTGATTACGAATCAGTTGCGCTACCAATTGCGCCATATGAGCATTAATCTTGTGGAGGATCGGGAAGAGGCATCCATAATGCTTCGTCAAAAGAAACATGATCGTCCCTGTCAGGATCGTTTGTATAGAATACATACTCTACAATGTATTCCCCCGTATGCTTTAATCTAGGAGTTCCCAACGACACGATCCATTCTGATCTTCGGTTTTTATAACATATCAAAACACATGTATCCAATTCAGGTGCGTTGATATATCGAATGTCATTAGGTTCTGGACCAAATCGTTCTTTAGAAATCTTTCTCCACATCTTACACATAAAGATTAGAACCTTCTTATAAATTTTTGGCGGAAGGGGTGGGATTCGAACCCACGGGGGATCTTGCAATCCCCGCCACCTTTCCAAGATGGTGCATTAGACCAACTCTGCCACCCTTCCAACTCTACTATATATCATTCGTCTTCGTCTTCATCCGAGACATATCTTAGACTATATTCTTCACAAATATCTAAGAAATCCTTCGCATCCGAAAACAGTACCCAGCAAGCACACTGTGTATCAAGAATCTCGCATTCATCAAAGGTTACGAAAGGCTTGCCCTTATCAACCATGACAGGAATAAATCGCTTTATATTAAAGCCAAAATTCTCATAGATCTTGATTGCTTCCTTGTTTACAAAATTGTCCTTAAGAAAGACATATCGGCAAATATCGTCCGACACCTTAAGCCACATAAATTTTCTCCTTTACACCGAAATTATACCATTCCTATAATTGGTTTGTCAAGACCGAACAAGTCGAAAGAAGATGTGCTTCCCAATGCGAACCGTTCGAATCAACTTGTTCTTCAACCCCAATTTCTTTGTTTTAACCTTATGACTATGGTAAAACAGACTGCCCTTAGTCACATCTTTATGAGCATCATAGTTCTTTGCAAAAGCATAGATCTTTTTGTAAAGATCCGTTCGATGGTGCTCATGGCGCGTTTCCATGATGGTTTTTGTACAGACCCAAGAAAATTGGCAAGCGTGGCTGTTCTTTTGGTAAACCACCTTACAGACGCTATTTGGAAAATTCTTGGAATTGACGCGATTATACGTCACAGAAGCAACCGCTTCCCAACCTTTCTCGCCTTCTCCCCTTGCTTCAAAATAGATGTTCTCCGCAAGGCAACGCGTCTCAAGATCGGAAATGGAAATGTTTCCCCCGAGAGAATTCTTTGCAACTCTTGTAAACGTCATTGGTGACAGGGTGATTGGGGAAATTTCCGAAGGTACGGAAATCTCAGAATCGATAATGTAGTCGTTCCCAATGCTAGAAGGAAAAGCAAAGAAGCAACAAAGAACAACTGCAACTTTAATCAGCAATGAACGTACTCTCATAATCCTCTCAACTCCTTTGATAGCATCATAGCACGTTTCTTTTAAAACGATTTGATACAGATCAAAGAAAGTTATTTAACTGCTTCTTTAGAAAACTTCACCGTTACTTTGAAAAATTCAACGGAATACATGCTTGGAAGCGTCGTTGCACCTTCGGGAAGCCTTCCTCCTATCAATTGTGCTACTATGAACGTATCCCCGTTTTCATACAAAGCAAAGTCTCTGTTGAATGGTACGTAGTTGCCAAGGATATCACTAAGCACCAATGCAAAATTTTTGTGCCCAATGTACGAGACATACTGCTCCGTTGACAGAAGAGTTATCACCTCTTCTGCGTCAATTTTCTCTATGTCCAAAGAATAGCAATCCAATCCTTTGAACATTTGCAGTGAAAGGCTATTCACAAACTTGATCATTTTCTTCCTGAGAATCCTTGAGAGTAAACCCCTTCCCCTTTAATGGAGAAGGAAGAAGTCGTTAGCATTTTATGTAAGGTGTTTTCCTTGCATTTCGGGCATTCCGTCTTCTTTGGATCGGAGAACCTCTGAAGAAAGTCAAAGGTTTCTCCGCACTTTTCACACTTGTAACTGTAGATAGGCATTAGATTAATGAACTAATTGATTGAACTAGTTATCAACGCATTTTGCGAAATACAGTAATGTGAAGTTATCAGGTTTCAGATCCACAGAAACATGGGTGAAACCTTTGTCGAAAAGACTCTTCTGCAACTCTGGGAACTTTCTTCGATCAAACTTAGGAGTGATAAAGTGTCCTCCGTTGATACTGTCGTTAAACCACAGATCATTCACATCCTTTCCGCATTCCTTGAGCCTCTCTTCTAGAAATTCTCGAATGACAACCAAACTCTCCAAATGCTCCGTAACTTCAAAAGAACCAAATGGAGACGGCAAAAAGTCAACATCAACTACCCATCTTGGTGCTCGGGAAGAGTGATACGAGGCAAACGCTCTTTGCACCATGGAATTCGGGTTACCTTGACTCGTTTTGATTCCATCCATGACATACTTCCCAAGTTCGATCATGCAATTCTGATATGATCTTACTTGAGGAAGAATGTACGCCCTTGCCATATTGCTCTTACAAAGCGCTTTGATTGCATCTTTCTTGAGGTCAAAATAATCAAGAGAATCGATGTAATAGGTCTTGATAACTCTTTGCGTTTGATTGCTACCAAGGAAAAGCATTGGATGATTTGTCGGCAAATCCTTAGACCGACACATGATGCTGATCACATATCGATCATCTGTGCTCTGAAAATCAAGATGCTTTCTTACGTTGTCAAAATTGTTGTATTCAATATAATCCATACGAATTCCTCCGTTTGTAAGAATTATACCACAGATGAAGAAATTTGACAAAAAAAAAAACCTCCACGAGGGAGGAAATGTGTATTACAGATGAGATGCAACAAGTATTTCTCATGAACGTCCGTATTCACGTAGTTGTTGCTGATGAGGTGACTACGGTTGTGAATTGAACTGATTGTGAATTGAACTACGTCTACCCTAAAGAGTAGATGCTTCGTGCTTCACAGATTGATTGGATTTTCGAATTACTTCAAAAATCTTTTATCAATCTCCACACGCTTAAATTCGGTGTGTCCCACACCTATATCGTTTTGCCATGTTTTGGTAGTGGGTATTGGATTCGAACCAATGGTCTGATGGATATGAGCCATCTGCATTTAGCCTCTATGCTAACCCACTAGAATTTAACAAGATAGGGTTCTTAAACCAAGGTATTTTGTTTACAAGTCAAAGCCTATTTTTTGCTGTCCTATCTTAAAACTTGGTGGACGATATCAGAATCGAACTGATAACTCCTGCTTGCAAAACAGGGGTTTTCCCATTAAACTAATCGCCCTTGTGTTTGGCTCCGTGCCGAGGATTCGAACCTCGCCACCTTTCGGTGCCTTCGGATTAACAGTCCGAGACCTTCGCCTAGCCGGCCCGCACGGAATAAAAATTTTTGGTGCTCCCTGAAGGACTCGAACCATCAACCTATCGATTACAAATCGATTGCACTACCAATTGTGCTAAGGAAGCATATTCTTTCTTTAGAAAAGAGGTTTACCCTGCTCTCTGAGCCATTTGTTTGGACTCATCAACCAATGACTTAGTCACGCTACTTGTTGCTTCTAGCATGGCATTATACTGTCCAACCATGAACTGCATTTTAAGCATTGCTTGATTATCATTAGCATCAAGAGATTCCATTTGCTTATTTAAAGCGTTACCTCTTTCGTTGACCTTGCTGAAAGCATTTTCAAACAACTTACCAACATCAAGACCACCGCCTGTACTAGTGATTACTGTCATAGTCAATTCCTTTGAAGTTTAGGAATTACCAATTCCATCCTTCTCCAAACATTTCAAAAACTCCATTTGGTGCGAGAGGAGGGACTCGAACCCTCACGTCCTAAGGACGGCAGATTTTGAGTCTGCTGTGACTACCTATTCCACCACTCTCGCATTACAAGATGCTGTTTTACCGTATCAATTCAAAGGTGATAGTATAAAGTAAGTTGCTGAAGCATCTTAAGGTATTTATTTCAAAAATCTCAATTTTTAAAGATCTTTCCCCAACACTTGATATTATACAGAAGACATCCGACAATGTCAAGTGCTCTAGAATTTTTGGTCCGGGAGGCAGGATTTGAACCTGCGACCTTCTGCTCCCAAAGCAGTCGCGCTACCAGACTGCGCTACACCCGGGACAATCGTCAAAAGCACGTCTTCCATGCTCTTGACGATTGGCAATTAATCATGGCGTGATTTGGAAGTGTTAACATGATCAATTGCTTAATCGCGTCCCTCAACTCTTCTTTTCGCAATTACAAGCGTTAAAGGACTTACCCATTCTCTTCATTAGCCAACGGTGGTGTCCACTCGTTCTTTATAAGCACCTTGCACCATGCTTCCAAACAAGCAACTGCCCCCGTTATAAATTACTAGGAACAAGTCATTTTGAGTTAGTTTTTAATGAACATGAAGAATTATACACGAAAGTTTTGAGAAAGTCAAATCTTTCTGGCGGGGTATGCGGAAATCGAATCCGCCTGATATTCCACATTGACAGTGTGGTGACCACTCCTTGCAGTCCCATACCCCAAGCAATCCTATTTAATATTTGGTGGGGACACAGAGACTCGAACTCTGAACCTACGGATTAAGAGTCCGCTACTCTTCCAATTGAGTTATATCCCCAAATGTCTTGAAAGAATCTTATTGTGCTAAGGTTCTTTCAGGACACCCCATATTTCTATGGGAAATCCTTGAATTCTTGGTGGGTACTAAGAGGTTCGAACTCCTGACATCTTCCTTGTAAGGGAAGCACTCTACCAACTGAGTTAAGCACCCAAAAATCGTGGTTTCCGTCTCTCTGATAGCAACGCTGTCGTTTTCTTATGTTTTACGATCCGCTTATCTGATATGTTTACGCGTCGCATATCACTTCACTTCATCAACAAGACATCGACTAATCGTAGGACGTCGCGTTAGCCCTCCATGTTGCATATCAACCCCTAACACTTCTGTCAGGTTCAGAAAACAACGCTTTTTGCTATCGGAGAGACGGCAACCGCGATTTAAATTTAATCTAATTGTTAAAGAGACATTTTTTGGTGGATTCTGATGGACTCGAACCATCGACTTCTGCCTTATCAAGACAGCGTTCTAACCAACTGAACTAAGAATCCGTCAATTTTTAAAGAACTCTTTCCGAGAGACTTCATTATACATCATGTACAAATCAAAGTCAACTCAAGAGAGAACCAATTGTCAAACACTTTCATAAAGAGAGCGCTTGACAATTAGTTTCCAAACAATGGTGCGATCCTAAGTTTGGAATCCAATTGCGCCTGAATCCTTCTTATCGCATCAGAAGGTTTGCTCAGACTATACAGCCCACAGACTATATCTAGAATTTTAACATCTGTGTCTGCATTTGTCAAGGGCTTATCGGTCTCGCGATCCGAATTGTTATGACATCTTAACAGCGACCTTTCCCAAGGTGACCTATGCTATAACGAAACACTGTTGGTTGGGAATTGCACCCAAGTTTTCTTCGGTGGGGGCGACCACTTCGACCGACGATGTGTTTACTGCTATCACTACCGTTCAGTGTTTTTCTCGGATTAAGGCGAACCTTCTACCGTTGACGATTTTTAAAGAACTATTGGAGCGGATAGCGAGATTCGAACTCGCATCTCCTGCTTGGAAGGCAGGGATAATAGCCCTTATATGATATCCGCTTAACATTTTCTTCGTTCAGATCGTATTATATATGATCCAAAGAGAAAACGCAAATTTTTTGGTGGGACTCCCTGGACTCGAACCAAGAATGCCCGTTAGGGCGGCGGATTTACAGTCCGCTGGCTTAACCAATTCACCCAAAGTCCCAAAATTTCTTGGCGGAATGATGGGAATCGAACCCATTATTGTATAGCAGATGTTTTGAAAATTGCCACGTGACTTTCCAAAACACCATGGGCATTGTTCTACCACTTGAACTATCATTCCACATTGCTTTGAGAAAAGAACAAACGTTTGTCTATTCTCTTCTCAAAGCAATCAAACGCATCTGGAGATGTAATGAGATTTTAGAACAATGCGTTTGATTGTTGATGATCTTGAAAACGGTTATCAGTCGTTTTCTTCAGCATCTAGGTCAAAGGCACGAATGCCCACCCTGCTCGGGTTTCGATCAAAAACCTACACGGTTCACGAGCGTGTTACTACGATCACTCTTATGGATTAGTGTAAACCCTGTGTTTTTATTTGCTTGGAAAACACAGAAATCAAGCGAACGTTGTAGCAGTTCGAAAGCATATCACCTATTCTCGTGTTAGGGTGACCCAACCGCTGTTTGTGTTTAACGTCGTAACTCAGTAACCGACGGATAACTTCTGTGGAATTCACTCGTGTCATTTCAGCATAGAAGTAATTTCTCTTTCGACTTTCCTTGTTATGCCATTGTATCACAACCCAATTCCACAAATCTTTGGTGGGCCCACTGAGAATCGAACTCAGATAGACGGATTAAAAGTCCGCTATATTAACCATTATATTATAGGCCCATATCCCATTAAAATTTTAAAGAACTTTGAAATCTTCTTTCTTAAGCCCTCTTACTTAGAGAACTTGAGGAAGATGATTTCTCATCTTCACAACCGATATCTTAACAGATCTTTTTGACTTTGTCAAGTATCGTTTTTCTAGATCATATTCGTGATTACCAAAACACTAAAATTTTTCTGCTGAATGATCTAGCGGTCTTATTACTTATTCGATTTCGATCCAAACTTCATCATCGGGTGTGTAGACGGTCTCTAATCCGTCATACTCATCAATGCGATAACGATCTGAATCAATCTCGACAACTACCAAATCGGCAAAACTATCATTAGCGCGTGTTCCTAGCGTTTCAACACAAGAAACCAAAGCCTCACCGTGCCGACACTCGAAAGCCGTTTCCTTGTCAACCTTGCCCGTCTTCACATACTTTTCCATGATCCAACGCTTGGCAAGATCGGAAAGACCGAAGCCTCCATAGTCCCTATTGATCACAACCTTGTGCTTTGCCATCAAAATCTCCTTTTGGTACTCCCGCTAGGATTCGAACCTAGATTAGACGATTATCTGTCGCTAAGGGGTATAAGCCCTCTGTTTTACCGTTAAACTACAGGAGCAACCATTCATTCGTCATTATATAGAAGAATTTTCCCTTTGTCAACTCCATTAAACGAATTCTTTTGATTTAGGTCAAAAAAGCAATCCGTGGAAAACTCCAGCCGCCGTCAGTTTCTTGTCAACTTCTCCTAGCGTATCTCCGCCATGAATGCAGACGTTGTGCAGTTTTTCGTCGCCATGATAATCATAGTAATCACCAAAAAGCCATGCAACTGCACCAAGGTTGATTTCCTCGACAGAGTACATGTCATCGGGGAAAGTCAAACAAGAAACATCTGCGCCCATGCGAACGATATGTCCTCTGTTGCTGTTCTTTCCATCCTTATCAACCAAATCTTCGGTCATCTTCAGTTCATAAGGGGTTTCAGCATTGCACGAATAGTAATGATCGTTCCAATCATCACCCCACTGATTTTCAAAATTGTCTGTAAAGTAGAGAATATTGTTTCTCACAAAGCACAGACGATACTTATCAGGATCAACAATTTCCTTATACATCCTCATTCTCCTTTTCCCAATTGTCAGAATTTGGGATGAACACCAAATAGCCATCAAGAGATTCAAACGTAGGCAGACGCTTTCTTGACTTCACTTGCTTGGCAAAAATAATATCCCCGTTTCCAAGATCCATCCCCACAACAAGTTCTTTTGTCTTGGACGGAATGACAGTTTTAAGAACAGCGGTAAGGGGTGCATCCTCAGCATAAACCATCCGTTCATTAAATCCACTCTTAGTCACATTTGCGGACTTCCAAACATCAAAAATCGTTCGGACTTGAAGAGAGATGGTGCTTTCTTTCGTGGAAACTTCATCTGCCATGAATTATACTCCAAAAATAACCTTAACCTTGTCACAAAGATCATTCGGATCGATCTGAATGGCATCAGGAACACTATCAACAATCTCAACACCAATGGCATCAAGAATCTTGCAGATATGCGAGATGGTATTTTCATCCTTAGCATACCAATAAGTCTTCTTTTCCTTTTGCTTTGCACAATCATTCAGGAAATCAGAAAATTTAATATCGTTCTCGATATCAATTCCTTCGTATTTCATCTTTTTCCTCCGAAG